>JACCDR011272760.1_pt1 | contig 14499 bp, 13 predicted proteins | sample 7446431 | NCBI WGS metagenome assembly JACCDR01 (sample SAMN15323443, study PRJNA562643) | freshwater metagenome | isolation source: river surface water | place: USA:Blue River Watershed | collected 2017-08-17 | reverse complement strand
TGTAGGTGGTCGAGCGCCTGCCGGAGCGTGCCGCGCTCGGCCTCGGCAGTCAGCATGATGCTGTCGAGTGCCGCAGCCTCAGCCGGAGAGGCTGATGCCATGTGCGTGCGAGCGGTCAAGCGGATTGCTTCGACCTCCCTCATGCGCTGAGTCACACCGGCAAGGGTGGGCTCAAAGTGCGCTTCGAGGCGAGAGCGAAGGTCGTCGGACGGGGTGGAGGACGCGGAGGCTGTCTTCTCCGTGGACTCCTTGAAGCCGCCCTGAAGGGTGCCGTCTGCTGCGACGCGGAGATGGGCGATGCGACCGTTCTCGAAGCGTACGGAGACTTCCTCGCCCCACAGATCGCGGACCTTGCCCAGCACCTTGCCCTTCAGGCCGCCGGGACCGATGACGGTCTTGGCCTGGAAGTGTGCGGGGTGGTCGTCGTAGTAGTCGAACGACGTACCAAGCTCGGGGGCGTGCTGGCCGTTGTTGATGTGGGACTGGTCGTGATGCTGGCTGTGGTCCTGGCCGGTGCCGTCGCATGCGCGGCAGTGGGAGCCCGGGTTGTCGGGGTCCTGGCCGGAGCCCTGGCAGAACTCGCAGGGCGGCTCGCCCTGGCTGTCGGCCATTGCACGATCCTCGCCGTACCCGGTGTCGGGACCGTCGTCGTGCGGGTCCATCCACGCGACCTTCTCAAGTTCACCAAGTGTGCTGGCCTCCGCGACGACCTTGCCCTCGCGGACCGCGTACACCTTGTCGTTCTTGAAGATGTAGTTGAGGTCGCTCATACTCACCCCTTACTCCCTTGTTGGGCGAAAGAAGTAAGCCCTATCTGCGGCCTCTGCCTCGCTTGGCCCAGGTGCCCTGGCGGGCGGCGTTGGCAACCTTCCCACTGCCTAGCGATCCACCTTGTTCGCCCTTGCGTCGGTAGAGGTCTGCGAACGGGTTGCCGCTGTGCTTGCGTAGCTGGTCGTAGGACCCGATCTGGAACCCGCCGGGTGCGCCGACGCGGATGCTTCCACCCAGGCCAGCGAACATCTCTCCACGTACCTCGTTGCCGATCAGTTCCTCCGTCACGGTCATCACGCAGTCCGCGATGTCCTTGGTCTGCACGGGACCAATCTCCTGCTTGTCCACGCGCGGGAACTGCCCGCCGGTGTTGTGCTGCTGTAGGTACTTCAACTCTAGGGCGCAGTAGTCCGTGTCGGGGTGCCCGTGCGGTGCGTGTACGAGGTCGCGGTACAAGGCGGTCTTGAAGATTTCAGCGCGGTTCCAGTTGGTGGACGCGGTGGCTGTCTTCTTGTAGACCTTCACGCCGCCGATGTTGCGCATGCGTAGCTCCTTGACCAGCCACTCGATGGGCGCGTCGGAGTTGTACTGGTCCATCGTCACGTCGGTGGGGCGGAAGCGGTCGATCCATCCGAAAACTTCACGCATGACCAACTCCCACTCGATCACGCCGTTGGGGAAGTCCTTCGGGTTCCAGCGCTTGATGATGTCGAAGACAACATGGGAGGTCGTCGGCTGGTCCTCGCCGTCGTAGCCCTCGACGTGGCCCAGGGAGAAGCCGAAGCCCGCCGTGGTAGACGACGGGTCGAGATGGGCGACATAGCGGTAGTTCCACTTGGGCTCTGTCTCGTTGAGCGCGAAGGCGATGCGCTCGCCGGTGGGGGCGGGGCGGCCCTCGAACATGCGGTCCACAAGCTCGGGCTTGAGGTAGGCGTCCACGACCTCTGCGAACTGGCCACGGCGCTCGACCTTGAACGTGGTCGGGTTCTGCGCTTCCTCGTCACGGGCGATGCGGATGCCGATGCGGTCGTCCTCGGAGTAGAAGAACGACCCGTCCTCGTTGCGGCGCTCGTCGTCCCAGTCGGGGCTCTGCGTGATGCACTTGCGTGCGCCCCGGTACAGCGGCTCTTGCCACCATCCCTCGAACAGCGCCCAGGAGGGAAACTGGAAGGAGCACTGCGTCGAGTACAGGGGCTTGGAGGCGTCGTTGGGCTCGACGGCCATGCCCGCGTCGAAGCGCTCGAAGAATCGTCCCAGCTTGGTGTAGGGGGACGAGTTGCAGAAGATCATGGCGTCGCGGCCGAACTGCGCGAGCGCCGGGATCATGGCGTCGTAGACCTTCTCTGCGGAGGCGTCGGTTTCTTCACCGACCTCCATGAACGCCATCTCGTCAAAGCAGACGGCCATGGCCGCGAGTCCACGGATGGTGGAGGCGTTGGCTGCGAGGGCGACGCCGCGCAGCTTGGACATGTCGCGCCCGATCTTGTGGTTGCGGCGCTTGTGGGACTCCATCTTGCGCAAGTCGCCGTCTGTGGCGACGGAGAACTCGCGCTCGTAGAGCTTGGTGAGGTTGCCACCGAAGGCGTGGCACTCCGCGACGGTGGTGGAGAAGTCGGAGTATTGGTACTTGCGTGCCTGGTCGAGCGAGGACGCGAGGCAGGGGAAGTAGATTTGCTTCTCGGGCTCGATGCCGTAGTAGCGGCCCGGGTCCGTCAGTTGAAGCGTGTCGTACATCTTCTTGGCGAGGGCAACGCCGGTAACGAATCCCTTCGAGCAGCGGCGTCCTCCGACCAGTACGACCTCGCGGAAGTGTGGGTAGTTCTGATCGCGCAGGATGTCGATGCGCTTGCGAATGTGAGGGCTCATCTTGACCTCACCGCCGTTGCCGCCCGACATCCAGTAGTTGAGCGTGTCTTCCTCGCGGTTGGTCAGTTCCTCAAGGAAGATCAGCTTCAGTAGGAGCTTCTGACGCGGGTAGAGGTTCTTCCCGCAGTATTCGCTCGACTCCGCGAACTCTTCGATGCCCACCTTCTTGGGAGCGAAGTTCGTGGTGACCTGCGAGAGGAAGTCCATCTCAGGGCTTGCCCTTCTGCCCCAGGTAGTCCTCGCCGCGTTCGTTGGCCTTGACGACCTCGTAGCCCTTCTGCTCGTGGTCAAAGCCGTCCGTCTTGTGGACGGCGCGGGTGGACGACACGATTTCCAGTTCGGGCGGGTCGCCGTAGAGGCAGGGGGTGGGGTCGAAGGTGGCGACGATCCCGATTTGCATGGGGCGCGTCAGTACCTCATCGCGGAGCGCTTCGAGGTTCTGCGCCGTGTTGGCCTTCGTCGCGTAGCGCTGCTGGATGTCGCCCACGACGATGGCGACGATCTGCTGAACCTCGGAGTCGAGCAGGTCAGTCGCGGCGTTGGCGAACTCCTTGCCGGTACGGACGGTGCCGTCAGGGGTTGGTAGGTGTGACATGCACCCGTTACATGCACGAAGGCCCGGCAAATGCCGGGCCTCGTTGCCACTGAGCGAATGTGCGGGGTTCGCTGCTCAGGTGTTGGCGGGCAGGGCGTCGTCCGACGCGCCGTCCCCGTCCTTGTCGATGGTGCTGTTCGTGGCGACGACGATGTACTGCCCGATTGCGCCGTGCCGTCCTAGCTGACGGCGGTTGATCGGGTCGTTCAGGTCTACCACCACGTCCTGGGTGGGCTTGAGCGTCACGAAGTCTCCATCGGAGTTCTTCACCCGTACCTTTGCGGAACGGTTGAGTGCGCGTAGCGCGACGAACTGCTTGGCTGCCATGATATGTCTATCCTTCGGAGTAGGTTTACTCGCCGTACGCCAGCCGCAGTGGTACGCAGGCGATAGTCAACCCTTACTCGAAGCGAGCAGCCCGGTTTACGGTGCTGAGGCGTACTCCATGCTGAAGGAACATTCGGTGTTCGAGTAGGCGAGGGTGCTGCCGCTGTTCTGGAAGGCGGTCACGTCCACGTACTGTCCGGCCGTGAGGTAGAGCAGGGTGGTGATCCCGAACGTGTCGGCGTTGGTGCTGCCGGAGAGCCGGTTGCGGCCGTACATGATCCCGCTGCCGTCACTGGTCGAGCCGTTGACACGGAGGTTGACGGTGCGGAAGCCGGAGGCCGACGCGAAGGCCGCGAGCGTGATGGAGGCGCTGACGCGGTACGCGCCGGTGACGGGGGCGTAGAGGCGCGTGGGCTGGCCTCCGACGTTCATGCCAGTGTCGGTCGAGAACATCACCGTGTCAAAGGGCACCACGGTCGCCGCTGCGGTGGCGAGCGTGTTGGCCGCACCGATCATGCTCAAGCGGCTCGCGTAGCCCGTCACGAGGGCTCCGAAGGCGCTGTCGAGCTTGGCCTGGGTGACGCTGTTGGCGGCCAGCTTGCTCGCGGTGACGGCCCCGTCGTTGATCTTGCTCGTCGTGACGGCATTGGAGGCGAGCCCGGCGGCCGGGATGCTGACGCCCTTGCCGGTGCTGTGGTCGTGCGCGTCGATGGCGTTGAAGTTGTTCGACAGGTCCGTATGGTTGAAGAAGTCCCCCAGGTTGGGCCACGTCGTCAACAGCATGTTGGTGGTCGTCGTGGGCATCAGGGGTTCCTCACTCGCATGACCGGCACGAGGTTGTAGAACGGCGGCCGGATCGTGACGTTGCCCAGGGCGCTGTTGGTGCTCGCGGTGTCGGCGGACGTGGCGGGGCTCGCGTCCCCGGTTTGCAGGCCGACGCTGTTGGTCGTGATGGCGTTGGCGACGCCGCCGGTCTTGCCGCTGTGGTCGTGCGAGCCTGCCGTGCCCATGGGAATCTCGCGGCTCGTGTCGTCCTCGTTGAAGTTGGGGACGTAGAGGGCCTGGCGGCGGGTGTCGGGGTCGCCGGTTGAGATGAGGTAGGGGCGCTGGGCCAGGTGCTTCATCGACGCGGCCTGGGCCTTGCCGTAGTTGGCGTTCCACTGGTGGTTGTGGACGCCATCGCTCTGGATGAAGTGCTCGTGCGACGGGACGACGTGCCCGTGGCTGGGGACGCCGTGGGAGTGGGCGCTGACCGTGTGCTGGTGGGCGTTGACGATGTGGGAGTGCGCGAGGCTGTAGGCGTCGGAGCCGCCGGTGGCGTTGATCGAGGCGAGCACGTTGAACATCAGGTACTTGCCGATCAGGTTGGGCAGCAGGTAGTTCGTGACGCCGGGGAAGTCGTGGTCGGTGATCGTCCGGCCGTCACACAGTTCGTACAGCGTGCCGGGGCCATAGGCGGGCGTGGCGGCGCTGCTCATGGCGTGCCAGGCGAAGACGAGGCCCAGGGGCACGAGCTTGCTCAGGAGGTCGCCTGCCAGCTTCTCGACGGTGACCGATCCGTCGTAGAGGTTGCTCGTGTCTACGCAGGGCTCTGCGAGCTTGACCTTGGTGACGGAGTGGTCGGTGTAGGAGTCGGTGACAAGCTGGCGTCCATCGCCGCTGGTGCTCGTGTGGCGATGCTTGTCGATGCGGTCAAAGTTGGTGGCTAGCTGCGTGTGGCTGTACGGATCGCTCTCGTCCGTCCACATCGTCAGGTTCATGTAGGTGGAGGGAGTGGCCATCAGGTGCTTACCTCGACCTCAACCTGATTCCAGATGCAGAAGCCGGTCGATGCCGCCACGGCGGCAGTGATGTTGAACAGCAGCGTCCAGAGGCCGTTGTTGGCCGTGACGTTGGTGGCCGCGCCGACGTAGTGGGCGAAGTGAGCGGGTCCTACGGCGAGGCTCGTGACGCCGGTGGGCTGGTTGGTGCCCAGCGTGAACGGGAGGCTGCTGCTGCTCGATGCGCCCAGGCGGTAGGTGCAGTTGACCAACTGTGCCGTCACCGTGGTGTTGGGCGAGGTCAGGCTGCCCAGGACGGTCGAGCGCACCCGGACCTTGGCGACGTTGGTCGTTGTGCTGGCGGGGAGCACGTCGCCCGGCCACAGTGGGAACATGACCGGCGCGGTGGTGCTCGCGCCGTCAACCTCGACGTAGGTCGCGGTGGCCTGGTAGCGCGAGCCGCCCACGGAGGGCACGTAGTAGCCCGCTGCCGCAGCCGCCGGGAACATCATGATGACGTTGGCGACCGGCACCCATCCCAGGAGGTCGGCCTTGGCTGCTTCGGAGAGGCGGTCGGCGGCGATGGTGCCTGCGGCGATCTTGGCGCTCGTGACCTGGCCGTCGTTGATGTTGGCGGTGTTGATTCCGTTGGGGGCCTGCCCCAGCTTGGCGCTCTGGACGGAGCCGTCCACGAGGTTGGTGGTGTTGACCGCCGGGGTTGCGAGCTTGTCGCCGGTGACCGCGCCCGTGGCGATGGTGCGGTTGATGACTGCGCCGTCTGCGAGCTTGAACTGCGTGACCGCCCCGTCCTGCAACGACGAGGACGCGAGGGGGCGTCCCTTGCCCGGGGAGTGGTCGTGCTGATCGACCCGGTACCAGTTCTGCGCTAGCTGCTCAGAGTTGTACGGGTCGGTCGGCGCGTTCCAGACCTTCAGGCCCAGGTTGGGAAGGGTGATTGGCATTCAGGACGGCCAGGTGTTGACGTAGTGCGTCTTGGAGTCGATGTAGTGGTCGGCCCACTGAGTGCCCGTGGTGATGCCGGAGGCACCGATGAGCTTGATCCACTGTGCGGGCGTGTTCATGTCGTAGGAGCGCAGTTCGGCCGTTGAGTCGATGGTGCGGTAGAACCGTCCGGCGTCGGGGTCCTTGCCGAAGTAGAACTTGGCGACGTAGTTCCAGTTCTGCTTGCCTTGGCCGTAGTTCTGTGCGGCGGCGGGCCAGTTGTGATCGAGGACGGCAAGCTCCCACGCGCGCTGGTGGGTGATGTCGCCGTGGTGGAAGCGCTCCTTCTCGTCACGCAGAGAGGCTGCCAGTAGCTCGAACTGCACTGAGCCGTCGAAGGCGGCCTTGAAGGCGGTGTCGGTGTAGTCGGTGTCCACGACGCGGCGTTGCACCCATCCGCAGTCGATGCCGTGGGGGACGATCCAGTTCACAGCGCCGACCATGAAGCCAGACTCGCCCTCCACGATGCCCTTGATGAGCCCGGGTGGGGTGCCGTGCTTGGACTGCGGTTCCTTGATGAGCCGGAGCGCGAGCGTGCGCTGTGTGAGCAGTCCGGCGATGCCGTCCGACGTGAGGTCGTTGTTGGACTGGAACTTCTTGACGGCCCGCTCGGTTCCCTCCCCGAACTCGCCGTCTTGGCTGACCTCAAACCCGCGTCGGGCGAGGTTGATCTGAAGCGCCCACACATCGTGGCCAAGCATGCCGCGCTTCAGCGAGTACCTGTAGGTCCGTTGAGGAAACATGGTCACCCCTTACAGGGGCGCGCGGAAGGACATTGATGGTCGCGCCCGGGTGCAGGGAAGTGGCTCCGGGTGGCTTCGAACCACCGACCTCTCCCTTATGAGGGGATCGCTCTACCGGACTGAGCTACGGAGCCGGAAGCGGGCAACGGGATTCGAACCCGTACCAACAGCTTGGAAGGCTGCTGTGCTGCCATTGACACCATGCCCGCGTGTCAGGTGAAGATGCGCACAACCTGCTCGTGCGTGGCCCCATCGGCCAGGTACTTCTCTACGTCGTGATGGGAGAGTCGGAACCCATCGAGTCCTCGTGCGTCCCCCAGGACGAAGGCATCATTCTCGTTGAAGCCAAGGTCAAGGAACATCTCCACTCGATGCAGGGTTACCTCGTCTGTGGTGATCGTCGCCATGATGAATCCTTTCAAGCCGCCTGAGGGGATCGAACCCTCGTCGCCGGGTTACAACGCCGGGGCTCTGCCGTTGAGCTAAGGCGGCGGGGACTCACTTCAGTGCCTCCCACGTCTTGCGGCCAACTACGCCGTCCGCCTTCATGCCGTGGCGCTTCTGGAAGCGCTTCACCGCATCCTCCGTCCACTTCCCGAAGAACGGGTTGAAACGGTTCGATGAGGACTTGCCTGAGAAGTTGCGGAGCCCGTTGTGGTACAGGGCGCGCTTGAGCTTGAGGACATCCCTGCCGCGCGAGCCGCGCTTGAGGACGGGGACGAGGAAGGCGCTCTCGCCGTTCCAGACGCCGGAGGCCCACTTGATGTGCCACCACTCGCTCGGGGCGTCGGACCACTTCTTGGCCCAGCCGTACTTGGCTCCGATCTGATCCACGATGGAGCGCATCTGCTGGGAGGCGAAGTCCACCGCGAGGCCCAGGCCGTGGTTACTCGTGCCGGGGCGGGCGGCCAGGTTGCCACGTCCGCTGACGTAGAGGTTCCAGAAGTAGTTCTGATCGGCCAGGGGCCGGTAGGCGGTGCGCGCGCTCGTGGGGCGCAGCGTCACGCCGAAGCGCGCCTCGGCCTCGGCGTTCATGGCGTTGAACGCCTTGGCGGCGTCGCGGCGTAGGTATGCCTGCTCGCCGTTCGCCGCCCGGGTGATGGGGGAGAGAGCGGCCTGGGGGATTCTGCCGTTCAGATATGCCATCACCCCTTACGGCACGGGCGACGCCCAATCATGGGGTTGGCCCGCTGTACAAGGCTGGGGGTGTAGGACTCGAACCCACGGACTCGGGGGCCAAAACCCCGCGTTTCTGCCCACAGAAACTAACCCCCAGTGTCACGTCCTGTAGCCGGGGTTCTGTCGAGTCCGACCATCTACCTCACGCTTGCGCGTGGCGGGCGATCACTCGCTACCGCTGCTCCCACCATGCACGCCCCGGTCGGCGTACGAACTTGGGATTGCACCCCTTCACTGACGGCTGAGGTTCAAGCGGCTCTCGCCTCCCTCCATTGTGACCCGTGCCCGGCGATCCGGCCAACGGGGTGCCCCGAACTTCCTCTAGCTTGCGCCAGCGGCCGGACGGACGTGAAGCGGCAAGTGGGGCTCGAACCCACGACCTCCACCTTGGCAAGGTGGCGCACTACCACTGTGCTATTGCCGCGTGGTCCCCTCGGAGAGATTCGAACTCCCGACGCCCGGTTCCGAAGACCGGCGCTCTATCCACTGAGCTACAAGGGGTTACTGCTGTTACGACGCTGGGCTGCCTGTTCGGCTGCTGCGACCGCGCGTGCTTCCTCTTCGTACGCGATGCGCTTGACCTCGGCGCGACGCATCTGATTGATGCGATTGCTCACATTGACAATCTCGTCAGCGAGTTCTTGCGTGGTGCGGCGCTGCACGTCGAGGCGTTGCGTGAGCATGTAGTAGATGGCCACGATGCACGCTGCGATAGGCGTGGCGGCCACGGAGAAGACGAGGTTGACGCCGCCGGGTAGCGAAGTCTTGCCGCTGATGTAGAGGCTCGTGATGAGCGAGGTCGAGCCCTGCACGGCGAACACGACCGTCCCGAACCAGTCCTTGCGTCGGGCTGCGAGGAACGCACCGGAAAACCACACGCACACCCGGAAGATGCCGTTGACCAGCAGGATGGGGGCGGCGACGGCGGCGACGGCTTGGATTGCAGCGAACATCACACATTACGCCCGGCGTAGCGCGGTTTTGATGCCGTAGCTGAGAGTACGCACGGCTGGACTCGAACCAGCGACCTCATCCTCCGCAGGGATGCGCTCTATCCACTGAGCTACGTGCGCATGTGGGCGGTCAGGGACTTGACCGCCCAGGCTCAATGGTCAAAGCGACCGTTGAGCCAGTCCTTCACGAGGCGTGCTTCGTACACGGACTCGTCACCCTCTGATAGGAGGTTGAAGATGTCCGGGCGCTCCCGTCGCAGCCGCTCGATGAGGTCGCGCGCGAACGCGCGTTCATGAACGGTGAGGTAGGGCACGATGGATACCGCCTCGTTGCTCCTGTCATGAAGGTCGCGGTGGCAGTCGATGCAGATGGGCACCGTGCAGCGCGTGCGGGGTCCAACCTCGTTGTAGTTGGAGAGTTCCTTCATGATCCACTTGTTGACGAAGTGGTGGCGCGTACTGTTCTCCGGGCGACCGCAGCAGCGGCACTCCGGATCGAGCTTGCGCATGGCCTTGAACAGGCGTTGACGTTCAAGTACCTCTTCAGGGATGCATCCCTGTTCCAGCGCCTCGCGGAGGCGGACGATGAGTTCACCTTGGGTGACACTGCCGTCGAGCAGGTCGTCAAGGTCTTCGCCGGTGATGCTGACAAGGAGTTCAAGCTGCTCGGCCGTGGCATGTGCGCCCTTGAGCTTCATGTCGAACCACATCGTGTCCCCGGAGGGCAGTATGACTGACCGTGCTCGTGACATCCTTGTCCTTTCCTGAGTACCGCGTAGGGGAGTTGAACCCCTGTTTCCGCCGTGAGAGGGCAGCGTCCTAACCACTAGACGAACGCGGCAAGCTGGGGGGACCAAGGGGAATCGAACCCCTACCGGCGGGACCACAACCCGCAGTTCTACCGTTGAACTATGATCCCCGTGAAAATGGCTGCGAGACTAGGACTCGAACCTAGACTTCTGCGTCCAGAGCGCAGCGTGCTGCCGATTGCACTATCTCGCACTGCATGGCGGGGGGAGGAATCGAACCTCCGACCTCGTGGTTATGAGCCACGCGAGCTACCAAACTGCTCCACCCCGCTCTGAGGCTTACTCTTCCTTGTCCTTCCCGTCCTTCTTGTCCTTCTTCTTGCTGAACTTGTAGTCCCGCCTCGTGTAGCCACTTACGTTCCCGGCCGCGTCGTAGGCGACGGCCTTGATGGTCGTGTCCTGCACGATGAGGATGGGACCCTGGTACTCGTTGGACAGGTAGCTGGGAATCGCGTCCCGGCCTTCGGTCCAGTAGATAGTGGCCGCCTTCTCCTTGCAGGAGATGGTGACCTCGAAGGGCTCCTTGAAGCTCTTCTTGGAGCCGTCCTTCTTCTGCGCCTTGGGCTCGATGTCGGGCTTGGGCGGGCGCGTCTTGTCTCGCTCCACGTTGTCGGGCTGGGGCACCGGCTGGGGCTGGGGCTCGCCGTCCTTGACGGGCTGCGGGAAGTCGTCGGTCGGATACGGCATGACCGTGGGCTGGCCGGTCACCGGGTCCACCGCGACGGGTTCAGCGTCGGGGTCCGGGGTAGCGGGCAGCACCGGGTCCGGCGTGGCGGGGTCCGGGGCGGGCGCTTCGTCTTCGGGCGCAGGCTCCGGGCTCGCCTCCGGCTCCGGGTCCGCCTCCTGGGGCGGCTTGTCGTCTTCGGGGCGGGGGTCCGGCGTGTACTGCGGCGGGTCCTCCGGGGCCGGTGTCGAGGGAGTCGATGGTGTGGACGAGTCGGGCCGTGTCGGCTCGTCGTCCTTGTCACCCTCCGTGTTGAACTTGAGTGTCCCCATGAGTACCGCCTGATCCTTTGCTCTGTAGTCGTCGTCAGTGCCCCGGTGTCCGAAGACCCGCACGGTGCCGTCAGAGTGCTCGACGGCGCGCGGGTAGTAGGGGCTCTTGAAGTCCAGCGAGTGCCACGTCTTGCCCTTGTCCTTGGTCCAAGCGCTGCCGGTGGTGGCGAAAGAGATGATGGCTTCGCCGTTCTTGACGGCTAGAAGCTCGGGGTGCCCGGAGTGGGGGAAGCCCGGGTCGGTGATGGGACCCATGTGCCAGGCGTTGCCCTTCTTGGAGAGCACGGCCTGACGGCGAACCTGATTCGCGCGGGAGCCGACCCAGGTGCGCATGAGCGCGAGGAAGTCACCGTTGGGCAACTCCGCGACTGACCACTCGTTGGCCGGGCATTCATCCGGGTTGTCGAGGGCCTGACGCCACGTCTTGCCGCCGTCGTCGGAGATGAGGAACGCCCACTTGTTGGCGTTGTTGCGCGTGCGGGTGCCCGCCTTGGCGTCCCAAAAGTTCCCGGTGGCCAACAGCCGTCCGTCGCGCATCGGCTGGATGCGCGTGATCTGAACGGTGTACTTGTCCGGATCGAGCGGGTAGGTGGGGTTGCTCCACTTCCCGTCCTTCTCGAACTGAAGGTATGCAGTCGGGCGGGCGCTGACCTTCGCGGCCTGCAAGTCCTCCGCGTTGACGCGGCGCACGCGGCGACCGTCCGGCAAGACGGTCGCGGGCTGTCCACTCCATGCATGAGGGACGCCCTTGCAGGAATCCTCTTCACACGTCTTCCACGTCTTGCCATCGTCGTCGGACTGGATGGTCACGTAGTCGATGTCCACTCCACTCCACACGGCCTCGCCCACGCGCGGGTTGGTGCGCGGGTTGCCCGTGACCTGCACGAACGACGCTTGCAGCTTGCCGCCCCGTGACGATGCACCTACCCAGGACGTGTAGCCGGGTGATTGGGGTGAGTGATAGATTTCAGCCGTCTTCGCGGGCTGCTTGAGGGAGATGGACGAAACTGTCATGGCACTCGTTACGGGTGCGCTCTCCGCTCGATCAAGGTACCTGGGGTGGGACTCGAACCCACACTGACCGGGACTTGAATCCGGTGCCTCTGCCAGATTGGGCTACCCAGGCGTGAAGTAGGGCCAGAGGGAATCGAACCCTCCCTACCGGAGTGAAAGTCCAGCGTTCTAACCGATAAACTATGGCCCCGTGTGCCCGTGGTGACGGGCGAGGTACAGCGGCTCGCCCAGGTGCCAGTGGAACGTCGCTCCGTGGCCCTCGAAGGCAAGTACCTGCTCGAAGTCCTCGTGCAGGACGGGTTGGAAGGGGAACTCCTGAGCTAGCTCGCGGCGGCAGGCGTAGGAGATGCCGACCTCGCCCCAGGTGACGCCGGGCGTGCTCGGGAACAGCTTGCCGCTCGGGCCGACCTGGGTGACGTAGATCACGTCCACGTCGGGCTTGTGCATGATGATGTCGGTCATCGTGGCGATGAACGTCGGCGCGAGCGTGTCGTCATCGTCAAGGAACGTGACCCACGGCGTCTGCGCGACCTCGACCCCGATGTTGCGCATGTGCGCCTCGTGGGCCATGTGCGGCAGCTTGAAGGCCCGCACGCGGCCGTCGTGGAACACCGGCGGCCGGATGCCGTCCCCCGCGATGATCCATCGCCAGTCCGGGTCGGTCTGATCGACCAGCGAGCGGTAGGCGTGCTTGATGTCGTCGCGGCCGATGCTGGCGGTGATGACGGTGATGAGGGACATCACCGCTTTGTGGTCGCTCGACCACATTTCGAAGTGGAGAAGACGGGGCTCGAACCCGTGACCCCCTGTTTGCAAAACAGGTGCTCTCCCAACTGAGCTACATCCCCATGTACTGCACGGAAAGAGTGGGGATCGAACCCACAGACCTATCGGTCACACCCTTAGCAGGGGTGATGCGTCGCCAACCGTTGCCGTCTTTCCAAGCGCCCACCATCGGACTCGAACCGATGACCTGTCCCTTAGGAGGGGACTGCTCTGCCACTGAGCTAGATGGGCGGGATGGGGGAGCCAAGGCTTGTCCGCTTGCCTTGTAGATCAGTCCTGACCACCGACATGTATCTGATCTTTCATTCGGTGGGTAGGCGGTTTCACTCTTTGGCGGTGCAAGCACCGTGAGTGGGCTCCCCCAAGTGGAGGCGGGCGGTGTCGAACCGCCGTCTTCCATGTACGTGTCCACGCAGTTGTCTAGCAGCTTGCTACTACGGTTTCGGTACTTCGGCTTCGTCCAGCCCTTTGACAGTGGGAGGCTGGAAACCCGGAACGGCTAGGCCGTGGCGAGTAGCGCGTCCGCGTCCACGGTGGACGGGAAGCGCGCGATCACTTCATCGTTGCCGGTTATGGCTGTGGCAGGTAGGTGTGCCGACCGCTGCACTACATGGGCGTTCTCACAGAATCGAATCCATGTCACCCCCGGGGTACTGCATGGCCGCAGTAGGCATCGAACCCACGACCTCACCCTTGTAAGGGGCGCGCTCTCCCAAACTGAGCTATGCGGCCTTGTCACTTCTTCATCTACTACAAGCGGGAGATGCACGATTCGAACGCGCGACACCTGGGGTTGGAGGCCAGTGCTCTGACCGGACTGAGCTAATCTCCCGTGGTACTGCAAGCGGTAATGACGGGACTTGAACCCGCGACCTCTGCCTTGACAGGGCAGCGCTCTGACCAACTGAGCTACATCACCGTACGAGGGGTGTCCGACCGCACCCACCCTGCGCCTACAGAGCTACTTGGTCGGTTTCACCCCAAGATGGAGCCGAAGGTGGGATTCGAGCCCACGGCCTCTCCCTTACGAGGGGAGCGCTCTACCTACTGAGCTACTTCGGCGGAAGGAGGGTGTGGGGATCGAACCCACACAGGTGTGACCCCATCACGGTTTTCAAGACCGATAAGCACGCCGACCTTGCGACCCTCCAAGAGGCGCAGGCGGGAATCGAACCCGCGTAGCTCGCTTTGCAGGCGAGTGCGTGACCATTCCGCCACCGCGCCGTAACCCGGACTTGCACCGGCCCGGAGGAATCCTCGTGCCTCCCGTACATGCTTCCCGTGGGCATGCTCGACCGTGCTTTCACGGCGAGGTATTGACTGGCACCCAGGGACTCGAACCCTGCTCATTCGCGGGTAACAGCCGCGCGTCGTCACCCGGACGACTCGATGCCAAGAAGATGGTGGGGGTGAGAGGAATCGAACCTCCGTGCCAGCGGGTAAGAGCCGCTTCCTAAGCCAACGTTTGTTACACCCCCGGTTCTGCAAGTGTGCATGGAAGGAGTTGAACCTTCGACCTCCGACTTATCAGATCGGCGCTCTGACCAACTGAGCTACACGCACGGAGTGGTACCGCCCGGACTCGAACCGGGGACACTGCGATTTTCAGTCGCATGCTCTACCAACTGAGCTAACTCCACGTAAAACGGGTATAACCTTTATAGTGAGGTACTTTAGGGATGAAAGTCAACTGTCAGG
>JACCDR011720670.1_pt1 | contig 14502 bp, 22 predicted proteins | sample 7446431 | NCBI WGS metagenome assembly JACCDR01 (sample SAMN15323443, study PRJNA562643) | freshwater metagenome | isolation source: river surface water | place: USA:Blue River Watershed | collected 2017-08-17 | reverse complement strand
CATGGCCAGTGCCGAACGGGCAAGTCAACGTGCTAGTCGATCGCGCAAGACTGCGGCTACGTGCGCAGTTGACATTAGGCAAATCATTATTCCTTCCCAAATCCCGGAAGCCGCTTAAGTCCATCTCGCATGTCGCTAGCGCGAGCATGGCTGTACCGCATCGTCACCTTGATGTCCGAATGGCCTAGCAGCGTCTGGACGAGATGCAGCGGCATCTTTTTTGCGGCCACGGTGGCAAACGCATGCCGCAGATCGTGAAACCGAACCCGCCCCGTGCAGCCAGCCTTGGCCACGGCCAAAGACCATAGCGCAGGAAAATTCGTGGCATCGAAAACCAGATCGCCGCTGGCCATCTGCCGGCGGTCCTGGATTATCTTTAGGGCCGCCGCATGCACTGGCACGGTGTGCCGAGCCGCCGCCTTCCGATGCTTCCTGAACACCGTTATCGTGCCATCTTCCACATCAACCCTGTCCCACGTCAGGGTAAGCACCTGACCCTTACGCAAACCCGTCAAGAGACCGAACATTGCGATCTCGCGTGCGCGCGGTGGCAACGCCTCAAATATCGCATGCAGCTGATCGCGCGTCAGGTTTGCATCGCGCGGTGGTGGCTCGTCTTTGTGGAGGTGGCCCCAGTCGATCTCGCGAACCGGGTACAGGCGCGTCTTGGCCGCGACATTGTGCATGCGCCGCCATACCGATAGGGCACGATTGATCGTCGCTGGCGAGTATCCGGCATCCTGCATCCAGTCGACCAGCTTGGCCACGTCGGAAATGGTGATGTCGTGATAAAGCTTGCTGCCGAACATGATATCGATGCGGTTCAAGTGCGGGAAAATGTGCGTCTTAGCGGCCTTCAGCCGCTTGGCGTCAGTTTCCCAATACTGGTCTATCACCTGGGCGACTGTTTTGGGTGCGCCGTCCTTCCGCTTCTCCCAATCGATCTTAAAGCGTGCTTCGATCTCGCGGCCCTGAGCTATCGCTTGGCGCTTAGCCGTGCATTTTGTAGAGACCGAAACGACCGGGAATCCTGGCTCTGGATGGCTGAACCGGACGTACCAGTAGGGCGACGCCTTGAGCTTGGTGACCCACACGGTGCAATCTCCATGGATCTGTTGATATACTCATACAGCTTGGACGGCAGGTACTGGCGATGCCGTCCTGCCTTGAAAAAGGGAAGCGAAGAGCGGGGAATGCGGCGCACCGTGCGCGGCGAGCATCGCAGGTAGGCCGCGACCTGATCGATGGTCATCGGTCGGTCTGTTTCAACGCTTTGGCCTTCTTGATTGGTAACCACTTGCGGTCCTCGCGTCTGGTGTGGGCAACAAGTTTGCACTTCCAGCAAACAAGAAACATGTAGCTGGGGAACTGCGGCAGAACGCCAATCCCAGGCATGAGGTGAACGCGCTTGCTGCAGCGCGGGCACGTGGTGGCGTTGAGTGGCTGCATGGTGTTTGTTTTTACTGAGAAGCGGAAGGCGGCTTGCTCACGAAGCAGATGCCGCAAAACTCGTTCTGGTGCATCCCGTCCGTGGTCCACACGTGCTCGCAATCGTAGACGGCATCGCACTTTGGGCACCGTCCGTCCTCGGTCAGCTTGCCGTCGTTGCGGCAGTGATCGCAGCCAAAATCGTCGTCATCGTCCATGTCCGCTATGTCCTCCCAACGCCAACTTCTCGCTCACCCCTCGCGCCAGAAGCGCAAACTCCATATCCATCAGCCACGCATACAAGGCTGCAGCGTCAACGCCAGACCAACCGTCAATGTCTGGCAGACCGATGATGGTTTGCAGCCGAACGAGATCGCGTGACTTGATCGCCAGATCCTTGTTGTCTCTGAGGCTGGCGCGCTGGGCTGCTCCGCACGACAGATGCTCGGGCATGCGCTGGGCTAGGTCCAGGATCGTATCCAGATCGTAGTGGTCCTGCAAAAGCTTGGCCGCGCCCTTGCCTCCGATCTTGGGTACGCCTGGAATATTGTCAGAACTGTCGCCTACCATCGCCAGATAGTCGGTCATCTGGTCTGGCGCGACGCCGAAACGCTCGGCGCACACTGCCGGCGTGATCCACTGCTTCTTGAGCGGATCGAAAATGCTGACGCCTTGCACGGACAAGAGCGGCAGCAGGTCCTTGTCCGACGAGAATATCGTGACTTCGCCGCCGTTGGCCGTGATCTCCTGAGCGTAGGAGTGAATCACGTCGTCGGCCTCCATGCCGTCAATCTTGATCGACGGGATAGAGTGAGCCGCGCTGACGTCTGCCAGCATCTTGAGCTGCGTGGTAAGTTCCGCCGGACGCTCCGGCCGGTTGGCCTTGTAGCCAGCGTCAATCGCCTCGCGCCCAGATCGGCCACCGTCAAGCACCACGGCCATATGTGTGCAGTCTGCCCCGTCGATCAGCTTGTTCAGCATCTCGCAATAACCGTAGATCGCGCCGACAGGCGTGCCATCGGTTTTAGTCATCGAAGGCAGAGTGTAGAATGACCGGTAGATATAGCCCGAGCCGTCAATCAGCCACGTCTTCATGATTCTCCCCTAGCTTTTTTGAGAGCGGCAAGACCTTTCTGAATCACGCATCCGCCGTCGTCAGGTCCGCCGCTCTCATAAAGGTCGCGCAGCGCCTCATACATGTCCGGCGCTGCCGCGATCAGGGCAGCGTCGTGCTCATCGATACATCCGCTGACACACATGTATCGGCCGCTTGGATGCGTGCCAAAAACGCCGCAAATTTCGTCACGCAAAACGCCGATCGTGTGATGCGTCTGGCCACCATCAGTGACGCGGCGCTCAACCAGCCAAGGACCCGGCGTGAATTTTGGCTGGCTCATCTGTGCATCCTTGCGCTTAGTTGCGCGACTGCCCTTGGTGCTGCAAAATGTAACGCTCGGCGCGCAAATATCAAGCTCTATCGCGCAACTATCCGCCCCATCACCACATCCATGCGACGACCGAACAGCCACACGTTATCGCTGCGGTAGGCCATGTAAAGCGCCGTTCGGCCAGGGCCGATCTCGGTGACCATGTCTCTGTCCAGATATTGCTGCCACGTTTGCGAGCCGCGCCGGATTGTGGCTGGCCCATCCGTGAAAACCTCAACTAACACAACCATCTCGCGACCCATCATGGCGCAACCTCACTCAGCCTTCTGGAACTCTTGCAAATCGACCTGCCAATTAGCGATCTTGCCGTCGCCATCGATCTCCATGATCACGTAGTCTCCATATCCACAGTCTTCCGGGCACATGATCGACGGCACGTATCCCTTGATCGCCTTTACGACATTGCGCTCGGCATCGAGCAATTCATAATCGCCATCGTCGCAGCACTTGTAGTGCACGCTGGCCGTCGTTCCCTTCGGCCAGTTCTCGATGATGCCGGTGTCGATGTCGATCGTCGGGCACCAGTTGCCGCCGCCGAGATGGTCATTATCGGCCGCCGTCCCCTCGCGAAGCGGAATACGTGATCCGTCTGTATCTTCCTCGCCGTTGACCGTAGCATCCTCCCAATAGCGCACACCGCATCTGGCGCGCAAATACTTGACCGCTACGACTTTTTCCGTCGTGACGCTGATTGTCGCCATCGTATCATCTCCTCTTTTCGAACCCGCGCGAGCGCAGGGGTCTGCTTTTCCATTTTGATTTCGGTTTGGCTGGCGCGTCTGCCTGACCCGACTTGGCCAGAACGCGCCGCTGAAACGCCGTGTGCGCATCCGATATGCGATCCGCCTTGGCTATTGCGGGAACGTCGCGCTTGGCCGTCTTGAACTCGTGGTCCTCGGGTATGCACCCGGTCAAATCGGTCGCGTGGTTGTAATGCTCTGGCCCCCACCCCAACGAAATCGCAATAGCCACAGGAACCGGATCGTGATCCCAGTTGAGCAGCCCGACAATCTCCTTGTTGGACATGCCTTTGGCGACATCGCGCGGTATGTCCAAATGCTGGACGATCATGGCCGCGAGCTTGTCGGTCAGGTTCGGGTCTGTTCGAGCGGCCATGTCACGCCACAGCTTTGCCGGGACGGTTGTTGAGATAATTGGTCAGGCGCTTGACCGCATTCGCCCGTGCTATCGCCAAGCGCACATGATCCGGCCTATCGTGCAAGCCGCTTGTGTATGACCCGATCACCTCAAAGTTGTCCGACAAGAACAGCTTAACAATCAGCGTCCTGTCCCACCTCAGCGCATAGCCGTCAACGATACCCATACGCTCCTCCTCGGGGAGTATGTCGATTCGTTCCGCAATCATCTCGCTCATGCGACCCTCGCTCGTTTTAGTTCCTCGATCGAAACGCCTAGCGTTGCCTCGATCACCTCGTAGACAGCGCTCCGCATCTGCTCGAATTTTTTTTTCCCAGCGTGCGCGTAGTCGCCAGATTGCGGCACACAAACGCGCACGCCCGTCGATGTTCCGAAGATGCGCATGCAATGAATTTCCCGTTTTGTGACGCCGTAGATCGCCTTGGCAACCGCCAGCGCCACCGCATGATCCTTAGCCTCCACCTCCGTGCATTCCGAATAGCCGGCCTCGATCAATATCCAGCCGTACAGGTGCTCTTTGCTGTCGGGGCGAAACACATGATCTTCTGGCCAGTTTTCAAATGCCCGCTGCATGATTGCCCAAAACATGCCGTGATCCTTGTCGCTCCGATGCCGCATCGGAGCGCCGCACGTCGGGCATGTTTTGGCGTCGCTCACAGCTTGGACAAGTCCAGGCCAACAATAGGGCAGTTCTCGCGGCCAAACCGCAGCGACACCACGGACTCCTTGCGGCGAAACATGTTGTATGCCGCCTTGAGTGTGTACCATCTTACGTTTTTGCTCATGCTGAGCAAGTTGTTGTTGCCCATCCGGATGATGCGCTCGCGATACATGTGCACCGGATCTCCGACGTAGTTCGGCACGCCAAACCGCAACACCTCGAAAAACTCCTGCGTGCGAACGGTGTCGTTCAGGAATTTGTTGCCGACGTATCGGATGTATCCAACCTGCCCGACCGAAATGCCTTTTGGCATCGTTCCCGGTGCCGGGACGTAGCGCGTAATTTCCGAATGTTTTTGAAGCACATGCTTTAGCATGGCGTTCGAGACAGAGTTCGATCGCGGGCTATCAACCCCGTCTCGCTCTGCTACCAAGATGCGCAAAGATGCCGTAAGGGCGGTCGTATTGTGCAGGCCCATCAAGGCAAACATGTCGCTTGGGTTGCGAATTTTGCCAATGTCCATTACGTCCTGTGTTTGCGGCGGAAGGCCGTAAATCACAAACGTCTCAAATGGGACATCCGCGACAACGCACGCCTTGAGCCGGTGCTGGCCATCGAGCAGATCGCCGTTGGCTGCAAATCTGATGGCGTCACCCGTAACCTGCCACGATCCGGACTTCATGTCCTTGGCGTACTTGTTGACCGCCAAGGCGGAGATGCTGCGGTTCTTGCTGTTTCGATCCAAAAAAGCAGCTGCGATGTCAGGCGTAATTACAATGCGCTCGATCTGGACATCTGTTTTCTGCGATGATTTTGATGCGGCGCTTTTTGCATGGAGTTGCATGTCGTAAATCCTTTCAAATGTCGACCTTACGGACCTGGCCATCCATCATCGTCTCTGTCCGGTATGTCTTGATTGCCGTTGCCTTCGGAAGGGACAGAGGCTGCTTTCTGATTTGAGTCAGTCTGAGGCTCCTCCTCCGGGATGTCGAATGACACAACGGGCGCTGCCGGGGGCTTTGGTGTCACGTCTCGCATCTCGTGGAAAAACCGTTGCCCCTCCATCTCCTCCGCCGAATACTCGTTGCCGAGTTCTTCCGGAAACGCCTTGCGCAGCGCTCCCGCTTCAGCGCATTTTTCGATCTGCCCGCGCGCGCGACGCTCCCACATCTCGTTGGGGACGTCTGCCCGGCCAAGCCGCGCAAACGTCTCTAGCCAGTACGCGCGGGGGCCGACAAACGGCACCCGGTGGCCACCGATCAGGCGATAGACCGTGACTTGAGCCCACTCCGGGAATGTGACGGTCTTCTCGATGTCCACCCATTGCTTATCCCGCTTGACCTTGCCAGCAAAGGTCTTGGTGATGTCCGGCCCGAACTTGGTCTCGTCGCACCCGGCATACTGGCCCGTTCGAAACGCAGTCGTGCGCATCTCGCTGATCGACGGCCACACGGTCTCGACATAGCCGCCTCGCTGGCTGTCGTAGACGGGGACAATGTGTACCACTTTTTTGAACGGGTCGAGACGACGAGAATCGCAATAACTCAGCGCCATCACTATTGAGTTGGCCGTTTTTGCTGCCGGCCAAATCGCCTCACACAGCACCTTCCAAGTCGCCTTTGTGACGCCAAGGTGTCCGAACCGCTCGCCGATCTGATCGTGCCATGGGAGGCGCGGCGGATCGAATTTGGCGACAGCAACCGCTGTTCCGGCATCAGGAGAAATGGCTGGATTGGCCTTGGTTTTCAGATTGCTCACGGTAGCTTTCCCTTTCGCGCGGCAAACATCAGGCCGCAGTCGCTGACTTGCTCGTCTTCATGAACGGGTGCTCAATGCCATTCTTGGCGTCAGCATTGGCCAGCGCCTGCACTACCGCACGGACTCGATCTGAGTTGGCGTAGTGCGCTGCCGCTGCGGCCCAATCCTCGATCGCGGCAACCTTGACCGTACGCACAGAAACCTTCCGGCCGGTGCTGCCACCAAATGAGACTTTGACCTTCTCCGCCGCCACAACGGGCTCTGCCACGGGCGGCGGAGGGGGTGGCAATTCGACGGCAGCCGGTGCCTCATCAAACAATGATGGCTCCGCTGTCGCCTTGGCTTCGGCCTCAGCTTTAAGGCGCGCAACCTCAGCCTCGTGCGCCTTCATCTTTTCAACGCGGTCGGCCTCCGCCTTGGCCCTAAGCTCGGCGGCACGTTTTGCCGCCTCGGCATCGGCAATTGCCTGTCGCCGCAGACGCTCTTTCTCACCAATCGCCGTGACCGTATCCGACAGCACCTGACGCAGACTGTCCAAGTCCTTCGACAGCGCACCCCACGTGCGCCGAAATTCGGCCTCAAGGTGATCGATCGGCTCGCGCTCTTTCCTGTAGCGCTCTGCGAATCGGGTCTTGATTTTGCGGACGTCGCCAAGCCAATTCGCAGCCTTGTTGCCGGCGGCATCCCCTTCCGGATTGGATGCGAGCCAATCGCGTACGCCGCCCGCATGCTGCTCGATCAGAGCCTTCAGCGCTTCGTATCCGTCGGGGTCGCCTGCGGAATTGTGTCCAACGCCAGCCGGAGCCGCCCCGTCGGCAGGCGCCGAAACCTGTTCGACCTCTGGCTCCGGCTGGCTATGATCGGGAGCGTCGCCTAGCCAGCGACCGTGCTCCATCCAATACCGATACTCGTCCTGACTGACGGCATTCAACGTGTTGTTGCCGCCCGGCAGCTTGCGCTGACACCACAACCAAACGCGACAAGGGTCGACGTCTTTATCCTTGCCCTGCAAGGCTTTGAGCGTCAATCCGCTGCGCCAGTAGTGCACAACCGCGCCGTCTGCATCCACAAGGTAGATTTTGACCGGCACAAATGCATGATCCTGACGCTTGCCGTCCACATATCCGCCACCTTCGCGGACCTTATAGATGCCGGGCTGGGGATGTCCTTCGACACCACCCAGGCCCGTCGGGAAAAACTCACCGACCGGATAATCCCGATTATCGAGCGCAGCTTTCCATGCTGCGTAGACGTATTTACCGTCCATCAGTGCGTCCTCGATTGTGATTGTGTGTGTGAAAAGGCAGGAGACGACGGCATGCGTCAAGCCGCGCCATCGTCTCCTGCCGTGCGGCGACTGCGCACCCCGCCATCGCTAGTCGCCTCACGCCTTGCCGCTCCAAGGCGTGTCTCGATCTCTTGCGCTTGCCTCATCCGTTCTGCAATTTTCCGCAGTAACGGGCTGATCGCGCCGCCCACCTGTATCCAGTTTGGGTCTGGCTTGTTGGGCGTGTGCATATGCCCCCCTAGTGATAAATGAGAACGTCTAGTGACGGTGCAAAATGTAACGCACAGCATGAGTGTGTCAAGGGCAAATTCGACAGGATGTGGATAAAATGCGGGCCTGGGCCAATCTTGACATCGGATGGTGCGGCTTGTACCGTTTGAGTTGGCATGACCAAGAGGTGGATCCGTGGCCCTGAGCTTTCGCCAGATCATTGATAAATGGGAGCACAAGACCACCTTTGCGCAAGATGTCGGTGTGCCATACGAGCGTGCCAAGGCGTGGTGGGCGCGCGACCGCATTCCTGGCCGCTATTTCGTGGCCGTGGCAAAGGCCGCTCAATCGCGCGGGCACACCGATGTGACGGAGCAAGTTCTGAGTGCCATCGCAGCCAAACCGGTGTTGCATCACCAAGATAAAGTTGCAGCGTAAACAGTAATGCGTTGTGCCGGAGTATCGATCTCGGGGGGGTCGAGTGGACGACGCACGTCAATTCCTGGTTTTTCGCTTGCGCTGCCGCGCCGCAGATCGCGTGCCGATAGACGCTATATTGTCGCCAAACTGGCGCAGGAGCGCTCACATTCCGTGGGTTGTTGGATTTTTTAACGGCACCGTTAAAAAATCGGTGACAGCCTCTGCGGAGGCGCGGCCATGAGCACGAGCGATTTCTGGCGCGACGAGGGGCGCGTTGCGAGACTGCGCGAGATGTGGGCTGCAGGGCTAAGCGGGTCTAAAATAGGGTTAACTCTTGGCACGACCCGCTGCGCCGTCATTTCGAAGGCCCACCGCATCGGCCTGCCGGCCCGTGGCGGGTCAAACCCGACCAAACCCAACAAATACGCACGCGCCAGCACGCGGACGGAGTACCGATCAAAAAAGCCCGCGCGGGCGGCTCCAAAACCCATGACGCCGTTGCGCGCTTTTCTGCGCGACGTGCAGGCGCCGGGGCTGCCGATGTTGGATTGCGCTGACGATTTGTCCATTCCAGCAGATCGGCGCAAGAGGCTGGTTGATCTGGAATCTGGTGAATGTCGCTGGCCAATCGGAGATCCGCAGCACGCTGATTTTGGGTTTTGCGCTGCACCGCAGCTTAGCGGTACGCCGTATTGTTCTCATCATGCTTGCCGGGCGTACGCGCCGACAATTCCAGCAGCACGGCACACACACCAGGAGGCGCAACCGATCGCAACCGAGCGCGTCAGGGAGGTGATCGATGCTTAGGCTGTGGCGCCGACGTCGCGCGGCAGAGTGCATCGGGGTATCTGCTGACGTGCCGTCGGCCCCCGTCGATCCGGCCCATAGTGGTTTCTCGATCCGCTGCACGGATGACGATGGCAATCTGATATGGCCAGACAATCCGGACGAGATTCCAGCGTGGTGGCATGAGCGCGATGCGTGGCTGACTGCCCACGGCTTGCCACCTCTCGCCTACAAAACGCGCCGCGAAATGGAAAACGCCGTATCAATTCTTGTTGAGCGACTTGAATGCCGACGCGAATCGCGCCTTGTTGGGCCGTATAGCCCTGACGTGGCTGCAAGTCGGTTCGTGAGCGCTCTGCGGGCATCGAGTCCTGGCGAGGTGCTGGAGTACAATGCGGCAGAGTTGAGCGCTGCGTATGCCGATTACTGCGCCGACAGCAACATCATCCCGACACATATCGATCAGGTTAAGGCGGTAATGGCGGTGATGCCGGGCATCGATCGGCAGAAATCTCGATCAATGATCGAGGGAAAACGGCGGCAAATCGTGTGTTGGCTGATCCAGCCAATCGACATCTACGATGATGTCCACGATGGTGACGGCGTTGATGAGGTCGATCTGGCCGACACATTCGACGAGCCCGTCAGGCTCGCAGCGTAGCGTAGTGACAACACAATCATCCAAGTGCCGGCGCCGATATCTCGGACCGGAATTAAGTGCTTAGTGAAAAAAGGAGTGGCCCCGGAACTGGCAGGTTCCGGGGCCATGGTCACGGGTCAACAGCCGCAACGGGTCAACGACATGGCTATATCCCAAATCCCCGATATTCACAACCATCGGACCGACGGTATCCCCCACAACATCGATGCGGAGCAAGCGGTGCTGGGCGCGCTGTTGATGCAGAATGCTTTGCTTGAGGATGTTGCTGATATCATCGGTGTAGAGGCGTTTTACGATCCGCTGCACGGCGCGCTGTTCAAGGAGATCGCCAAGCTGATCGACGGCGGCCGGGTGGCCGATCTCATCACGCTCAAGCCGATTGTTAACGGCTGGCCGCCGATCTCAGAGACGATGCAGGTATGGCAATATCTGGGCCGCCTCCTGACCGCAGCTGTTTCGCGTGTGGAGATCAAGGTCTATGCGCGGCTGTTGCTGGATTTATCGGATCGGCGACGCGTAGCGTATTTGGCCCAGGACGTCCTTGCGCTGGCTATGGCGGACCCGAGTGAGGTTCCAACACCCGACGTAATAGAGACGGCAGAGCGCGGCCTGTTTGAGATCGGGGCGAAACGAACGGAGGGCCGCGAAACGTCTCTCGACGGCGCCGTGAATCAGGCTCTTGAGGCGATATCCACCGCCTATGAGCGCGGCGGTGAGCTGAACGGCGTGCGGACCGGGTTGATCGATCTCGATCGCATCCTGGGCGGGTTCCAGGCGTCCGATCTGATCATTCTGGGGGGGCGACCATCAATGGGTAAAACGGCCTTGGCGCTCACGATTGCGTTCAATGTCGCACGGGATTCCGTCGATAGCCACGGGGTCGTGACACCCGGTGGCCACGTGCATTTTTTCAGCCAGGAAATGTCAGCCAGCCAACTTGCCATGCGGCTGATTGCAGAAAGATCAGAGATCGCCAGCGACACGCTGCGGCGCGGCGCGGTGAACGAAAACGAGCTGCGTTCGGCGATAGATGGCGCCAGACAGGTTTCTGCCGCGAGCATGACAATCGACGAGACCGGCGGCATCTCTCTTGGGGCGCTGGTTGCAAAAGCAAGACGGGTGAAGCGCAAGAAGGACACGAAACTGATTGTGGTCGATTACCTGCAATTGATGTCAGGCACGAAAAACTCTGACAACCGCGTTCAAGAGATCACAAAATTGACCATGGGGCTCAAGGCTCTAGCAAAAGACCTTGATGTTCCCATTGTGGCTTTGTCGCAGCTTTCTCGAAAGGTTGAGGAGCGCGCGGACAAGCGCCCGCAGTTGGCCGATCTGCGAGAATCAGGATCGATCGAGCAGGATGCCGATGTGGTGATGTTCGTCTATCGCGACGAGTATTACATCGAGCGCGAAAAGCCGGATGATGTCGACGCTGTAAAATACGCGGATTGGCTCGCGCGCATGGCTCGCGCCCACGGTAAGGCTGAGGTGCTGGTGGCTAAGCAGCGGCACGGCGCCGTCGGCTCCGTAGCGCTGTCGTTCCAGTCGAAATTTACGCGATTTGGCAATCTTGGAGGTGGTCATGGCGGTCGATGATGCATGCACCCTGGAGGCCATCAATCTCAGCGCCTACGCCGACCCGAGCATCGAAGGCATTTTGCTTCGGGCCGCATCGCGCGGCGATGGGCAGCGCCTATCGGCGATCAAGGATGAGCTGCGGCGCGAGGAAGGGCGCGGATGGTGCCAAATCCTTCTCATGACGGACGATCTTGCCGTAGTGAGGTGGCACGACCAGTTTGTGCTTACGCTCAACGATGCAGTCCCAGCCTCAAACGATGGAGGCATTCCGTCGTGACATACGGACACAATGGCGGCCCGCCGCTGGCGCCAATCGATCCAAAAGCGGCTGGATGGATCAGGGTCAACCGCGACATCCGCGATCATCACCTTGTCGGCTTCGGCCGGACCGTGACCCCGTGTGACCCGAAGCGCGGGTCATATTCTCGTGCCGAGGCATTCCTGGATTTGGTCATGGAATGCCGATACAACGAGGGTAAGGTCAACAACGGCGGGAAGGTCATGACAATCATGCCCGGCCAGCTGGTTGGAGCTATCTCGTGGCTTGCAAGTCGTTGGAATTGGACGCCAAAAACGGTTCGCTGGTTCCTGGCGCAACTCGAAACCGACGGCATGATTTCACGAACTACGGTGAGTCCGGACAATGTTCAGACCAAGCCTCAGCGAGGCAATCAAAACGGCAATCAAGCCAACATCATAACTATATGTAATTACAGCAAATATCAGGTTGTTGACTATACACAAGGGCAATCGGATTGGCAATCGAGCGGCAATCAAGGGGCAATCGAAGGGCAATCGAAGGGCAACATATATAAGGAAGAACAATTAAACAAAGGTACAAGGGTACAAATAGATTCTAGTAATGCGGCACCAGCGTCTGCGACGCCGGAGCCGCCAGCCATCGACAAGGATCAAATCCTGGCATCGATGGGGATCAACCATGTGCAACTCGACATGCTGCGGCAGATGGCAGACCCGGCACGGGCGGAGGCGTTCGAGCAATTCGCCGCCAAGCAGGAGACCAAGCGGCTCCGTGCCGAGCGAACGGCGAGCGAGAACGCCAAGCGCGCTGCCGATGCCGATCAGGCGTATTCGCTCTACAACAAAGCTGCTGCGCACTGGGGGTTCTCGCTGTGCGAGGCGCGTACTGAGCCGCGCACCCGTCGACTGCTGCAGCGGATTGACGATATTGGAGGTATCGAGAATTTTCGGCTGGCGTTGCGCGCCATCGGCAAAGACCCGTTTCTGTCTGGCCGCTCACCACCCAAACCGGGCCAGAAGCCGTTTCGACTCGACATGGAGCGGTTGCTGAGCACCGATAGTCGCATGGGCGACGTGCTGGCTAAGCTGCTGGACTTGGCCGGCGTCAACGACGGCGACGAGCATGGCGCATCGCCGAATGGCAAAACGTGGGGTTGGTGGCGCTCGGAAATGGAAAAACTTAAATCGTTGCCCGCCGACTACTGGCGGCGGCGCATCGATGCGCTAAAGCCGAACGGCACATGGCCGTGGTGGGAGTTGGGGGCGCCGCCGGGACACGACGAGACGATCGTGCACCCCGACGTCGTCGCCGAGTTGGGATTGGAGGAAATTTACAAGGGGCAGGTGAGGCATGATTAGCCGGGTGCGAGAGCGGGCCTATGAGGCAGTTGCCGTTGGTTGCGTCGTGTTCCTTCTGACGATCATTGTGGGGATGCACTGATGCTGCCGGAAATCGAAGATCGCATTCGACACCTGCGCAAGATCCGGAAATTCTCCGTTTCCGGCATTGCACGGCAGACAGGATTGACGGAAGAGCAGGTCGCTGCCGTCCTCAAGGAACCGCATTTGCTGGCCCAAATTTCGCGCCAGACGGGAAAGTAGAGGGTGTCTGCAGGGTGGGGTGCGGCCGAAGCAAATGCCAGCCACAGAGCAAATTTGGAGGTCTTGCGACCGCAGCTGCCATTCACGCCAGATCAGACCATTAACTATCAGTTCGCGTTGCGTGTGCGTCCCAAACATCATCAACCAGGAGACTACACATGCGACTGCTAAGATTGATTGCGACTATGGCGGCGGTCTCGCTGCTACTTGCCCCGGTAGCGTCGGCCAAGGACGGCCGGCCGTCGTGGACGGGGTGCTATATTGGCATCCAGGCTGGATACGGTGCCACCCATCATGACGCGTCGCTGAATGTCGTCGGTGGCGGTCTCAACGGCTCGGCCCTTGACCTGCCGCTGTCGTCTCAAGGCGGCAGCATCGGCGCGCACGCCGGCTGCGACATGCAGATGAACCAACTCGTGTTCGGCCTGTTCGGCGATTATTCGTGGCTGTCTCAGTCCATGGAGATCACCTCACCGTTGGCGGGCACGATCGGATTCGGCGCAATCAATCCAATCGCCAAGATCGATCTCGACACGATGTGGACCGTCGGCGGTCGCGCCGGTCTGTTGGTAAATCCATCGACGCTGGTCTACGGCCTCGTCGGCTGGTCCCGAATGGACACAAGCGATCTGACCGTTCTTGGCGCGGCTGGCGGAAGCTTCACCGTTCCCACGCTAGAGGGCTGGACGTTCGGTGGCGGCATCGCCGTTGAGATCGCCGAAAACATCCGTCTTTCGGCCGAGTATCGCTACACTAAGTTCGATCGCGTCGATGTTCCACTGATCGCGGGCGGTGGCGGCTCAGTCGGGATCGGCCTGCAGCCGGACATGCATACGGCCATGGCGCGTCTCAGCTACCGGTTCGCTGTTCCGGGCATGCAATAGAAAGCGACACGGGCCGGTTGATGCGGATCGGCCCGTGTTGCAATCCGGTGCGAATTGCACTAGATGATTTGCGGGTGCTTGCGTTGGTTTCGAGGTTAACCTGCTAACCTCGATGGGGGCGCTGATGGCGGTCAACAACGCGTTCACGCGGTGGCTCGGACGAAAAGTCGACAGTTGGGCGGAGCGTCTGATCGATCGCCGCAATCCTGATTTTGTCGTTGGCGACAAATCTGATCCGTATTTGCGGCGCTGGTGGGTCATTCCACGCAACCCGTTCGCCAACGTCTACGTGCACGAGTTTCAAAAAGACGATGACGATCGCGCGTGCCACTGTCATCCGTGGGTCAGCGTGTCGCTAT
>JACCDR010949066.1_pt1 | contig 14502 bp, 12 predicted proteins | sample 7446431 | NCBI WGS metagenome assembly JACCDR01 (sample SAMN15323443, study PRJNA562643) | freshwater metagenome | isolation source: river surface water | place: USA:Blue River Watershed | collected 2017-08-17 | reverse complement strand
GCGCGGCTGACCCCGGCTTCCAGCAAGCCATGGCTGTCGTCAAGGACTTCCAGCAGGGCATGCAGGCCCGGCAGATGGCCACAAAGATCGGCAAGACGCTCGAACTCCTGTTCCACCACTTCACGCGCGAGCAGATGCCGGTCGAGTTCAAGACCTCGATGAAGCAGGCCGTGCGCCGGGCCGCGACCTGCGGCGTGGCCTACGTGAAGCTGGGGTTCCCGCGCGAGTACGAGAATGACCCGCAAATCACACAGCGCATCTCGGACTTCACGGCCCAGTTGCGCAACATCGACGCGCTCATGGAAGAGATCAACGAGCCGAGCGAAGGCGATGGTGAGGACCGCGAGGTCCAGAAGCGCGAACTCGAAATCGCGCTCCGCTCCTTGCAGAGCCAAGAGTACGTCGTCATCCGCGAAGGCTTGACGTTCGACTTTCCGTCGGCGACGTCCGTCATCCCCGACAAGCTGACGCAGAACCTGACCGGGTTTGTCGGCGCGCGGCACATCACGCTGCAGTACTTCCACACCCGCGAAGAGGCTGAACGCCTCTATAAGGTCGAGCTTGACTCGAAATGCACCCAGTACAACGAAAAGGGTGTGGGCGTCTCCGGCGACCAGATGGAGATGGTCTTCGACGAGAATGGCGACCCCGCGCCGCAGACGGATCTGGTCTGCGTCTGGGAGCACTACGACCGCGACGCAGGTGTCGTGTATCTGCTCTGCGACGGGCACCCGGGCTTCCTTCGCGATCCGGGCCCGCCCAGCGTCTACGTCGAAACCTTCTGGCCGGTCGAAGCCCTGACGTTCAACGAGGTCGAGGACGAAGGCAGCCTGTTCCCGCCGTCGGACGTGACGCTCGCCTACGACATGCAGAACGAGTACAACCGCTCCCGGCAAGGGAAGCGGGAGCACCGTCGCGCGGCCCGGCCCCGGTTCATGACCCGGAAAGGTGCGCTGGACGACGAGTCCAAGGCCAAGCTGCAGTCGGCTGAACCGTTCGAGGTCGTCGAGGTCAACCCGCTGGACGGCTCGACAAACTTGGCCGAGTTGATCCAGCCCATCGCGATGCCCGGCGTCGACCCGAACCTTTACGACACAGGCGAAATCTTCACCGACATCTCGCTCGTGGTTGGCGCGCAGGAGGCCCAGTTCGGGGCCGTGGCCAAGGCCACCGCGACCGAGACCAGCATCGCGGAAAGCAGCCGGATCGCCTCTGTCGACTCCAATGTGGATGATCTTGACGGGTTCCTGACCCGCATCGCCCGATCCGCCGGCCAGATCCTGCTTCGCGAAATGTCGCCCGAGCAAGTGATGAAGATCGCAGGGCCTGGCGCAGTATGGCCGCAGCTCACGCTGGACGAGATCGCCAGCGAACTTACGCTTGAGATCACCGCCGGATCGTCCGGGCGCCCGAACCAAGCGCAGGAGATCCGCAACTGGAAAGAGATGCTGCCGTTCCTTCTGCAGATGCCGGGCATGAATCCGATCGAGCTGCTGAAAGAGTCGCTGCGTCGTCTCGACGACAAGCTCGACCTCACGACACTCATTGTCGAAGGCAACCCGGCCATCGCGGCGATCAACCGCATGGGCGCTGGCGGACCTGCGGCACCGGCCCCCGGAGCGGCACCTGAAGATCAGGGCGGCGCTGGGGCGGACAATCTGCCCATCCCGGGCGGACCTGCTGGCACAGACGCCCCGATGGGGAACAACCAGCAGCCTGTGTAGCGCATGTTGCTTTTGTGTAGCGACAAAAGCTTCGTGTTGATACATTCACCATCGAACCTTGCATTGGAGGTTACCATATGGGCGAACCAAACGAGGAGCTGAACTCGCCCGACAGCTCCCAACAAGAAGAAACGAATCTGGACGCGACCCTTGAAAATACGGGGTCGGACACCGGCGCGGAACCGTCCACCGCGCCTGCAGGCGAAAAGAAAGACTTGCTTTCGGTCGTGCGCGATGCCGTGCAGCCCAAAGCTGGTGAACCGGCCTCGCCGCCCGGTCAGGGAACCGGTGGCCAACCCGACGGGACGGCTGCTGAGGGAACGCAAGAGCCAAAGGCACCCGACAACGAGTCCTATTCGGACGTGCCGTTCAACAATCACCCGCGCTTCCAGCGGTTGATCGCAGAGCGAAACAGTTACCGCGAGTCCGCGAGGCAGTACGGCCAGATGCAGGAATACCTGCAGGCCAACGCCATCTCGGCCGAGGAAGCTGCGGACGCCTGGATCATCACTGCGATGATGAAGACCGACCCCGCGGGTGCATGGGAACGGCTGAAACCGATGGTCCAGGACCTGCTGCAACGCGCCGGCCACGTCCTCCCCGAAGATCTGCGTCAGCGGGTCGCTCAGGGGCAGATGACGAAAGAGGCCGCGATCGAAGTCAGCCGGGCTCGTGCCACTGTCGCCACGACGCAGCAGCAAGTGCAGTTTCGTGAGCAGCAGCGGGAGCGTGAGACGCTGAACCAGACGGTTACGGCAGTGAAGTCCGCAGTGTCGGAGTGGGAAACCACGACCCGCGCACGGGACCCCGACTTCGACGCGATGCAGGGGGCCCTCATGAAAGAGGTGCTTTGGCTGCAGCGCAACGAAGGCGTGCCGAAGACGCCGGCTGCCGCAGTGGCTCAGGTGAAGAAGGCATACGACGAGGTCCGCAAGACCATCGCCAAGCCTGCTCTGCGTACCCATCAGCAACGTCAGACAACCCAAGGGCGCACCACCAGCGGACAACCGACCGCCGCGCCGAAGACGATGCTCGAACTCGTCCAACAGCAAGCGGGGTCACAGGGCTAAGAGGAGTTTCACATGCCCTTTACCGCACAGGAACTGGCCAACATCGCCAACGCCGCGCTCGACAACTTTGTCGGCAAGGGCGAGGTGTACAAGCAGGCCATATCCAGCAAACCGATGCTGCAGGCGTTCGACGCCTCGGCGGGCACCTTCTCGGGTGGCAAAGGCAACGTCTCTCTCGCTGTGAAGCAGGGGCAAGGCGGGCTGACCCTCGCGGGTTACACCCACGACGACCAGGTCACCTACGGGAACCCGGCCACGATCAAGCGGCTGAACTTCCCGTGGCGTGAACACTTCATCGGCATGGGTCTGACCCACACCGAGCTGAAGCACGACGGCATCACGGTCAACGAAAGCGGCGCGGACCAGTCCACGTCGCCGAAGGACGGCCGCGAGATGCACGCCCTCGCGAACATTCTCGACGAGAAGGTTGGCGAGCTGAACGAAGACTACGCCGTTTCGCTGGACCGTCTGGTCCACGGCGACGGTACGTCGGACGCCAAAGCCCTTGCGGGCATCGGCGCGTTCATCCTTGCCGATCCGTCTCTGGGTTCGACGGGCGGCCTGTCGCGTGTCAACACCTGGTGGCGCAACTGGGCGGCGACCGCAGCGGCCAACGCGGCCTCTTCGGGCGACAACGCCGTGACCTCGGCGACCACTGGCGGTGGCGTTCTGCTGCAGTACCTGCAGAAGCTGGAACGCAAGATCAACCGCTACTCGGTGGGCACCCGGAAGTCGCGCAAGTTCGCGGGTTCGGACTTCATCAACGCGGTGGAGACGGAACTGCGGGCCAACGGCCAGTACGCGCAGAACGGCTGGAAAGGCGGCAACGGCGCTGTCGACGGGTTCATCCCGGCGGTTGCGTGGAACGGCATCGAGATCATGTACGATCCGACGCTGGACGACCTCGGTCTGGCCAAGCGCATGTACGACATCGACATGCGTCGCCTGAAGCTGCTCTACATGGCCGGCGAGAAGATGAAGAAGTGCAACCCGGCCCGGCCCTACGACCGGTTCGTGATGTACAAAGGCATCACCACGACCGCCGTCATGGTCGCGCAGCAACTGAACACCAGCGCTGTCGTCGACATCACCTGACAAGCACGCCGGGCCAACACGGCCCGGCGACCACCCCCAACAAGAGGAGACAGCAAATGTCCTTCAAAGTGGTTGACCTCGTGCTCGCCAGCGCTGTTGCGAACTCGGGCACCGTCACCTCCATCCCCTATCCGGCTGGTACCAACCAGGCGTACTTCACTGGCGCAAACGCTGCGGCGGATGGCGTTGTCACGCTCAATGACAACGAAGTCTACACGCAGGCTGCGAGCAAGATCGGCATCACTTACGGCGCATCCGACATCACCCTGACCAACTCGTCGGGCGTGACTTGGGCCGCGGGGACGCGCGTTCGCCTGCAGCTCGGCCGTGCGGGCAACGACCGGCCGGGGTTCGCTCCGTCCGCCGCGATTGCCGCGCTGACCGACAGCTCGGGCGGTACCGCAAGCACGACCTTGCCCGCGATCAGCGCTTCGCCGACTCAGGCCGAAGTGCGCAACTCGATCGCGTCGCTGAACGCTCAGATCGAGCGGCTCCGCATCGCGATGCAAAGCGCCGGGATCACGCTCTGATGAACCTGCACCGGGCCGGGATTGGCCCGGTGCTCCCCTTTCCATGCAACGGGAGAACTCATGGAACTCGCAAACTGCCTTGTCGCCCTTGGCGGCGACATCGAGAACACCGTGCCAAAGTTCGACGTCACGCCCGCAGAGGTCGTGGTGCTCATGGCGATTCACGGCAAAACCGCCGTCACTGACATTGCCCCGACCGGCTCGTCCATTGAGCGCACCAGCGCTCAGGAGCTTGATCGGCTGAAGTTCACCTACCCGGCCAAGGACGAGGACAACCGCCCGATCGTCGAGCGCATCTATTCGGGCGCCCGGCCGGAAGTTCACTCGACGTTCGAAGAGCTGGAACTGCCCGACACGGCATACAAGGTTCTCGAACGCGTCAAGCCCGCCTCGGCCAGCGCGCCGAAGCCCAAAGCGGCCAAGAGCAAACCCGCACCGGTCGCCGAGGTTCTCGCCGACGGGGGCACCCCCGCCGAAGCGAACGGCGCGGACAACCTGTTCGACTGAACACCAACGAAGTGAAGGCCCGGAATGCGCGGAAAGACACTCCTCTCGCTATTGCAGGACTACCGGGCAGAAATCCGGGCCTCCACCAACGCTGCGCACAACGCCAGTGCGCGCGAAAACCAAGTTCGCATTCTGCAGCGCGTCCAGGAGACGCTCTGGGAAGAGCACGACTGGGCGCATCTGCGCATCCGTCGGGAAATCCCGCTGCAGGCGGGCCAGCGTTTCTACGACAACCCTGAAGACATTCCGCTCGATCGGATCGAAAAGCTCGAAGTCCGCTACGGCAACGCGTGGGTCGAGATGGGCGAGACGATCGACACGGCCCAGTACAACCTCTGGGACTCGGACCTCGATCAGCGCTCTTGGCCGGTGTCCCGCTGGCAGGTCTACGAGGACGACACGATCGAAATGTGGCCGATCCCGGCCGAGAATGCCGACACGGAGACCCGCGAGGGCGTCGTGCGCGTCACCGGGATCCGCAAACTGGCCCCCTTGGTCGATGACTCGGACCGTACCGATCTGGACGACCGGCTGATCGTGCTGACCGCCGCCGCAGAGGAACTGGCCAAGTCTGGCGCGCAGGACGCGCCGCTCAAGATGCAGGCCGCTATGGATCGCAAGCTCAAGCTGATCGGCAACCAGAGCAAGATGAAGAAGTTCAGCATCGGCGGCCACAACCCGACGACCGGGGTTCCGCGTCGCGGGCCTTGGCCTGTCCACTACCGGGATCGTGAGACTGGCTGATGGGGACGATCTGGGTTCGTGAGTTCAAGGGCGGGCTTGACCGGCGGCGTCTGCCGGAAACCAGCCCCGGCGGAACGCTCATTGTGGGTGAGAACTGCCACATCACGCGCGGCGGTGACATCGAGCAGCGCGCGGACTTCATCAAGGTCTACACGCTCCCGGCAGGGCTGACGCACGGGCTGGCAGCCACGAAGACCGGCCTCGTCGTGTTCGGCCACCAGTCAACCCCGCCGGGCATCCCGAGCGGGGTCACGTATCAGCGCATCCAGCACCCCTCGGGCGAAGCCCTGATCGACGTCCCGTATACGACGCGCTTCAAGGGCAAGCTGCAGGTCATCGGTGAGTTCTCGGATGGCTCCCGGTATATGTTCTACGACGGCACGATCGTTTCTGACATAAAGGCCCCGCCGACTTTGGCCGGGTCAGGCAATCCGGTCGCGCTGCTCACGCAGAACGATAAGATGTACGTCGCGGCGGACGCAAACCTGTTCTTCTCGGCCGTGGCGGACAGTACGGACTTCGGGTCCGGCGCGGGCGTCGGCGAAGGCGTCATCGCCATGTCGACCCACGCCGAGGGTGCCGAGGAACTGACCGGTCTCGCGCGGTATGACGAGTATGCCGCCATCTTCTCCCGCCGCGTCATCCAGACGTGGTATGTCGACCCGGACCCGACGCTGAACCGCCAAGCGCAGACGCTTGAGAACATCGGCACGACAGCGCCGCGCTCCGTCACGCAGTTCGGCGACGGAGACGTCTTCTTTCTTGACCTCTCGGGTATTCGAAGCCTCCGGGCGCGCGACAGCTCGAACTCGGCCGCGACGTCCGACATCGGCAGCCCCATCGACACGCTTGTTGTCGAGCAGGCAGACCTTGTCGGCGACGCCGAGGTTGCTCGTGCGATCGGAATCATCGAGCCGCGCGACGGCCGGTTCTGGCTGGCCCTGCACGATCGCATCTACGTTTTCAGCTATTTCGCGTCGAATAAGGTCTCGGCGTGGACGGAGTACCTCCCCGGTTTCGCCGTCGATGACATGCTGGTGTTCAACGACCGGGTCTGGATTCGCTCCGGCGATGACATCTACGTCTACGGCAGCCAGTCCGGCGCCTTCTCGTACTCGGACAATGTCGGCCGGGTCTGGCTCCCCTACCTCGACGCTGATCAGCCATACCGGCAGAAGATCCTCTCCGGCATGGACGCGGCGCTGCGCGGGACTTGGGACGTGGCCGTGGGGATGGACCCCAACGACCAAGTGATCCAAGATCGCGTCGGCACGCTCGACCGCACCACGTTTGGCATCGAACAAATCCCGGTCCACGGCCAGTTCAACCACATCAGCGCGCGGTTCCTCGTCAAGCGACCCGCGTCCGACACCGAACCGGCGGTTCTGTCCAGCGTCGCAATCCACTTCCAAGGCGATCAGGAGGAAGACAGTTGACCGTTACGATCCGGCTGGCGATGCCTTGGGACATGGCCGAGGTGGTCGAGTTGGCGCGGTTGCAGGTCGAAGAGACGCACACGCACCTCGACTTCCGTCCCGATCTGGTGGAAGACACGTTCCGCAGCGCGATCAAGAAAGGCGACCCCGCGCTGTGGGTCGCAGAGGACAAATCCGGCCTGATCGGCTTTCTCTGGGCACGCATCTACGAGTATGCGTTTTCGTCTGGAATTTTTGTCAGCCAAGAGGTACTCTTTGTTCGACCCGACAAGCGCGGCACTCGGGCAGCCGTAAAGCTCATCGACGAATACAAGAGTTGGGGTGATACGGTGGGGGCGAGAGAGATCCTTTTCGGGATTTCCAACGGACGCCAGCCCGATCGCGTCGCCAAGCTCTTTCAGCGCAAAGGTGCTGAACTCGTCGGTCATCATCTTCGGATCGTACGGGCCTAGAGAACATGGGAAAGAACGCCGCGGCCAGTGAGGCCAAACGCGCTCGCCAAGACGAAGAAGCCCGGCAGGGCCGCATCCGTCAGGGCACAGAGTCGATCAACACCACGTTCGATTCGCAGTTCAACAACGACTTCTTCGACCGCCTTTCCAAGGGCTACACGGACTTTGCCCGGCCGCAACTGGATGACCAGTTCGGCAAGGCTCGCGAGAAGCTGATCTACTCCTTGGCCCGCAACGGCACGATGGACAGCAGCATGCGAAGCGAGCAGTTCGGCGATGTCGACAAGGAGTACAACAAGAACCTGCTCGACATCACGGACAAGGGCCGTGAGTACGCGACCAACGCCCGAACCGGTGTCGAGAACTCCCGTAACGACCTGATTTCGATGCTGCAAGCCACAGGAGACGCGCAAGGCGCCGCAAACGCGGCACTATCGCGCGCTTCCACGCTCGCAACCCCGCCCGCGTACAGCCCGCTCGGCCAGTTGTTCACCGACTTCACGTCGGGCCTGGCCCAGCAGGCCGCGTTCGAACGCGCGGAAGCCTATTCCGGCGCCCCGCGCGGATCCGTGGCCCGGTACAACACCGGCCTGTTCACGCCCAGTTCGGGCGCGGTCCGCGTGACCTGAAGGAGATACGACGATGCCTCTGCCCATGCTCCTTCCGTTGCTGCTCGGCGGTGCTTCCATCGGCGCCAACTACATCGGCAACCAGAAAGCCCAGAACGCCACCGCTGGCGCGATGGCGGCCGAACGTCGTCGCCAGAACAAGCTGGACGAAGAGTCCTACGCGCTGAACGCCGCCGCGCGGGATCGCTACCAAGGAGCAGAAAGCCAAGTCGCCGACAAGTCGGCCGAGCTTTCCGACATGTACACTGAAGCGCTGTCGCAGCCCGCTTCCCGCCCGCAGGCCATCGCGCCGCAGTCGGACAGCAGCGTGATCCAGAACATCGACGCGACGACCGCAGAGTCGGCCCGGGCTGACGGACAGGACCGCGCGCGTCGTCTTGGCGAGTTTCGCGGGTTTGGCGACTTCATGGGGGACGCGATGCGCGGCCAAGCCCGGGACGCGGGCCAATTGGGCATGCTCGGCGGGTTCAAACGCGGGTCGCAAGGCGTCCTGCCGCTGGAACTCGAAGGGGCGGCCACCAAAGGCCAGGGCTGGATGATGCTCGGCGACTTGCTGAACATGGCCTCGGGCATGACGCTGAACAAAGCACTGATGGCGCCGGGCGCGATGGGCTGGATGACGGGAGCACGCTGATATGGGGACGACCCGCAACCCGCTGGCAGGCCGGTACTTCAACGACCCGAACTTCGGGGCCGCGTTGTCGAACCTTGCGTCCGCATTCGCCCCGCCGGGGGCCGAAGAGATGCTCGGCTGGGAGCAGCTTCGCGGCACACGTGCAGAGAATGACCGGCTGTCCTCCTTGTGGGACGCTGCGGGCAGCGATTTCGATCGCATGGGCGCAGCCGCCGGGCGCTGGACCCCCACTCAGTCCTACTACGCTGTCGACCAAGCCAACGCCACAGACCGCCGCGGCCAAGACCTTGACTACGCGCTCGGCACTCGCGGACAGAACGTTGACTTGGCCACAGCTATCGGTACGACTCCGCTGGAACGCACTGAAGCGATCGCCGGACTTTCGCCGGAAATGGCGGCCGCACTTGGCCTGCCCGAGATCGCTCCGGTTTCCGGCGCGAGCCTAGGCGCGGAAGCCGCGCCGTTGACCGAAACGCAGGTTCGCGGCCAGTTCCTCTTGGGCGCGCAGGCCGACGGCTCGCTGACCGATCAGGACATCTGGTCGATGGCCATGGGTGACACGCCCACGACGAACGTTGTTGATCCGGTCACGGGCCAGCCGCGCGTGGCCTTCAGCGGCGAAGCCGCGCGCAACGGCGCGACACCCTTCGTCAACCCGGGCAGCAAGGCCGGGGTAGACTTCGGCAACTACAAGGCCCCGGATGGGCGCGAAGGCAGCTACATCGCGGACCCGAACACCGGCACGCTCAAAGACGCCGCGACCGGGGAACCGCTGCCGCAAGGCGTGACCCTGTACAAGCTGGAAGGCGGAAGCAAGGACGACGCCACGGGCGGAACGAACGCGAACCAAACGACCTACAACAACCTCTCCGCGACGCTGACGCAGAGCGACATGATCCTCGACGACCTGAGCACGCTGATCCAGTCCAACGCTGGCGCGGCGGGCCTCGCCGGAACGCTGCAGAGCGTTGCGCAAGACCTCGGCCAGACTGCGCGCGAGTTCGACGAAGTGTTTGGTACCGGCGTGGATGGCCTGGTCAATCAGGGCATGGTGGCCGCACTCGGCCAGTCGTCGAGCGGCGGCAGTTATGACCCCGTGTTCCAGCAGATCCGGTCGGGTATGCTGCAACTGGCATACCTCAATGCCAAGCGGGACAATCCGAGCGGCGAGGTCAGCCGGTTCGCGCTGGAACGCCAGATGGAGGCTCTCAGCCAAGGGCTGCTGGGCAACGACCAGTCGGTCTTGGCCGCGCTCGCCTACCAGCGCAGGGCCAACGAGATCGCACGGGCCGCTGCCGAACGCCTTGTCGGCAACACCCCCGGCACTGTCGCCCCGATCAACCCGGCGGGGGCCGGTGCGGGGGCCAGCACACCGCCAGCAGCCGGGGCGCTTCAGCCCGTCGGGTCCACCCCGGCCCCCGCCGCGAGTGGGAACTTGCCGACAGTCGTGACGGACGAGGATTACAACGCACTCCCGGCCGGGGCCGAGTTCATCGGCGACGACGGGAAGCGGTATCGCAAGCAGTAAGGGCGCCCACGCATGGCCGATCTTGAGTGGAAAAAGAAGGCGATCCCGCTGGACGATCCCGCGCAACCGGCGTGGAAGTCTCAGGCGATCCCGCTTGACGATGCGCAGCCCGCACCGGCCGCGACGCCTGCACAGCCTGTTGCGGTCGCGACCCCCGATATGTCCGACCCTCGCGTGGCGAGCGTCATGGAGATGGCCGCCAAAGCCGAAGCCGCGGGGAACACCGCGCTCGCGGAGCGTTTCCGCGCGTCTGCGCTGAACGGCGTGAGCCCCGCTGGCCCGTCCAGCCCGGCGCTTCAGAACGCAGACGGGTCGCAGACCATTTCGCTCGGGCCGGGCGGGCAGATGTCCTACGTGGACCAGAACGCCGGGTACTCGACGACCGACGAAGACTTCATCATGCGCTTGATCAGCGGCGTTTCTCCGGAAGCGGCAATGCAAGCCCAGCAGGAAGACGCGCGGATCGCCGCAGCCCAGAACGTCCCCGGCCCCCTCCGTGCCGTTGCCAACTTTGGCCGGGGCGTAGGCAAGGGCCTGATGTCGCTCTACGGCCTGCCCGCTGACCTCATCTCCGCAGCGCCGACGCTCCCGAACATCCTCCCCGGGGACCAAGGGTTCCGCTCGATGACTCAGCAGATCGCCGATGGCGATTTGCAGCAGGTCGACGGGTTCTGGGATGGCGTGGGCGACACGCTCATGGCGCCGTTCGCAGGCATCGTCAACCCGGTTCAGGATCCGCAGGACCCGAACAGGGTCGTGCCGGCGTACGGCAGCGCGGTCTTCCAAGATACCGGAACCTTCCTTGCGGATCAGGCCGGAATCGCGGACAGCCCCGCGTTCACGCCAGTGTCCATGGCGGACCGGTTCGCCGGGCGCATCGGGGAAGAAGTGGGTTTCTCTGGGCCCGCGCTTGCCCGCGCTATCGGCAGCATCGCCAAGAGCGCCCCGGGTATCGCACAGTCCATCGCGAGCAAGCTGGTCGGGCGCGAAGCCGTTCTGGCCGCTGGGGCCGGTGCGGGCGCACAGGCTGCAAACGAGTTCTTCACGCCGGAAGGTGCAGCTCCGGGCACCGGAACGCCGATGTCCGACTTTGTCGGGTCGCTGGTGGGCGGCCTCGGAGTGCCGGCGGCCACGGGCGCGGCGCGCACAATCCGGGACTTGGCCGGGGGCGTCTTCGGGACGAAGGGGTACTTGGCGCGGACCGCAGACGACGCGATGCTGAAGTCCGTTCTGAGCAACTCGACGGACATGAAGGACTACGCGGCCGCTGGCGGCGATCCGACGCGGTTCGACACGTCAGGCATGGTCGATCGCCTGGGCACCGAAACGTCGCTTGAGCAGAACATCCCGGGCTACGCCGCCACGTCCGGCGAGCGTCTCGGCGACACGAAGCTGAAGACCTTTGAGCAGAACCTGGAAGGTAAGGTTCCGGGCGATCAGCTCGCGCGCCTTGAAAACAACGCGGGCGCGATCAGCAAGTTCATGGAAACGGCGATGCGCGTCGGCAACCCGGCCGAGTTCCGCGCCATGCTGGACCGCGGGATCGACAGCGCGAAGACCGCTGCGTCCTCGGCGGTTGACAGCGCCAAAGGCGTTTATGATCAACTCATGGCCAAACTGGCCGTCTCTCCGGACGCGGCACTGCCCAGCGTGCGCGGCGCGACACTGCGCCAAGGCTTGCAGGACGTCTACGGGGCCGGAAAGCAGAAGGTCTCCGACCTGTTCAACCAGATCACGGAAATGGGCGGCCAAGTCGATCTTGCACCGCTCAAGGCGAAGTTCGACGAGGTTGTCGGGGGCATGGAGCTTCCCGACAAGCGCCGGTTCACGCCGGAAGCCGTCACCGATCTGGAACAGATGATCGAGGCCGGGCCGACGGCCAATGTCGGCGCGATCACGTCCCTACGCAGCGGCCTTTCCAGCGACATCCTCGCTTCGATGGAGCCTCAGTTCCGCAAGGTCGCAGGCCAGTTCCCGGAGGTCATCGACGACTTCTTGGAGCAGGTGCTGCCGCCTGAGCAACTGGCGCTCTACCAAGAAGCCCGCGCGCTGCGCTCCGATCTCGGCAAGCGCTTCGAGGAGCCCGACAACGTGGGCCGCGTCATGGCAGAAACCACACGCGGCGGTGACAAGGTCCCCGACGAGGCCGTTCCCGGCATGCTGGTGCCCGAGTCGGATGCCGGCCGGGTCACGGACTATGGCAAGATGATGAAGGAAGTCGGGACCAACCCGACCGCTCGCAAAGCCGTCGAGGACACCGTCAAGACGCGGGCGCTGCAGTTCGCGAACGATCCGATGCGCCTCGCGGGCTACATCGAGAACAACAAGATCGTCTTGTCGGACTTCCCGCAACTGAAGTCCGATCTGGAAGCAGCGGGCGCGTCGAAAGCCGCGCTGGACGCCGCCCAGAAGGCGAGCGACAACGTCGCGAAGACGCTCTCTCCGGGCGGGGCCTCGCCCGAGGGCCAGTACACGCGCTTTGGGGCGGAAGACCCGGCGCGGTCCATGGCGACCGTTCTGACCGGCAGCGACCGACCGGACGAAGCGATGAAAGCCCTTCTCGATCGAGCCGGGCGCACGCCCGAAGCCGTCAACGGGGCCAAGACCGCGTTCTGGGAGTTTGTGCGCGGCAAGGGCACCAACCGAGCCACCAACCAGGGCACCGAGGTCTGGAACGCCGCAAACACGTCACGCATGCTGCACGATCCAAAGTTCGAAGCGGCCGCGAAGGAGTTGTGGGGTGAGAACTACGCGGACTTCGAGGCGCTGCGCGGGATCATCGACGATTTGGAAGCCAACACCCCGGGCCGCTTGCGCGCTGCAGGTTCGTCTGGCACGGCGCAGATCCTGAACGTCCGGGGCGGCGCATCGCTCACCCCGGCGCGTGTCTCTGCGGACATCCGGGCCGTCGGCCAAGGCCGCGCATCCGGCCCGCTGGTCGGGATCAACTGGATCACCGACAAGCTGCGCTCGCGCACGGCCGAGAAGCAGCGGGAGTGGATCGACAACCTGACCCGCGAGATGATCAACAACCCGGGCGCCATGGCGGACCTGCTGAAGCGCCTGAACCCGGCCGTTGATGGCACCGTGAAGTCGACGCGAGTCTCGCAACTGCTCGGCGTCCGGGGCAACCCGCTGGGTAAGCTGTTCGCTGAACTCGCCGCGGGTGACGCTCCGCAGGACAGCGAGAGCGAAATGAACGACGCGATCTGGGAGAAGAACTGATGGTCGGTGAAGTTCCAGCGTGGCTCCGCTACACCAACCAAGGCGCGACGCGCAACCAGCCGCTCAGTCCGGACCTGGTTGACGCGCTGGCGTTCCTGCAAGACATGGGGTTCACGGCGGAGGTGTGCTCCGGCGGCCAAGAGGGCATCGGGGAAGGCACGCGCCGCACCGGATCAACCCGCCACGACCACGGCGGCGCTGCGGACGTTTTCTTCTACCAGGGCGACCGCAAGCTGGATTGGTCGAACCCCAACGACCTGCCGATCTTCCAAGACCTCGTAAAGCGCGCTCGCGCTGCGGGCATCACGGGAATCGGGGCTGGGGACGGTTATATGCAGCCCGGCTCGATGCACATCGGCTTCGGGCCGGAGTCCGTGTGGGGCGCGGGCGGCAAGGGGGGTAACGCGCCGGAGTGGCTGCGGAGCGCTTTCGGGGCAGCCCCCGCAGGGACGCCCCCCGCATCGGTTCGTCCCGGCGGAGCCGCCCCGCTGGCATTCGGCGGAGCCGCCGCCATGCCCGCTGCGGGTGGTGCCTCCTTGGCCGGGATGTTCGGGGCCACGGGCCCGGCAGACATCCCGGGAGTCGGGTTCGACCTGGGGTCGATGCTGAACACCCGTTCCGCCCAGCCGAAGCCCGGCCAAGACACCGAGCGCAAGAAGATGGAGCAGGACCGCCGCATCGCGCTCGCGGACCTCATCCGCTACTGAGTGCGCAAAATCGTGCGCAACTCGGGTTTGTAAACCGCCCCTAACACTCGGGGCGGTAACGATTTTCGTGCGCGGACGGCCTGTAAGCCGGATACGGTTTGTAAACCGTGTTGCGCGTTGTAAATCGGGCCGGATACTAGGCCGGACTGGGTTCTTGCGGATCGGTGTTGGGCGTTGTGGTGCGTGTTGCGTGCCCATTTTGCGCACTGTGCGCAATCATC
>JACCDR010847640.1_pt1 | contig 14513 bp, 10 predicted proteins | sample 7446431 | NCBI WGS metagenome assembly JACCDR01 (sample SAMN15323443, study PRJNA562643) | freshwater metagenome | isolation source: river surface water | place: USA:Blue River Watershed | collected 2017-08-17 | reverse complement strand
ACGTTGGCCAGGGGTTCAACGCCCGTGGTGTTCACTTCGGCCAACTGTTCCACAAACGCGATGATGTTTTTCATTTGACCCGCATATTTGGTCAGTTCTTCGTCAGATAGCGATAACCGCGCCAAATGCGCGACTTTGCGGGCGGTTTCAAGGGTAAAATCAGACATTGTTTTTCCTTAATTTAATCTATTTTCCTCTATTCTCGTACCATAATTGCCGCTATAACTTCAAGCAGGAACGTATTTTATGGCCATTTTAAATGTGAATGATTTTTGGGCGCGGGTGCAGGACGGCGACCGGGTGATGGCACTCGATGTCGGGTCAAAAACCATTGGGCTTGCGACCGCCGTGTGGGGCAGTGAATTGATCATGCCGTTAAAAACCATTTGGCGCGTGAAATTTACGGCGGACGTGACCGAAATCGCTGCCGCGATTCGCGATTATGACATCCGCGCATTGGTTGTCGGCTGGCCGCTCCTGCCCGACGGACGCCCCGGTAAACGATGCCAATCGGTGCGCGATTTTACGGCGGAACTTGATCGGTTTTTAAGAGATTGTCATCCCGGGCGAGCATCGCGAGACCCGGGATCTTCATCTGTTCTTATTTCTGCAGAAGGTCCCGGGTCGGGCCAAAGGCCCGCCCGGGATGACGGCTCTTATTTTCCCATAACATTTTGGGATGAGCGGTTTTCCACAGCCTATGGGGATGATGTTGTGGATACAATCGGTAAAACCGCGGGAAAATCGGTGGGAAATCGACGTGACGACATCATCGACTCGCTCGCCGCACAAAAAATCTTGGAAGATTTTATGTTTAACGGACGGTAATCGGCGTATATCGCCGGACGCGTGCAAGTTTAAATATAGTTGACTTTTATCCTAGAATATGTTTATATTCCGTTACCTTCGTTCGGAATTTGTCTTTTTTGGATCAACACTCATCTCCTTTTTAGGGGGGGGGGTAAATAAGGAATATATACAGAACAACGGCAATTCTTTTCGCTTGGTATATTACATATAGTAATGGTTTTGCCACTATAGTAGTGGCGGGCCTTAAGTTATGAAAATGAGAACATATTATGTATAAATACCTATCCCATATACCCCATCACAAAGGTGAATAAGATGACCACAATGGCGGCGGCGGCTCCGGCCAAGACGTCGTCGAGTAACACCCCGTGGCTCCCTGGCATATTTTTGTCGATCCACCCGATCGGGCCGGGTTTCAACCCATCGAATGCACGGAAGGCGATAAACGCCATGACCACTGGCCATAACGATACAGTTGCGGGAGTCAACGCGATCATCATGCCGACCACTTCGTCAATCACGATTTCGGACCCGTCATGCGTTTCTGATTTTTTTTCGTACCAAAATATCGCGCCGGCGGCCACGAAATATAGGGCGACCGCCGTGATCAACAACACCCAGGCCCCGAAAAAGAAATGGATCAGTAACGCAAACGGCAGGGCGGCAAGAGAACCCCATGTGCCCGATGCGGGTTTCAAATGCCCCACGCCGCCAAACGTGACGAATAATTCTAGTGCGCCGTATTTTCCGCGCGCAAAGGCGAAGTAACGTTTAAGACCCTTGTAGAGAAGTTTGAGTTTTAAAAAGGTGAACATGATTTTCCTTTATTTATTCCTGTACCGGAATTTTTACACGTAAAAAAGTTTTCCCCGGTTCGGGTTCCCATTTTTTGAGTAAACGGTCCATCGTCCCGTCATAAATTAAATCTTGGACCGCGCTGTCCAGATAATCTTTTAAAATCATTTCATTTCGGTCAACGGCCAGAGTAAAGGCCATCATTTTTATGGGTGGTATCGTATCAATCATTTTTAATTTTCCTGGATTTGCACGTCCATATTCAATTTTACCGTTTTGATCCATGATCAAAGCATCGGCTTTTTTAGTCAGAAGGTTTAAAATAAAGCTCGAATCCCCAGCACTTTTGGGGAGTGTATCAATTTTTGCGTTTGGAAATGATGTTTGAATGGGGATGTCCATAGCGGATCCTTCAACGGATACAAATGTCACATCCGGCTGGTTCAACCGTGCCATAATATCACCCGATTGAAACCGGGGGTCATCGGCCCGCACCATCGGATACATCCCCGCGTAAAACATCGGCACGCTGAATGCCACAACCGAGGCAAGTGGTGTATCCGGCCAGTTAGGTGTGCACGCCACATCAAACCGCCCGGCCTTTAAACTTTCGGTCCAGGTGACGAAATTGGTTTCCTCCGCCCAGACGACTTTTAACCCCGCCCGGCGGCCAATTTCGTTCATCATATCGACGGTAAAGCCCGACAGGTCGCCTGTTTTCGGGTCGCGATAGGTCACGGGTGGAAAAACATAGTATCCACACCGGATTTCCCGCGTGGCCATGATGCGGTCAAAGGTGGATTGTTTTTTTGTTGTGGCGTGTACCGGATCGTTCGTCGGGGCAGGGACCAACACGTAAATCGCCGCAATCGCCACGATCAAGGCGATGAGGATGGTATGGAGCGTATGTTTGGTGCTTGTCATTTTTACATAACTCATTACATAAAACAGTTGATCGTCGCGGGAACAGACAGTAGAGTATCCATGTTTCTGTCAAAAATCGAGAGTTCTTTTGGTGTTTACCTTACCCAAATTATCCAAGCCGAAAATCATTTCCGGGGCGTTGGCCTGTGCCACGCTGGCGGCCGGGGTGTTTACGTATGCCACCCTGTCATCCGGCACGCCGATTGACCGCAATCCGGACCGGATCGCGTGGGTGCTGGCGGTGGATATCGTCGTGTTGCTGGCGTTGACCGCGACTATTGTGCGGCAAGTTGTGTCGGTGTATCTCGATCAACGGCGCGGGGCGGGGGCATCACACCTTCATATGCGGATGGTCGCGATGTTTGCCATTCTCGCGACGCTGCCGTCCATTTTAATGATTGTATTTACGGCGTTTTATTTTCAACTGGGGGTGCAATCCTGGTTTTCCGATCAAATCAAAGGGGCTGTGAATAACGCGCAAACGGTGGCCGAGGCGTATTTGGACGAACACCGCCAAGTCATTCGCGCCGATATTATTGCGGCGGCTACCGATATTGAACGCCAGGCCGATTTGATTTATGCGGACCCTGGCGATTTAAAGCGATTTTTAGATACCCAAAGTTTCTTGCGTAATTTTAATGAATCTGTCTTGTTCGATGTATCGGGCCGGGTGATCGCGCGTGGAGGTGTTGGATTGACTTTTGATCCATCTGATTTGCCCCCTGGTATTGTATCAAATGCGACGGGGAACGACCCGGTTGTATTCACCGCGCGGTCTAATGATGAAAAAATTCGCGCCATTGTTCAATTGCCGGGTTTTGGAAATGGATATCTATATGTGAACCGATCGGTCGATGCGCGCGTCTTGTCCTATGTATCAGAGACACGTGATGCGGCCAGTGCGTACGGCACGCTTGAAAAACGTCGATCGGATGTCCAGTTTACGTTCTTTGCCGTGTATGTCGCGGTGTCGTTGTTGATGTTGTTGTCTGCGGTGTGGGCGGGGCTGTACTATGCCGGGAAGATGGTCGCCCCGATCGATCGGTTGATGGGGGCTGCAGATTCAGTACGAAGTGGGAATTTGCAAACGCGCCTGAACCCGGATCAGGGGCTAACAGAATTCGACAATCTGGCCGTTACCTTTAACCGCATGACCGAAGAATTAGATCGTCAGCGCCGGGAGTTACAGGCCGCCGAACGCAAGGCCGCGTGGTCAGATGTCGCGCGTCGCGTGGCGCATGAAATTAAAAATCCGTTGACACCCATTCAATTATCCGCTGAACGTCTGCGCCGTCGGTTTTTGAAAAATATTCCCGAAGCTGATCAAGCGGTTTATACCCAATGTATCGACACGATCGTGCGGCACGTAGGCGATATGGGGCGCATGGTGTCGGAGTTTGCGGGCTTTGCCCGTATGCCTGAACCTGTCGCGGTACGGGCCGATCTAGGCGATTTGATCCGTGACGTTGTGGCGTTGCATCAGTCAAGTCGAGGGCATACGCTGCGGATGGACCTGTCAGGCGTGATTGGGGATGCAGGGGTTCAAATGCCAGCTATGATTGACCCAGGACAATTGCGTCAAGCTATGACGAATTTGGTGTTAAATGCATGCGAATCGGTAATCGCGCGGGTCGCGCAAACCCCTGAACCGCCAGGTCGCGTGCGGGTCGAGGGAATGGTGGCTGATGGGCGATATGTGATTGCCGTGTTGGATAACGGGTTGGGATTCCCTGGCCACATTGCTCTTGATCGATTGGGCGATCCGTATGTGACATCAAAGGAAAAAGGTACTGGGTTGGGTCTGGCGATCGTTAAAAAAATTATCCAAGACCACCATGGATCCGTTAAGTTAGGAGCCATGGATGATGTGCGTATTCGAAATAATTGGGGGACGGGTGGCGCAATCGTTGTGATTACTTTGCCAATTCCTCTTGATCAAAACGAAAATCTCAAGAACAATATATCTCATGCAGCCTAAGATTTTGATCATTGATGATGAAGCCGATATCCGTTCTGCAATTCGCGGAATTTTGGAAGACGAATCCTATATTGTTGACGAAGCGGGCCAGGTTGATACGGCGCTTTCTGCTGTGATCACTTTTGCGCCTGATTTAATTATTCTCGATGTTTGGTTAAAAACGGGCGAGCGTGATGGTCTAGATTTATTGGCTAAATTGCGTAAACGATATCCCTCTATTCCAGTTGTCATGATTTCAGGGCACGGCACCATTGAAATGGCGGTCGGGGCGTTGAAACAAGGAGCTTATGATTTCATTGAAAAACCGTTTCAAACCGAACGACTGTTGTTAACGGTATCGCGTGCGCTTGAGACAATCCGGTTGCAAAATGAAAATAAATCATTGAAAGAGCAGGTGTCAGGGGCCGCTGAATTAATCGGGTCGTCTCAACACGTGCAACATATCCGCACGGCAATTGACAAGGTCGCGCCCACCAACAGCCGCGTGTTTATATCGGGCGCGAACGGCACGGGCAAAGAAGTCGTGGCTCGTATGATTCACCGGGCGTCAAGCCGGGCGGTCGGTCCTTATGTGGCCGTGAACGGCGCGGCCTTGTCGTCGGATCAATTCGATCAACAGCTCTTTGGGTCTGAACGTCACCCTGGTTTGTTGCATCAGGCCAATGGCGGGACGCTTTATCTTGATGAAATTTGCGATGTTTCTTTGACCACGCAAGGGCGATTACTGCGCGTCCTTCAAGAACAGAAATACCAACACCCGGTCACAGGTGTATGGATTGATATTGATGTGCGCGTGATCTCGTCGGCATCGCGGTCAGTATCCGCGATGGTTAAGGATGGGACTTTTCGTGAAGATTTATTCTATCGGTTAAATGTGGTCACCATTGAATTGCCATCGATTGCCGATCGGCGTGACGATATTCCGGCCTTTATTCACCATTTTATGAAACAATCGGCGGTCATATCTGGAAAACCATTTCGGACATTGACCCCGGCGGCACTTGCCGCGCTTCAGGTTTTTACTTGGCCGGGGAATGTTCGGCAATTGAAAAATGTGGCCGAATGGATGGTCATTATGGGGACCGCGCCGGCGGACGTACCCATTGATATTGATGGATTGCCTCCGGAAATCACACGACCCGATGTGGGATCGGGGGTGGTTGGTGGGGGAATTGTGGTGGCCCCTGAACTCATGACATTACCGTTGCGCGAAGCGCGTGAAATGTTTGAACGCGCCTATCTTCAGGCGCAAATTGGCCGATTTGGGGGAAGTGTATCCAAAGCCGCGCATTTTGTGGGGATGGAACGATCGGCCCTTCATCGTAAATTAAAATCGCTGTTCGATGGAGATGTGAACGATCCTGATCAAGCGGCGAACGACCAAACGCGGGATGTCGCGTGATGGCAAATGTCGATCAAAACCAAAATAATGGACAAGATGATCAAAAAATAATCGCCCCAACATTACAGGGGCGATTACGATTGAATCAGGTGATTGCGTATTTGTTGCAACCTCAGTCTTAAATGATCACTGAATCACGGTTTTTTGGTATCGGGAACGGTAGGAACAGGGCTCCCCGCATTCGCCGCAGGCATCATATCGGCGCCGTTCAATTTTACCGCGCCTTTTTCATCAATCGTGATCTCATAGGTGCGGGCGTTGTTTCCTTTGGCATCTTTGCCCACCTGACCTTTGGATTGCAACATCGTCAGTGTGCCAAGCGCACCGTTGATTTGTGCGGCATCTTCCGGTTTAACCGTCGGATCTTTTGCGGCGGTTTGTAAATCGGCAATCATGGCATCTAGTCCACCCAAGACCGCCTTTAATTTACCGACCCCTGTATAAACGGCCGAGGAATTGGCACTAAAATTAGCATCCAGTAAAGTGGTTGATTTAGGCGCATCTGAATCAGCATGAAGGGTCACAACCGTTCCCGCCTGGGCCAAAAGTTGTGGCAGGGTCATCATCGCTTGCATGCCCAATAATTGCGCTTGCTGGATGGATTGGCCTGCTTTTTTCTGACATTCTTCAACAGGCATCGTAGCGGGGCATTTTTCAGGCCCAATCGAGCTGATGAAATTCTGGGTCATTGATCCCATTTGTTCAAACAATTTCCGGTGCGGCAGGTTTTTCAATTCAAATTTATGATGCGCCTGGGTCGGGATATAGCCAGTGAGTGCTTTGAACATTGGGTCCGTTTGCGCTGCGGTGGGCAATTTCATCGCTCCCATATCAATACCAGCGTAAAGATTGGCTTTATCGGATCGCCACGAGTCAAATCCGGCGTAATATTTCAATTCTTTCAAAGAAAAGCTGTCGACCTTGCCCTCTTTGTCCGTGATATTGACCGCAACATCGCGTAGGGTGATGTCGCCTTTGCCGCTATCAATCGTATCAAACCCGTTTTTCATGATTTCTGACCACAGGGCCGAAAAAGCCTGGGGGCTCATCCCTTTTTCGGGATTGAACCCTGCATTTGTCATATCCATCATTTTGCGGTTGAAATCATTATATTTTTTCAGGTCAAATCCCGTGTGGCTGGTATTGATCGCGATCTCCCCAACGCCGATTTTGCCCGATGTTTTGCATGTTTTACAATTTTCGGGGGTCACATCTATGGATAACCCCTTGATCGACATGAATGATTGGCCATTGAAAATCCCAGGGGATTTTGGTGTTGCCTGGCTGGTCCATGCAACGGGCCCGAATGTAAAGGGGAGATCTTTGTCATCGGCTTTAATATGGGTGTTTTCAATTAATCCCTCTTGTTTTAAGATAATTTTTTGTGCGTCATCCCATAAAATCTGAAATTTTGTTGTTTTTTGATTGATTGTAATTTCATCTGGAAAAATGGACGAAGTTACGTTTTTTGTCCCTTCTGTTTTTTCTTTGCATGCTTTATTCGTTCCACAATCGGCATTGAATTTTGTTTTGATTCGAATGGGTGAGGGTAATGCAACTGCCATACGCCATTGATTGGCAACGGTTCCCGGCATGACATTGATATGATTTGATCCATAATCTACGGTAAAAAAAGCATTTAAATGGGTGTCTTGACGAGATTTGGTCTCGTTAAATTGGAAAATCATGTGAGGTGTTTTAACGGCGTAATAGGTATCCTTCGGTTCGACGATGTAATCCCCAGACATGTTGATTTTAAGAGATGGGCTTTGGGCCTGTATGGTTTCAATTTGGGAATCTACCATGGATTTGATCATTTTTTTGACCGCTTCGGCACCGGCGGCGTCAATCGCGGCCCTGGCAGAATTTGGGGCCAAAAACAGGGTCGAACACATCAAAGCAGTCAATAAAAATGAACGGGTCATGGGACAAACCAACATAAAGGGGGTGAAAGGGGTCAAAATGGGTCGAAAAATACCGAAAAAAAAGGACAATAATGTCAATTTAACACACATTTCCTCTTTTGAAAAAGCGTGTCTTCTGGCATAGTAACGCCATTTCGTAAACAATCTATTTAAATTTTGAAGAAACGAGTGCGGCCAAATGATCCCGAATACTGATGCCAAACAATTGACGTTAAACGATAATGGTCAGATTTTCTGGCAAAACGATCCGTCAAACCCGTTGCCTGGTGTGGCTGTGGCGCGTGTTGTTAAGGGAAGTGCTGCGCTTACCCCCATTGTTGAACTTTTGCCTGAATTGCCGTTACAAGGCGAGGCCAAGGATGTTGCGGTCGCTCAACTCGCGGCATGGCTGACCGGATATATCGCGCGTGTTTTGGAACCGTTGGTTAAATTAAAGATGGAAATTGATGGCACGCCCGAATCCGTCCGCGCGATCTGCGACCGTGTGTATGAAGGCTTGGGAATCGTACCGCGGGCCGATGTGATCGATCAAATTGAAAAATTGGATACCGAAACGCGAAAAGTGTTACGAGGCCGGCATGTTCGGTTGGGTCCTGTGTTGATTTTTGTGCCCGATTTAAACAAACCCGCCGCTGTTCGTCTGCGCGCCCTGCTGTGGTCATTGTGGAATGACCGGGTGTTACCTGCGCCTTGCCCACGTGATGGCGCGGTGTCTCAAGTGGTGGATGCCGCAACGGCAGATCCTGCTTTTTACCGCGCAATTGGGTATCCGCTGTATGCGAACCGCGTGATCCGGATTGATATGCTCGACCGCGTGATGAACGCCGTGTATGAAAATGTGAAGGATAATAAATTCACCGCCACGCACCAAATGGCCGAATGGTTGGGGGCTCCGGTTGCTGATTTATATGCCGTGCTTGAAGCAATGGGCCACAAAAAAATATCTGATCCAGCGGATGTCAAACCCGTCGATGGAACGACCCCAGTAAATGTTGGCGAAGCGGCTGACGCTTGTCATCCCCGTGAAGACGGGGATCTAGTATATTCTGCCTCCGAGACATCTGTTGTCGCTGTAGTACCGATTGAGACAGCACCAAATGCAACAACTCCAACGGAAACTGCACTAGTCAAAACTGCATCGGCGGACGCGGCAACAACCGCTCCGGCCTCTGATTCGGTGGTTGCGGTGCCGGTGGCAACACCTCCGAAAAAACCCGAATTGGCTACATTCCGCGTGTGGTGGCCACGTAAAGGTGGCGCGAAATCGCATGAAAATCGCGCTCCTCGTTCACGGGGACCGAAAAAAACCTATATACCGCGCAATAGTGCCGCAACGCCAGTTGATGGTGCAACATCGGTAGATGCGGGTGATACAGCCGCGAAACCAGACCGTCGGTCGTTCCGTGATCGCGCGCCGCGCCGTGATGGTGGAGCTCCGGCGGGTGATCGGACTAATGGTGACCGCAAATTCGAGAACCGTAAATTCGGTGATCAAGCGCGTGGTGACAAACCTGGGGCTCCGCGAGAAGGCCGCAATGTCGGCGGTCGTTTTGGAGGCCGCGATCAAATGACTTTTGGGGGTAATGCAAAATCCAAGGGCAAAGAAAAATTGACCCGCACGGATAAAAATTTGCGCATGATGGCGACGGTGTCGACATCGTCTTCAAGGCACGTTAGTAAACAAGATGACTCGCCCTTCGCCGTGTTGGGGTCGTTAAAGTTTTAATGGCAGAACATTTATCATCCCGGAAACCGCGAAGCGGTTATCCGGGATCTTCATCAAGTCTTTATTCTGCATAAGGTCCCGGATCGCGCCTTTGGCGCGTCCGGGATGACAATGTATCAATTGCATTACCGCCGATTTTTACTTGGGCCCGCTTTACCGCGACCCCCGCGATCGTTGCGGTCAAATGGCTTACCTCGCGGTTTGGACCCCGGCGGACCTGATCGTCCACCACGCGGCAATCCTTTGCCGTCACGGTGTGCACGCGCTGCCGTTTGGTTGCGCGATATGACATCCAGTTCGCGCGGGTCAACCGTTAATTCAAACCCTGGAATATCGGCGCCCATATCGCCCACGGCACGGAACATTAATGCTCCGGCGAGCGGAGCCGCTTCGATCAGCTCCACCACAACTTTTGCGCCCAACCGATACACAACACCGGTACGACGGCCAATCAACGCGTGGCGGCGTTCGTCGTGCACGAAAAAGTCGCCTTCTAACATGCGCATGGGGACCAACCCATCGGCACCACTGTCGTCCAATCGCACGAACAATCCAAAACGCGTGACACCGGAAATGGTGGCCTCGAAAGACTGACCAATTTTATCGGCCATGAAATGCGCGGTGAAGCGATCAACCGTATTCCGTTCGGCTTCCATGCTGGCGCGTTCGGTAATCGAAATATGTTCGCACATGGCGGGCATTTTGATTTTGGTTTCGTCATCCAGTCCGCCGGGGCCAAAGCCATACGCGGTGATCAATGACCGATGCACCAACAAATCGGCATAACGTCGAATGGGAGATGTGAAATGCGCGTAATGGTTTAATGCCAACCCAAAATGGCCAATATTATCGGTGTCGTAATGCGCCTGCATTTGGGACCTTAACATCGACTCGCTGATCAGTTGCGCGAAGGGTTTGCCTTTTGATTGACGCAGGATTTGCGCCAATTGTTCGGGTTCATCCACATTCCCTTTGGGCATTGATACACCGAAGGTGTCCAGATATGTCCGCAGGTTTTGAATTTTTTCAAAGGACGGGCGGTCATGCACGCGGTACACGCACGGCGCTTTTTTCTTCTGTAACGCAACGGCAGCGGCGACGTTGGCCAGCACCATAAATTCTTCGATCATTTTGTGGCTGTCGAACCGTTCGCGAATGGCGACACCCGCCATCGCACCGTTTTCGTCAACAACGATTTTACGTTCCGGCATTTCCAGTTCCAACGTACCGCGGGCTAGGCGCGCCTTTTGCAATAATTTATAAGCGTCATAGAGCGGGAAAATAATGGGACGCAATAACGGTTCGGTCAGGTCATCGGGTTTGCCATTATAGGCATTTTGCACTTGAGTGTACGTCAACCGCGCGACGGATTTCATCAAACCGCGCACGAATTTATGATTGATCATCATGCCGTTTTTATCAATCCACATATGAACGGCCAGGCAATAGCGATCTTCTTTCGGGCGCAATGAACACAAATCGTTTGATAACGCTTCCGGCAACATGGGCAATACACGGTCGGGGAAGTATGTGGAATTGCCGCGTTTGTAGGCTTCGTCGTCTAATGCTGTGCCTGCGCGGACATAGTATGACACATCGGCAATCGCGACGATTAAGTGAAAACCACCGGGGTTTTCGGGGTTGTCATCCGGTTCCGCAAAGACCGCATCATCAAAATCGCGCGCGTCTTCGCCATCAATGGTCACAAGCGGAATTTTCCGCAGATCCGCGCGGTGATCGGCAAGGGTGGGCCGAGGCAGGTTTTCCGATTCTTTTAAAACGTTGCTTGGGAATTCGGTGCGTAAGCCCAGTTCATGCGCGGCGACCAATGACATGACGCGCGGATCGGACGCCGACCCGATCACCGTTTCAATTCGCACATGGGGTGTTTCTTCGCCGCGCGTTTTGGATAAATGCGCGCGCACCAGATCATGGATTTTCGCGCCGTTTAATTCCGTGTTGGCAACGTCATACGTATCCGTGTTGCGTTTTTGAAGGGTGCGGATGGCGTATCCTGTTTTCGTTTTAATCACTTCGCCGATGATCAATGTTGTGTCGGCATCAATGCGGCGGATGATTTTTGCGGTGTATGTGGGTAGAGTGTCATCCCGGACACCGCGGAGCGGTGATCCGGGACCTTCATCCGTTTGTGTTGCAGAAGATCCCGGGTCTCGCCCCTTGCGGGGCTTGCCCAGGATGACATCCGTGTCTTCCTTCACGCGGGCCAGCAGTCGATCGCCTTCGGCCAAGGTGCCATGGTCTTTTGCGTCCGCATCGACCAATACTTTGGGGCGGGGGCCTTGACGGTCGGTGTCCCACTCCATCGGTTCGGCGATCAAATCACCGTCGAGTGTTACGGACACAATCCGGAGCGGGCACACATCGGGCAGGCCTTGCGGAATGCTGTACCGTTGTCCGCCGACTTTGATGATTTGGCCACTTTCTTCCATGTCGCGTAAGATGTCTTTCAGTGCGATGCGTACATCGCCCTTGATTTTAAAGGCAGCGGCGATGTCGTTTTTCGATACCGCTCCGGCGGTCTGCATAAACGCCAGAAGGGTTTTCGGGGTAATTTCGTGTTCCATTTTATTTCTTTTCTGTTTTTAAGAAGATGATCAGAGGATCGGATGATCAGATGATCAGAGATTCTAAATTTCTATTATTTCTTTTTCGCCGCAACTTTTTTAACCGTTGTCTTTTTGACTACGGTTTTTTTGGCTGCTGGTTTTTTTGTGGCCGTTTTTTTTGCCGATGATTTTTTGGTTTTGGCTGGTTTTGCGGCCCCGTCGGCGGCGTCACCCGTTGCGGTTTCTTTTTTCTTGCCCCATCTCCCTTTCGGTGGGTTCAATAATTTTTGCGTGATCAAATCAACCGCGCGGTTCATGCCGATGGTTAATACATCTTCGTCTTTTGGAATGGACGCATAGGTGGATTCGTGCTTCACAAATGGTCCAAATCGCCCGATCCCCGCCGTGATCATTTTTCCGGATTCGGGGTGCGGGCCAATATCGCGCGGTAGTTCCAGCAGTTTGAGCGCGGCCGCCAAATCAACATCATTGATGTTTAACCCGCGCGGCAATCCTTGACGCTTCGGTTTGTCTTTTGATTCTGCGGGCGCATCGATTTGAACGTAAGGTCCGTAGGGCCCTTTGCGTAAACTGACCGTGCGGCCCGATAAAGGATCGGTCCCGAGTTCCTTCGGCCCCGCGGCCAAGATATCGGCGCGGCTCGTGGTGCCGTCGCCTGCCTCGCCCGCACCTTCCGAATCATCAACGACCAGTGCCCTTGTGAATTTGCATTCGGGATAATTTGAACATCCGATAAACGCGCCAAATTTCCCCAGGCGTAAGGATAAATGCCCGTTGGTGCATACCGGGCACGCGCGGGGATCCCCCTTACCGGGGATTTTGGGGAATAAATGATCCCCGAGTTCAGCGTCCAAAACATCCAACACATCGCGTATTTTTAGATCTTTGGTCCCGTCAATCGCTGTGGAAAAATCGGTCCAGAATTGGCGCAGGGCTTCCTTCCAAAAGACATGCCCGGCGGATATCGCATCCAGTTCCGATTCAAGTGTCGCGGTGAAATCATAATCGACATATTTTTCAAAATATTTCACCAAGAATGTCGTGACCAATCGACCGCGATCTTCAGGGGTAAATCGTTTACGGTCGAGCGTCACATATTTCCGGTCTTGTAATACTTGGATGATGGACGCGTAAGTTGAGGGGCGGCCAATGCCCAATTCTTCCAAAGCTTTGACAAGTGAGGCTTCGGAATAACGCGGTGGCGGTTCGGTGAAATGTTGGTCCGGCGTGACATCCACCGTTTTGACGGCGTCATCTTGGTTTAGCGGGGGCAGTCGACGTTCTTTATCGTCATCATCTTCGTCGTCTTTGGGTTTGTCGTCGCGATCTTCGGTATATAGTTTTAAAAACCCGTCGAATAATACGGTTGAACCGTTCGCGCGTAAAATCACATCATCGGTGCCATCCGACAGGTCAGCCGCGACTTGATCCATGATCGCGCTTTCCATTTGGCACGCCATCGTGCGTTTCCAAATGAGGTCATAGAGTTTGCCCAATCGATCATCCGAGAATTTTTTAGCGATGTCCCACGGTTTGCGTGACATGTCGGTTGGGCGAATGGCTTCGTGTGCTTCTTGGGCGTTTTTGGCTTTCGATTTATAGGCGCGAGGGATGTCGGGTAAATATTTTTTCCCGTATATATTATCAATCGCAGCGCGGGTTTGCGCGATCGCTTCGCCGGATAATGTAATCCCGTCGGTCCGCATATAGGTGATCAGACCCACGGTCTCGCCGCCGATATCGATCCCTTCGTACAATTGTTGGGCCAGACGCATGGTCGTTTGCGCGGAGAAACCCAATTTGCGCGATGCTTCCATTTGCAATGACGATGTAATAAAGGGCGGGTAGGGGTTGCGCCGCGCTTGTTTTTTCTCGATCTTTGTCACGCGCAATTTTTTGGCGCGAATGCGATCAACCGCGTGTTTTGCGGCCATTTCATTCGGGATATCCAATTTGTCCAGTTTATTGCCGGACAAGTGCGTTAACCTCGCAAAGAACGGAACACCGTCAGGGGTGTGCAGTTTTGCGGCAATTGTCCAATATTCATCGGCGCGGAATTTTTCAATCTCGGCTTCGCGTTCGCAAATCAGTCGCAGCGCCACCGATTGTACGCGTCCCGCCGACCGCGACCCTGGTAATTTGCGCCACAACACCGGCGACAGGGTAAATCCGACCAGGTAATCGAGGGCGCGGCGGGCCAGATACGCATCGACCAAATCCTGGTCCACATCGCGGGCGTGCCCGAATGCTTCTTTTATGGCGGTTTTGGTGATTTCATTAAACGTGACGCGCTTGACCGTTTTGCCCGTAAGTGCATTTTTTTCAGCGAGCATTTGCTGAACATGCCAGGAAATAGCCTCTCCTT
>JACCDR011129114.1_pt1 | contig 14517 bp, 13 predicted proteins | sample 7446431 | NCBI WGS metagenome assembly JACCDR01 (sample SAMN15323443, study PRJNA562643) | freshwater metagenome | isolation source: river surface water | place: USA:Blue River Watershed | collected 2017-08-17 | reverse complement strand
TGTTTTTATTATATTTTATGTCGTTATAAAAATATTTTAAATATTATGCTTGCATAATATTTTCTTTGTTTTTTATATTTACATAAATATTAGTATGCAAGCATACTATTTCATTTGACCTTCAAAATACGAAAACTATGGTACTCACAACACAAGAGAACGCTGTCAAAGGAGGCGATTTTCTCATCAAAGACATAGATGCCTCTCAAATATTTATTCCTGAAGATTTTTCGGAAGAGCAACAGATGATTGCACAAACTTGTTTGGATTTTTTACGGACAGAAGTACAGCCACATTTAGAAGCGATTGATGCCGCCAAAGATACAAGCTTGATGGTTTCGTTGCTCGACAAAGCTGGCGAATTGGGTTTGTTGGGTACGGCTATTCCCGAAGCGTATGGCGGCTTTGGCATGAATTTCAATACTTCGATGCTTGTGGCGGAGGCTTGTGGCGGAGGGCATTCGTTTTCGGTGGCACTTTCGGCTCATACGGGCATTGGCACGTTGCCGATTTTGTACTATGGAAATGAAGAACAGAAAAACAAATATTTACCCAAATTGGCTTCTGGCGAGTGGAAAGCGGCTTATTGCTTGACCGAACCTGACGCTGGCTCAGATGCCAATTCGGGCAAAACAAAGGCGGTATTGTCTGAAGATGGTAAGCATTATCTTATCAATGGTCAAAAAATGTGGATAACTAATGGCGGTTTTGCTGATTTATTTATTGTTTTTGCCAAAATTGATAACGACAAATCGCTCACGGCTTTCATCGTTGAGAAAAGTTTTGGAGGTATTACCATGAACGAAGAGGAGCATAAAATGGGTATCAAAGGCTCTTCTACTCGTCAGATTTTCTTTAACGATTGTCCCGTTCCTGTCGAAAATATGCTATTTACCCGTGAAGGAGGTTTCAAAATTGCGGTGAATATTCTCAATATTGGTCGTATCAAATTGATGGCAGCCGTGGTAGGAGCAAGCAAAAATGTGGTGGCAATTGCCATCAATTATGCCAACGAACGCAAGCAATTTGGTACGAGTATCGCCAATTTTGGGGCTATCAAACACAAAATTGCTTCGATGCTCGTAAAAACTTATGCAGCCGAATCGGCGGCTTATCGGGCTGGTCAAAACATTGATGATGCCATCGAAATGTATTTGGCTACGGGCATGGAGTCGGGGCAAGCCAAATTAAAAGGTGTTGAACAATTTGCCATTGAATGTGCGATGCTCAAAGTACATGGCTCCGAAATGCTTGATTTTGTGGTGGACGAAGGCGTGCAGATTTATGGTGGTATGGGCTTTTCGGCCGAAGCACCCATGGATAGGTCGTATCGAGATTCTCGTATCAATCGCATTTTTGAAGGCACAAACGAAATTAACCGATTGCTGGCGGTAGGTACGGTAATTAAGCGAGCCATGAAAGGCGAACTAGACGTGATGCCCGCAGCAATGGCAGTAGGCAAAGAAATCATGAGCATTCCAGACTTTGGTTTGAGCGACGACGACGGTTTGTTTGCCAAAGAAAAGAAAGCCTTGAAAAACATGAAAAAGGCGATTTTGATGGTAGCAGGCGCGGCTCTACAGAAATACATGATGGCGTTTGAACAAGAGCAAGAAATTATCATGAATATTGCCGATATGATGATTGAAACGTATGTAGCCGAATCGACGCTTTTACGTGTAGAGAAACTGGCCCGTGTGCGAGGTGTAGAAGCCTGTGCTATCCAGCAAGATGTGGCATTGGTATATTTGCACGAAGCCATCGAAAAAGTAAATAGTGCAGGAAAAGCTGCCATTACCTCTTTTGCCGAAGGCGATGAGCTACGAGTGATGCTCATGGGACTCAAACGTTTTACAAAAATAGACCCCATCAACTTGAAAGAAGCCCGCAGAAGAATTGCGGAAGCAGCCATTGCTCAAAATGCGTATATTTTGTAAAAAAATATTTTGCAAGAAAAAAAAGGTACTGTGCAGAAAATACGTTAAATTTGAGAAATGATAAAGATAGAGTTGATAAAAAAAGAGGTAGGCATTTGCTACCTCTTTTTTTTTGCCCATAAAAAAACCACTCTTCTGAAAGAGTGGTTTTTTATATACCGACAGTGCCGAGAAACTATTTTTTCTTAGCTTCTTTAACTTTTGCAGCTCTACCTTGTTTGCCACGAAGATAAAATAATCTTGCACGACGTACTTTACCTTTACGCAATACTTCGATTTTGTCGATGTTTGGTGACAACAAAGGGAAAATTCTTTCAACACCTACACCGTTAGAAATTTTACGAACGGTAAAAGACTCACCAGCACCAGAGTTACGACGTTGGATAACTGTACCTTGGAATACCTGGATACGCTCTTTGTTACCTTCACGGATTTTTACGTGTACGTTTACGGTATCACCTGCCGAAAACTCGGGCAATTCTGCACGGCGTGCAGCGTTTTCAGCTTCTACGAATTTAATTAAATCGTTCATTTTGAATGATTTTATAGTTAAAGTCTAACATTTGAATGACTTGATTAATAACTAGCGGTGATATTAAAGGTCTGAAAAACAATGGATTATTGCTGTTTGACTGCCCAATCACATAATCACTTAATCTTTTGGGGTGCAAAGTTCAGAAAAAAAAATCTGAATACCAATTGTTTAAGTTTATTTATTCGATAAAATTGACATTTTTATAAAAAAGTATTTGCTTCGTCTATAATAAACCCTTACAGCCTTTTTCGATTATGAAAAAAATACTCAATGCTTCACAAATACGGGCTTTAGATGCCTACACCATCCAACATGAGCCCATCGCTTCGATAGATTTGATGGAACGTGCCTCTTGGGCTTTTGTGGCTTGTTTACGCAAACATTTTGAACATCTGCCCTCTTTCGAGATTTATTGTGGTTTGGGCAATAATGGAGGCGACGGACTAGCCATTGCTCGCTTGTTGCATGAACGGGGTTGCAAAGTAAAAGTGTGGGTGGTACGCCATGCCAAAGACGTTTCGATAGATTTTTTTGAAAACTATAAGCGACTACAAGCCCTCATGCCCATCGAAGAATTGCACGATATGCAAGCTTGGGTTGCTCCGTCGAGCGATACCCTCATTGTAGATGCCTTGTTGGGTTCGGGCATTAATCGACCTGTGAAGGGAATTTTACAAGATTTGATTCATACGCTCAATTTATTGCCCAATACCAAAATCGCTATAGATATACCTTCGGGTTTGTATGTAGATGCCCCTATCGAAAAGCAGGCGGTTGTGCTGCAAGCACAGCTTACCATTAGTTTTCAAGTCCCGAAATTAGCCTTTTTCTTACCCGAAAATCATGAATATGTAGGCGAATGGGAAGTGGTTGATATTGGCTTGAGTGAAGGCTATCAAGCAATGCTAGTGAGCGATTATTTTTATACGGCAGAGGTTGCTATCAAAAAAAGAGCGAAGTTTACGCATAAAGGGACTTTTGGTCATGCTTTGTTGCTGGCAGGAAAAAAAGGAAGTTTAGGGGCAGCAATACTCGCCGCCAAGGCTTGCTTGCGTTCGGGAGTAGGATTACTTACTACTTATTTGCCGGCCTGTGGATATGAAATAATGCAAACGAGTGTTCCCGAAGCTTTGTGTAATACCGATACTCATACCGAGCTATTGACCGAACTACCCGATTTGAGCTTGTATCAAGCCATTGGCGTAGGTTGTGGCATTGGTAAAGCACCAGCTACAGCACAGATGCTCGAAACCTTAGTCAAACGAGCGGTATGTCCTTTGGTATTGGATGCAGATGCCATCAACTTGCTTGCCGAAATGCCACACTTATGGTCTTTACTCAAACCCAATACCATTCTTACACCTCATCCTAAAGAATTACAAAGATTGTTGGGGAAATGGGAAAATGACTACGAAAGATTGCGTAAAACACAAGATTTTTGCAAAAAACACAAGGTGATTATCGTAATAAAAGGAATGTACACCGCTGTGGTATCGTCTGAAGGAAAAGTCTATTTTAATACAACAGGCAATGCAGGCATGGCAACAGGCGGTAGCGGAGATGTATTAACGGGCATGATTACGGCACTTTTGGCACAGGGTTATACAGCTTTAGAGGCGGCTATTGTAGGCGTTTATAAACATGGCGAAGCAGGCGATAGAGTAGCCCAACAGCGAGGACAAATGGCGTTAATCGCTAGTGATTTAATAGAAGCCTTGCAGTGGTAATATCTTGATTTTGCGTAGTATTATTCAAGTAGTTTTAATCATAAAAATAAACCAATGGCAACAAAAGAAGTAAAGACTTATTCACTTGCCGAGATGAAGGACAAATACATCGGTCAAGTTAGGAACAAAAGAGCGTGATGCGTATGAATATGAGCTTAGGATGGATATTTTAGGTAAGATGATTAAGACAGCAAGGCAGGAGAGAGATTTAACACAGGAAGAATGATTGGAGTGCAAAAAGCCCAAATTTCAACACTGGAAAGTGGAGCAAATGGTGCTAGGATTGATACAATACTCAAGGTTTTTAAGGCATTGAATGCTGAAATAAAATTCAATGTAAAACTAGAAAACACCTTACTGGAGCTTGTTTAGACGTAAAAAAGAAAGGAGGCAAAATAATTAAATTTGCCTCCTTTCTTTTAATATTATTTTAAAATCTGATACACAATAAAAGCAGCAACATAAGCCAAGCCCGACATATACACAAACTGGATTGTTGGGTAACGCCAAGATTTTGTTTCTCTGTAGGTTGTTGCCAAAGTACTCATACACTGCATGGCAAAGGCATAAAAGATAAGTAACGAAAAGCCCAAAGCCGTATCGTACATAGGTTTGCCTGTGTCTGGGTTTATCTCGGCACGCATACGGTTGACGATGGTGGTGTTTTCGTCATCGACTTCGCCACCAAGGCTATAAATCGTTGACATCGTACCAACAAAAACTTCACGAGCGGCAAACGAGGTAATCAAGGCAATGCCAATTTTCCAATCATACCCTAAAGGCTTAATGATTGGCTCGATGGTTTTTCCAAAATAACCAGCATACGATTGTTCTAATTTTTCGGAAGCGATTTTATTTTGTAACTCAGCTTCTGATAGTTGTGGATAAGCTGCTTTTACTTTAGTTTCTACTTGTTGCATGGCATCGCCGGGGCCATAGCTCGCCAACACCCACAAAACAATAGAAATCGCCACGATAATTTTACCTGCTTCAAACACAAACGCCTTGGTTGCATTGAGCAGGGTTATCAAAATATGCTTGAATCTGGGTCCTTTGTAGGAAGGAAGTTCCATGATAAAATAGCTTTTTTCCTTGGTATTGAGGATAAGTTTTAGCAACCAAGCCGTAAAAATAGCCATGAAAAAGCCAAGCAAATAAAGACCAAATAGGGCCACGCCTTGTAGGCTAAAAACGCCAAACAGGGTACTTTTTTCGGGTACAACCAAGGCTATCAAAACCGTATAAATAGGTAAACGAGCCGAGCAAGACATCAGGGGCGTAACCATAATCGTAATGAGGCGGTCTTTCCAAGAGCCAATGCTGCGGGTACTCATAATAGCCGGCACAGCACAAGCAACACCCGAAATGAGGGGTACAACCGATTTGCCATTTAGCCCAAACCTACGCATAAGTTTGTCCATGATAAACATTACCCGTGACATATAGCCCGTTTCTTCGAGCAAGGAAATGAATAAGAACAGAAAGACAATTTGAGGGACAAAAACCACCACACCGCCAATTCCAGCAATAAGGCCGTCGGTAAGTAGGTTGACAAGCTGGCTTTCGGGCAATGTGTTTTTGAGGTATTCGGTAAGATTGGCTATACCGTTATCTATCAAATCTTGTGGATACGCCGCCCATGTAAATACTGCTTGGAACATCAAAAACAAAATACCCAAGAAAATAAAATATCCCCAAAAGCGGTGTAAGAAAACCTTATCTAGTCGGTCGGTCCACGTTTTGATAGGTTGGTCATCTACAGGCACTTGGTGCAAACACGCATCTACAATTTCGTTGAGTACGGCATAGCGAGATACCGTTTCTTGGGCTTGAAACTTCTTAGAATTCCACCCATATTTTTCTTGTAATTTATCAAAACCGACCCGTTGCTCAGTCGAAAATTGCTTCAAATTATCATGTTCCGATAGCCACAACAAAGCATGGTAATCGTCGGTTTCGCCATAATTTTCACGGATTTCTTCGACCAATTCTTTGGAATACTCTACTGGCAACGAGTCGTTTGAGTTGAAACGGGTTTCTAAGGTTTTGTTCACCGCCAAACGCAAGCCGTTGAGTCCGATGCCCTTTTTGGCATTTACTTCGGCTATTTCTACGTTGAGTTCTCTTGCCAATTTGACAGAATTGATAACAATACCCGAATTTTCGGCAACATCAATCATATTGAGTGCCAGTACCGTAGGAATACCTAAATCTCTTACTTGGCTAAAAAGCAACAGGTTGCGTTTGAGGTTGGAAGCATCGGCAACCACAATGGCAATATCAGGATAATCGGGGTGTTGTGGATTAGCTAAAATGTTGATAACCACCTGTTCGTCAACAGATTTAGGATAAATGCTGTAGATGCCGGGTAAATCCAAGATTTCGGCTTGAACACCTTTGTCTAAGTTCCATTTACCAATCAATTTATCCATCGTTACGCCGGGGAAGTTTCCCGTTTTTTGGCGTAACCCTGTCAGGCTATTAAATAAAGAGGATTTCCCAGCGTTGGGATTTCCAATCAATGCTATTTTGGGTGAATTCTTCAAGGCTTTTACATTTTTAAGGCTTTATGACTTTTGAAATAGCAAAAGTGTATGCCCTTTATCAAGCAACAAATTAAGCAATTATCATGGTTGATGCTTCTTCTTTGCGCATCGATAAAACATATCCTGAGACTTTTACAGCGATGGGGTCGCCGAAAGGAGCTATGTGCGTCATAGTCACTTGCGTACCTGGCAGGCAGCCCATTTCTAGGAGTTTTAGCGATAAAAGTTCGTCGCTGAATCCTACAATAACGCCTCGCTCACCAATTTTTAAATCTGCTACGGTCTTCATGCTGTTTTTGAGTGTTTTCGGAAAAGATAAGGCCTAAGCAATTGACCACTTCGAGTACATATTGTACGTAATTGCCTCTGATTGGCTACTTTATTTAGACTTATTCAAAACAAGTGCAAATAAACAAAGAGTTCCTTGTTTAAGAAAATATTTGCCCTGCTTTCGTAGTTTTTTTATTTGTAAAGATGACATTAATCATTTCTCAACTAAAGAAAAGGCTGTCTATTTGCTAAGAAAAAATACTTTCAAAGAATGTACTCAAAATATTAACGATATTTTGAGTTTACCGTTTGTTTGTGTCGTAACTTTGCCGAAAAATTTTGAAAAAAAGGGTTGAGTATGCCAACAAAAAGCATAAACGATCATTTATAAGAGTATAAAAAACGCATGATAATTCGAGAGATTAAAGCTTTGATAGACAAAGAAATACGTTTGGAATTACGCCAAAAGTATGCTATCAATGGTATGTTGCTCTACATTGTTAGTACGGTTTATGTCTGCTATTTATCATTTCGCCTCAAGACCAATCACATAGATAACATCACTTGGAACACCTTGTTTTGGATTATTATACTGTTTACGGCCGTCAATGCTATAGCCAAAAGCTTTACGCAAGAAAGGTACGGGCGTTTGCTGTATTATTATACCTTGGCAAGCCCTGTGGGGATTATTTTATCGAAAATTGTGTATAACACACTCCTGATGCTCCTGCTTTCGTTGGTAGGTTTTGGGGTGTATGCCTTGGTCATGGGCAATCCCGTGGGCGATGTGGGCTTGTATTTGTTGGCTTTGGTACTAGGAGCTATTGGCTTTGCCAGTACACTTACCATGATTGCAGGCATTGCTTCTAAGGCAGAAAATAGTGCTACGCTCATGGCTATTTTGAGCTTTCCTATCATCATTCCGATGCTATTGATGTTGATAAAAGTATCAAAAAATGCAATGGATGGGCTCGACAGGGGGCAAAGCAGCGACGAAATCATGATGCTTTTGGCCATGGATGCCATTGTGCTGGTGCTCTCGGTGATTTTGTTTCCGTTTTTGTGGAAAAGCTAGGATAGACACAGAAGGTAGCATCAAAGAAAATTGTGAATTATGAATGAATGTTTTGATTTTCAAAAACTTACAGTTTTTAATTAAATAAAATATAAGTATTCTGAATATAAAAATCTTAACTCATTCACAACTCCATTACTTACATTAAATGATTAAAGATTATAAGTTATGAAACAACACTGGTATAAAGTATTAGCTGTCTTACTACTCACGTATGTGTTGAGTTGGGGCTTTTTGGGTAGAATCCCAAGGCAACCGATTTTGCATGAAACAGCGAGAAATCTTTATTTTCATGTACCCATGTGGTTTGCTATGTTTGTGATGCTTGCGGTTTCGGTGTGGAACTCCATCAAATACCTACGAAATCCATTGGAAAGCACCGACGACAAAGCTGCTGCCTATGCCTACACAGGCATTTTGTTTGGCGTGGTGGGTTGTGCCACGGGTAGTATTTGGGCTCGTTATACATGGGGCGATTGGTGGACCAACGACGTAAAACTCAATGGTGCTGCTATTGGCCTGCTTATTTATTTTGCTTATGCTGTACTCAGAGGGTCTTTTGAAGACGAACAGCAAAAAGCCCGTATTTCGGCCATTTATAATATTTTTGCTATTGCCTTATTGATTCCTTTGTTGATTATTTTACCCCGCATGAACGACTCCTTGCACCCCGGCAACGGAGGCAATCCGGGCTTCAAGCCGATGGATACCCAAGGTACTATGCGGATGGTGTTTTATCCGGCCGTTATCGGATGGATTTGTTTGGGCTATTGGATTACCAATTTGCGTTTGCGTATTCGTCAGGTCGAGCGAGGCATCAACTGATGTTTGCTTTGCGATTTTTCTTTTATTGTACATATCATTTTTTTAAGATGAAAAAGCTTTTGTTGTTATTCGTATTACTCCTTTCTTCGGTGCTGACTTTCGCCCAAGACAACGCCACAGGTGAGCCTGAAATGGCAGATAAACTTTACGCAGACGGACGCATCTATGTGGTGGTTGCGGTGGTTTTGACGATTTTTGTAGGCATTGTCGTGTATCTTATTTCTTTAGATAAAAAAATAGCAAAGCTCGAAAAAGCCTTGAAAAAAGATTAAAAAAAGCTTATTTATCAGCGTCATAAGGCAAACTTTTAGCAGTTATTTTTTAGCCATTGGCTGTAAATACAATCTAAGTTTCAGTGCATAATTTTACATAAGAACCATGAAAAAAACACACATCTTAGGACTCATCATCATTGCGATAGCAGTGGTTATTTTGGTTTCTACAGGTACTGATGCCAGTACTTATGTTGATTTTAGTGTTGCCGAAAATATGGCAAAAGAAGGAAATACCGACAAGGTTCATGTAGTAGGAAAATTAAAAAAAGATGCTACAGGTGGCATTGTGGGAATGAACTACAATCCCGCTTTAGATGCCAATTATTTAGAATTTACCTTGGTCGATAACAAAGGACGTGAACAAAAAGTTGTGTACGATGCTCCCAAACCACAAGACATGGATCGCTCTGAGCAAGTGGTAATTATTGGGAATATGCAAGGGCAAGTGTTCAAATGCGAAAGTATTTTATTGAAATGTCCGTCGAAATACCAAGATGGAAAAGTAGAGTTTAAAGAAGTACAAAAGCCCGTAGCGAAATTGTAAAAGGGCAAACGGGCGAAATAACAATGTGCCAAATGCTCGTTATTATTTCGCCTTGTTTTTATCTAAACAAACCACGATGTTACATACAACTATTGGTAATTTGGGTCATTTGTGCATTATCGTTTCGTTTGTGACGGCGATAGTAGCGACGTTTGGCTATTGGAAATCATTGCAGGCTTCTCAACTCAACGATGAGGAGCAATGGAAAAAATTGGCACGCTATGCTTTTTTTGTGCATGGTGCATCGGTGATTGGGGTCATAGCAAGCCTATATACCATCATTTATAACCATTATTTTGAGTATCAATACGCTTGGTCGCATTCGTCTAAGGCGTTGCCCGTGTATTATATTGTATCATGTTTTTGGGAAGGACAAGAGGGCAGTTTCTTGCTTTGGATTTTCTGGCACGCTTTACTAGGGCTTATCCTCATCAAAACAAATAAAAGCTGGGAATCGCCTTTGATGGTGATTTTTGCGGCGGTTCAGGCATTTTTATGCTCCATGATTCTGGGTGTTGTGTTGCCAGGTATCGAACTCAAAATTGGCTCTTCTCCGTTCTTATTGATGCGTGAAGCCATGCCCGATTTGCCCGTTTGGAAGATGAACCCCAACTTTGTTCCCGAAGATGGCCGTGGCTTGAATCCTTTGTTGCAAAACTACTGGATGGTGATTCACCCGCCTACCTTGTTTTTGGGTTTTGCTACTACGCTCATTCCTTTTGCTTATGCTATCGCTGGTTTATGGCGTGGCGAGTTCAAATCGTGGATTCGTCCTGCCTTGCCTTGGTCGTTGTTTTCGGCGGCTGTGCTAGGTATTGGTATCATCATGGGAGGCTATTGGGCGTATGAAACACTCAACTTTGGTGGGTACTGGAACTGGGACCCTGTAGAAAATGCTTCTTTTGTGCCTTGGTTGGTCTTGGTGGGGGCAATTCACTGCATGATTATTTATAAAACCAATGAGTCGGCTTTGCGTATTTCGTTTATTTTGGTCATCGCTACGTTTGTGTTGGTCTTGTATTCTACCTTCCTCAATCGTAGTGGCGTTCTTGGCGAAGCTTCGGTTCACTCTTTTACCGACCTCGGACTTTCGGGACAATTACTCTTGTATCTTTTCTTCTTCCTGATTGTCGCCGTCGTATTATTAATGATTCGTTGGAAAAAAATTCCTACAACCGAGCAAGAAGTTTCTACTTACAGCCGAGAATTTTGGATTTTTATGGGTGCTACTACGCTTTGCTTGTCGTCGTTCCAAATCATTGCGGCCACTTCTTTGCCTGTGTATAACAAAATAGTAGAAGCCCTTGGCTTTGTATCGAAACTAGCACCGCCTGCCGATGCCCCTGCGTATTATAGCAAGTTTCAGTTGTGGTTTGCGGTAGCAATCGCTGTTTTTTCAGGAATAGGACAATTTTTTTGGTGGAAAAAAATCAAGAAAGAAAACCTTTCTCAATACCTTCTCACGCCAGCGTTGGTGGCTTTGATACTGACTTTTGTTGGCGTTTTTGCCACAACAAAATTACAAATAGGCAATTTCTTTGAGCAACCCACGTACATCGTCTTGCTTTTCGCTACGGTATTTTCCTTGTTTACCAATGGCAGTATTTTGCTGAGTATCTTGAAAGGAAATTATCGCTTGTCTGGCGGTGCTATTACGCATATTGGTGTGGCGATGATGCTTTTGGGTATTTTGTTTTCGTCGGGTTATTCTAAAGTTGTTTCACTCAATACCAGTGGTTTTGCCATTTCTAACAAAGACGAAGCTTTTACAAAAGACAACGATAAAGAAAACAAAGAAAACGTAGTGCTATGGCTCAATACGCCGCTTCCTATGGGCGACTATACCCTTACTTACAAAGGTGTACGCCTTGAAGGACGTGAGCTGCCCGAATACCTAAAACCTTCGCAGGTAGAGCTAGTCGAAAATGACTTTCATGCAGTGGCTTTAGAAGATATTGTACAAACGGGTAAAAAGTATTACAGCAAAGGCGATACCTTGCCTATTTTTCCAGAAAATAAATTCTACGAAATAGATTTTAGAGATAAAACAGGCAAAATCACGACGTTGTATCCTCGTTTTCAGATTAATAAAAAAATGGGTAATGCCGCTTCGCCTGCCCTCAAGCACAATGCCTTGGGCGATTTATATACTTACGTGGCATTAGCTCCTAATTTGGAAGAAAGAGAATGGAGTAAAACCGAAAACTTTACGGTGGCGGTAAAAGATACTTTTTTCTTAAACGATTTTGTAGCGGTACTAGACGAAGTAAAAACCATCAGCAATTTTGAAGGACAAGCCTTGCAATCGACCGATGCGGCTGTACAGGCTAAAATTTTGATTGTGGGCAAAGACTTTCAGCCTCATCCGATTTACCCTGTGTTTGCTATCAAAGATGGCATGGTAGCGATGCCGCCTGTAGAAAACGAAGAAGTAGGCGTAAGAGCCAGGTTTGCCAATATCGACCCTCAAACGGGTAAATTTACTTTTGCTATCAATACAACGCAACGAGATTTTATTGTGCTGAAAGCCATCGAAAAGCCACTTATCAATGTGTTGTGGATAGGTACGCTGGTACTAACCTTGGGCTTCATTATTGCCATTATTCGCCGTTATAGAGAGTTTAAATTGATGAGAGATAAAGGACTCTAAGTATAAATGCTGAATTATGAGTGCTGGGTTTTGAATATAAAATATTGATTTTTAGTGATTTATATTCAGTTTTGCACGATTATTTAAACAGATACTTTTTTTATTTCGGAATCATTTTAGAATAATGTTAAAAATAGCGTTTGAATCCGATACAAAGTTAAATACGAGTTTCACATTAATGTATGCAATAACTTATGAGTAAAAAGGAAATACTCTTACTTTCGGCCGCTATCGGTTTTGTGATTATTTGGATATTAGATTTACGAGCAGGTACGCCTCCAGAAATTAATACCTTTTGGACTCGTATTTTTTATCATTATAGTTGGCTCATGATGGCTGTAGGATGTTTGTTTTACTTTCAATATGTTAAACAAATTCGATTGAAAAAAGAAGAACAACAAAAGCCTCAACAGCCTGTTATAGAAGAAAAAGACCAGAAAAAAGCAGCCAGAAAAGCTTTGTTGAAAGGTAAAAAATAGCCTTGCCTTATGCCATTGAGCAAGGGCGAAGCAGCTAAAACACTAGATTTTGCCAAGAAATAATATAATTTTACCTCAGAGCGATTTGATAAATCGCTCTTTCTTTTTGATATTTGACCGAAATTTTGCAATTTAAAGGAAAGAACAAAACAATTTTGGTGGTTTGCTTTCTAACCTAAATTGAAAACAACATTCGATGGACTCCCAACAAGCCTTAGGAATTATCTTATCAATGGTCTTTTCCGCCTTTTTTTCAGGTGTAGAAATGGCCTTTGTTTCTGCCAATAAGCTCTATTTTGAGCTACAAGCCAAGCAAGGAGTAATATCGGGGCAAATTATTTCCCGATTTCTCAAAAACCCTTCTAAGTTTATCGGTACAATGCTCATCGGCAACACGCTGTCGCTGGTGGCGTATGGTATATTTATGGAAGGCTCGCTGCATGAGCAAATAGAGCATTATTTCCCTGTTTTAGGAACAGGCATTGTACCCGGCATTTTTGCCTCGATTATTGGTACGGTTATTATTTTAGGTACGTCGGAGTTTACGCCTAAAAGTATATTTTTGCTCAATCCCGACGGCTTTTTGGAAGTGCTTGCCATTCCGATTTGGATAATATATACACTGATGTCGCCTTTTGCTACGGCGATTGTAGGGCTTTCCGATTGGTTTATCAAAAATGTACTCCGACTAGAATACTCAGAGGAAAAGCCTGCTTTTGGCTTAACCGACCTCAACCATTACCTTCAAAATCTCAACCGCAAGGTTTCTACCGAAGAAGAAGCCGAAGTAGATACAAAGATTTTCAATAATGCCCTCGAATTTAAACAAGTAAGGGTGCGTGACTGCATGATTCCTCGTACCGAAATTGTGGCGCTTGATGTGGAAGGTGGCATCGAAGAACTCAAGAAAACGTTTGTAGAAAGTGGGCATTCTAAGGTATTGGTTTACAAAGAGTCTTTAGAAGACGTGCTAGGCTATTGTCATTCGTTGGCGTTGTTTAAGAAGCCAAAAGATATTCAAAGCATTCTTACGCCCATTCCGATTGTGCCAGAAGCCATGCCTGCCAAAGACTTGATGTTGCGTTTTTCTAAAGAAAGAAAATCGTTGGCATTAGTAGTAGATGAATTTGGAAGTACTTCGGGTTTGGTGAGCATGGAAGATGTAATGGAACAAATCTTTGGCGACATCGAAGACGAATACGACGACAACGAAGATTTGATTGAAAAGCGTTTAGAAGAAAAAGTATATTTGTTATCGGCACGGTTAGAAATTGATTATTTGAACGATAAATATGCGTGGAATTTACCCGAAGGCGATTACGATACCTTGGGCGGCATGATTATCAGCATCAACGAAGATATACCAGAAGAAAACGAAGCGATTGAGCTACATCCCTTTCATTTTCAGGTAATTAAAAAAATGGATGCCCGCATTGATACCGTCAAACTGACCATCGTAGGCGACATAGAACAGAAAGTAGAAAGCTATTCGATGAAGCATTAGGATGTTTAGCATAAAAAAGGAGGTCAAATGTTTTGACCTCCTTTTTTATGCCCCCCCTTGTTGTTCCAAGTTTACTAACTTGGAACAAACCATAAAATGCAGTCTCCGACTGCAAAACGAGTCAAAATCAAGTTCTATCAACATACTACT
>JACCDR011340218.1_pt1 | contig 14519 bp, 7 predicted proteins | sample 7446431 | NCBI WGS metagenome assembly JACCDR01 (sample SAMN15323443, study PRJNA562643) | freshwater metagenome | isolation source: river surface water | place: USA:Blue River Watershed | collected 2017-08-17 | reverse complement strand
GGCGGCGCTGGCGGCGCGCCTGCAGCGGCCGGGCGACGCTGCCGGCGCGAGTGCGCTGCGCGCCGCCGTGCTGCGCTGGTACCAGGCGCCGGGCGACGCCTGGAGCTTCACCGACGAGGACATCGCGCGCACCGCCGACATCGTGCTCGCGCACCACCGCGCCGAGGTGGCGCTGGCCGCTGCCGCTCCCGCCAGACCGGCGGCCCTCGGGCTGGCGGACCCGGTCGCCACACCCGCGCCCTCGGCAGCGGCGGTCGTCTGACCCAGCCTTGCCGGCGGCGCCGCGGCTTTCAGAGCTGCCGACGCCGTGCCCGCCAGCGCTTCAGGCTGCGCAGCACGGTTTGCCAGCGCGGGTCGGCCTGCGGCGCCGTGGCGTCCCAGTTCGCCAGTTCGTGCAGCGCGCGCTCGGCGGTGGTGAAGGCGCCGCTCGTGCGGCTCACGTAGGTCGGGTAGAGGATCAGGGCCGCCGCCACCAGCGCGTCGAGCGTGAGCCGCCGCGTGCGCCGCGGGTGGCTCTGCAGGTCGGTCGTGAGGCCCCAGCCGGCGTAGAACGGGCTGCCGTGGCAGACCACCGGCAGCCCGCGCAGCAGCGCCTCGAAGCCGGCCAGCGCAGTGCTCACCTGCACTTCGTCGACCCCGGCGAAGAGTTCGTGGATGGCGACATCGGTCACCACCTCGTTGCACCATTGCCGCGCATCGCCGGCCTGCGCATCGCCGGCGCGCGTGCAGGCCAGCACGTCGGGGTGTGGCTTGTAGACGATGTACGCGTCCGGCCGGTTTTCGCGCACCGCGCGCAGCAGGTCGAGGTTGCTGCGCACGCCCGGCGCGCCCCAGGCGATCGACGCGTCGGATTCCACCTGGCCCGGCACCAGCACCACCTGCGCCTTGCCGGCCGGCCGCTGCCAGCGGCCGCTGCCGACGTTGTACTTGGTGACGCGGGCGGCGACGATGGCCTGCCGCAGTGCCGCCGCCCGCGCCAGCAGCGCGTCGTCGAAGGCCGTGGCCTCGAGCAGGTGTTCCAGGTCCGACGGCGCGGTGGCGTCGTAGTACATGCCGCGGCGGTCGATCACCCACGACAGCGGGCGCACCCAGTTGGCGCCCAGGCCCACCGATCGCAGGAAGCCGTCTTCGACGCGGAGCAGCCGGCCCGTGGCGCCGGCCACCGCGTCGCCCGCCTCGGCCGGGCGGCCCCAGACCACGCGCTCGGCGCCGGGCGGCAGCGGCAGCGGCTTGCCGACGAAGTGCAGCGTGCTGCCGGCCAGGAAGTCCCGCGCGATCGGCTGCTTCCATTCGGAGAAGGCCACGGCCTGGACCTCGGGCGCGAAGCGCTCGCGCTGGCGCCGCTGCAGGCCCATCCAGTCCACCAGCCGCTCGGGTGAGCAGCGCTGCCCGGTCTCGGGGTCGATGTAGCGCGGGTAGTCGATCAGCGCCGCATGCACGAGGCTCGCGAGCGACACCGCGTGGCCGGTGCGGCGCCGCTCCGGCCCCGGCAGTTCGTCCTGCGTGAGGCCCCAGCCGGCGTAGAAGGGCATGCCGAAGCAGCGCACCGGCCGGCCCCACATCAGGGCCTCGAAGCCCATCTGCGAGGTGACGACGTAGACCGCCGCGGCGGCCTCCAGCAGCGCCGGCGCGTGCACGTTGGCGGCCAGCAGCGTGACGCGCGAGGCCTGCGCCGGCGTCAGCGTGCCGAAGTGGGCGCGCTTGCGCCCGGCCACCACGTCGGGGTGTACCTTGAGCACCACCGGCAGGCGCGGGTGTTCGTCGAGTGCCGCTTCGAGCATGCGCGTGAAGCTGCGCGCGTCTGCCATGCCGTGGTGGATCGACGCATCGCCCGCCGTCTGGTCCACCGCCAGCACGAAGGGTCCGGCCACCGGCGGCGCCTGCTCGCGGGCGTGGTTGTACTTGGACACGCGCTGCTCGCACCAGCGGCGTACCAGCGCTTCGGCGCGGGCCAACTGGTCGGGGCCGTGCCCGGCCGCGATCAGTTGCTCCAGCCGCGACGGCGCGTCGCCGCGGTAGTAGATGCCGACGTCATCGAGCACCAGGGACAGCGGGGCATCGACATCGCCGGTCAGCACCGAGCGCAGGAAGCCGTCTTCCAGCGCGAGGTAAGGCAGGCCGTGCCGTTCGGCCAGCGCCTTGCCCTTCAGCGCCACGCCCTTGAGGCCCCAGCCGATCACGGCCTCGGTGTCGGCCCGCGGGCTGCCGAAGGGCTGGAAGCGCACTGGCCGGTCCAGAAAGCGCTGCAGGCCCTTGACCAGCAGCAGTCCCGGGGTGCGGGCGAGGTAGGTGCCACCGCTCATGCCGGCCGCACCCGCTCAGAGGCCGACCGCAGCGAGCACGGTCTCGATGCGCTGGGTGTAGGTGTGCCGGGCCAGCACATGCGCGGCCCCGGCGGCCATCATCTCGCGGTCGCGCGCATCGTAGCCCTCGCGGGCGATGCGCTCGAAGAGCGCGGTCGCCTCGTCGGCCTGCGCGACCACGTGGCAGTAGTCCTTGAAGAGCAGGTCGACGGCCAGCGAGGGCGTCGTGACGGCGAGCCCGCCGCTGGCGATGATCTCGATCAGGCGGCGCGAGAACATCGTCGCCGAACCTTCGACGGTGTTGATGTTCAGCGACACCAGGTGCTTCTGGTAAAGCGCGCCGGTGCGGTGGTGCGCCACCTTGTCGTGCACCCGCATGGCCGGCCAGTCCGGGTAGCGGTAGTGGCCGGCCTTGCGGTCGGAGTTGCGGTCGTAGATCGACAGGCCGAGCGTCCTGGCCGCCGCGCCCAGCAGCATGTCCTGCCGCTCGCGCCGCAGGTCGTGCACGTGCCAGCCGTAGCTGCCGACGAAGCAGCTGCCCTGGCGCGGCTGGTCCTGCCGGGCAGGGTGGTGCAGCGAGGGCTCGACGGCGAACATCAGCGGGGCGACCGTGGTGCGCGCCGCTGCTGCGGCGCCGACTGCCGCCTCGAGGGCCGCGCGGTAGCGCGGCACGCAGCGCTCGTCGACGGTGAAGATGTGCTCGAAGAGCAGCGCGCTGGCGATGAAGCGCTCGAAGTGGACGTCGTCTTCCTTGTTCCAGAACACCGTCGGCGTGCCCGCGCCCCGCGCCGCCGCCACCAGCCGCACCAGGTCGGCATTGCTGCGCTCGGGATGCTCGGGGTAGGCCGCGATGCGGTATCGCCACGCATGCTGGTGGCCCTGCCATGCCGATTCCACGAACACCAGGTCGGGCTTCTGGCGCTGGAGCTGCCGCTCGAAGCCCTTCGGCGTCAGCTCGATGACCTGGCACACGTGCTGGAGGCAGGAGCTCGTGAGCTCGTCGGCGACGAGCCCGATCTTCAGGTCACGGAAGCGGCCGTGCGGCACGATCCGTGGCCGCATGGCTGCACCCACGCTGCTGAGCATGCGGCGGAGCTGCTGGCGCATCGCGGGGCGGTCTTCAGGGCTTCGGGTGGGGCGCGGGCAGCGCCGGCCAGACGAGGTCGCAGCGCTCGTCGGTCCAGACGATCTCGACGTTGTCGGTGCCGGTGCCTATGCCGTCGGCCAGCTGCATGCGCAGGCGACCGCTCTCCAGCCCGTCGAGCCCCGATGCGCTCCCGTCGAGTGCCACCAGGGTCGCGAACACCGCCTCGGCCGCCGTGGTGCCATGCCCCAGGGCCCAGGCAGGCTGCAGTGCGCTCGTGCCGCGGCCGACCCAGCCTTGCGGCTGAGGGCTCGTCTGGCCCTTGACCAGCACGGCCTGCAGCTCGCTGCTGGCCGCCGCGTGAACCGCCAGCGCGGCACCGCGCCTGAGCCGGCCGCGCGCGACGCCCTGCTCGTCGAGAGAGAGCTCGAGCGCCGGCGCGAAGTGCAGCCAGCGCGTCAGCCGGCGTGGCTGCTCGCCGCGGAGCTGGTCGATCAGCAGCAACCAGCGCCCGGGCGCCAGCAGGGCGTGGCGCAGGTGGGTCATGCCGCTGGCGGCGTCGTGTCGGCGGGCCGTGATGCGCACGCCCCAGTCGGTGACGACCGCATCGCGCAGCGCAGAACCGTAAGGTGCGCCGGCGCCGATGTCGGAGTCTTCGATGTCGATGGTGTTGTGCGCGGCGGCGGAGCGCATGTGCAGCCGCATCGGCGCCGTGCCCAGGGCGGCCCGTCCCGGGTCGACCAGGATGTCCTCGCCTTCGTACCAGACCACCGACAGGTCGTCGGCCTGCTTGCGGCCGCCGCCGTGGTGGGCGCCCATCAGGTGCAGGTAGCTGGCCGTGGCGGCCTTGCCGCCGCCGTCGTCGCGGTAGATGGCATGCCCCGAGCGGGTGCTCAGTTGCGCGCTGGCGCGGAAGGCGCAGGCCGCCGGTGCCGCGGGCGGGCTCGTCGCCACGGTGTCGCCCACCGGCAGGCATCGCCCGTCCGGCAGCAGGAACAGGTTCGCCACGGCGGCAGCCTTGTGCGCCAGGGCCTCGACACCGAGGCCTGCGAACCAGCCCGAGTCGAGCCAGCGTCGCAGCGCCGCCACCGCCGACTGCTGATGGCCGGGCGAGTTGTCCTGCGCGACGCCGTTGCGGTCGAAGCGGCCTGCCAGCGCGCGCTGCACCGCCGCCTGCCAGATGGCGTCGACGCGGGCCCGCTCGGCCTCGCCGGCGAGCAGCTGGCGCAGTGCCGCGATGGCGTGCAGGTCGGGCAAGGCGGGTGGCGCGGCACCTGCGCTCACGGTGTCGAGCAAGGCCTGCAGATGGGCGTTGAAGAGCGCCGAGAGAGTCTGCCGGCACGGGTTGTCGAACGGCGCCGCGGGCTCGGCGGGCACCGCCGAGAGCAGCATCGCCAGCTTCAGCGCCCGCAGCGCGACGGCGACGCCTTTCCAGGCGGCCTCGCCTGGATCGAAGTCGCCATGCATCTCTGCCCATTCGGACAAGGCCGGCAGCGCGGGCGCCAGTGCGCTGGTGTCGCCATGGCGGTCGAGTTCCAGCAGGGCATCGTCGAGCCCGCGCCACTGATGGTAGGCAGAGCCTTGCTCGCTGTCGCCGCGCGCGCCTGCCGCAGAGCCACTGGCTGCGGTCGCAACCGCGCGGCTCCTTGCATCCTCGACCGCCGAGGCTGCCGCAGCCCGCGCGGCCCGGAGTCCCGTTGCCGGCAGGACCTGTGCGGCACGGATGCGCCCGCAGCGCGGCGCCCAGTCGATCTGGTATGCCGGCGCGGCCGCCCGCCGGGGCAGCAGCGTGGCCATCGACAGGGCCAGCGCCTGCTGAACCAGCTCGGGAATCAGTTCGCGCGGCTCTGGCGCATGGCCCCGCGGGTCGTTGTAGACGATGGCGCGCAGGTGGCCGCTGGCATTGGCGCCGCCATCGAGCGGCATGCCGAGGGCCATGGCAAAGGGCTTGAAGTGACGCTCCAGGTGCGTCCGGTCGTCGAGGTTCTGGGCCACGAGGCAGCGCGCCAGCGGTGCCCGCCGGAAGGCCTGGACAGCATCGAGCCGGAGTCTCTCCGCGGCGCTGAGCCGAGAGGGTTCACGGCCACCGAAGCCAGCCTTCATCAGCGCGTTGATCGCGGGCGGAGCGTATTGCAGCACCCGCGTCTGCGGGTTGATCGCCACGGCGGTGGCATCCCCGAGCCTGGCGGCGAGCATCAGGCTGCCGAAGCCGCCTGCCGATGAGCCGTAGGCGATCACCTGATCGCTGCCCAAGCCGAGCATGCCGGCAACGGCGCGGACGAGGTCGGCCATGCGGCCCAGCCAGTCGTGTTCCGCCGTGCCCACGTACCAGCCGATGCGCAGGCTCTCCGACGCGAGGTACAGCGTGGGGTCCGAAATGCACAGCATCGCCCCGGGAAAGCTGCCGCCCCAGCTCCAGCGGTCGAACTTGGGCAGTTGCGAGGCCTTCGGGTCGCGCGCCGCCGACAGCAGCACCCACAGCCGCTCGCCGCTCTGCCGCCTGAAGAAGCATTCGAAGCGACCTTCGTCCAGGGTGAGCGCGAAGCGCCCGTCCTGCAGGCCGGCTTCGCGCAGTGCGTCGAGGCTGTCGAATCGCCCCCAGGGGGCGCGCTCGACCTCCCTCACCGGGTCACGAAGCGCTGGCGCGCTGCTCCCTGAGCCTGGGCTGGGATCGGGCACACCGGCGTGCTGTCGGGTCCGAAGGTCTTCAGGGCCTCGGGCGCCGGGCCCTTGCGCGCGGTCACCTTGTTGCCGCTGACCTCGTTGCCCAGCGAAGGGCACTCGGGCGTCTTCTTCGTGCAGTCGTCGCGGCCGCTGCTGTCGCAGAACCAGTCGCTGATCGGCGCCTCGGCCCAGGCGTCGATGAAGGTGTTGCCTTCGACCCGGTTGCCGCCGGAAGCGTCGCGGAAGCGGATGGAATCGCCGCAGCTGTTCTCGAAGGTGTTGTCCTTGATCAGGTTGCCGGTCGATCCGTGGGCGACGTAGATCGCATGGATCAACCCGCAGCGCTGCCGGTTGCGGACGTCGATGAACTGGTTGTTGACGATCTGCACCCGGTCTGCGTTGACAAGGCGCACCGCCGCCGTCGAAGGCGCCGTCTGTGCGGGCGACTGCTGGCCGATGACCCGGAACACGTTGTTGCGGATCGTCACGTCGGCGATGCTCAGGTTGTCCTTGACCCGCGAGCCGTTGAGCGTGATGGCCGTCGCGTAGCGGGTCACCTCCAGCCCGGACACCGCGATGTCGCTGACGGGCTTGCCGTCCGCCGACACCGTCAGCCAGGTGATGTTGGCGCCCGCGCCGTCGAAGACGGGCCGTGTCTTGTCCGCATCGCGCACGATCTCGATGCGGGGCTGGTCACCGTCGCCCGACTTGATGACCAGCGTCTGGCCCTGGTACGTGCCGGGCAGCACGCGGATCTCGAGCTTCTTGGCGGCACCGGCCGCCGCCAGGCCCTTGTCGAGCGCCGTCTGCAGGTCGGGCAGCGGCTTGTCCTTCGACAGCCCGCTTGCCGAGGCCGAGCCGCCAGGGCCGACGAACATGACGACGGGCCCGGCGGCCGTGGCCGGCAGGCCGGTCGCGAGCAGGGCAACGAGAACGGTGGCGTGCAGGATGAGCTGTTTCATGGGCAGGTTCCGGTGACGGGGCAGCGGCCGGGAGGCGGCTGGGCGAGGTTCGAATCAGGCGGCTTTGGCCGGCGGGGTGGGTTGGGCAGTGGCGCCTTGCCCGGCCCAGGCCTTGACGCGCGCCATCACCTCCGGCTCAGGGGCTCCGTTCATGACTGCGAAGTTCTCCATCAGCCAGAAGTAGTCGAGCCGCGACACCTTCTCCAGATTGCCGCAGACCGGCTCCACCTTCGGGCGAGGCTCGCGCCAGACGACGGTCTGCGGGTTGCCGCCGGACATGAAGGTCATGTAGGACAGCATCGGCAGGAAGTCGTGGATGTAGACGATCAGCTTGTACACGTCGCCGTGCCAGACCAGGCTCTTGTTGCCGGTCTTGGCGCGGTATTTGAACGCGAGCTTCTGACTCGGCACCGCGCTGAAGACGTCGTTCGGCACGGTGTCGTCGACCAGGATGATCGAACGGGCGTGCGCCATCTGCAGCGTTGCATGGAAGTCGGTCAGCGTCTGCTCGAAGGTGTGCAGGCCGTCGACGAACATCAGGTCGAAGCTCTCGCCGAAGCCCGGGCCGGTGAAGTAGTCGTTCGAGGTCAGGGTGTGGAAGGTGGCGCGCGGGTCGGTGTGTGTCGTGACGTCGAAGCGATAGCGCGGATCGACGCCGACCTTGCGCTCGACATCGATCTCGAAGAAGGTCGCGCCGGTGGCCACGCCGATCTCCAGATAGGAGCGGAAGCCGACGAGTTGCCCGAGCTGGTTGAGACGGCGCGAACGGGCCGTCTTCGTGTCGAGGGCCGGCGCTGCCGCCGCGTCGGCCGGCGGCTTCGCCGGCTTGTTTGCCGTCGCTGCGACGGGCTTGGCAATGGGTTTGGCCGCTGGCTTCATGGCGGTTTTGGCATCCGGTGGGGTGGTCTGGGCCTGGGCTGCCGGTGCAGCCCAGGTGCTCCGCATGGCGTGGATGGCGGCCAGGGCGGCTGGCAGCATGCGGTAGGCCGACAGCAAGGGCGCGCTGGGTGCCGGGGTCGCGGGCCCGTGGGCCGGCAGGAACTCGTTCGATGCGTTGGCGCCGTGCAGCACCTGCAGCCAGGCGGCACCCGCTGGCGCGTACACGAAGCTGTGCGGGTGCGAGAGCACCGTCGCATGGTTGATCTCCAGCGGGTTGGTGCGCTTCGAGGGCCAGTCTCGCACGTAGGCCGTCAGGAAGGGGTTGTTCGGGTAGTCGACCTGCTGGAGGCGCTCGCCGTCCCAGCGGCAGCCATGACGATAAAGGAAGAAGCGGTCGTCGGAGTCCGCCGGTACCGCCTTGGCAATGCGCTCGAAGAAGTCGGGCCGCAGCGCGTCGTCGCTGTCCAGGCGCGAGATCAGCAGGCTGCGCCGGCCATCGAGCGCGCTCAGGATCAAGGGGTTCAACTGCGCTGCCACCGCGGTGCCGGGGCTCAGGAACACCGGCACGACCCAGCCCGGCAAGGCTCCGATGTGTCGTGCCACCAAGCCTTCGTCGCCGGCGCTGAAGAGCAGGAGCCAGCGATCCGGCTGGCAGGTCTGGGCCTGCACCGACGGCAGGGTGATGGCCCTGAAGAGCGCCGCGCGGTGCTCGAACCAGCGCTGCCGGTCCGGCTCGCCGTCGATGCCGGCGGCCCGCATGAACTTTGCCGAGCGCACCGAGAAGCGCGTCAGCAAGACCAGCGGTGTGGGCGGCGCGGTGTTCATCTCAGGCGGCGTTCGAGGTGCCCGGCACGGCCAGGCCGAGCAACACCTTCGACAGCTTCCGGCCCACCGCGTTCCAGGTGCGGTCGGTCACCACCCATTCGCGCCCGGCCACGCCGAGCCGCCGCCGCAGCGCCGGGTCGCCGAGCAGGCGCTGCAATGCATCGGCCAGCGAGTTCACGTCGCCCTTCTGGAACTGCAGGCCGGTGTCGCCGTCGCGGATCATCTCGGCCAGCGCGCGCACGTTCGACACCAGCACGGCCTTCTCCATCGCCAGCGCTTCCAGCGGCTTCATCGGCGACACCATCTCGCAGACCGGCCAGGGCTTGCGCGGGAAGGGCGCGATGTCGATCAGCGAGTAGTAGGACTCCACCTCGTCGTGCGGCACGCGGCCCGGCAGCAGCAGCCAGTCGAGCATGCCGGCGGCGGTTGCCGCCTCGATGATCTGCGCCGTGATCGGCCCGCGCTCCTGGCCCGAGGCGTTCTCGTTGCCGACCAGCATCAGCCGGAACTTCAGCCCCCGCGTCTTCAGCAGCGCGCAGGCCGCGGCCAGGTCTTCCAGGCCTTCGTAGTCGACGAAGGTGCCGATGTAGCCGATCACCGGCACGCCGGGTTCGATGCCGAGCCGGGCCGCCAGTTCGTCGTCGCGCGCTCGCGGTTCGAAGCGATCGGGGTCGCAGGAGTTCGGCAGCAGGTCGATGCGCTCGCTGGGCACGCCCCGCACGATCAGTTCCTCGCGCATCGGCTCGGTCAGCGTGAACACATGGTCCGCGCTGCTGGCCACGCGGGACTCGAGCAGGCGCTGCACCGTGTAGGCCGAGCTCGCTTCGAAGTCGGCGTCGCGCGACATGCGGGTGATCTCCCACAACCCGCGCACCTCGTAGCAGAAAGGCAGGCCGAGGCGGCGCGCCGCAATCAGCGCCGGCAGCGCCGTCAGGTGGTTGGACGCCGCCACCACGAAGGCGGGCCGCCAGTGGCGCAACTGCGCCTCGATGGCATCGGCCGAGAGCGTGACGTAGTCGCTGAGGCTGAGGCCGCTGCGCAGCGGCTCCAGCGTGCGCACGTAGCGGATGCCGTCGATGAAGGTCTCGGGGGCGACGTCGGCCGCGCTGAGCTCGGGCTTGATGTCGAGCGGGAAGCCCGGCCGCGTCAGTGCGATGACCTCGTGGCCTGCCGCCTGCAGGCCGCAGGCCACGCCGTGCGAACGCGTGCCATAGCCACCCGACGAGTAGGGCAGGCTGTTGTGCAGCACGTAGGCCACGCGCCTGGCAACGGGCTCCGGCGGGTCGACGGGCGGCGTGTCGATCAGTGCCATCACGCGGAGCTGGTGCACCGGCGAGCGGGCGAGCTTGGCCAGCATCTCGCGCTGCTCCGGTGTCGGGTCGGGCCCGTAGAGGGCCTTCAGTCGGCCGGCGACCGCCAGCGCTTCTTCGTACAGGCGGGCCCGTTGTGTTGCCCAGAAGACGCTGCGCAAGGTGACCTCGGAGCCGTCCTGCTCCAGGGCCAGCAAGGCCAGCACGCCCTCGGCATGCGGGTGCCCGGCCTGTCCGAGCGACTTGGCGTAGCGCAGCAGCAGGCTGGCGCGGGCGGCCCTGCCCATCTTGCCGCCGCTCTTCAGGGCGAGTTTTCCGAGCGCCTTGTCGTCGCCGCGTTCCGCGAGTTGCAGCAGGGCAGGCAGATCCTGCAGCTGCAGCGGGTCGTGCGTTGCGGTGAGCCGGGTGATGGTGCTCAGCGGTGGTGCCGGCTGCTGGCGGCCGCGTGCCAGCTCGCTGGCGATGGCCTCGGCGAAGCCCTTCCAGAGGCGGGCTTCCGCCACGCGGCTGCGGGCCGCGTCGCCCAGGCGTCGGGCCAGTGCGGGGTCTTCCGCCAGGCGGCGCAGCGCGGCGGCCAGCGCGTCCACGTCGCCGGCACGGAACAGCAGCCCGTTCACGCCATCTTCGACTTCACCGCGGAAGGCCGCCAGGTCGGGCACGAGCACCGGCTTGCCCAGCGCCATCGCCTCGACGAGCTTGATGGGCGGCACGGCCTCGCACACCGGCATCGGCAGCCGCGGCAGGGCCACCGCATCGCAGCCTGCCAGCAATGCCGCAGCTTCCGCCGGCGTCACGCGGCCGAGCAGCCGGACGGCGTTGCCCACGCCAGCGGCGCTCACCACCTGCTGCAAGGCCGGAAAGGCCGCACCGTCGCCGGCGACGGTCAGGCGGATGTCGAGGCCCTGGGCCCGAAGCTTCGCCAGCGCCTGAACCAGCAGGTCCAGGCCTTCGTAGACCAGCACCGATCCAGCATAGGCGAGCTGCAACCTTCCCGCAGCGCGTGGCACGCCGACCAGCCCGGCCGGCGCCACGGCGTCGACGCAGTTCGGCAGCAGCACCACCCGCTCGGGAGCGACGCCCCAGTCGCGCACCTGGCGGGCGACTTCATGCGAGATGACGTGCACCGTGTCGGCGTGCAGGGCGCAGTGGCGCTCCAGCGCCATGTTCAGCTCGAAGCGCTCGGAGCCGGCGTAGCCCGGCACGCCGGACGCACGCGTCAGCTCCCACAGGCCGCGCATCTCGAAACTGAACGGAATGCCGAGCTCGCGCGCAGCCACCAGCGCGGGCAGGGCGTTCAGGTGGTTCGACGCGGCATGGATGCGCGCCGCATGCTTGCGCCGGGCCGTCGTCTTGATGACCTCGGCCGCCGCGCGCACGTAGTCTTCGAGAGGCATGTCGCGCGTGGGGCGGCGGAAGTGGAGGTAGTGCACGCCCTCCACTTCGGTGGTGCTGCCCGCGGGCAGGCCGAGGCTGTCCTTGCGGTCCCAGGGGTAGCCCGGGCGCGTCAGCACCGTGATCTCGATGCCGGCGGCCTGCAATGCCGACGCCAGCGACTGCGTGCGCGTGGCGTAGCCCGAAGAGTGGTACGGCAGCGCCATCGCCGCCACGTAGAGCAGGCTGTCGCGCTGCGGCTCGTAGGCCGGGTGCTGCGCTTCCTCCCAGCCGGGCAAGGCCTCCTGCAGCTGCTGCTCCGCGATGATCGCTGCGCGCCGGCGGGTTTCCGAGGGCGTGAGCTCGCTCGCAGGCACCGCTTCGAGCAGGCGCACCGGCTCGCTGATGGCGCCGACATCGTGCAGCCTGAAGGCCAGCCACTTGGCGTGGCTGGCGCTGTCCACCAGTGCCAGCGCGGCGCGGGCCAGTTCCACGGCGAGCTGCGGGTCGTCGACCCGACATTCGCGGGACAGCTTCATGAAGGCCGCCGCCCGGGGCTCCGGCGCACGGAACCTGCGCTCCAATTGCGCCGACAGGGCAGCCAGCCCGGCGCTGTCGAGCAGGCGGCGCAACGCGGCCAGTTCGGCCGGTGCGAGGGCCGGGCCACGGCGCAGGCGGCGCCACGCGCGGCGCCCGAGCCGGCCCAGCTCGGTCGGCAAGCCCGACAGGCCCTCCCGAGAGGACAAGCCGGTGGCGAGCGTGCGCCAGAGGCGCCGCGCGGCGCTATTCACGAGGGCCACGGTGCGGGTCTGCGGCTCAGCGCTGGGTCAGCCCGACGGCGTCGACGATGACTTGGTGGGCCGGGCGCGTCCAGCCGCGCACGCCTTCGAACTGCTGGTGCGCGACCAGCAGCACGACCACGTCGGCCATCGCCACCGCCGCTTCGGCCTCGGCGAGCGTCTGCCCCTCGAGCGATGCCGGCAGCGCGTGCACGTTCGGCTCGACCATCAGCAGGCGGCAGCGCAGCGTGTGTGCCAGGTCCTGCGCGATGTGCAGCGCCGGGCTTTCGCGCAGGTCGTCGATGTTCGGCTTGAAGGCCAGGCCCATCACCGCCACGGTCAGCGCGCTCTCTTCACGGCCCTGGGCCACACAGGCGGCGACGGCGGCGCGCACCTTGTCGGCCACCCAATGGGGCTTGCCGTCGTTGACCTCGCGCGCGGTGCGGATCAGGCGCGCCTGGTCGGGCGTCTTGTCGACGATGAACCAGGGGTCGACCGCAATGCAGTGGCCGCCGACGCCGGCGCCCGGCTGCAGGATGTTGACGCGCGGGTGGTGGTTGGCCAGCCGGATCAGCTCCCACGGGTTGATGCCGAGCTTGTCGCAGATCAGCGAGAGCTCGTTGGCGAAGGCGATGTTGACGTCGCGGAACGAGTTCTCCGTCAGCTTGCACATCTCGGCGGTGCGCGCGTTCGTGATCAGCAGCTCGCCCTTGACGAAGATGCGGTACAGCGCCACGGCGCGCTGGGAGCAGGTGGCCGTGAGGCCGCCGATGATGCGGTCGTTGTCGACCAGCTCGCGCACCACCTGGCCCGGCAGCACGCGCTCCGGGCAGTAGGCCACGTTGACGTCGGGCGCCGCGTTGCCGCCGCCCGGGAAGGCCAGGTCGGGGCGCGCGTCGGCCAGCCACTGCGCCATCATCTCGGTGCTGCCCACCGGCGAGGTCGACTCAAGGATCACCAGGTCGCCCTTCTTCAGCACCGGCGCGATCGAGCGCGCGGCGGCCTCCACGTACGCGAGGTCGGGTTCGTGATCGCCCTTGAACGGCGTCGGCACGGCGATCAGGAAGGCATCGGCCGGCGCGGGTGTCGTGGTGGCCGTCAGGTAGCCTTCGTTGACGACGTTCTGCACGATCATGTCGAGTTCGGGCTCGACGATGTGGATCTGCCCGCGGTTGATGGTCTCGACGGCGTGCCGGCTGATGTCGACGCCGATCACGCGCTTGCGTCGCGACGCGAACATGGCGGCGGTCGGCAGGCCGATGTAGCCCAGGCCGATGACGGAGATGGTGTTGTACTGGGTCGGCAAGGTGTGTTCCCTGTTGCTCTGGTCTGTGTAGGTTCGTCCGGCGGTCTGGCAGTCGGAAAGCCGGGTCAGCGCACCGTGGGCCGGTGGGCGCGCAGCGCGTCGACGATGCGCTCGCAGGCCCGGCCGTCGCCGTAGGGGTTGTGCGCCACGCTCATGCGCTCGTAGGCGGCCGGGTCGCTGAGCAGCTCGGCCACGTTCCCGGCGATGCCGGCCACGTCGGTGCCGACCAGCTTGACCGTGCCGGCGTCCACCGCCTCGGGGCGCTCGGTGGTGTCGCGCATCACTAGCACCGGCTTGCCGAGCGAGGGCGCCTCTTCCTGGATGCCGCCGGAGTCGGTGAGGATGACGTTCGAGCGCGACATCAGCCAGACGAAGGGCAGATAGTCCTGCGGCTCGATCAGATGCACGTTGCCGATGCCGCTGAGCAGGCGGTTCACCGGCTCGCGGACGTTCGGGTTCAGGTGCACCGGGTAGAGGAAGTCGACATCGGGGAAGCGTCGCGCCAGCTGCGCCACGGCCTCGCAGATGCGCTCGAAGCCGTCGCCGAAGTTCTCGCGCCGGTGGCCCGTGATCAGCACCAGGCGCGAGCCCTCGCGCAGCATCGGGAAACGCTCGGCCTGCTGCCGCGCCAGCGCGGGCTCGGCCTGCAGCCGCGCCGTGACGCGCAGCAGGGCGTCGATGACGGTGTTGCCGGTGACGACGATGCGCGCCGCCGGCACGTTCTCGCGCAGCAGGTTGTCGCGCGCGACGCTGGTCGGGGCGAAGTGCAGTTCGGCCAGCGTGCCGGTGAGTTTGCGGTTGGCCTCCTCGGGCCACGGCGAGTAGAGGTTGCCGGTGCGCAGGCCGGCTTCCACGTGGCCGACAGGGATGCGCTGGTAGAAAGCTGCCAGCGAGGCGGCGAAGGTGGTCGTCGTGTCGCCGTGCACCAGCACCATGTCGGGCCTGCATTGCGCATAGACCTCGCCGATGCGCTGCAGGATGCCGGCCTTGATGCTGTAGAGGTCCTGCCCGGGCCGCATGATGTCGAGGTCGGGCT
>JACCDR012635969.1_pt1 | contig 14520 bp, 24 predicted proteins | sample 7446431 | NCBI WGS metagenome assembly JACCDR01 (sample SAMN15323443, study PRJNA562643) | freshwater metagenome | isolation source: river surface water | place: USA:Blue River Watershed | collected 2017-08-17 | reverse complement strand
GTCGTTTCGTGCCCGCATGGGTTGGGGGGCTGGGAAGTACCTTTTTAGTTATTGAGAGGCATTGAAGCGAGCGCTGTGGTAGGCAATGTCGCGGCGCAGGTTGTGGGTGTAGCGCTCCATCATGCGCTGACGAATGACGGTGTTGACTCGCTTGGTGTTGAACATCTGAGCCACATCGACTGTGAATAATGTGCGCAGCTTTTGGCGCTTGAGGTATTGGCCTTTACGCACACCGCGTTTGATCACGCGGCCTTTGTACGCGCCTTGCTTAGGCACTACCTTTTCATTCGGTGAGCCCGCGCTGGTGGTGCGCTTGACGATGTCATCCACACCATTGGGTTGTTGCACTTGGAATGCGCCCTTAACGACACCGCGCTTGCCCGCCTTCAACACCTTGATGCTGATAGCGCCGTTCTTTTTCTGCCTTGCTCCGAAGTGAATCAAACGAAGCCCGCGATAGCCAGGACGTGAGGTGTTTGCACCGACCCATACGCTGAATCTGCCCGGTGCAATCTCGCGCACGGGCCCGACCTGTAGATACTGGTTGATCGTGCCAGCCTTGAGGTTGTAGGTTTCCTGAATGGCGCGACGCGCTTCAGTTTTAGCCTCTTGTCCTGTGCGCCTGAGTGCGCTCTTGATCGATTTATTTGCAACCTCTTGAGGCAGCAAAGCCAGCTTGGCTTTGAGCGCACGATCCGTGAGACTCATGTCTACCTTGAAGTCAAAACCGGCTGCCATGTTGACCTCACAAACAGAAAAACCGACAGCTATTTGGCAGTCGGTTTTTATTGTTGCTCGCACCTAGGTTCAAGCGTACCTGAAATATAGCATAAGTGGGCAATGTGTAAAACTCCTCGATCATCAGTGCAAACCCTTAGACTTACGTTTTTAGAGTTTCTTGGGTGCAGGCGTGTGCACTGCTCCGATATCTAGACCGCGCTTTCCTCTTGATTCGGCTTTGAGCCACTCTTCAAGCAACGCATCAGCTTGGCACAGCCAAAGCTTGATCGTGCTGGGTGACTTGAGCATGAGTTGCGCCACCTGTTTGATTTCTTTCAAATCGCGGTAATGGTGCATGATGGTCATATGCAGATAGCCATGCTTGCTGATGAGGCTTTTGATCGCATCATTCATTTTGCCCGCCTCAACCGCATCAACTGGATCTGCGCCATCATTGTGGCTGGCCGCGATGCGGATGAAATTGACCTTTCGCGGGTAGCCTGTGCCCAAAGCATTGCCGCTGTTGACCCAACGCGACCAATTTTCAAGCTTGATTTTGATGCCGGGATTACGCTCCATGCTGGCGCCCTTTCATGGTTGCGTGTTGCGCGGAAGTCAGCCCTAGCTGGAAGCCGTTTTCAATCCAACCATTGACACAACCCTCGCCACATTGCAAGCGTCTGTAGGCTGCGCTATCTTTTGCAGCATAAGCGCGCATCATCGCCAAGGATTTTTTGATCATGCGTTCTACACCATTGCGGCCAATCGGTGGCGCTGCTAGCTGACGAAGCATTGCAGAGAGCTCTGGCATTTGCTCACGAATGTTCGTGGGCTCAGGCAGCAAATTCATCACGTCCACGTTTTCCTTTGGTGGCCGTCAACGTGGACGGCGTAAGTTGTTGTATTCATTAACTATTCCTTGAATCCGTCCAGCACGTCCACGTTTTGCGCTCGCGTGCGCGTGTGTGCGCCCCTGCGCATGCGCACACACGCGCCTAGGCGCGGGCATGCACGGGTGCGGGAGGAAAAACGTGGACGTGGTGGACGGCTGGCGATTTCTTCAATGAAATCAACAGCTTGCCGCGTCCACGTTCGCGGCCACGACATGGCACGTGGACGGCTGCAAACGCTCACACGCAAGCCCGCGTCAGTGGCCAATGGGCGCACCTCGCTTACCTGTATCCTGCGTGTAGGCATCTGCATCAATCCCATGCCGGAATCTCCCCGACCCCTGATTCACCCGCTTGCGCGGGCATAAAGCCCGCTCCAGCCTCTTTTTTCTCGATTTGAATACGAAGGTAGCCTCTTGACCTTCCGCCCTCTCCAAACCGATGTTTTTTAAAACCAAGGCTGCGCATGGCCGAAGCAACTCGTTTCTGCTCTGAGCCAGCGCCTTGCACCTTGCCCACATCAATCTTCAAAGCCACCGTGATCAACTCAACCGTGCTGAAGAACTCGCGCTCGTTGTTAGGCAACACCATGCCGCCGCCAATCGTTGCGCCGTCCATCAATGATTCGGCGGGCAACTGGCGTTTGCTGTTCACATAACTGCCCAGCGTGTCTTGCCACATGTCCACAAACTTCCAGCGCTCTTGCTCGGGTTTGAAATACAGTTCTTCTTCTTCTTTGGTCGGGTAGCGCCGAGCGCCTTGCTTGTAGAGATGCACAGCCTCAGCCAAAAGCTGATCGCGCCAAAGCACCATCTTGTCCACATCGATCTGGCCGCAAGGAATCACCCAATAGCGCCTATCCCCCGTGTCGTCTCTCAAGAAATCATCTTCATTCGTATCCGCTGTCAAGCAAACCGAACGCGGGAACTCAGCAAAGCCCTTGCTGTAGGGTGGGCGAAACACATCTTTGCGCTCAGCCACAAATTGCTTGACTGCTGTGCGCTCCGCTTTTGATAGCGCATCAAATTCATTGAAGTTAAAAATCAAGCGCCCTTGAAGCACTTGCAGAGAGTCTTTGTCTCCAACACGAAACGAACCGCCTGCAAAAAACTCACCACCCAAAATGCGCAACACCGAGCTTTTCTTCGCGCCTTGTGCGCCTTGCAGCACCAGCATGTAATCCATTTGGCAGCCAGGTTCATACACCCGCGCCACCATGCTTTCCAAGAAATAAGTGCCAGCCAGCGAACTGTATTCTTTGTCTTCCCCATCCATGATCTCAGCGATCCAGTGACGGCAGCGCGGCGTGCCATCCCACACCAGCGCCTCCATTTGGTCTTTGACCGGGTTATAAGCATGGTCAGTGGCATACATCGTCACCGCTTGCTGAATGGTGAGCGGATTGCTCACCAACAGCCCATGCGCCTGAGCAAGGTAGTTGGCTAAAAACATGTCGTCAATTTCAAGCCACGCACCAGCCGGGCCGCGCCAAGGCGCTTCGCGCATTTTGTCTATTCGATGTGAAAACAAATTCAACCGCACCAAGCCCGCCAGCACAGGGTCTTCATAGAGCGCGAAATACACGTTTTCGCGCACGCCCTTGATGTTGTATTTGTCATCCAAATACGGAAAGCGCAGCCCGCCTCCACGATCATTGCCACCACCCCCGCCGGAAGGCTGGCGAGTCGGTGCAGGCTCTACTTGCGCGGGTGGTGCAGTGAGTTGCGCTCTCACCACCTCCAAACCCTCTTCCACATGCAAATCGTTAAAGTCCGTCAACGAATGAAAGCGAGAACTGAATACAGGCAAAATTACACGAGCTCCGTGCTTCTTCGCTACCTGCATCGCCTTGCTTCGCCCAGCGTTTTCCAAGCGCAGCAAGTGGCTCACACCATCACACGTGATCGAGCCCTCGATAAAATAGACGTCGTTGCGGTCTTTCTTGAATGCGGCTTTGAGCTGCACCTTTCGGCCATCGGGCAACTCCCAGGCCATATCCCTCACACCGCCTGCTTTTCGACTGAATTCAGAATTCTCAACAGCCACGCCAAATTTCAGCAGCCGCTCACAAAGCCGCGTCACCAGGTGCTTGTCATCATCGGCGCAAATGATGAATTCATGCTCTTCGTAGACCTTGCGCCAAGCGGCCACCACCGGCATCAGATTGCCTGCGTCAAAGCAAACCACCACTGGCCAGCCTGTAGCCATATGCACGCTAGCAGCCGTGGCATAGCCCTCTGCGAAGAGCACAGGCGAACCTTCAGCCACATTACCAATCAAATGAAAATGGCCTTCTTTAGAAGTGCCCGTGCCAAACACCTTCGAGCCATCTTCTGAGATGTATTGCAAGCCATGGAGGTTTTCAGCCATGTCTCTGAGCGGCACCACCAATTTGCCGAAGAAAAAGCGCAGGCCAAAGCAGCCCACCTTTTTGCGCTCTAAATAGGCGCTCGCGCCCTCAAGCAAGGCTTCGCCCCAGTTCTTTTTTGCTTTCGCCACGGCCGTGGCCGCCATCTCTGTTCTTTGCGCTTCAGCATCGCGCTCGATCTTCTTGCGCTGCTCTTGCCAAGCGCTGCGCTCAGCCGGTGACCAGTCAAGCTCAGTGGCCTCGACCTTGAATGTGTTGCTGGCATCGCCCATGCCATACACGCCCGTGATGTACACCTTTTGATTTTTCGGGCTCACCCATTCATAGAGCACGCACCAAGCGTTCTTCTTTTTTGGCTTGGCAGGGTTGCCAGCCCAGGTGATTTTTTTGCCATCGGCATACAGCTGCGCAGGAGGCTCTATCCCGCGCTCACGCATCTGATGGGCCACATCTTCAAGAGACAGAGCCATGTTTTAAGCGCGATCCCAAAAACCCAAAGCCTGATGCCAAGCCCGCGCTTGCGCTCCACTGGGCGCAGGCAAGCCATACACCACGGCAGGCCTGTCTGAGCCAGCCACCCGCTCCGAGCCAACCGCCGCCAGTTGGCCAGAGCGGCGCGCATTCTGGCACACCTCTCGCACCTTGTGCGCATCCAGCTTGAGAGACAGCGCCAAAGAGTAAGCAGAAGCCCTGTTCCCCGTCACAAACTCCCCCAGCACGCGCTGGCGCAATTGCGTTGAAGGCCTAGCCATATGCCACCTCACTCTTGACTTGCTTGAGCTTGCGCTCGTATTCTTCTCTGCGAGCCTGCAAGCACAAATCAGCCCACACATGCGCCGAATAAGCCAGCTTCGCTTGACCCAAATGCTTGCCAGACAGCTCCATCTCGGTGCCTTCGAGCAAACGCCGCTTAGCCACATCCACCCGCTGCACACGCCAAGCCGCCTCGCCATACACCTTGCGCATCACGCAGGCATAACTGCCCGAAGGCAGCTCAATCACCGAGCCACATTCAAACTGCGGCTCACCAATGAGCACCGTGCGCAAGCCTTTTCCTTCTGCTTTCATCGTCACTCCTTCAATTGCTGCGCAACACACGGCGCAGTGCATCGTTTTCCTCGCGGAGCAACCTGTTTTGGCGCTCCAGCTCGCTTTCAATACGGCGCAGGCTGTGCAGGTCATAGCCACGCTGGCCAGCCATCCAAAGCACAGGCGCATCGTTGCCACAAAAATCCATCAAGCTTTCCAGCTTCGGCCAGCAAACGCCCTCTTGCCCGCTTTCCCAGCGGCTCCATTGCGCCTTGTCAAAGTGCAAATCCGCCTGCACCTTCTTTGGCTCAAAACCCGCAAGCTCCGCGCAAAGCCCAATCGCCGCACCCAAACTGCTCTTGCGCAACACCTCATGCGGCTGCACCAAGATAGGCAAACCCAATTGATTCATAAGCACCTCGCAAGATTGTTGTGTGGCGTTGAGAGGCTACAGCGAGCAAAATTTTTTGCATGCGTCAAAACACTCCCACCGCCCAAGAGACGAGCGCTTCCTGCCTGCGAGAATGCGCTGTCCACACACACCCTCAACCGCAAACAGAAAGCGCCCATGAAACGCAAATACGTCATCCTCATCGCCTTGAACCAAGACAACGCAGCACTCGGCCAACGCATGTTTGCGCGCGTCAAGCAAGTCATAGACGCAGCAGCAGCCATAAACTGGATCGACAGCAAAGGGGTAGGCATGTTCGTGTTCACCGATTGGTCTGCGAACTCGATCCATCGCGAGCTGCTGAGCCTGTGTCGCAATACGGCGGACGAAGGCTTTCTGGCTCATCTGGCAGTGATGGAGCTCGCTGGCGATCATTCAGCAGAGGCGGATTCCAGAACCCTGGCTTGGTTGCGCTCGCATTCATAAACCAATCAGCCGCATCAAAAGCCAAAGCCACCTCATACCGATCCCATCGGTGCAGCCAATTGAACAGCGCTCGCATCAAGGCAGAGCCTGCCAACCAACGGAAAAACTTGCGGCCAAAGCTCATATCAAACCCTCCCATCTATAAGGCGAGCCTGCCCAGCCAAGGTGTACATTGGAGATTCCAACTCACCAACGCCAACTTGAAAGGGCAGACTCATGAAAAACTCACTCAAAGGCAGGGTCAACATCTTTTGCCCTCACTGTCAAAAGAAGAGCCAGAAAAGCCTTGCTGGGCTCTTGCCGACAAACCAGATCAAATGCGCCGCCTGCGGGCAAGAATTCACACTCAAACTCAAACAAATCACCGAGGCGATACAAGCGCAAGAAGCTCAGCAAAAACGAGCGCTCCAAGCCAGTGCCGCAGCGCTGAACCAGAGCTTCAAAATCAAGATGTAAAACGGCACACTGCGGCGCACAAATGCGGCACACCGCCGCATAAAAATCTCGCAAAACAGCACGTTGCACAGGATGGCGCAGATACCCAGCGGCTGAGAAAGCCCTGCGCCTCAAAGTTCGTATGGATGCCATCTTTATGCCCCCGCAGTAGCTACACATTCCATAGCACCCCGCGCAGAATTGGCAAGGGCTGGTGGGCTGTCGGGGGTGGAATCGGTGGGGGTGGCTGCAACCTCGTGGTCTACATGCTCAGGCCAAATTTCAGCCGCGTCGGCAGGGAAAAATTCAATGCGCCTAACCTTGCCGCATGAAAGGCGCTCCATCAAAACAGCTTTTTTGACTGGTACAGGACGCTCGTGGTCACGCCATTCGCTCAATGTAGTGCTAGCCACACCAAGCGCAGCGGCAGCTTTTGACACGTTGTTGTCAAAGCATTCAATAAACCGGACAACCGGCTCAAATTTGGATTTCATGCACGCATTGTAGGCATTGCCTACATGTTTTGCAAGGCATTGCCGATTTTTTTTATTTTTGGCTTACTGGCGACATGATCAACTCAATAAAAAAGCCCGAACACCTAGGCGATAGACTGCGGGCTTTCATAAAGCAAAACGGCATCAAGGTTGCGGAAGTCGCTGAAGTTTTTAATGTAGCAAGACCAAGTGTGTACGACTGGATGAACTACGGACGAATGGACAAAATACACTATGGCAAATTGGTGCAATGGTCAAAATTGCCTATTGAATACTGGCTCGATATTCCAGTTCAAAATTTCAGCCAGCAGTCCGACAATCAGGTCTCTGATCAGAAAGCCATCTACATGACGCCACGACTAAGATCATTGATTGAACTTTTTGAAGCTGTCACCAAAGCAGATCAAGATGAGATCATGCGATCTCTTGCTGAAAAGAAACAGGGGTACGAAGCCCTGATCTCAGAACTATTGTCTAAAAGAGCCTAATTGATCATGAAACGTCTACTCATTTTGCTGATGATTTCACAGCTCCAACTTGTACATGCCCAAGCTATTTACAAAAAGGAAGACAGCTTCTCTGGCAACACCCACTACTACACATTGGAAAAATCAGTTGAGCTTGAGGGCGGCTCGTTTTTTTCCATGAGGTACGTCACCATTAGCCTCCACACCTACCGAAACCCGCCAACGCTCGAAAAACCTTTTTACATTCAACTAACTGCCAACACACCAAGCTGGATATTTGTCTCGCGTGGCGAAAGTCTCTTGTTAAAAATCAACGGTGAAGAACCGATAAAAATTGCCGACACAGGCACTCTGCCTCTACGGCAGGTTTTAGGGGCAAGCAGTGTACTTGAGGTGGTCAGATATCCAATCACGATTCCAACACTACTCCAAATCAGCGAAGCTAAAACTGTAGACTTTCGCGTCTTGGGTGAACGGCAAGTATTGACGGGAAAATTCACACCTGAATTTCTCAAAGAAGCAAAATATTTTCTTGGACAAAGCAGCAGCTTGATAGAAGCTCCAAAAAAGTTAGCCGCATCGCCAGCACCATTTCGAGCACCAAGAAGACTAGGCGTTTCGTTTTTACCGATCACCAAAGAACTACGCGCTCTTATCAAAAACAGCGAAATACAAGGCTTGATCATTGTTGCCATAGAGCCGGGATCCGTGGCGGAGAGCGCTGGGCTTGCCATTGGAGACATCATTCAAGCGGTCAACAAAACGCCCACTTTATCCACAATTGATCTGCAGGAAGCAATCGCAAAGTCTGATACCAATGCAACTCTTGAAATTTACAAAGACGGGAAGTCAATGCAAATAGACGTGAATTTCAAAAACTAAGGGTAATTACCTAGTTTATTTGTAGGCATTGCCTTGCTTTATGTAGGCATTGCCTACATAATCGAGTCACTTTCAGGAGTGACTCATGCAATCTTTATCCCCCGGCCACATTCCCCCACGGCCACTGCCTGCACCCGCAGCATCCCCATCCCTAGCCTCTTCAGGCCCCAGCGCAGACGGCGAAGCCAGCTCTGAGCTCGTGCTTTCTATTGAAGAAGGCGGCGTGTTTTGGCCGCTGCTCAAGCAGCGCACCAAGCCCGGTCAGCGGTTCATGCTGGCATACAGCGGGCAAATTGACCAGTTGTATGTCACACCAGAGGCATCTGGCCTCTCCACACCACAGTGCGATTGCCCTGAGCAAGACTCAAACTCCTGCACAGGCGGCATCCCAGCGCGAACATGCCGCAAAGGCAGTGAAGCGATCACCGTGCTCTTTGCCACGGGGCAAGCGAATGAATACGAGGCTGGAAAGGGCATAACCAGCGTTATAGCACCAAGCCACACAGGCGGCAACAACACTCAAGAGGTGGCCGCATGAAGCTCACGATCATTGAAGGCAGCACCGAAGAAATCACAAAATTTCACGCTCAAAACTTCATTCAAGGCGAAAGCAAAGCCACACACATTGACCCCGAGCTTTTGAAAAAAGCCGAAAACATCAGGGCACCCTACAGTCGCGATTTCGGAGCAGCCGAAACCAGCCGCCATGAAGCGCCAACAGACCATCCTCCCCTGCCCGGCCAACCCTGGCCAGAGCAAGGCGGTATCTACGCAGGCATCATGCCCGCGCTCGAAGGCCAAGCCGCCTATCACCTGATCATCGACAACCAAGACCTGCCAAGAGAGCACGCATGGGGCAACACAGGCCGTCATGCAGGCGCAAGCAGCCTGCATGACGGCCTAGCCAACACACGCGCTCTGCTCGAAGCCGGAAGCCCAGCAGCGATGGCTGTCAATGACATCAACGAATCCGGCGCATCAACGCAGGCTGACTGGTATCTCCCCGCCAAACGCGAAATGCAGCTGATAACCGCCACCTGCTCAGAGCACATGACGGCCGACCAACTCTATTGGACCAGCACTCAGTCCAGCGCCAACTACGCCTGGTTTCAGAGCTTCAAACACGGCGGCACGTACATCTACTACAAGGACTACACCTTGCGCGTTCGTCCCGTCCGCAGATTAAACCTCAAACCCTCAAATTCTTAAAACTGCCATGCGCATCCTCAAATTCACAGGAAGCTATCTCAGCGCACGCGCCAATGGCTGGCATCACGCCGCTTGCACGCGATATGCCCGCCAAGCCAAGGGCCGCGCCTGGCGCGATCTTGACCCTAGCGAGCGTGTGCACGCTTACCTCATCGTCTTATCCCTTGCAGCTATTGTTTTTATAGCGCAGAAATTTTGGAGATTCTTATGAAAACCTCTCGTCAATACCTCGTTGAGATCAACCCAGCCATTTTTGCCGACGGCACCTTGGTCAACCCCACCGCCATCGGCCAGCAATCGCTGAGCCACACCGAAACCATCCAGCTCAGCGCCCCCAGCCGCTATGGCGCAATGCTCGCCGCTGAAATGCAAACTGGCCGCCTTGCTGTGCAAGCCCAGTTGGTATCGCCCATCGCCGTGTGCGCTGTAGCGCAAGGCAAGCAAGTGATCAGCACCACGCGACAAGCCCTTGCGTTGGCTTGAGCCCAGAGCCTTCTGCTCATCATGCACACGTCTGCACCCCCGGCCTCTGCTGCGCCACACAGCGCTTCATCCGATGCGTTGCAATTGGCTTGGCAGGGCACCTTGCTTGGCTCTGCGCAAGCCCGCATCAAACCGATTGATGGCGAAGGCCACACCGTGCCCTGCCTGTGCTTTGATATTGAGCTAGACAACGCCTTGCGCAATGCCATGCATGTAGAACAGCCCTTCCCGGCAGACCAATACGAGCAAGCGCAGCAAGCCGCCAAAGCCCTCAAGAAAGGCATGCGCGTGAGCGTGCAGCTCAGCGCGTTGGATCTGCGCTTTGTGGCTCGCAACGCCAGCGCGGTCGTCATCAGCGAGCCTGATGCGAGCCCACAGCCCGCCGCAGAGCCCGATCTGTTTACGTAACGATTTACCTCAAAAAAGTCAGCACCATGGCATCCGTCAACAAAGTCATTCTCTTAGGCAACTGCGGGCACGATCCCGAGCTGCGCTACATGCCCAGCGGCGGCGCTGTAGCCAATCTCAGCATCGCCACCACCAGCAAACGCAAAGACAAAACCAGCGGCGAAACTATTGAAGACACCCAATGGCATCGCATCATCTTCTTTGATCGCTTGGCAGAAATCGTGGGCGAGTGGGTCAAAAAAGGCGCACCGATCTACATCGAAGGTCGCCTGAAATACGGCAAATACACCGACAAAGAAGGCATCGAGCGCAACACGGTAGAGATCATCGCCACCGAGCTGCAGCTGCTGGGCGGCAGGCCCAGCAACGAAGCGCCCCCGGCTGGCAGCACCCAGCGGCGTACCCCCGCCCCCAGCCCGTCAGCGGCACCTCGCCCTGCCGCCAACGCCCCAGCGCACAAGCCCGCCAACACAGGCAGCGGCTTCGACGACATGGACGACGACATTCCGTTTTGAGCCTGCCGACCATGCCAATCTCACCAACCAACGCGCCCGGCCTTGCCAAGTTACTGCGCTACGGCCAAGGCCAAGGCCAGCCAAAAGCAGCTCGCCCTGCACTGACAAAAAACCTTTGAAAGCCCAGTATGCAAGCCACCCCTCAAGCCACGCCCACCGAACCGCAAGGCCCCTACGTCTCCACCATCAGCGGCAAGCATTACCACTTGGTGCCACCCGGTGGCCTCAAGCCCGAGCTGTGCCCGGTTGACATTGAAGACATCGCCCACCAGTTGGTCCGCATCAATCGCTTCACAGGCGCCACCACACGCGGCTACAGCGTTGCTGAGCACAGCATCCTCTGCGCCGACATGGCCCATGCCAAAGGCCTGTCTGAGCGCTGGCAGCTTGCCGCCTTGGTGCACGATGCGCATGAGGCGTATCTGGGTGATGTCGCGCAGCCGATCAAGTTGGCCCTGAGCTGGATTTGCACAAATCAAATGATTGGCTTCAATCCATGGGAAATGCTTGAGCGCGAACACGCCGAATACGTTTACCAGCAGCTTGGTGTCGATAGCGCCTTCATCGGGCCCACCAGCAGCCTCATCAAACAGATTGACCTCTGCGCCCTCGCGCACGAGAAAGCCACCATTGGCCCGCGCGACCGCATGCCTTGGCACATCCTTGAAGGCATCCCCCTTGAAGAGCGCTGGCTCAACACGATTCATCGCCGTGGCCAAGGCTGGAGCAAGCACATGGTGCGCACGCATTTTCTGGATCGGTATTACTGGCTCAAAGGCCAGATCACGCAGCAAGCGCAGCCCAGCATTTAACCCGGAGTAAGCCATGACCACCACCACATCAGACGCAAAATTTGCCATTCTCAAACCCGCGCAAATCATCGCCAGCCACACCAACCCACGCAAAGCCTTTGACGCTGCCAAGCTGCAAGAACTGGCCAACAGCATTGCAGCCCAGGGCATCCACACGCCCGTGATCGTGCGGCTGTTGCCCAACAGCCGCTTGGCTGACACAGTAGGCTTCAAACCGCGCCCTGAATACGAGCTGATCGCAGGCGAGCGCCGCCTGCGCGCTGCGCTGCAAGCCCAGGCGCAAGGCCATAGCATCAAAGTCCCAGCCGTGGTGCGCGATCTCACAGACGCGCAAGTGCTCGACATCCAACTCACCGAAAACATGCAGCGAGACGACCTCACGCACCTGGAAGAGAGCGACGGCATCCAGCTCATGATCGACAAGCTCGGCCTCAGCATCGACCAAGTGGCCGCCAAGCTGGGCCTCTCGCGCCGCAGCATCTTCAAGCGCCTGAGCCTGCAAAGCTTGGCAAGCGAAGTGCGTGCCGCCCGCGCTGCAGGCCAAATTGATGATGCTCGTGCCTTTGAAATCAGCCGCATCCCCACAGTAGCTGGCCAGCTCAAAGCCCTTGAATTAGCTACTGACGACCACGACGGAGACTTGCTCTACAGCGTGCGGGAGTTGCGCGAATACATCAACCGTCAAATCATGCTGCGCATCGAAACAGCTCGCTTTGACACCAACAGCAAGAACCTCCCCAAAAAAGGCAGCAACACACCCTGCAGCGATTGCCCCAAAACCAGCCGCAACAACGCTGATTTGTTTGACGACGCCGATGCCCCCAACCTCTGCCTTGACGCCACCTGCTGGCATGCCAAGATGGAAGCGCATCAAGAGCAACAGATGGAAAACTTTGAGAAAAAAGGTTTTCAGGTGCTCACCGGCGAAGCGGCCAAGCAAGCTGCGCCCAGCAGCTATCGCGTCACGCATCCCGGCTACATCAGAGCCAGTGCAGAGTTCTACTCTGAAAAATCCAAAGGCCAAACCACCTATGCCAAAGCCCTTGGCAAGCGCATCAAAGAATGCGATCCCAAAGCCGTGATCCACGATCAGCTACAAGAACCCATTGAGATCATCCACCAAGCCAAAGCCGACGCGATCTTGGTGGAGCTGGGCTACATCAGCAAAGAAGAGGCTCAGGAAAACGAGGAAGACAGGAAGCCACACGCGCCGTCAGACCCCGCTGCCAACCGCGAGAAGCACAAGCGCATTGCCCGCGCCCAAGAGCTGCTCAAAGCCGAGCTGCAAATGCAAATCACCACGCTGCCCGCGCTGAGCTTAGAAGGGCAGCCAGCCGCCCATGTGGTGATTCTCTCCGGCCACAACATCATCCTTGACGAGCTCATCGAGAGAATGAACATCGGATACACGACAGACGACGAAGATACCGCCGTGATCGGCCTTAACCCTGATCTTGATATTGACGATCAGATCGCGCAAATGGCCTCTTGGCAAAAAGCCCGCCTCATCGTGCGCGATCTGGCGGTGGAAACATGCTCGCACGCCGAACCAGACGAAGCCCTGCTCAGCGCCATAGGCCTAGACGTCCCCGCCGCCCGCGCCGCAGCCAAAGCCGCCTTCGATGCCGAATTCGACGCCACGCAAACCCCTCAGCCCGAGCCCGCCCCAGCGGCCAAGCCAGCCGCCAAAGGCAAAGCCAAGGGCAAGGCCAAAGCCAGCGCAGAAGAAGCCAGCCAAGCCATTGCGCAGGCCCTGCAGCAAGCCGAGCAAGAGCAAGCCTGCTATCAGGCCAGCAAGCTAAATCAGCCCAGCCTGCAAATCGGTCAGCGCGTCAAGATCAGTCAAGAAGCCATCTTTGAAGGCCATCAAACCGCCTTGGAGCGCTACAAAGGCCGCGAAGGCATCCTAAGCAAGCAGATCAACCCCGTTTGCTGGGAAGTCACTTTCAAAGGCCCCGGCGGCGGCAAGCGTGATTTCTTAGACCACGACCTCGTGATTGTTCAATGATTCTTCAACCCCCTTCAAAAGGAAACCTCCATGACAACCCAACTTCATAACATCAGCGTCCCCGCCTTGGGCGAGCTCTGGCCAGAGCAAGGCGGTCATTTCGCAGGCATCTTCAATGCCGCCGATGGCAGCTTGTATGCCTTGATCGTGCCACCCAAAGACGTTGGCGAACTCGGTCAATTTCAATGGGGCAAATATGGCCAAGACGTTCAAGGTGCAAACAGTCTCACCGACGGCCAGCTCAACACACAAGCCATGCTTGCAAATAAAAACTCTGCCGCACACTGTCTTGCAGGCTTTGAACACCAAGAATTCAAAGATTGGTATCTCCCCTCCAAAGGCGAGCTGGCCAGCGCACACATGCACTGCCAAAACACATTCAAGCCCGATGAATACTATTGGAGCAGCACTCAGTACAGCGCCTACAACGCCTGGTATGAGGGCTTCGACTACGGCAACACGGACATCTACGGCAAGAACTACACCTTGCGCGTTCTTCCCGTCCGCAGATTCAAACTTTAAACCCTTAAAAATTCATCAACCCAACAAAAGGAGATTCACTATGGGCACCAAACAACCCCTCATTGGTCATGCGTGGCCAGAGCAAGGCGGCATCTATATCGGCCAGCGCATCTTGCCAGATGGCAGCCATTGGCACTACATCATGGCCAGTGCAGACGCGGGCGAATCTGTTTGGGGCGAATACGGCAAAAACATCAAAGGCGCAGATTGCGCAAGCGATGGGCAAGCCAACACAGTCGAACTGCTCAAAGCCAATTCGCCCGCCGCTCAATTGGCCACCAATCGCAGCAGCGAGGGCCATTCAGATTTCTTTCTGCCCAGCCAACAAGACATGCAGCTTATCAGCGCCAATCGTTTGATCAACGAAGGCTTCTATTGGACGAGTACTCAGTACAGCGCCG
>JACCDR011568719.1_pt1 | contig 14520 bp, 14 predicted proteins | sample 7446431 | NCBI WGS metagenome assembly JACCDR01 (sample SAMN15323443, study PRJNA562643) | freshwater metagenome | isolation source: river surface water | place: USA:Blue River Watershed | collected 2017-08-17 | reverse complement strand
CTTGGATACGAAGAACCAATGGGACCCAGGCGTAACGGGTGGCACGTGGCCCAATAGCATCAGAAAGTACAAGCACCAGTCTTCGACGGAGCTACAGGATTACCCTGGCGTGCCCTCTGAGCCTTTCCGCCCTGCGTTCCGCGACATGAAGCCTTCCACCGAACCCTATCCGGATTACCTGCGTCCGGTGAAGGCTGACGGTGGCGCAATGGCATCGCGTGGCGCTCAGAATGCTGCACGATCAATGCGCCCTCTGAACTACCCAACGGTGGATCCGATGAGGCCGTACGACCCACGGGAGATGACCAAGAGGTTAGATCACGTCGAGATGCTCAACAACGCGGGACTGACACCTCAAGATATTGAGCCGCTTGCCAGAGCAAATGCCCGAGTACCTGCCTTCGCTGACGGTGGTCCACTACTGCTAGACGAGCTGGACGCCCCGATGATGCGGATGCGGCGCCCAGGCTCACCCGAGTCGATGCGTCCAGCTTACGGCACCCTATCCAGCCCGAATGAAGCTTACGATCCGGACGTCATGACGCGTCGTCTGCGTTCAGTCGAGCAGATGAACGAGAACGATCGGCGGCTTGGCCCTATCAACATCAACGAGCTGTCGGCCAGCAACGCTGCGAAGCCTGGGTTCGCCTACGGTGGCTATGCAGCAGGCGGTGCACCGGAAGAGCAAATCCAGGTTGGCCCCATCCTGGGTCCAACGGGTGGCCGCGCAGACGAGAAGCCGATCAGCGTCCCGTCTGGCTCATATGTCATTCCTGCCGACGTTGTAAGTGCAATGGGCACCGGCAACACGATCGCCGGCATGGAGATGCTAAAGCACGCGTTCGGTGAGGCCGTCCTGCGCGGTGGCCAGCCGGTGCCAATCAAGATTTCAGACGGCGAGTATGTGTTGACCCCGGAACAGGTGGCTCAGGTTGGTCGTGGCGACGTCGACCAAGGGCACCGGGTTCTCGATGCCTTCGTCAAGTACTGGCGCGAGCATCACATCCAAACCCTGGCCTCGTTGCCGGGTCCAGCTCAGTCTTAACCAGAAGAACCTCCCATGATCGCACCTGAGGCTGACGCCTCCAGGGTTCGCTTGGCGACCCCTGGAGACGAGGAGCAGCTTTTTGCCATGTGCAGAGTGCTCCACTCTGAAAACGCCCTGCGTGACCCGCTGGGCGAACGCATATCATTTGATGATGAGAAGGTGCGCCGTACGCTGCACCGCGCCCTTTACCCAAAGCAAGGTAACGATGGCACGTTTGCTGGCCATGACTGTCCGGCTTGGATTGGGGTGGTGGGGCCAAAAGGCGCCATCGAGGGGTCTGTTTATCTAGGAATTGAAACCCCTTGGTACTCGAATCACGTGATTCTGCTACAACTGTGGTGCTTTGTCCTGCCGGAATTTCGGGCGTCGACCAACCTGAAGGACATGGTCGCGTTCAGTCGTACGTTCACCGACACGATCAATATCCGGCCCCTGGTGGCAAGCGTAGATAGCGCCGGTAGTGAGGCGGCCAAGTGCCGTCAGTACCGCAAGCAGCTGGGCGAACCCATTGCTGCGACGTTTGTCTACGAGGGAGCACCGGGGTGAGTGTTCGCCTAGCTGGGCCAGACGACTTCGACGCGATCTTTGATCTGCGCGCGGGCCTGCACGCGGAGAACGCTCTGCGTGACGCACTAGGTAATCCTTTCCCTCTCGACGACGACAAGGTGCGCACCATTCTGCGTCGCGCACTGCATCCAAAGGATGAAACAGGCTTTGCTGGGTTTCGCTATCCGGCATGGATCGGCGTGATCGGGTCCAGCGATTACATCGAAGGCGCTGTGTACCTTGCCGCAGATCAGCCCTGGTACTCAACGGCGCTGTTTCTGGGTGAGCTGTTTGTCTACGTGCGTCCCGAACATCGACGTTCCTCGCATGCGCAGCGCCTAATCGAATGGTCGAAGCGCCACTCGCGCAAGGTCGGCATTCAACCCCTCATGATCGGCATCATCACGCAGGACCGAGAGGCGGCCAAGAGTCGACTCTATCGCAAACAACTCGGCGAGCCAGCCGGCTCCGTCTTCCTTCATACCAGCAAGGGCACCTAACCCCATGGGCAGCCAAACCACGACCACGAGCAGCAACAATCAGCAGCAGGGTCAGTCGACCAATCAGAATAACGCGTGGGCTCCGTTCCTGACGCAGGGCCTGCAGAACGCTGCTGGTAGTGCGCTGAGCGGCATCGGCAATATGGGCAGCTGGCTGTACAGCAACAACGGCAGCCCGGTCCAGCAGCCTGCAATCGACGCCTACACGGGCGCGATGGGCAGTCAGGCTGGACTAGGTAACCAGCTGATCCCTGGCTTCAATGCCACGAGCGCCATTGCCTCTGGCGGTCTCGATCCGAACGCGTGGCAGCCGTACTTCAATTCGCAAGTGCCGATGATGATGGCGGCACAGAACCAAGTCTGGAACCAGCAAGACAATCTCGCCAATCAGCAGACGCAGGGGCAACGCGCCTCGCAGGGTGCGCTTGGCAACGGCATCGATCGTTCGCAGGCATTGCGCGCCCAGGCGACACAGCCGCAGCGCGATCTCACCACGCAGAACATCCTCAACACTGCCTTTAACAATGCGCAGCAGACGGCGCTCGCTTCGCAGCAACAGCAGTTGCAGGGTTCGCAGGGGCTAGGCGCGCTTGCTGGCGTTGGCAGTGGCATCAATCAGGGCTGGGGTCAGCTCGGTACCGGATTCCAGAACCTCTACAATTCTGGGGCCAGCGCAGCCGGCCAGATAGCTGGCGCCCTTTCGCCGTTCTTTGGTGCGGCGGGAACGAACATGCAGTCGTCTGGCACCTCGTCGGGGACTGGCAAGACCAGCACGCCTTTCAACTGGCTCGATTTTGGTGGCGCGCTCGGCTCTGCCGCCATCACCGCCTACAGCGACGCGCGCATCAAGGAGAACATCCAGCCGGTCGGCATTCTGTTCGACGGCCAGACGCCAGTGTTCAGCTTCAACTTCAAAGGTGATCCGAAGCCGCAAATTGGCCTGATCGCGCAAGAGGTCGGCGAGCGTATGCCTGAGGCTGTCGGGCAAGACGATCGCGGCGTGTTGACGGTCAACTACGATCTCGCAACGCGTCCAGCACGCATGGCCGCCATGGAGCAAGAAGGCGTGCCTTCAGCCAATGGCGGTGCTCGCGTCGGAGATGCCAACGGCAACGGAATCCCGGATCAAGTCGAGGCGCACTTCAATCGCTTCACCGACATGCTCGATCGCCGCAGCAACCGCAACATGGGTGGCGGCGTGATGGACGGCCTCAACGCGTTCTTCCGCAAGCCGACAACGGCGACAGACCAGAATGGCTGGAGCACCACGACGACACCGGCAGGTGGTGAGACCTTCGATGCGCGCATGAAGGGCGCAGCCGGCCAGCTGAAGGGCCTCGGCCAGAGTCAGGAAAACAGCGGAGCCAGCGCGGCTCAGAACGCAATGACGCAAGGCGCCAGTGGGCTTGCGCAGTTCATGAACGGCATGCAGCTGCCTCCAGCAGCCCGCGATGGAGGTTTCATCTATCGCCCAGGCTTTGCGACGGAAGGCGCGGTCGATGACGAGGTTTTCAACCCGTATCGATCAGTCCCAGTCGACGCGCCAGACGGCGAGCCAGGAGGATATCCTCTCGCTGGCGAGCCGGCCCCGGTTCAGCAGCGCCCTGAGCAAGTACAGGCGCCAGAACCGCCTCCAGCGCCTGGGATGCTCGGCATGCCGGGCTTTGGTGGCGCGGCCGGCACTGGAGTTCCGGGAGCTGAAGGAGCCCCGCAACAGCCTCAGCAGCAGCCGCAGCAACCTGGAGCCATGGCCTTTGGAGCCAGCGGCATGCTCCCTGGCGTGAGTGGGATACCCTCACCTTCGGAGTCGATCAGTTTCCAGAACGTCGTCAAAGCTGCGCTTGGTCCGGAGCCTTCTGCGGAGACTCGACGTGGCTCCTCGGCCATCGCGACTGCCGTACCAAGAGGTCCCGCAGTTCGCACTGCTGAAGCGCCAATAGCTCGCGCACCTGATGCTACAGCGGCCCAGGTTCCGACCTGGACCAATGGTCCTGCCAAGAAGGGCTCAAACCTGCCGGACTGGATGCCGGCGTGGATGAAGGCTGTGCTGCCAAACAGCGGCGCTATGTACGGCGAGGAGCCCAACTTCGGTAACCGCTTTGGTCCGGTGTTGGCCGGCGCATTTGGTGAGCGCGGACGTGGCGTTTCCGCTGCTGGCGCAACCATGATGTCGCAGAACCAGCTGGCTCGCAAACAAGAGTACGATGCTCGTGTGCGGGCGTATGAACTAGCGCAAAGCGCAATGCGTTGGAACGCTGAGCAGGCTCGCGCGGCGCAAGCACTTAAGCTCCAGCAGGATCAATTTGGCTTGCAGCAGGACCAGTTCGGTCTGCAGCAGGATCGCTTTGCCGAGGAGCAGATGAACAACGCTCCGACGCGCGCCCTTAAAGAGCAGGAGCTGTTTGATCTGCAGAACCCCGAGGCAGTGTTCGAACGTCGCCGCAAGCAGGCTGACTCTCTAGGCATGGACCGGGCATCGCGCGAGTACCGCGAGTACGTGGCAACGGGAGATTTCTCAAAGTTGGCTGCGCAGAAGGATAGCCTGGAAATGCAAGTCGCGCAGCGTAAGGCTGAGGCAGAGAAGCTAGGCATGACGGCTAGTCATCCTGCGTATCAGTCGTACATCCTGACTGGAAGGTTGCCGCGCGAAGATCAGCAGCCGCTGTCAGCCACCGACAAGAAGTTCATTGAGGAGGCTGATGACGCAGTAAGGGCCAACAAGAATGCCCTGATCGCAATCGATCAGGCGAAGGAGTTGAGCGCGAACGCAAACAGCGGTTGGTTTGCTGGGGCGCGTGGAACTATTGGGCGCAATTTGCCCGGCTGGATGGTGCACGACTCCATTTCAAGCCCTGAAAGCTCAAGTGCGACTGGTCAGTACGAGAATATCATCACGGGGCTTGCCCTTGAGTCATTGAAATCAACGTTCGGTGCGGCACCGACCGAAGGCGAGCGCAAGATTTTGCTCGACCTTCAGGCATCGATTGGTCTGCCGCATGCCGATCGACTTGCAATCTTGGAGCGCGCAGCTGCCGCTGCTCAGCGTCGCCTTGAATACAATGAGCAAAAGGCTGCTCAGCTGCGCAACAAGGATTACTACAAGCCTGAGGGTGAGCGCACCGGGCCCAAGCTGCAAAAGCCCATCCAGCAGATGAATATCGAAGAGCTGAAAAAGCTGAAGGGCATGCCACTCACAGATGAGCAGCGTCGTGTGGCTGAAGCGCGTTGGGATGAGATCAGAAAAGCCGCTGAGGTTCTACCCTAATGGCCGAAGCTGAGGACGACAACCCGTTTCGCGCGACTCCAAAGCAGGACGACAATCCGTTCCGCTCCGGGAGTTCTACGACAACATCTTCAGGCATGCCTCGGGTTCGCGACGAGGGTCCGCCGCTGGCTGACTCCTTGATGGAGGGCGCAGAGTATTTGGTGCGCGGCTTCAACAAGGGCCTCGTTGGGCTCGGCACGCTACCTTATCGAGGCGTCGACTGGGTCGGCGAGAAGCTTACAGGCGGTGACTTCCTTCCAAACGTGGAAGAGATGTCGGCGTACAAGCCGTTCCTGCAGCAGCCTGAGCCAGAGACCGATGTTGGTCGCTATGCCGAAGCCATTGGCGAAGCTACCGGCTCCAGCGCCATTCCATCTGCTGGCATCCTGTCCAATGCTCAGCGGATGGCGGCTATAGCTCCTACGAACGCTGTTAAGAGCGCCGTGCAGCAGCTTGGTACCCAAGTGTCAGCTCGCCCTGGCGCCGCTGTAGCGGCCGATTTGGTGGCGTCTGCAGGCGCAGGAGCTGGCCAACAGGCAGCTGAGGATTCTGGCTTCGGACCCACGGGCCAAATGATCGCCGGACTAGCCGGTGGTATGGCTCCGTTTGCCGTGGCTGGTCCGCTTGGGGCTATGTACCACGCCAGAGCGCAAGCCAGGGCTGGCAGCTCCCCACACGGGAAGGTGGCGTCGAGTTTGCCGGGTGGCACTGGTGGTGTCGACGACTTGACTGAAGGCCTCTCCACTGGGTTCACCGCTGCTGACCGTCACATCAATACGCGTGTCCTGCAGACGCTCGGTGAAGAGATGGTCCGCCATAACGGCAATCGCCAAGCCGCTTATGCCGCCACGCTTGCGCGCCTAGAGCGAGAAGGCAATAACGGCCTGGGCATTGCCGCGTCTACTGCTCGGGATCAGCTACGGCGTGTTGTGCAAGCCCAGCAGGGTAGCGAGCTAATGCTCGGCGAGTATCCGAGCGTAGCACAGGGCAATCTGAATACGCGCAATCGCCAGCCCGATGTCATGCTTGAGCATCTCGATGCAGCTGCCGGAATGCCAAACCGGGAAGTCGCTGCGCGAGAGCGTCGGATGTACAATCCCGGTCGCATCGAGGACACCGGCACGCACTGGATGATGGACACGATTGCCAACTCAGGCAGCGGTCCAAGTACGCAGGTGGTGCGCCGGTCAATCGAGGATCGCATCGCCGGGCTGCACGATCAGGCAATGCAGCGCATCCGTAGCTGGGCGCCTCCCGGAGCCAATCTCGATGATATGGAGGCCGCTCTTGAAGCGGCGGCGCAAGCGGGTAGAGCGGCGTACCGCAACGCTTACAATGGTCCGATTAACTACGGCTTGATGCACCCGCTCCTGGGGCGTGTCGTGAACCGACATCTCAATCGACTTGCCGGGTTCAGCGGCGAACAAGCAGATGAGCTACGCAAGGCGATCAACAACCTCTACATGGAGCGTCCCGCAGGCATCTTTGCGCGAGGGGAGCTACCGCAACTTGAGGATCAGGTTGCGCAAGCGCGGTGGCTCGTGCGCGAGGCCCGGCGCCAGGGCGAGCCTGCCGATGTCGTGGTTGCACTATCACGCGAAGCAGATCGCGCAGCGGAGGCATTGCGCCTCGCACGACGTGATGCCACGCCGGGTACGCAGTCGTATCTGCTTCCCACGCTAGAGCAGCTCCAGAACCAGCGGCAAGCCCTGCGTGGGCAGATTGAAAAGCTTGGCCGCCCCGACATGGAGGTGGTTCTTCGACCTTTGTATCGCGATCTGACCCGCGTGATGGAGCGCGCAAGCCCGCAGTGGGCGCAAGCCAACCGCCAATGGGCAGACATGAACTTCAACGTCATCGCGCGTGAGCTTGGCGAAAATCTCGCCGAGAAAGCTGGGCCTAGGTATCGCGAGCAAATGCAGCAGTTCCAGCGGCTCAATCCGCAGGCGCAGGACTTCGTTCGCGGCGAATTCGTTCAGAAGCTCCTCGACAAGATCGAGAACGTCGGCGTCAACGACGACATCGCAAAGCTGTTCAAGACCAGACACGTGCGCAACATGATCCGCACGATTCTTGGAGACGACGTAGCCGTCGATATGTTGCGCTTGGTCCGTGACAACCAAGTCGCGGCCCGCAGCAAAAAGATGACGGAAGGTTCGCCGACACAGCCTCGCCTAGCACGCCAGGAGGAGTTGAACTCTGACATCGGCTTGCTTGACAAGGCAAGCGAGGTTCCGACAAGCCCAAGTGGCTTAGTCAAACTATTGCGCGACTACACGGTCGGCATTTTCAAAGAGAAGCGCAACAAGGGCATCGCTGACATCATCACCACGCCTGTACGCGATACGGCTGGTGTCGCCCAGCACCTTGAGCGCATGCGCCAAGCCCGCAACCGCATCGATCGTCACCGCAATCGTCCGCCTCGCCAGACCGGCGCGGGTGGCGTGTCAGGATCATTCATCGACAACGCATACGGACCTGAGGACTAAGCCATGGCTGACGAGAAGAAGCAGCCAGAGCTGCGGCCATACGAGTTCCCCTGGTATCGCCGCGCCGGTCACGCTCTGACCGATATGATCTACGGCGAGAATGCCACGCCGCAGCAGGGCGAGTGGGTTCAGAAGTTCACTGGCCCTGAGAACCCTTTCAACTTCCCTGCGCAGATCACGCACGGCAGCGAGAACGTTATGCAGGGCTACCGCTCTGGCGATCCGCTGCTGATGGGTGCTGGCGCCCTGGAGGCTGGTTTAGCCTCAGTGATCCCGGCATATGCCGGCTTCAGTGTTGCCGCAGCTCCGTTCCGTGCGGCCGCTCGCCAGCGCGCAGCACGCGATGCTGCAGAGGCCGCCAAGGGTCCGTGGGGCAATCCTGGCATGTTCGAGGAGCATCTCGACCGACCGCAGGCACCGCGCCACGAATTGAACCAACCGAAAAACACGCCCAAGCGCCAGCGCTCGTACAAGGAGATGAACTCCGAATACGAAGACCTGGAGAATGAGGCCAAGAACTTCATGATGCCAGGGCGTGGCGAGCCGCCAACGCTTGGTGATGTAAGCATGGGCCCCGATGGTCAGTTCTACGGCACGCTGGAGCCACGCAGTCGATCGGATGGCAATCGCTGGTGGTATCCGAGGGAGTTTGAGAACTACGATCGCGCCAAGAACGCGTGGGAAAGCTATAGCCGGTATGGCGGTTACTACCCAGGCTCTAAGGCGCCGCAGCAGCCTATCGAGGGCCTCGCCGACGACGTTGTGCGCTTCGGGCGCAACAACGAGAACATCCCCGGCGTCTACGAGCAGGCCGAAGCGCTTGCGCAGCGCTTGCGCGGCATTGATGCGGCCCAGGCTCCCGAGCGGGAAGCTCTGCGCAAGCAGTTTAACAATTGGGATAACAGCACGGGCTTCGGCTACAACCGCCAGCTTTTCAAGGATGTTGAGAAGGCCAATCCAGGCTTGGAGCCAAACCGAATTGGTGACTACACGCGCCATGGACATCGCTATCTCGACGACGCGCGCAAGTTCACCAAGGGCGACGACCACTACATCGGCGACGGGAACGACCATAACGCGCTAAGGCGAATTCTCGTTAACGAGTTTGGTGCAGACCCCAATGACCCGGCGTCGATTGAGAAGGCTTACCAAGCCTTCTGGGCGCAGGAGCGCGCACGTCGCGCTGCTGGCCAGCGCACCATCCACGATGAGGAGATGATCCGCGATCAGGTCGAGCAGGACAATTGGTATCGCCAGCGCTACGGCAGCGGCTACACGAAAGACGAATACGAAGACATGGCTATGGAAGACATCAACGCCATCAAGCAGCGGATCGCAGAGCAGAAGAAGCGCCTCGGCATAGGTGATGGTGGCCTAGGTGACTTTGGTGACCGCATGGAGCGGAGTCCACGTATGCGGGGCATCGCTGATAGCGTCTTCCGATATGGCCCTGCAGCCGCAACTGGCGCCGGGATCGCATATGGGCTTGGTATCGGCGAACGCTCGCCACCTGAAGAAGATACCTCCTCTCACTTCGCTGCACCGAAGGGTTTGCAGCAATCAAGCACGCCAATTGGGCCAGCCGTCCCTGACTCTGACTACTTGAGATACGCCACGCAAAAGGGAATCGACGACGCCGAAGGCGACAAGCTTTCTGGCACGTTCCGAGCAGCTGGGCACGGTATCGTCGGCATCCCAACGACCATGATGATGCCCGGCTGGTGGAAGCTGCCGATGGGTGCATTCCAAGCATTCTCGGCGCTCGGAGGTTTGGCAGATCGTCGCAAAGCCGAGGATCGTCGGCAGACATTCGAAGCGCAGAAGAAGGGGTACGTCGACCGCCTACCAGAACTCGATCCAGATACCTTCGTAGACTGATGAGGGAGACATGGCACTAACCTATGAAGCACTGAAGGAGGAGTACGCGCGTCTTTGCAACTCGATGGAAATCCGCCAGTCAAAGCTGGCTGACATCCATGCCACCGCGATGAAGATCGCAGCCAAGAAGTCGAAGTACATGGCGGTGTCGAAGGCCACGGGCGTGCCCTGGTACGTTGTCGGCATCATCCACGCCATGGAAGCAGGCTGCAATTTCAACTGCCACCTGCACAACGGCGACCCGCTCACAGCTCGCACCGTACAGGTGCCCAAGCGCCGACCCGTAACCGGCTCCCCGCCATTCGACTGGAAGGATAGCGCCATCGACGCCATCCAGTACGACGGCCTCGACAAGGTCAAGGATTGGACGATCGAGCGCATCTGCTTTGAGCTGGAGAAGTTCAACGGCTGGGGCTACCGCACGCGCAAGACCAACGTGCTGTCGCCGTACCTTTGGTCCGGCAGCAATCACTACTCGCGCGGCAAGTTCGTCAAGGACGGCGTGTTCTCGGCATCGGTCGTATCCGGACAGTCCGGTGCGATCCCGATCCTGGAGCGCATGATGGCGCTCGATCCCAGCATCAAGATCGGCGACGACGTTACCGAGCCGGATGCGCACGAATAGGTCGTGGCTGATCCCGCGCTGGCATTCCCGCGTGCTCAGCCACAAGACCCTAATGGCGTGAAGGTAGCGGCCAAGAGCACCACCGTGTGGACGCTAGCCTCGGCCGCCACTCTGAAGGTGGTTGAGACCACCACCGACTGGCTGCAGTACGGCTGGGATGGCTTGCTCACCTTGTTTGGCTTGCTCCCCGTCGTCACCGCTGAGGTGAAGGAACAGGTTGGCTCAGCCGAGCAGCTGTCATCGTGGCTCAAGTTCAATCCGAAAGTGGCGGCTAGCGTCGTGACTGCGATCGTGATCGCGGGTCTCGTGGTCGCGATTGTGCGTCATACGAACGCCAAGAAGGAGATTGGCCAGTGAACAAGATCAAAGCGTTTCTCGCCGCACTGAGCTTTGCCGGTGTAGCCGCCAAGTTCAGTGGTGCCTTCGGTCCCGTGGGCGCCATCATTGGCGCGGTGCTGACCTTTGGCCTGCAGATCATCAAGTGGTTCTTTGAAGGCGTGACGGTGATCGTCAGCAATCCGGTGACCTTGGTCACGGTCAGCACGGTTGCAGGTTCAGCCTTCCTGGGCGGTGTAAAAGTCGGCAAGGAATGGGATCAGTACTTGGTCGACCGAAAGGAAGCGACTATCCAGCAGATGATCGCAGACGGAGAGAAAGCCGATGCGGAAAACAAGCGCCAGTTCGAAGCCGCGTTGGCAGCCAAGAAGGCCGCCCAGGACGACGTCAAGTCTGTGCCTACCACCACCATCACTCCTGCTGGCGAGCGGCCTGCTCCTGTTGTTAAGCGCGTGCGCCCCGCCTCAGAAGGAAAGGGTCTTAATCAAATTGGTGGACCGAGCCTGCAATGGTTTGGAGACGTATTCAAGTGACATGAGCCTGATCGAGCCGCCTGAGGCTCGACGCTATGTAGCGGGTGTGAGTGCGTTCGTGGGGGAGTACTGCGGCAACGCAGGCAAGGGGAAAAAGAAGTAACCCAACGCGTCAACGCAACCCAGCTAGGACTGTGGACCAAATGGATGCAAAGATCGTCAATCGAGAACTCGCTGCTTTCCGAGCTGCTCGGAATGGCGCAGGCCTTGGGGGGCCTGAAAGAAGCACTCCGACAATCCGAGAGGTCCCACGACAAACTGGAGAGTCGAGTAAGGAACCTGGAGGTGGCCCTCTTGGAGAGACCGAACCCTCACATCGCCGCCGAGTCCGCCTCGCCGTGGTGGAAGCAGTTGTTGCAGGTGCTTCTGCCCCACGAGACCTTGACGAAGCTCCTGCTGTCCCTAGTACCGCGCCTTCTATTTATTGGAGCCGTGCTCGGGAAGTGGCTGGAAAAAGCCGCAGCGTGGCTCTTGCAGAGTTTCTCGTGAAGTACCGCACGGAAATCTGCATCCAAGCCTTCTGCTATGCGTTCGCCTTCGTGTACTTCTGCATCTGAAGCCTATACAGTTCGGCTGTTGCTCTTGCCGCCCTCTTCGGAGGGCGGCTTTTTTTGTTTGATGCGGTACGTCGTTGGCTCGTCACCCCAGCCGGCCTCAACGCGCTCGGCGAGACCCTTCGTGTACAGGGTATTCATGACCGCACGCAGCATGCTGCGATCCTTGATGTCGGTGTCCAGCATCAGTTCTCGCGCTGTGACTCGTATGAAGCCGTCCTTGTCTGCGCGCTGCTGCAGGGCATCGTACAGCCGCTGCTGATTGCGCGGCAGCTCCTCGTTGCGGATGCGCAGAGGACCGCGTGAGTTCTCGGCGGTCGCCAGCAAGATGCGGTTGGTGCGGCAATAGCGGATCGCGTCGATGCGCGCCGCGAAGGTGGCGATCTCGGTGTGCGTTTTCTTGAGGATGGGGTCGGCATACAGAAGGGCGTAGCGCCCGTCTGGTAGCTCGCCGATCCAATGAAAGCCGCGCTTCACGTCGCACGCTCACGGTTCGACTTGCGATAGAACACTGTCGTAGCTGGCTGCCTGCTGCTTGGCTTTGGTGACGGGACCTTGGATAACACGCGCACCGTCGTAGATATGCCGCCGCGTCCCGCAGTCGTCTCCTGCATGGAGGCAATCTCGATTTTCTCCTTGCGGCACAGCTCGTGCAGGATGAACGTCAGGCTGCCACGCGGCACATTGGCGTCATGGGAGAGCTTCAGCAGGCGGAATTCCGCAAAGCCTTCCCCGTCAGCAGATTTTGTGAGAACCTCCAACACGGCTCTTTGGTTTGGGCTCAGGTCTTGGTCAGTCGGCTCCGCGACGTCCATCGGGTACAGGCACTTGCGCGCGTGTTGACTGGTTGGATCGCGTATCCACTTGCCCTTGCCATCGTAGGCCAGATTGAGTAGCACCTGCCGAGCATCGTCGTACTCGACGTCGAACATCTTCATGATGTCGCTGACACCTACGCCATCTGGGTATGCCTTGTAGAGCTGATCTAGCCGCGAAGCTATTGTGTCCTGCAGGAGCTTGAGGCGCATCGACCGCTTGGCTGAGTCGCCCGGTATGGTCGGGCCCAGCACCATGGTCCCGGCCATGGCCAGCTCAAAGCGGTTCCTCTTTGCGTAGGTGGTGGCCTCCTTCGGCGAGGCAAACGTCTCGATCTGCCGGTGCACATTCTTGAGAACCGGGTCAGCATACAGAATGACGAACTGGCCATCTGGCGCCTGCGCCAGCCAGTGGTGCCCACGTTTCATCTACGCCACAATCTCCAAACTTCGTCGAGGGTAGTGAGCCAACGCGCGTCGTCCCGCAGACGATTCTGCAGGTCAATCTCTCGATACTGCCGCTGCAGGTTCTGTTGCGTCTGCTGGATGATCTGCGCGTTCAGCATGTCATCGAGCCAGATGCCATAGGCATCGACGTCAATGGGTGAAGAGCAGGCGACCTTCAGGAAGTGCGCCTCGTCGTTTTCCAGGCACAGCTTCTGCGCCAGCATGACGTCGCCCCACGGCAATGGAGATGCCGTAGGGCCTTTGATCGTCATAGGTGACGCGTCGAACGCAAAGCGCTCCTTGCCGTCGATGACACTGACCACGTTGCGATGCCAAACGTTGGTGTTGCGATGCTTGATCCTGTATGTGGTGCCGCTCTCGCTCCCAACAACTTCGAAATAGCCGGCTGTGTCCAGGCTGCGTGATTGCTCTCGCGTCAGGTGATCATGGAGCAGTTCCCTGGCGCGATCGATGGCTCGCTGCGTCAGTGGCAGAATGGAGATATGCACGGGTGCCCCGGCGAGGTAGCCTGTGTCCAGGGTTCCGAACACCCCCCTCGGATCAGCCCATCGAAACTCGTAACGCTCCGTCATCTCGCCTTGGCCCTCGCCTTGCACGCCATCCGCAGAAAGCGGCGCTCGTCCGTCTCGATCAGCAGCTTCTGTGCCAGCATGATGTCGCTGGGTGGCAAGGGATGCTCCTTCCAGTCATCCCAGAAGCGAGCGCCCGACACCACACCGATGCCGTACATGAAGCCGTAGCGGTCGTAGATGTTCTGCCCGAGCACGTGGCGCTTGGGCCCATAGCGCAAGCCGTGGATGCGGTACGGCTCGCCGGAGTCGCCTCCATACACAATGAAGTAGTTGAGCCGTGCCAGCTGATCGCGCTGGCGCGTGGTCAGGTTCTTGTGCAGCAGGTAGCGGGCGCGGCGTTCGACCAGCTCCTTGTCAGGTCGCACGACCACGCGCTTGCGCGGCGGTCGTGCTGGACGTTCAGGCGGATCGAACCGCCGCAGCCAGCCAGCCAGGATATCCAGCGTGGTTGGGTTGCGACGATTGCCTGCCATATTAGCCACCTACAAGCTGAGGCCGCAGGATCACCTCGGGGGCGTCCTTGGCTTCACCGAAGCTCTTGATCTGCGTGCCCTTGCCGGGCGAGTCCATACGATAGGCCGCACCGCCAGCTGCGATGATGCGGTCGAATTCCGCCATCGCTTCCTGAGTCGTCATGACCTTCACGTTGGGAGCCTTGACGGCTTCCTTGGCGAGGGGATCATCACTGATCTCGATGGTGGAGTGGCCGGTGTGGTCCATCACCTGCATCTTCGTCACTGTCTCGTCTCCTTCTTGTTGGCTTCCAACAGCGTCAACGTTATGCTGACGATCCTAGGTCTGTCAACTTGACCTCCTCCTCCTCGATCAGGACGCTACGCTTTGGCTTGTTCGCCTCCACTTGTGCGAGGAAAGCGAAGTGGTCCGAGCACT
>JACCDR011742507.1_pt1 | contig 14522 bp, 28 predicted proteins | sample 7446431 | NCBI WGS metagenome assembly JACCDR01 (sample SAMN15323443, study PRJNA562643) | freshwater metagenome | isolation source: river surface water | place: USA:Blue River Watershed | collected 2017-08-17 | reverse complement strand
GTTACCAATCGCCTTGGCCTGCCGGCTCCCCTGGTTAGCGCGTTGAAAAACCAGCGCTATTCCAGGGGGGCTTCGCGGATCAGCGTCACCCAGCTCATCGATGCCCCCCGCATCGCCATTCTCCGCGCTCGTCAAGACAATAACATCCAAGAAGATGTTGCAGATCGCGTGTGGGCTCTTCTTGGCACCGCGTTGCACCGCATCGTCGAGGAACACGCCGACCAGGAGCATATTCCTGAGCAGCGGTTGTTCACCGAGGTCCGGGGCTGGACCATCTCCGGCGGCATCGACCTGCAACACCGGCGGCCTGGGCCGCCGCCCGTCGTCGGGCTGCGCGACTGGAAGCTGACCAGCGTGTGGAGCGTGATGCTGGCCGAGAAACCCGCCTGGACCTACCAGCTCAACAGCTACGCCTTCCTCGTCCGCGAGGTGCTGGGGCATGTCATCGAGGACATCGAGGTCGTCGCCGTGCTCCGGGACTGGAAGCGCGCCGACCAGCTCCGCAACCGCGACTACCCGCCCTCGCCCGTGCAGCGGGTGCCGATCGCCATGTGGTCGGCCGAGGATGCGGCGGCCTATGTCCGGTGGCGCGTCGCCGTCCACCAGGACGCCGAGCGCGCGGCCGAATGGCGCGAGGCCCTGCCGCCTTGCACCGACGAGGAACGCTGGGCCAGGCCCACCACCTGGGCGGTGAAGAAGCCCAAGGCCAAGCGGGCGCTGCGCGTCTTCGAGACGCGCGAGGACGCCGAGACATTCCAGGCAGCCCACCCCGAGACAGCCATCGAGCACCGGCCCGGCGAGAGCGTGCGCTGTGCCGGCGACTGGTGCGGGGTGTCGGCCTGGTGCGACCAATGGAAGAGGGAGCGGGACCAGTGAGCCTATTGCAGCAGATGGCGCGGGAGATGCCCGAGGATCAGCGGGAGTCGATGAACCGGGGCGTGACGCTGGGCCGGGACATCATGCAGGAGTTCGACAAGCGGGGCATCCCGGCGACCGACCTGCTGCACACCGCCGCCTTCCTCTCCGCCTCGGTGATTTGGGCGGCGCCTGGCAAGACGGAGCGCGGCGCCATCGTGCTCGTGCTGAACAGCGCCATCAGCCTTTACATGCAGTTCTTCAACGACACGGTGGGCGACGCTTCTGAGGACGACGAGCCGCAACCGACCGAGCCGGAGGTGACACAATGAGCGAGACAGAGATGGAGCGGCGGCTGGAGAGCGACATGCCGGCGCTGCCGGAGCCGGTGCAGGCTGACCAGCAGGACCAGGGCGACCAGCAGGGCGCCGCCAGCGCGGCGGCGCTCATCATCGGGGCGATGCTCAAGACCCAGCGCGAGTGTGGCCGCCTGGCGAAGGGCGATTTCAACGCGCACGGCAAATACAATTTCGTCTCGATCGACGACTACTACGAGAAGGTGGCAACGATCGCGGCGGCCAACGGGCTGACCTGGATCGCCCGCTGTACCGAGGTGGTGCCGATCGGCGAGAAGGCGGTGAAGTTCACCTACTCCTTCTCCATCATGCACGCCTCCGGTGCGGTGCTGGTGGATGCCTTCCAGCATCCCATCCTGCACCCGTTGCAGGGCGCGCAGACCGCAGGGTCTGCGCTCTCCTACATCGACAAGGCTTTCATGCGGCACGCCTTCCGCGTCGTCACCGGCGAGAAGGATGCCGACAGCACCCCGAACACCTCGGACGATTGGGATCTGTCTCCGGCGCCCAAGGCGCCAGCTTCCTCGTCCGCTGCGGTGCCGCCACCCGAGGCGCTGCGCCAGGTGATCCATGAGCCGCTGCCGGGCGATCCCGACAAAACGCCGACGCTCAAGACGCCCGACCCCAGCACGCCGCCGGCCCAGCTCGACATCATCGAAGAGGTGCTGGTGCGCTTCGCGCCGACTGCCGCCACGGCGCCGGCCCTCATGGGGTTCTGGAACAAGAACACCGCCGCCATCAACGCGCTCAAGGGCCTCGCCCCTGACCGCTACGACCGCGTGCTCTCCGCCTTCACCGCCCGCCGCAAGCAGATCGAGGCGGCTGCCAACCAGGGAGGTTTCTGATGCCCGACTACGGACCCGGTGGCTCGCTGTTTGTGAATGACCGCAAGCAGAAGCCCAACCAGCCCGATTACACCGGCTACGTCGAGTTCGACCGCGAGACCATCGAGAGCCTGGTCTCGCAGCTCCGGGCGGGCGAGACGCCCAAGGCGGACCTGTCCGGGTGGAAGAAGACATCGAAGAAGACCGGCAAGGGTTTCCTGTCTCTGTCCGCCAAGCCGCCGTTCAAGCGCGACAACGAGCGCAGCGGCGGCAACGACCGGGGCAGCTCCGGCGGGCGCGGCGGGTTCGACGACTTCGGGGGTGGTCAGCAGCGCGGCGGCCGGGGAGGTTTCGACGATGACGCAATCCCGTTTTGACCGCGATCCGCACTACCGGCGCGACCCCGCGCAGCAGTCGCTCCCGTTCCCCCAGCCGACTGGCGTGGGTTCGGAGGCAACCCTGCCTCATCTGTCTCTCGCCCGCGACGGAGGCCCATCACCTCATGCACGCGGAGCCGAGTGCCATGGGGGCGAAGAGCGGGGACCAGTGGACGGTGCCGCTCTGCCGGCGGCACCACCAAGCCCTGCACCTGGCGGGGGACGAACCGACCTGGTGGGCCATGCAGGGGGTGGACCCGATGGCGTGGATCAGCCGAAATCGTCCCGCATGACACAAGACCAGGCTGAGCAGTTCTATCGGGCGATCGAGCGGATACTGGAGGCGGTGCCGATCGGCGGCGTGCTCCTGCACAACGAGCTGGAGCGCCGCGCCGGCCTCACCGAGCACCGCAGCTCATCCCGGGGCATGGCGGCCCGGACGCTGGTGCGGCTGGCGGAGCGGGGCATCATCTTCCGCCCCGAGCCGTTGCCGCGCGGCGAGCGCCGGGCCGGCAGCAGCATGAGCTACCGGCGCCTGCCACCGCAGGCGCCAGGCCCGGCCACCCTGCGCGCGGAGGACATCCGCAACCTCATGGGGAGCCCACCCCAAAAGAAACCTGATCCGTCTCGCATCCGTTTGGACTGGAGCGCGGTAGCGCTCGGATGCGCGGTCGGTCTCGGCATCGCGCTGGTGGCGTGGATGGTATCGGGGGTCGGCAAGTGACACCGAGCGAGGCGGCGGTCCATTTCGAGGCCACCAAAGTCAAGTTGTCTCAGGATAAAAACGGCATCCTGCTGACGCTGGCGATCCACCCCGACGAGGTCCCCGAGCTGCTGGTGCGCGCCTTCGTCGGCAGCCGGTGGATGTGTGCCCTCGTCCGCCTCGGCGACGACGACCAGCCGCAAGTCACCGAGGACCAGGTTGCCGGCGCCCGCGCCGTGCAATCCGCCGCCATGCTGTGCCGGACCCCGGCCTTCCAGCTCTGGATGATGCGGCAAGGCATCATCCCCGAGGCGACCGAGACAGCCGCAGTCGAAGGGCTGCGGAGCTACCTGGGGCTGGCATCCCGATCCGACTTGAAGACGGATCGAGACGCCCGCGCTTTGTTTGATGGTCTCAAGACTCGTTACGAGAGGTCCCGATGAAACTGGAAAACAGCCCCATCATGCGGGCGGTGGCTTACGGCTTCTTCGAGGTTCGGCAGGTGGCGTTGCTGTGCGCCATCGTCGAGCGGCCGGGGCTCAGCGTCCGCGACTACTCGGACCAGCTCGGCATCACCAAGCCCTGCGTCACCCGCGCCATCACCACCTTGGAGGCGCAGGGCTACATCAAGCGCAGCCAGTCGCCGCACGATCGCCGGCTCCTGGTACTCAACCCCACCGCCGAGGGGTGCGACGCGGTCGAAGAGGTGATGCAGGAGACGGCGCCGACATGCCACAACCTACCCGCAGCCGTTTGCTAGGGCTGCCGCCAGTGGACCAGCCCGTGCAGGTCGCCACGCTCGGCGAGGCGCGGGCGGTGCTGGAGGCGCATCGCATGGCGCAGCGGCTCGGCGAGCGCGAGCTGGCGGTGCGCGCCGGCTACAACAAAGGCGTCTACTACAACTTCACCCATGGGGTGAGCGTGCCAACGCTCGCCGCCTTCCTGCACTTCAACCTTGCCCTGGGCTGCCGGCTCTTCATCGCGCCCAAGGACTTTGCCTTTCGGAACGACACGCAAAAGTAGCCTTTGTCGAGGCGGTTCGATGTGCGACGCTGCGGCATGAGCACATCCCGACGAACCCCCTCCCCGGCCCTGGTCTCCATCGAGCCCACGGTCCCGCTGTCCACCATCCTGCGGCGCTACCGCGCGAGCCCGGACTGGCGCCGGCTCAAGCCCGCCACCCAGCTCAACTACGAGCGCGGCCTGCGGCACTTCACCGCCGCCGACCTGGCGGCGCCGGTCACGGCGCTGACCGCGCGCCGGATGCGCGCGATCCGCAACGCCCTCGCCGAGACACCCGGCACCGCCAACCAGGCGCTGGCCGCTGTCTCCGCCTTCCTGCATTGGACCATGAGACAGGACGAGTGGGACCTAGACTGGAACGTCTGCCAGGCGGTGGACAAGATGCCGCTGGGTCACTGGAAGCGCTGGCCGGAGACCGCCATCGCCACCTTCGAGGCGGCGATGCCCGACATGCCGGCCGATGTCCGCCTTGGTGTCTCGCTCCTGCTCTACACCGGGCAGCGCCGGACGGACGTGCTCGGCATGGCATGGGCGGACCTGGACGACACCGCCTACCGGGGCCTCGGCGCGGTGCGGGTCCTGCAATCGAAGACCGGCGGCGGCGATGAGCGCAACACCCTCGCGGTGCCGCTGCACCCGACGCTGCGCCGGCTGCTCGATGCCGAGCGCGGCGCGGCGATCGGCGCCACCATCGTCGCGGATCGGCGCGGCTTTCCCTACTGGCGGGAGGGCGCCCACCGGGCGCTGCAAGCGCCCTGGTACGAGCGCGTCAAGCTGTGGCAGCGCAAGACGCTGGGCCAGGTCTACCCCCTGCACGGTCTCCGCGCCTCGGCCGCCACCCGCCTCGCCGAGGCGGGCTGCACGCCGCACGAAATCATGGCCGTGACCGGCCATCGCAACCTCGCCTCCGTCGAGCGCTACACGCGCGACACCAATCGCCGCACCAATGCCGGGGCGGCCATGCAGAAACTGCTGGAGCTGGACCTATGAGCACGAGGAACGAACGCCGCGAGGGGCAGCGCATCTTGCAGGAGATGCTGCCGAAGGCGCGGGAGCTGGTCGCTGGCGGGGGATACACCGGCATCCTCAACAGCGACGTGGCCAGGGCGCAAGCGCCCTACCTCCAAGAGAGCAACCTGCACTACGTCACAGTGACGAAGGGCGAGCTGGGCGGCTGGATCGCCGACGTGTGGCTGCGGGAGGTGCCGCCAGGCGTGGCACAAGGCATGGGCACCCCGGTCGCCCGCCCCTTCCCGACGCGGGAGGAAGCGCTGGACGCGCTCACCTACCTCATCGCCGCCGCGCTATCGACCGGCAAGACGGCGAAGCCGGCGCCGATCTACTTCGAGTTCTTCGAGGCGGTGGTGGAGCTGGACCCCGACACGCTGGCCCACATGCGCCAGGCCGCGCCCGACGCGCAGAACAACGGCGCGGCGCAGATGGCCGCCTTCGCGCTGCTGGATCAGATGACCGAGACATTGTGGCCAGGCCGCAACCCGAGCTTCGAGGACGTGCAGGGGGCGGAGGGGCGTCGCGCCAGCATCATCGCGTCCACGCTCGCCGCCGCCGCCATCACCGGCGTCTTCCGCTACCCGCGCCCGCCGGCCGCGCCGGTCGGCCGCTACCCCACCTCCATCAATCTCGGAGACAAACCATGAGCCTCTACAACATGGTTCACGGCGTTCAGCCGACCGCGAAGGTTGTGCTGCACCTCTTGGACCTGGACTTTCGCGCCATCCCCAGGCTCCGCGATGCCTTCATTGTCGAGCGAGACAGCCAGCTCCTGCTGGCGGTGCGGACCCGCACGGGCGGGGCCAACCGCCCCGCCCACATCGAGCAGGCGAAGATGCTGGCCGACCATCCCTGCTACGTCAGCGATGAGGACGACGCCTTCGACAACACCTTCGCGCTCTACCTGTTCAAGCCGCCGCAGGACGACCTGGCCGACGAGCTGCGCGAGGCGATGGCGCTACAGCACCCCCTGGTAGCCAACCTTCAAGCCTTCACCGAGGCGGGCGTGCAGGAGATGACGCGGAAGATGGAGGCCGGGCAGCCCAGCGCCGCCGACCCCATCGTGCAGCAGCTCAAGGCCGCGATGCGGCGGGCCGGCGTTCCGGGCGACACGCAATGAGCCGCGCACCCCGCAAGAAGCCCGGCCCGGTCGAGCAGCAGGGCGAGCTGGTCGAGCAGCGCACCGAGGCCGCCGAGCGCAGCGCCAGCGTGGTGCGCGGCGACAAGGCGCCGGCCGTGACCTTCGAGGACGACCGCCGGGCCTACCGCGTCGAGGTGCTGGGGGCGGACGGCAAGGTCATCCGGGGCTGGACCACCTTCCTCTGGCCCGCCGAGGTCGAGGCCGTCACCGAGACCCGGCTGCGGTTGTGGGTGAAGGGAGACTGACGTGCCGACCAAGCTGCGCAACCTAACCCGCTTCGACAAGTGGCGCGTAGCGGGGGCGCCGGTTGGCGACCCCCGCTTCGAGGGCGTCTTCGAGGTGACATCCCCCCTCCTGGGGACGCTTATCGTCATCGCTGCCGCCGACCTGGGCTGGGACCATGTCTCTGTCTCCGGCGACAGGCGGACGCCGACTTGGTCGGAGATGGAGTTCGTCAAGCGGATGTTCTTCGAGAGCGACGCGGTCTGCTTCCAGCTCCACGTCGGGGTCGCTGAGCACATCTCGATCCACCCCCATGTGCTGCACATCTGGCGGTCCTGGGATCACGACCCGCCGATGCCGCCGAAGATGATGGTCTAGCCGTTGCAGAGCGACATCGGCCTGCCCTAGTCTGCCCAGGCAGACCAAGAGGGCAGACCATGTTGAAGACCCATTCCGCAGACCTGCCAGGGAACGCCGTCGCGCTCCCTGGCGAAGAGAAGAGCGAGCTTGCCACCAAGACGGTGAAGAAGATGCACCGCGAGACCTGGGAGAAGGCCGTCGCCTATTGCGAGGCGAAGGACGTGTCGCTCGGCGTGCTGCTGACCCGCGCCATTGAGCGCGAGCTGGAGGTCCGGGCCGGCGACCGGGTCTACTTCCCGGGCGACCTGCCGGAGACACCGGAGACACCGAGCCAGCCCCACGGGCAGACCGGCGGGCAGACCCCGGACCCAAACCGGGCAGACCGCGAGCTGGCGGCGCTGCTGTTCCAGGGCCTGGGGCAGATCGCCGACAAGAAGGGTTGCGGCGGCATCGCCAAGCGCGCCCGTGCCGCGCTCGACAAGCAGCTCGAAGCCATCACTGGAATCCCCGCCCCGAAGCCGCGCGAGCGCCGGCCGCCCGGCCCGCGCCTGGCGGCGCCGAAGCCGGTGCCGGCTGGCCGCATTGCGGGAGTGGACTGATGCCGCTTTATCGCGTCTTTCAGCCGGCCCTCTCGGACCTGTATCCCGGCGCCCACCGGATCGGGATCGAGTTCCAGCGCGCCGAGACCCCGGCCGCCGCCGCCCGCGCCTTCGTCGCCGCCTATGTCGATGACTGCTTTCTGGAGCCGGCGATGGCGACGCTGGCGACCGACCTTATGGGCGTGACTTCCATCTTCGAGCAGGACCGCAGCGGCGCCTGGGCGGTTGCCGAGATGAGCGGGGTGACGCTGGACGCGCGACAGCGCCCCACCCGGGAGAGCACCAAGGAGATGACAGAGCGGATTGTCGCCGCCTTCATCATTCCGCAGGGAAAGGTGTGGGATGACCGGCGATAACTCCACCACCCGCCTGGTCGTCGTCGACGGCCAGGCGTTCGAGGTCAGCACCGCGCCCTTCGCGGTCGGCCAGTGGGCCGCCGCGCAGACCGATGGCGGTCTCTACATCCAGGGCCGGGTGACGCGGGTGGCGACCGGCGTGGTGACGATCCATGAAGAGATGGGGTCCGGGTTCCGCTGGCATTGCACGGTCCCGGTCGAGCGCGTCTATCAGCGGCGGCCCTAACTTGCTCTCCCCGCGCCTTACCGCAAGTGATGCAGCCAAACCGGATACAGGAGATGAACATGGACCTTGATGAACCCGCGCCCGGAACAACGCCGATCCTTTGGGTGGGCGAGGAAGGCAAGAGCGAGCGCCTGACAAACCCACGCGACGCGGAGATTGCCGACCTACGTAGCAACATCAGCGGTCAGGTCCGCGAGATGGACAGGCTGGCGGGCAAGCACCACGAAGCCCTGCTTGCGCGGGACCACTACAAGCGCCTGTGCGCTGCCGCTTGCGAGTTTCTGCGCTCGCCGGCCCTGCACACTCTGCGCGTCGGGGATCGGCGGTTCACCCGAGAGGAGCTGATCGACTATCTGACCGACATGGACGGAGGCCCGACGTGATGCGGGCTGACGTGCGATAAGCATCCCTTACCGCAACAGACACGGAGACAGCCACAATGCCCGGTGCCGGGATTTCAGGAACGCCCCGCATCCGGGTGGTGGTCGGCATTTGGTGGGCTCGCTACCGCTTCGAGACGCTGGTGTCTCGGCGCCGGCCCTTCGCCATCATGGAGGGGCGGCGCCGGTTCAAGGTGTTCCTGATGTCCCGAGGGCTGGCGCCCCGAAGGCGGGGGAGAGGCGTCCGCCTCTGACCTGTAACGCATCGTGTGTTCACGGAGCATTGGCTACCCGCGATGCGCCAGGCCCCTTCCGGCCCCCACCCCGAGCCTAACCGGGGTGGTAGGATCGGACCAGCCGCAGGAGCTGCTGGAATGAGTATGCCGACCGGAACCAATACGACCTGGGCGCAGGTGCATGAGCTGCGCCGCGCCGAACCTGGCATCGGCGCCGGGAGGATCGCCCGCCGTCTCGGCATCTGCCGCAGCCTGGCGCAGCGCCTTCTCAGGGAGACGATGGAAGAGGCGAATGAACGTGGCCGCTGCACCCGCAAGCGCCGCCACCCAACCGAGATGCACGCCAGGGCCGCGATCGTGGCCATCCGCGCCGAAGGCAACCCCAGCCAGCTCAGCGCCTACTCGTGCAGCTTCTGCGGCGGCTGGCATGTCGGGCACACCGCCGGGCAGAAGCTCATGCAAATCCTCATGGCGGCCGAATGAAGCGGGTCTACGAGGGCCGCAGCAACGTGCGGCCGGTGATCTATCCGCCGAAGGAGGCCAGGCCGCCGGCCTGGCCGTACCTGTCGCCGATGCAGCGCGCCATCGTCACCATTGAGTATCGACTGGCGCAGCCTGAGACACCGGAGACAGAGTCGGGAGACCAGGCGGAACACAACCAGGCCGGGCACAACAAGGTTGCCGACTAGCTAACCGCGCCGTGTCTGTCCTATGGTCGCCATCGAGGACAGATCAGGGATGCTAAGATGCCCGTCGACGACACCCCGCGCTGGCGGGGGAACCTCCGCAGCGGTGTGGGTGAACTGGTCTCCCCTCCCCACCCCCGCCCGCAGGAGGCACCGTGTCAGTAGCATTTCGCATTAAAGAGCGTGTCGGGTTTAATCCCACCGCAGCAGAAGAGACGCTGTTACTGGACGCTTATCTCATGGTTCGAGAAAGCATCCAGCAATATCCCATCATTCAGATGTTTGAAGACCTCTTTCTCCAGCAGGGAAAGGCATTTGAAGAGCGGGTTTGCGTCAGCATCAACCTCGCTTTGAAGACCGCAGAACTGCCGGCCATTCACCGCTTCTATCCGAAGCCATCGCTTTGGGATGAATACACCAGGCTCGATAATGAAGAGCGCGTCGCCATCCGCCGCACGATCCTGGAAAAGCTCGGCAACCCGCGCGAGCGCGCCCGGATTGTCCGACTAGCCCGCATCGATTACGACGCCATGGCGAACCTCTATTTGGAGGTGCCCAGCGATTACCGGCAGATGTTTGACGATGCCGTGGAGCGCATCAAAAACGACCAGCTCTCGCCCCCGAAGCCGCTGCTTTGGACACCTCCACCCCAGCGACTGATCGAGCTGAGCAGCGAGCAGCCGGCCCACTCGCCGCTGATCCCGCCCGACCTGCGCGGCCCGATGATGCGCCTGGCGGCGATGGGCAAGCCGGCCGGCGAGGTGATCGAGGCGGAGCGGCCCCAGCCCGCCATCACCCCGCCAGCACCCCGGCCACCTGCGCCGGTCTACGCCCCTCGGCCGAGACAGCCGGTGATCCCGGTGCCGGTCGCGCCACCAGCGCCGCCGGTGGCGGCGCCACCACCTGCGCCAGCGCCCGCGCCAACACCCCAGCCGGTCGCCAGGGCCGCCCCTCCCAAACCATCCGACGACGCGCCCCGGCCCAACATGGCGGAGCCGGTGGACCAGGTTGCCGCCGCAGCGCAGGCTCTGCACGACCACCGCAACGAGATGCGGAAGGCGAAGGAGACCATGGAGGAAGCCCAGCGGCGTTACACCGCGCTGGCCTTTGGATCGGCGTCCCTGGAACGGGCGCTGCGTGACGCGATGGAGAACCTGTGATGCCGACTCTGGAAGAAGACCTCCGCACCTCCGCCCGGGTTGGCCGTTCGGCCCCCCTCGCCAACAAGGCGCAGATCGAGGCCGCTGCCATGCGGCAGACCTTGGAGGAAATCAGCAGGACCTGCGGCGGCCGGGCCGCCCGCCTGGCGCGGGCCGTCCTCGGCATCCCGCAGACCCCCATGCTGCACTCCCCGGACATGCTGCCGTGAGCGGCGAGGCGCCAGCGCGGCCGGCCATGACGCCGGCCCTGCGTGAGGTTTGGGAGGCGGGCGTGACCGAGTGCGCGGTCCTGCTGTCTCGCAACCTGCCGATGGTCTACCGCGAGCGGATCGAGGCCCTGTCGCTGGGCCTGCTGCACGGCACCCTCGGCACCGGCCGGAGGCCGGCGCCGTGAGCTTCGCCTGCCCCATCTGCAGCCGGGTCTCGCACAACCCGCGAGACGAAGCCGAACGCTACTGCGGGGTGTGCGGCTTCGTCGACGAGCCCTTCGACAAGGAGGGCCGGCCGCGCACCATGCGGAAGGGGCCGCCGCCACCGCCAGCGGTGCCCGTGGACCAGGCCGACTACAACGAGGGGGTCCACACCTCCCGGCGCCAGGCGGCCCGCCTCCATGGCGCCTATCTCGCCGCTGGCGCCCGCCCCTTTTGGGCGCTCAAGGAGGCGCCGCCGTTGCCGGACGGCGAGCGCTACGGCGTCGCCCACTTATGGGTGGCGCTGCCAACGCTCCGCCCCACCGGCTGGGGCGTCCGGGCGTCGACCTGGGACGAGCTGCGGGCGCTGCTGCCGGCGGGCCTGCACCTCGGCATCGGCCCCTATCCCGAGCCCGACATCGTGGAGACCTGGGCGTGAGCGACGATGAAGGGATGCGCGAGCTGGACGCCACCGCCAGCACCATCCCGGGCTTCGCCGAGCTGGAGCGCGTCTACGCCCACCTCAAGACAGCCGAGATGATCCTGCGCGCCCTTCGGGGCGCGCTGCCGGACACGATCGGCCGCGACACCGCCTTCCGCATCGGCATCGCCTTCGCCGAGACGGAGAACGCCAAGGAGCTGGTGCTGCGCGACCTGGCGACGATCCTCCAAGCCCACGGCGACGCGATTACCAAGGCCAACGAACCGCAGTAAGGTGGCCGGGAGAGTAGGCTAGGGCCGGGCAGTCCCGTCCCGCGCGCCCCGCTGGGGCCGGCCTACTCGCTCCCTCCCATCGCCGCCTGCCTCGCCCGCATCCGCGCCTGCAGCGCATCCATCGCCGCGCCGTGCTGGGCGCCTGGCGCCTTCGATCGCACCAGCGGGCTCTCCCACCGCCCCACCACGCTGGGCGGCCTGGCGGCCTGCTGCCGTAGCTCCTGCTCAGTAGCCCTTTCTTTTTCGAGACGCGCCCGCACAGCGGCCGGCAGGAACTGCCCGGTCGTTGCGTCTTGCGTGATGCGTTTCTCACCTTCTCCGAAGGTGATTCCTCCAACGGCAAAAAGTCGTGCCCTACGAACCGTGCGGAGGCCGCAGGGAAAAGCCTGTCTCATGTCCGGGAACGTAAAGGCATCGGAAGTCCGCATCCCCTTCCGCACCTGGTAGAGCTTGCCGCCCATGCGAACGGGCCAGGCTACCGACCGGGTGCGTTTGTGGCGGATGATGAGCCGGTACTGGATCAGGGCGGCCTTGCCGCGCTGGACGGTGCGGACATCGCGGCCGATCCGCTCCGCCAGCTCCGCCTCGCTCAACCACAACCCGCCCGCCGGGCGGCGGGCGTGCAGCAGCTCGTTCAGCAGCTCCATCGTCGCGCCGGTGAACGGCCGGCGCCAGCCGCGCTTGCGGGCGCGGCGGTTCAGCGTCTTCGCCCAGGCCCACACACGGGCCTTGGTCTCGGCGGAGGGGGTACACTGAGGCACATCGAAGGGACGCGGCATGTCTCTGTCTCCCGCAGGGGAGACCGCCGGCCTAACCGGGGCGGGCCTTCGACATGGCTCTCCCGTTTAGCATCCGGTTCGGGATTGCTATCCGGTGCCAGCTTGTGCAGGATGCGGGTGCGAGCCGGTCCTGCCCTGGCAGATAGTTGCCATGCCGAGGCCCCCGTCCTTTTAGGTCGGGGGCCTTCTGCGTTTTACGGGCTCATCGGGATGACTCGCTCTCCATGCCGGGAGAATGGGCCGGCCCCGTTCCGGCCGTCTAGCCCTATTGGCGAGGCAACCCCCCGGGGGTTATCTCTCGTGGTGCGTCCCAAAGGAGCACGGGTGCCCATGGAGCTGATCGCCGAGGCCGGTATCACCACCGGCCGCCATATCCCCAATCCCACCCTTGAGTTGTTGAAGATCGCCATCGAGGCGGGCGTCCCCGCCTCATGGTTGGACGTGCAGATCACCAAGCCCATGGCACGGTTGATGCTGCGGTACAATAAAAGCACCGAGACCAACCGGAAGTTATCGCCGAAGAAGGTCAAGGATCACGCCGCCAGTCTCGACGATGGCCGCTGGATCAACACCGGCGAGCCGCTGATTTTCTCGGATGAGGCCCTGCTGAATGACGGCCAGCACCGGCTGGAAGGCTTCCTCGCCTCGACGAAGAGCGTCCTGGTCTGCGACATCCGATTCGGGATCAAGCGGCGGGCCTTCCTGGACACCAACACCGGCAAGAGCCGCAACGCCTCGGATGCCCTGCTGATCGCCGGCCTCCCCTCCACCACCATCATCGGCGCCATCGCCCGCGCGGTGCGCGCCTACCATCGAGGGATGCCGAGCGGCCTGTTCCTGGGCGTCGACAACCGCACCGTGGTCGAGATGGTCGAGACCGACGACGACCTGACCACCGCCTACCAAATGACGCAGACCCTGCCCCGCCAGGTCCGCCTCGCCGTCGTCGGGGCGGTGCTCTACATGGCGCTCAAGGTGGCGAACCGGGCGACGGTTGAGGAATTTCACCACATCCTCAAAACCGGCGAGGGCTCGGCCGCCAACCCGGCGCATCGCCTGCGGGAGACCCTGCTGGCGCAGACCAAGGCGCGGCACACCAACCAGGGGCGCGTCGTGACCTATGCCATCTGCGTCCAAGCCTGGAACGCCTGGCACGCCGGCAAGCCGGCGGGCCGCTGGTACAAGCCGAGCGACGGCGGCTTCCCCCAGGTGGTCAAATACCCGCCGAGCCCCGCCAAGCTGTGAGCGACGACAAGCCGGGCCTGTGGAGCCGCAACCAGTTCTTCGCGGTGGTTGCGGGGGTCGTCGGCGCCTGGGGGCTGGTGATGGCGCTGGCCTTCCTCGTGCTGTCTTGGTGGCCCTAGCCGAACCAGCGATCCCGCGCCTTCACCGCGCAGATGTCGCCGTACCACTTGGCCGCGCGCTCCAGGTGGTCCCCGGTCACCCGCAGCCGCCAGCGGTTGGAGCGGTCGGTGTAGAGGCCGCCCGCGTTGTAGGCGGCAGCGGCCCGGATCGGGTCGAGCCCGGTGCGGGGCGCCTGGCGCTTGAGGTAGAGCGCCCCCGCCCGGATGCTTGTCTCCGGCTCGTATAAGGCGGCGACCGAGACAGCCCGGCCCAGCATGTCGGAGGCGGTCCCGGTCAGGGTCTGCATCAGCCCGGCGCTCTCCCGCCCGTCCGGCTCGCGCCGGTAGGCGTTCGGGTTGCCGGTGCTCTCGGTGGCGATCGTCATCACGATCACCTCCGCCGGGATGGCCAGCTCCTGCGCGATGCGCAGGATCAGGTTCCCCCACACTTGCCATATCCGGGTGATGGTGACGGGCTCGCCGGTGGTGCGCAGCGGCTCCGGGTCCTCTTCCGTCACGATGCCGGCCGGGGTGACGCGCCAGCCCAGGCCCCCCTCCCAGCGCTGCCAGGCCACCGGAGGCGGGCCAGGGAGGGCGGGAGGGGGTGCCGGCAGGGCGAGCACCGGCGGCGCCTGGCGGGCCGCCGTGATGGCCTCCGTGGCGAGCTGGGTGGCGTGGGCCGCCGCCGCCTGGTTGGCCTCCTGAGCGCGCCGGCCGGAGGCCGACGCGCCGAGCCAGTAGTTCACCACCGCCCCCATGGC
>JACCDR011234287.1_pt1 | contig 14532 bp, 11 predicted proteins | sample 7446431 | NCBI WGS metagenome assembly JACCDR01 (sample SAMN15323443, study PRJNA562643) | freshwater metagenome | isolation source: river surface water | place: USA:Blue River Watershed | collected 2017-08-17 | reverse complement strand
CGCCTCGCGCACCATCTCCGGCTCGGCCAGGGAATCGCCGATGCGCTTGCCCGCAGCCAGCAGGAAGGTGTTGGCGATGCCGCCCCCCCCGATGAGCCGATACACCCGGGACGCCAGGGTCTTGAGGATGGACAGCTTGGTAGAGACCTTGGAGCCGCCGACGATAGCCACCAGCGGCCGCCTGGGGTTCTGCAGCGCTTGGGTGATCGCGTCCATCTCGGCCGCCAGCAGCGGGCCGGCACAGGCGACCGGCGCGTACTGCGCGATGCCATAGGTCGAAGCCTCGGCGCGATGGGCCGTGCCGAAGGCGTCGTGCACGAAGATGTCGCAGAGCGCCGCCATCTTGCGGCTGAGCTCCTCGCTGTTTTTCTTCTCGCCCTTGTTGACGCGCACGTTCTCCAGCATCACGAGCTGGCCCGGGGCGACCTGCACGCCCTCGACCCAGTTGGCCAGCAGCGGCACCTCACGGCCCATGAGCTCACCCAGGCGCCGGGCCACCGGCGCCAGGCTGTCTTCGGGTTTCATCTCGCCCTCGGAAGGGCGACCCAGATGCGATGTGACCATGACGGCGGCGCCGGCCTTGAGCGCCATTTCGATGCAGGGGATCGAGGCGCGGATACGGGTGTCTTCGGTGATACGACCGGCCTCGTCCTGCGGGACGTTGAGGTCGGCGCGGATGAAGACGCGTTGGCCCTGGGCCCGGCCCTGCTCGCACAGGGTCTGGAAGCGGATGAAGTTCATGAGGATGGAGGCTGGAGTTGAAAAAGCGGTGCGCCGGTCGTGAAACCGGCAGGTAACCCGCGATTTTAGAGGCTGCGCTGTCGCGCGCCTTACCAGCCCAGCCCCAGGCGCAGGGGCAGGTAGACCGCCATGCCCACCACGATGGTGCCCAGCATGACCCAGGTGCTCTTTCTGCGCCAGATATACCAGGCGCCTCCGGCGACCACGGCGAACAGGCGCGCGTCCTGCCAGGTCTGCGCCAGCTGCCCCTGGGTCATCACGATCTCGGGCACGATCACCGCGGCCAGCGCGGCGATGGGTGCGTACTGCAGGCCACGCTGGGCCCAGTGCGGCAGGCTCCAGGGCCGGCTGGAGATGAAGAAGAAGGACCGCGTGACCACAGTGACCACCGCCAGGCCGACGATGACCCCGAGGGTCCAGAGGTCCGTCTCTTTCACCGCGCCTCCTCGTGCCGCAGAGGCGGGGTTTTCTCGAGCAGCAGACACAGGGCCACGGCCGCAGCGATGGCGACCACGATGTTGAGCTTGAAGGGCAGCGCAAAGGCAGCCACGGCCGCCGCCCCGGCCACGCCGGCCGAGACCAGGCGCAGCTTGCTGCTGGCCAGGGAACAGGCCACGCCCAGCAGGGCCAGGATGCCCGCAAAACCCAGCCCCCAGTGGGTCGGCACAGAGTGGGCGAGAAAAATGCCCAGCAGGCTCGCGGCCTGCCAGCTGCCCCAGTTGGTGGCACAGCCGCCCATCAGGTAGGCCAGCTGGGCCTGGCGCTCTGGCGCGGTCTGCGGGGGGTGATGAAAACGTTTGGTGAACATCACATAGCTGAGATCGGCGGTCACGTAACCCGCCAGCAGCCGCCAGCGTCGCGGCAGGTGCATGAGATAGGGACGCATGTGGGCGCTGAAGACCACGAAGCGCAGGTTGACGCAAAAGCCCGTGGCCCAGATCACGATCACGGGCGCACCGGCTGCGATCAGCGGGATGGCCGCGAGTTGCGAGCTGCCCGCATAGACCAGCAGGGTCATGGCCACGGCCTCGACCAGGCTCATGCCGGACTTGATCATCGCCACGCCGGTCATCATGCCCCAGGCGGCCAGCCCCGGCGCCACCGAACTCATGTCGCGCAAGCCCTGGCGAAACTCGGGATGTTCGACGAACTGGCGCAGCCTGCCCATGGCTCAGGCTCCCAGCACGACACCGGTCGGCAGCGCCTGGCCGCGCAGGAAGTCGGCAGCGGACAGACGCTTGCCACCGGCACGCTGCAGTTCGGTGAGGCAGAGCACGCCCTGTCCGCACTGCACGCGGATGCCATCGGCCTGGGTCGCCAGCACCGTCCCCGGCGGCTGGCCGCTGTCTTGCGTGGCGCCGTCGACCTGCGCCTGCCAGAGCTTGAGCGACTCGCCCTGCCACAGCGTGGCCGCGCCAGGGACCGGGTTGAAGGCCCGGATGCGGCGTGCGACCGTATCCGCGGCTTGCGCCCACTGGATCTGCGCCTCGGCCTTCTCGATCTTGCGGGCATAGGTCACGCCCTCGGCGGGCTGGGGCGTGCGCGCCAGGCCGCCGCAGGCCGCGATCTCCAGCGCCTCGACGATGAGCCGTCCACCCAGCACGGCCAGCTTGTCATGCAGGCTGCCCGTCGTGTCTTCCGGCTGGATGCGCAGACGCTCGACCAGGAGCATGTCCCCCGTGTCCAGCCCCGCGTCCATCTGCATGATGGTGACGCCGGTCTCGGCGTCACCGGCCTCGACGGCGCGGTGGATGGGCGCGGCGCCGCGCCAGCGCGGCAGCAGGGACGCATGGATGTTCAGGCAACCCAGACGGGGCAGATCCAGCACCCACTGCGGCAGGATCAGGCCATAAGCCGCCACGACCATCACGTCGGCTTGCGCAGCCTCCAGCGCCGCGCGTGCCGCAGCAGCTTCTTCGGGGTACTTGCCATCGAGCCGCAGGCTCGGCGGTTGCGCCACGGGCAAGGCGTGGGCCAGTGCGTACTGCTTGACGGGCGAGGCCTGCAGTTTCATGCCGCGGCCCGCGGGCCGGTCGGGCTGGGTCAGGACCAGGGGTATCGTGAATCCGGCGGCATGCAGCCTTTCCAGCGCCACCCGGGCGAACTCGGGCGTGCCGGCAAAGGCGACTCTCAACGCTGCGCCTCGCGCTGGGCCTTGAGCATCTTGGTCTTGATGCGGTTGCGCTTGAGCGGGGAGAGGTATTCGACAAAGACCTTGCCCATCAGGTGGTCCATCTCGTGCTGGATGCAGATGGCCAGCAAGCCCTCGGCCTCGATCATCTGCTCCCGGCCCTCTCCATCGAGACAGCGCACGTGCACGCGCTCATGGCGCTCGACACCGTCGTAGATGCCGGGTACGGACAGGCAGCCTTCGTCGTTGACCTTGGTCTCAGGGCTGGCCCAGACGATCTCGGGATTGATCAGCACCAGAGGCTGGTCGCGCCCCTCGGAAACGTCGATCACGATCAGCCGCTCGTGCACATTGACCTGGGTCGCGGCCAGGCCGATGCCATGCGAATCGTGCATGGTCTCGAACATGTCGGCGATCAGTTGCTTGATGCGTGCGTCCACGGCCTGCACGGGCTGGGCCACGGTGTGCAGGCGCGGGTCGGGGAAACAGAGGATGGGTAGCAGTGCCATAAAAAGCTCGCGGATGTCGCTATTTTCGCCACTTTTGGCGGACCAGTTTGCAACAAAGTTCAGAAAACATTGCCCAATCAAGGGCTTGGGCGCAAAATCGCGCGTGATTTATTAAGTATTCCGGGTCGGGCGGACGGTCGTTCCGCCTCCGGAACCAGCCGGGGGCATCGTGAAGCAGCAAGACATGACGAACAACAGGATGGGGGTCAGCGCCCGAGTGTCCATGATCGCGGCCACGCTGAGCCTGCTGAGCCTGCCGGCCTGGAGCCAGAAATTCCCCAACCTGCCCATCAGCGCCGAGCAGAACGCCACGGCCCAGAAGGTGGCCCAGGCAGGCGTGCCGCTGTCCGAACTCGCCCCGGACGCACCGGATTCCTACGTCATCAAGTCCGGCGACACGTTGTGGGCCATTTCGAAGATGTACCTGCGCAGTCCCTGGCGCTGGCCCGAACTCTGGGGCATGAACCTCGAGGAAATCCTCAATCCCCACCTGATCTACCCTGGCCAGGCGCTCTACCTGATCAAACGCGACGGCCGGGCCATGCTCTCGGGCAGCCCGCCTTCGGGCACGACGGCCGACGCGGCGGGTGCCGGCACGGCTGCTTCCGGCTCGGCCCCGGCCGCCGACAGCCGGGGCAGTGGCGGTCTCGACACCGTGCGCCTGTCGCCGCGCATCCGTTACCAGGAAGCCAGCAATCCGCTGACCACCCTGCGGACCCGGGATATCGAGCCCTTCCTGGCCGAGCCCCTGATCGTCGAGGAAAACGAATTGCAGCTGGCGCCCCGCATCGTGGCCGCCGGTGAAAACCGCGTGATCATCGGTCGCGGCGACCGCGTGTATGCGCGCGGACCGGCGAGCGCCCCCCTGCTCGACGAGCCGCAGAAACTCAAGCAGTTCCGCATCTTCCGCAACGCCAAACCGCTGCGCGACCCCGAGACCGGCGAGGTTCTGGGCTACGAGGCCGAATTCCTGGGCAAGGCGGCGCTGGCCCGTAGCGAAGGCCGCACGGAGATCGCCTCGGCGGGCGGCAAGGTCAACACCGCACTGGTTCCCGCCACCATCGACATCACCTCCGCCAAAAGCGAGATCCTGGTCGGTGACCGCATGGCCCCCGAGCCCGAGCGCGAGTTCCTGAGTTTTGCGCCGCGCGCCCCAGGCCGCGCCGTCAATGGCCGCATCGTCTCGATCTATGGCAACAGCTCGGTGGCCAATGCTTCGCAGAACCAGGTGGTGGTGCTCAACCGCGGTCGCCGCGATGGTATCGAGAGCGGGCACGTGCTGGCCATTCTCAAGGACGGCCAGCAGCTGGTCGATGCCACCGATCCCGCGCGCCCCCTGATCAAGCTGCCCAATGAACGTAACGGCTTGCTCATGGTGTTCCGTGTCTACGAAAAGCTGTCCTACGGACTGATCCTGGACATCACGGACGCTGTGCGCGTGGGCGATCGCCTGACCTCGCCGCGGTAAGGCCCACGACCGGCGGCCAGCCATGCCATGGAGCGCTCGGAACTAGGCGCCTGGCTGCGGCTGGCCCTCACACCCGGCCTCGGCCCACAGAGCTCGCGCAGGCTGCTGGCCGCTTTCGGCCTGCCGCAGGACATCTTCGGGCAGAGTGGCACCGCGCTCCAGCAGCTTCTGAGTCCCGCACAGGCCCAGGCGCTGCACACGGTACCGGAGGACTGGAGCGAGCAGCTGGAAGCCACCTGGGCCTGGCTGCAGGAAGCACCGGGGCAGCGTGCCGTGGTCCCGCTGGGTGACACCTTCTACCCCCCCTCGCTGCTGGACATCGAAGACCCGCCTCTGCTGCTGTACCTGGCGGGTCGGCTGGACCTGCGTCTGGAGGCCGGCCGCGGCCTGGCCGTGGTGGGTAGCCGCAACCCGACGCCCCAGGGCGCCCTCAACGCCCGTCAATTCTCACAGGCCCTGGCCGAAGCCGGACTGACCATCGTGTCAGGACTGGCGCTGGGCATCGATGGCGCCGCGCACGAAGGCGCGCTTGCGGGGCACGCCGACGCTGGCCTGGCCACCGTGGCGGTCGTCGGAACGGGCCTGGACCGGGTGTATCCCAAGCGCCACCACGCCCTGGCCCATCGCATCAGCGAGCGAGGTTGGCTGGTGAGCGAGTACCCGCTGGGCACGCCGCCTCTGGCCGCCAACTTCCCCCGCCGCAACCGCCTGATCGCCGGGCTCTCCAGCGCCACCCTGGTGGTCGAGGCCGCGCTGGAGTCCGGATCGCTGATCACCGCCCGCCTGGCCGCGGAACAGGGCAAGGATGTGTTTGCCATCCCTGGCTCCATCCATGCCCCGCAGGCACGGGGCTGCCATGCCCTGATCCGGCAGGGCGCGAAACTCGTCGAATCCGCCCAGGACGTGCTGGAAGAGCTGCGGGGCCACACCCCCCTGCATACTTGTGCCAGCGCCGTGCCCGATGACGCGGACCCGCTGGAGCAGGCCCTGGGACTGGACCCCGTGAGCCTGGATGCCCTGCAGGCCCGCACCGGCCTGGACACCCCGGAGCTGCTGGCCCGGCTGATGACCCTGGAGCTGGACGGTCGGGTGGCCCGTCTGCCGGGCGGCCTGCTGCAGAGGCTGGTCCGAAGCTAGGGCCGGTCGTACCCGGTGCGCAACAGCACCACTTCCACCCCCCATTTCCTGCTGGCAGCGCCTGCGTTCTGCGCTATATTGAAGTCATGTTCGAAGTGCTTGTGTACGTGTACGAAAACTACTGGCGCGGCGATGCCTGCCCCGAACTCCCCCAACTCGAACGCAAACTCAGCGCCATCGGCTTCGATGCCGACGAGATCCGCGATGCCCTGATCTGGCTGGACGGCCTGAACCTCGCCGCCCAGAGCACGCTCTGGCTGGACACCACGCCGGACCAGGACAGCCCGGAAGTGCTGCCCAGCTTCCCTGCCTCGGACAGCCTGCGCATCTATTCGGTGGCTGAGCAGAACCACCTGGGCGCCGAGTGCCTGGGTTTCATCAGCTTCCTCGAATCGGCAGGTGTGCTGCCTCCCCCCATGCGCGAGGTCATCGTTGACCGCGCCATGGCCGTGCCGGGCGAGCCCATGGCGCTGGATGATCTCAAGATCATCATCCTCATGGTGTACTGGAGCTTCGGGGAAGAACCCGACACGCTGATTCTCGACGAACTGTACGACGACAGCGCCGAGCGCATCGCGCACTGAGCCTGTCCTTTCCTACCTGAATGCAAAAGGCCCCTCACGGGGCCTTTTGTTGTCTGGGCTTCAGGCGACGAGGCGCTCGGGGTTCGCTTCGAGACGGGTGAGCGCCTCGCGCGTGGCGCGCACCGTGAGCGTCTCCTCCTCCTGCGGCAGCAGCAGGCCGGCCTGCAGGTAGGCCGCCAGGCGGCCGGCCTGGATCAGATAGCTCTGTCCATCCGTCGAGGCAAAGAGGTTGAGGTGCTTGCGGTCGCTGCGCCAGACAAACTGCACGGGATGCACCTTGCCGTTGTGGTCCAGCGTGAACCAGGAGCCCACCTGCAACTCCTGCGCCCAGGCCACCATGGCCGGCGTGGGTTTGGAGCCGCCATTGGTGACCACGGAGATGGTCGATGCATCGATGCCCAGCATCATCTCGATGCTCTCGGCGTCCAGCGGCAGGTCGCCCAGGCCGTCCTCGCTGACAAAGTCTTCCAGATTGGCCAGGCGCTGCGTCATCGCATCGATCTGGGCCTGGGGAATGGCCTGGGTCTTGGACATGAAGGCATCGGCCATCGTGTCGCTCACGATCTTGATGTGCGCGTCCTGGTCGGTCACCGACATGCCCAGCAGGGTCATCCCTGCGCGCAGGCGCTGCAGCAACTGCGGCAGGTCCTGGATCACACGGGCGCGGTCGTTGCGGTTGGGCTTGGCACTGGCCGACCACACCAGGTCGGCCGCCGCTTTCTTGAGCGCCACGGTCTCGGCGTCCTTGGGGCCCTTGCGCACGGCAGACACCGCCAGCACCTCGGCCCAGACCTTGAACAGGAAGGTGCGAATCTCGTCGCGGACCGGGATGTCCTTGAGCAGGTTGCGCATCTCGATCGTGTACTGGATCGTCAGCGTCTCCTTCTGCTCGACCTGCTGCGCCACGCTCACGACCTTCTGCGTTTTCTCCTTGCCGGTCAGGTACTTGGCCAGGAACTTCTGGAACTCGTCGTAGACGATCTGGAAAACGCGCTTGCCCGTCTCGGGATACTGCTCGATGACCTGCACGATGCGCTTGATCTCGGCTTCCAGGGCGCTGCCCGTGATGCTGCTGGCCTCGAAGCCCATGACGCAGGAGCCCATGCGGTCGATCAGCTGACGGGCCGGGTGGTTGATGGAGCCGAAGAAATCGGGATCGGACAGCGCCACGCGCAGCACCGGCATCTGCAGACGGGCGAACCAGACACGGATGGTCGTCGGGATCCGCTCTTCGGCCAGGATGGCCTGGAACATGAGCGCCACCATCTCGATGGTGGCTTTTTCGCTCTTGGTCTCGGCCTTTTTCTTGAGCTCGTCGGTTTTCTCGCGCAGCTTCTCGGCCACCCGTACCACGCCAGCCGGGCTGTAGTCCTCGTAGATCGTTCCACCGGCAGCGGCCATCCCCGCCACGGGGCGCTCGGCAATCGCTGCCGCCAGGCCAGGCGAGGGCGCATGCGCAGCCGTGCTGCCGAAATCGGCCACGCCCTGACCCACCAGCAGACGCTTGAGCTGGCCAAACATGCCCTGGGCCCGGCTGCGCGTCCTGGCCAGAGGCGTGGTCTGCGTCATCAGGCGCGTTTCCTCATGGGCCCCGCCATCTTGGGAGGGTGCCGCCTGGGACATCGCCTGGTGCATCTGTGCGGGCGTCTGACCCAGGGCAGAGGGCATGGAGGTCGCGGGCCCGCCCGGACCGCTGAGGGGAGGCGTCCGCCCCGAAGGCGTGGACGGTACACCGCCATCGTCCCAGCCCAGGCGGCCACCAAAAAGCTGTCCGCTGCTGCGACCGGAAGGGGGCATCCCCTGGCCGGCTGGCATGGGGGCCGGCTGGCCCCCCGGGTAATACGCCGGGGGCGGCGCACCATACCCCGGAGTCGGTGGGGACATCGGCGCACCGGAGCCGCGGGCCTGCGGCATCGGAACGCCACCCAGCGGGGCAGGCGCAGAAACCACGGCCTGGGCGCCGCCATGGGCCTGGTTCGGATAGGCCTGGGCCATGCCCGCAGCACCATAGGCCGAAGGCGGTACCCCCCCCCAGCCTGCGCCCGTGTCACCGGGCAGCTGCGAGTCGGGGAAGGCGGAGTCCTGCGGCGGCGCCCCCGGCGGGGGTGGCGGACGACGGCCGACATTGGCACGCTTGACCCGGTCCTTGAGGTCGATGGTTGGCATCACGCCCTGCTGGATCAGGAACTCATTGCCGTTCGCGTAGGCCGCCTTGAGTTTTTCAACCAGGTGCTTCTGTACCACGTCGTTGACCATGGGCCAGGACTCGCGCGGCATGCCACAGGTGGTCCACTGCTCGATCATGAGCAGGATCAGCACCTCGGGACGCAGGAGATCGTGGCCCTCGAGATCGTCGCGGCTCTCGAGCGTCTTGATACGCACCCGCAGGTCGTCGAGCTCGCCGCCGACCTTCTCGACCACCGAGAGCACCAGGCGCGAAGCCAGGATCTTGTTCTCGACCGCATCGGTGCCGACCAGGGACAGACCACCATCGCCTTCCAGCGAGAGCTCGTCCTTCTTCTTCTCCGTCTTCTTGCCGGCCGGTGACTTGAGCGACTCCTGCCAGACCTTCATGGTCCCGTCGATCCAGGGCCCGCGCTGTTTCTGGAACAGCATCCAGGCGTCACGCCGGTTCTGCATGTCCCGCGTCGTGCCCTTCTCGTTGAGCAGCGCCGTCAGCCGATCCTGGATGGTGCCCCCCAGCTCGACCAGGATCTTCTGCGCATCGTCCAGAAAACGCTCACGCGTCTTCTGGGCGAGTTGCATGCGCTGCATGTAGGAGAGCGGGGTGGCCATGCGTGCTGCCCAGGTTCAGACCACGGCCCCGGCGTTGGGGTCGTTGGGATCGGTCTCGCGCTTGGCGCCGCCGCCCTTGATCAGGTCCTCGCGCTTGACGCCCAGCCACATGGCAATGGCCGCGGCCACGAAGACCGAGGAGTAGATGCCGAAACAGATGCCGATGGTCAGGGCCAGCGCAAAATAATGCAGCGTCGGGCCGCCAAACAGCAGCATGGACAGCACCATGATCTGCGTGCTGCCGTGCGTGATGATGGTGCGGCTGATGGTGGACGTGATGGCGTTGTCGATGATCGCCACCGTGTCCAGCTTGCGCAGGCGGCGGAAATTCTCGCGGATACGGTCGAAGATCACCACCGACTCGTTCACCGAGTAGCCCAGCACGGCCAGCACGGCCGCCAGGACCGGCAGGGAAAACTCCCACTGGAAGAAGGCAAAAAAGCCGAGGATGATCACCACATCGTGCAGGTTGGCGATGATGGCGGCCACGGCGAACTTCCACTCGAAGCGCAGGGCCAGGTAGACCATGATGCCGACCACCACAAAGCCGAGGGCCATGAGGCCGTCCAGGGCCAGTTCATCCCCCACCTGGGGGCCGACAAACTCGCTGCGGCGCAAGGTGGCGCTGGCGTCCTGGGCCTGGAGGGTGCCCATGACCTGTTCACTCTGCTGGCCCGAGGTGGCGCCCTTGACGGCCGGGATGCGGATCAGCACGTCGCGAGAGGTGCCGAAGTTCTGCACCTGCACATCCGCATAACCCAGCTTGGCGATGCCGCCGCGCACGGCCTCCAGATCGGCCGGCTGGGAATAACTCACTTCCATCAGCGTGCCACCGGTGAATTCCACCGACAGATGCAGGCCACGCGTGACCAGGAAAAAAACCGCCGCCACGAAGGTGACGACGGAGATGATGTTGAGCACCAGCGCATGCCGCATGAACGGAATGTCGCGCCGGATCTTGAAAAACTCCATGTTCTTCTTCCCTCAATCCACTTTGGCCGGGACCTGCCCATCGGGCCGCCAGACCGTGCCGATGGACACGGTCTTGAGCTTTTTACGGCTACCGTACCACAAATTAACCAAACCGCGCGAGAAGAAGACGGCCGAGAACATGCTCGTCAGAATCCCGAGACAGTGCACCACGGCAAAACCGCGCACCGGCCCGGAACCGAAGGCCAGCAGGGCCAGGCCGGCGATCAGGGTGGTGACGTTGGAGTCCAGGATGGTGGCCCAGGCCCGGTCGTAGCCGGTATGGATGGCCGCCTGCGGCGAGGCACCGTTGCGCAGTTCCTCGCGCACGCGCTCGTTGATCAGCACGTTGGCGTCGATGGCCATGCCCAGCACCAGGGCCATGGCGGCCATGCCGGGCAGGGTCAGGGTGGCCTGCAGCATGGACAGCACGGCGACCAGCAGCAGCAGGTTGATGCCCAGCGCCACGCTGGAGATCACGCCGAACAGCATGTAATAGATGCACATGAAGGCCGCCACGGCCAGGAAACCCCAGGTCACGCTGGCAAAACCCTTGTCGATGTTCTCGGCGCCCAGGCTCGGGCCGATGGTGCGCTCCTCGATGATTTCCATGGGCGCGGCCAGGGCGCCGGCCCGCAACAGCAGGGCCGTATCGGCCGCCTCGGTGCTGGTCATGCGACCGGAAATCTGGACCCGGCCGCCGCCGATCTCGGTGCGGATCACCGGCGCCGTGACCACCTCACCCTTGCCCTTCTCGAACAGGATGATGGCCATGCGCTTGTTGACGTTTTCCCGTGTCACGTCCTTGAAGATACGGGAGCCTTTGGCATCGAGCGACAGGTTGACGGTGGGCTCCTGGGTGTCGCTGGCGAAACCGGGCTGGGCATCGGTCAGGTTGTCGCCCGTCAGGATGACCTGCTTCTTCACGATCACGGCCTGACCGTTGCGATCCAGGTAGCGCTCGGCCCCGAAGGGCACGGGACCGCTGCCCGTTTCGGCGGCGCGCCCCTCGACGCTTTCATCCACCAGACGCAGTTCCAGCGTGGCGGTACGGCCCAGGATGTCCTTGGCCTTGGCCGTGTCCTGCACGCCGGGCAGCTGCACCACGATGCGGTCCTGTCCCTGCTGCTGGATCACGGGCTCGGCCACGCCGAGCTCGTTGATGCGGTTGTGCAGGGTGGTGATGTTCTGCTTGAGCGCCTGCTCCTGCACCAGACGTGCCGCCTGCGGCTTGAGGCTGAGGCTGAGCCGGGTATCGGCCCCCTCCTGCGTCTCGACGGCCTGCAGGTCGGCAAACTGGTCCAGCAGCACACGGCGGGCGGCCTCCAGCGTCGCGGCGTCGCGCAGGCGCAACTCGACGGACTGACCGTTGCGGCTGATGCCGCCATGGCGCACGTTTTTCTCACGCAACACGGTGCGCAGGTCACCCGCCAGGGACTCGGCCTTTTTGCTCAGGGCCGCCTGCATGTCAACCTGCAGCATGAAGTGCACACCACCGCGCAGGTCCAGGCCGAGGTACATGGGTGCGGCATGCAGCGACACCAGCCAGCCCGGGGTACGTGAGAGCAGGTTGAGGGCGACGATGTAGTCGGGGTCGGCGGGATCACGCGTGAGGGCGCGCTGGATGGCGTCCTTCGCCTTCAGCTGGAGATCCGTGCTCTCCAGGCGCACGCGCAGGGAGCTGCCTTCGAGGCTGATCGCATCAGGGGCAATGCCGGCCTCCTTGAGCGCCGCTTCGACCCGGGACTGGGTCGCAGCGTCCACCTTCTGGCTGGCCTTGGCGGGCGAAACCTGCACGGCAGGCGCCTCGCCAAAGAAGTTCGGGGCCGTGTAGACGGCCCCCACCAGCAACGCGATCACGATGATCACGTACTTCCACACGGGGTAACGGTTCATGAGAGGTCCGGCGTTTAACGTTCAGCGTTGCGCGTAATGGGCGTCGGTGCGGCGTTGACGCTCAACACGCAACGCCCGACGGCCGACCTCGCGTCACTTCATCGTGCCCTTGGGCAGCACCTGCACCACAGCCTGACGCTGCAGCTGCACTTCCACGCCCGAGGCCAGTTCCACGCCGATGAAATTCTCACCCAGGGAATTCACCCGGCCCAGGATGCCGCCAGCGGTCACCACCTCGTCGCCCTTGGCCAGGGCGTCGACCATGGCGCGGTGCTCCTTCTGCTTCTTCATCTGGGGACGGATCATGATGAAGTACAGCACCACGAACATCAGCACGATGGGCAGCATGCTCAGCAGGGAGGACTGCATGTCGCCACCGGCAGCAGCAGCGGGGGCGGTCTGGGCAAAAGCGGAAGAAATAAACACGGCTTACTCCACGTCAGGGGTTCGATGAATCAGAATCTCCTGCCGCGGGACAACCGAAGGGGCCCCCGCGCAGGCAGCCGCCCATTGTACGGGGGCGCCATGCCCCCGCCCGCCCCTGTGGGATCAGCTGTGCGCGCTGCGCCAGGCCGTCATTTTCTGCTGCCAGAGCGGGCGCAGCACCGCCAGATGCCGGGCCTTGACGTGGCCGTAACCCCGGATCTGCTCGGGCAGGCGCGCGATCTCGACCGCCGCGCCATGGCGGGTGGCGTCCAGCCCGGCCAGCAGTTCCTCGATGCAGGCCCGGTACTCCACGATCAGGGCGCGTTCCTCCCGACGCTCATCCGTGTAGGCGAACGGGTCGAAGACCGTGCCGCGCAGGCCTTTCAGCCGGGCCAGCAGGCGCAGAGCCCCGCCCATGGCGGGCCCGTAGGAGCGCTTGAGCAGCTCGCCCCGGGCGTTTTTCTTCGCCAGCAGAGGCGGCGCCAGGTGGTAGTGGAGCTTGTACTCACCCTCGAACATGGCGGCGATGCGCTGGCTAAACGCGGGATCGCTGTGCAGGCGCGCGACCTCGTATTCGTCCTTGTAGGCCATGAGCTTGAAAAGGTAACGCGCCACGGCTTCGGTCAGCGCGGTCTTGCCCAGCGGCGCCTCGGCCGCCCGCACCCGCGCCACAAAGGCCTGATAGCTCTCAGCATAAGCGGCGTTCTGGTAGCCGGTCAGGAATTCGACCCGACGCGCCACCAGGCTGTCCACCCCCTCCTGTGTGTTGATGCGCGGCTGGAACTGCACCGCCTGTGCCGGCGTGAGCAGCGCCTGCACACGCGCCCAGTCCTGCGCCGCCTGGCGACCCCAGGCGAAGGCGGCCAGATTGGCTTCGACGGCCACGCCGTTGAGTTCCATGGCGCGCTGCAGCGCCTCGCGCCCCAGCGGGATCCAGCCTTTCTGCCAGGCATAGCCCAGGATCATGGGGTTGACGTAGATCGCGTCGCCCATGAGACGGGTGGCCACGGCATCGGCATCGAAGGCACCCAGCGCCCGCTCGCCCACGGCCTGGGCAATCTCGGACGCGCAGCGCTGGGCCGGGTTCTGCCAGTCGGCGTTTTTCACAAAGGCCGCGGTCGGCGCGCTGTGGCCGTTGAGCGCCACACGGGTGCGGCCCTCGCGCATGCGCAGCACGGTCTCCTTGCCGGCCGCCACGATGGGGTCGCAGCCCAGGATCAGGTCGGCCGCAGCCATGCCCACGCGCGTGGTGCTGATACCCTCCTGCGAGGCGGCGATCAGCACATGGCTCCAGGTGGCCCCGCCCTTCTGGGCCAGGCCCGCCGCGTCCTGCGTGACGATGCCCTTGCCCTCGATGTCCGCCGCCATGCCCAGCAGCTGGCCGATGGTGATCACGCCCGTGCCGCCTACACCCGCCACCACGATGCCGTAGGCGCCAACTGCGCCCAGCGCGGGCAACACGGGCTCGGGCAGCTCGCCCAGCGCATAGGGCGAGGCCGCCTGCCCCTTGGCCTTTTTCTTCAGCTGCCCACCTTCAACGGTGACAAAGCTCGGGCAGAAGCCCTTGAGGCAGGAGTAGTCCTGGTTGCAGCTGCTCTGGTTGATCGTGCGCTTGCGGCCGAACTCGGTCTCCAGCGGCTCGACCGAGAGGCAGTTGCTCTGCTGGCCACAATCGCCGCAACCTTCGCAGACCAGTTCGTTGATGACCACACGTTTGGCCGGCGTGACCATCGTGCCGCGCTTGCGGCGGCGACGTTTCTCGGTGGCGCAGGTCTGATCGAAGATGATCGCCGCGCAGCCCGGCGGGGCGGCGAATTCCTGGGAGATCGTCTCCGGCTCACCGCGATCGAGCAGCCGCACGCTCGGCGGGATGGT
>JACCDR011242727.1_pt1 | contig 14533 bp, 20 predicted proteins | sample 7446431 | NCBI WGS metagenome assembly JACCDR01 (sample SAMN15323443, study PRJNA562643) | freshwater metagenome | isolation source: river surface water | place: USA:Blue River Watershed | collected 2017-08-17 | reverse complement strand
GTTCGGCTGACCACCCCTTTTCACGTCGTCACCAACCTGCTCTTGATGGGGGAGACGGCCCAGCAGGTGCTGTTGGGAACGCGCACGAGAGTCGGTCGTTGGCTTGGCTACCTTGAGACCCCGGGAGGCAAGCAAGAACCGGGGGAGGACGCCTACGCAGCCTCGACGCGCGAATTCCAAGAGGAGATGGGACTGAAACTCCCCTTCTTGTCGCTGCGGCACCGGTTCACGCTTCCGTTGCCCGAAGCCGGCGAGCTCGCGACGTTCGAGACGTTCGTCTACTCCTTCTCGCGCGACCAGAACTGGACGCCTGACCTCAATCAGGTGTCCGACCGCAGCCACTGCGCGACCGTCTGGCTCAACCTGGCCAACGTGGCTGCGTGGACCGCAGCTGGTCGGCTCACTCCTGGTACGGCCAAGTCACTTCAACACGTCATCAACAACAGGATCTTCGAGGATCTCTGAGGCAAAAATGCACGAACAACTCGCACCTCACGCGGCGATTGTCCGCCGCGTTCAGGACAAGCTCCATGACCACCTCCAGCGAAGGATTGCCCTCACGGACGTGGTCGTGGACTTCTCGGATGAGCCCGGGTCGTACATCGTAGAGTTTCTCCCCACCCAACAGCGATTCACGTTCGACGCGAACGCAGACACCATCGAGGAAACCCCATGACCTTTCTCGGACTCCTGGCGCACCTGATCGGCGACTACGTCCTCCAAAACCACATGATGGCGAACAAGAAGACCATCCCGACGGCCGAGGGCTGGCGCTGGGCGACGCTGCACGCGGTGCTCTACTCGATCCCGTTCCTGTGCTTCGTGCCGCTGCTCGGGACCCTCATCATCGGCGGGACGCACCTGATCATCGACCACTACCGATTGGCGTCCTACTGGTGCGAGTTCTGGGGCATCGGCTGCACCGGCACCCTCTCGACGCGCCTGCTCTTGGAGGAGAACGAGCATCCCGAGAAGCTGGAGGACGGAGCTATCGCCGCCGTGCGCTACGCCGACGGGCACGTGCACAAGCGACTGATCGGGGTTCTGCCTGCGCCTCCGTACCTGCGCGCTTGGCTCGGAATCCTGGTCGACAACATCGCCCACATCTGCATCAACACGGCGGTGATCGCCTACTACTACGGGCTCTGAGAACCAGCGCTCTTTCGACGCATAACGATTCGGACGCGCTGTTCACTGGCGGAGCTCTCCCGAGCGTCAGACCGACAGAAGAACAGCGCGCCTTTGGAGAGATTGTGAGCAAGAAACCATTGTTTGTGGTGCTTGAGGGTATCGATGGCGCCGGGAAGACGACCCTGGCAGAGCGGCTGGTGAAGGACATGCAGGAGCTTGGTCTGCGCGTCCACCACACCCGCGAACCAACGCACGGTGCGATCGGGATGTTGATCCGCCAGTTCCTGGCGTCCCCGATGTCGATGGAGCAGAACTTCGAGGCGAGCCTACCCTACCTGTTCACCGCGGATCGTGCGGTGCACGTGGCGGGCTTCCCCACCGACGTCGACGTCATCCTGTGCGACCGGTACGTGTTCTCCACCGTCGCGTACCAGGACAGCCAATCCCTGACGATGGCGGAGATGTTGAACCTCAATTCGCTGGTCCCTCCGCCGGACTTGCTCGTCCTGGTCGACACGCCGGTCAGCGTGGCGCTGGAGCGCCTGCGCTCACGAGGTAAGAACGCCGAAGCATTCGAGACGGAGGCGAAGCTCACGACCGTGCGCCAGCGGTACTTGGAGATGTGTGCCGGCGCCAGCGACCGTTGGTTGGGCGCGAACTACTGCGCGCAGGAGCACTCGACCTACGGATTGGTCCGCGTCGCCAACTTCCACGTCCCCGGGCGCCGCCTTCGCGAGCGCCTGCTTCGCGTAGGGGAGTCCCGCGGGAAGACCGACGTTGGGCGACTCTCGGCGCGAGTGCTCGATGAGATCGAGTTCTTCCGCGGGCATCCGCTGTTCCACACGTCTGCTGAGAACTACCACCGCGCCGACACGGTCCTGGTCGAGTCCCAAGCGTTCGTGGAGGAGTTCAGTCAGTCGACGTCAACGATCCGCTGCGTTCGGTACTTGATCGACCGCGTCTTTGCTGCGTTCATGGGACAACGCTGGGGCCGAAAGCCGTACATCGAGCACGCGATCGACACGGCGGAGCGGCTCAACGAGAGCGTGACGCGCTGGGGAGTCGACCACTCCGTCGCGCACATCCGCCGGGTCGGCCTGACCTTCGCGGGGTTCTTGCACGACGTGGAAGAGAACACGGGCCTGTCCCTGCTCGGAAGCCCTGTGCTGGAGCAGTACTGGACCTTGCTTCCGCTGATCTCCAGCAAGACCTCGGACATGCCGAAGGTCGAGTGGGACCGCATGGCCGCGATCGTCACGACGGCGCACGACATCATCGAAGAGACCGTCGTCCACTACCCCGACAGCGCCGACTACCCAGATCGCCGGCGGCGCCAGAAGGACCTCCTGGCGCGCCTGTCGTCTGCGAGCGTCGAGGCTCGTGCCCTCAAGGCGGCAGACAGGCTCAGCAACCTCCTGAACCCCAACAACGAGCGCGCCTGGCGCGCGTTCCTGCCGCTGTACCTCCGCGAGACGCACGCCCTTGTGGAGGGTCCGCTCTCCTACGACGGTGCCCTGTTCCAAGAGGGCTGGGAATCCCATCCCGGTGCCTTCTACCGCGACCTGTTGGACTCGCTGCTCAGCGAGATGAACCGCTTGACCCTGGAAACCACCCCATGAGCGACGCTCTCGTCACGGTCGGAACCGTTCGCAACCACAAGACCCTGCTTCTCCAGCACCTGGTCTACATCCCCTACGTCTGGACAAAGCGCGGAGGTATCCACGCTGAGGCAGGTCCCGACACCGACGAAGGTGAAGGGCAGTCTCCCGGCTTCTGGGTAGTCTACCTCCCGACCGAGGAAGCAACCCGCTGCCCCGGATGGTCGGTCGATGACGGGCCGACTCTCCTCGAACGCCTCCGCAGCATCGAGTCGGAGGCGTTCGCTGCTGCGCAGGCGAAGTCGTTCGCTCTGTGCGATCGCGCGCTCACGCCGCTGGAAGAAGACCTCGGCCACGAGGACAGCGTCCTCGTCAAGACGGACATTGAGAAGACGCCCGTGAAGGTCTCCAAGAAGCGATGAGCATCTTCCTCGTGCCGATGCACGAGATCCTCGATGCGGCGATGACGGCCGAGTACAACGACGCGAAGATCGAGCCGCACGGCGTCTTCCGAGCAAGGATGGACGCCTTCGTCGAGCGAAGCCACCGAGAGATGGCTCTCCTCGACGAGACGGAGGACGTCCGCAGCTTCACCGTCGTTCCGCCGGAGGATCTGCGTCCGCTGGCGCCGTTCTTCGGCAGGCGGTCCATTCCGCTCCTCGTCTTGATCCTCTGGATTCGCAGCGGAGGCGAGAAGCAGCAGGCGACCCAGGTAGAGAAGGAGCGCCTCATCAAGCGGCTCCGGGCGCGTCTCACAGAGGCGCAGGTGGTCTTGATTGTGGTGGCGAAAAAGCTCGGGATTCCTCCCGAGCATTGGTCGCCCCTGGGCATTCAACAGTATCTGGAGAAGACGTGAAGGATGTCGTAGTAAATGGGTTCAAGCTCGCTTACCGGGGGTTCTTGGGGCGAGAGCCTCAGCTGCCCGGTGCGGCCGACTTCCTTGAGAGGGTCGAAGACCTGTACAGCAAGAGCGAGGCGGACTTCTACGCGATCCTGGCGCAGAACCCGGACGAATCTTGGTACGTCCTGTCGGACGTAGCGGTGAAGGTCGAGCGTGGAGAGGACGAGTTCTGGAACGACGAAGACCACCTGGTCCAGTTCGTGAACAACCACCGGAAGTACTGGTTCTTTGGCGTTCGACCCGCCACCGAGCCGGCAGAGGAACCCGACGCGCCCGTCGTACTCCCCGTCTACTACATCGACCACAGTGGCGTCGCGTTGAGTACGCGCTCCTACGGCGACCACTTCGATTCGGGCCTTGCCGGGTACGCGTACATCACCCAGAAGAGCCTGGACGAGATGCGCAAGTGGAACGACGAGAACGCGGCCAAGAGCGAGGAAGCGTTCCTGGAGAGCGCACGGCAACAGGTCGAGCACCACGTCAGGTACTCCAGCGCAAGCAGCAACGGAGCGCTCTATCAGTCGACCCTGGTCGCGCTCCACGCAGCTGTGGGGTCCGATATCGAAGTTGAAACGGGCTCCGGCTGGTACTTGGAAGAGCGCGAGGCTCTGACGGCCCTCTTGGAAGAGATTACGAACACGAAATACCTGCCCGATTCGGTGCTAACCAGTGCCCTCAATGCCGTGAAGGAAGAGCGGGCTCGCGAAGACCTACTGCAAAGCCGGCTGCGGGAAGCTACCTGGATCCGCCTCCGGACGTCCTTCCCGCGCGCGATCCCACACGACCTGATCGCGACGCTGGTCGCCGAGCTCGCGCCGACGAGGACGCCTTGAAGGACTCGCTCTTGAGCATGGCGCGAGCGGTGAAGACGCTCCTCTTGCTGTATGGCCTGATTCACGTCATCACGGCTGTGTTCAAGGCGGGAGGGCTCTGATGCCCGAGCACGTACCAGAACTCCTGCCGGAGCACCTGGACGGGCTGTTCTCGTGCGCCGTCTGCAAAGGCGCAGAGGGCTCGCTTCCAACGGAGTGCCCCGGTGTTCGCATGGAACCTCATTTGAGGGAGCGCGTGTACGCCGGGCGGTACGACTTCCGCGATGGTCACTGGGTAGTGCGGCCGCGTAAGGGTTTGGTCATCCGCCTGGTTGAGGACTGCTCGCTGGGTTTCCTGGAGGGTGTCTCACCCTGGCCCAGGAGGCTCGCTTGAACAACGTCCACGCCATCTTCACCCCGGATCATCCGCGTGCAAGCACCGGAGTGCTCCGAAAGGTGGGAGAAATCAACGAGAGCCTGCTCGACGCGCGCCTGGAGCCGAACGAGTCGCTCGTCGAGTGTCCGGTCATCCAAGGGGCTCCCTCGCGAAACGGCAGGACGCGCGTCACGCTCCTGCCGCGAACAGAAGGCCTGCCTCGGGTGAAGCTGAGCGCACCACCCAAAGAAGTCGTGACCGAGCAGTACGCGCGCCACCTCGAGGTGCTCCTGCGCACCCTCCTGGTGGGTGCCATCGTGCGCGACGCAGAAGGCAACGTAGACGTCCGCTCAACGGACCGGGTCCTGAACGTGGGCAGCGGCGTACTCCACGAGGCCATGGACTACGCCGGTATCCACCGAAACCCGAACAGCTGACGCTAGGCGATCTGCACGTTCGGGTAGCCGGCCTCGGTCAGGATCCGAAACGCCTCAGCCGAATCTTCGGCACTCTCGTAGACGAGGGTCACCAAGTACTCGCCCGGTGTCCGAAGCAACGAGGGGTCGACGATCGGCATTTTTTGGCCCGGCTCGGCCGGGTTGTCGACCATGATGGTGTTGTATTGAGCAGCCACGACGGTCGTTGACGACGACGACTGGGCGCGCGGAACGCCGAGGAAGTTCAGCGAGGTGCCCCAGGCATCGTGGGGAGCCGTGAATGACACAGTCATGGAATACCTCTCACACCATGTAGTCGATGAAGATGTCTGCCGGGTAGATGTAGTACGTACCCGCGGTCTGGGCGAGCGCCTGTTCCCCTACGCCCACGTAGGAGCCAGATCCAATAGCGATCGTTCCTGCGACCGTCTTTGTCTCGAGAACGACCCCGTACTTGTTGCGCAACGTGAAGGTCGTCAAGCCTGCCGAAATGCGGATGCCGAAACGATACACCGTATCTGCGACTGGCGTGGTCGTGAACAGAACGTTCCAGTTGCTGGACCCGTTGCCAACCGAGCCGTAGATAGCTCCGGTGTCGATCACGATTCGAGCACCGAGAGCGGTACTGGTGTACGCCGCGTACAAGGTGGTCGTCGCCGCGTGCCACCCAAAACCGGCGCGGAGGTTGGTCACGTCACTGACCGCAAAACCCCCCTCGATGTAGTAGTCATAGATGGTCGACGTAGTCTCAAAAACCTGGTTGCTCACGGCGCTTACGGTGGAGACTCCGTAGGCAAGCGTTGTGGTCGGTGTCGTTCTCCACTGAACAAAGGGCCTCAAGGAAGTGATCACCGCACTGGTGAACGCCTGGCCCGAGATGTTCGCGGAGAACTCGACGTTCCCAGTGCTCTGCAGGTCGGTTGTGGTGGCGACCATTCGGGCTTCGGCGAAGCGAACAAAGCAAGACGCGATCTTGTGTTCGATGCCCTGAACAGTGCTCAGGCCAGCAGCCTCGGCGCCGATGCCTCCTTTGGCGACGTCCAGGGCGGTTCCCGAAAACAAGTTTGCGAGAGTCGTGGTGTTCGCTCCGCCAGAAAATGCGATTGGGACGGACATAGTGAGCTGCGAACCGTTGAGACGCATGCGTTCGGCAGACGTGCCGGCCGAGTTGACGACCGTCCACACCACCCTCCCCGGGAAGTTGGATGCAGCAAGTGCGCCGTCAATCTCGTAAGTGACCGCCATACAGTTTCGAAAGTAGGCGGTTCCCGAAGAACTATAGCCGTAGAATACTTCGGCATGAATCTCTTGACCCGAGGACACCGACGCGTAGGCGCCCGCTCCGTTATTGGCCGCGACAAGCCAACTCGAACGAGTGCCGGTCGTGGAATGCGATGAGATCCGCATGGCCGAAAAATCTGCCGAACCGTCGATGCCGGCGCCGCCCGTGTATGAAGACAGATAGGCGGTCGCCAAGCCGAGCGAGCCGGCCAGAGTGATCGTCTGCGCAGGCCCTGTACGGACGGCACCGTCTGTCGTCGGGGTCGGCATTCCCGACAGTTTCCCTGTCGAGGACACGGACAGCGGACTGCCCTTTACCAGCTTCCCCGTGATGCCGTCGAAGACACAGACCGAGAGGTCGGTAGCGCTTGCAGGCCCGACCACGTCTCCCGACGCCGCGGCGATCGGAGCCCACACGAGCGTGCCTGCGTCGACGACCAAGGCGTCGCCGTCGTCTCCGATGGGAAGGCGCGTGTACACGCCGGAGGCGTAGGTGAGCAGGTCACCCGCCACGGAGAGTACGGGCGGGATTCCTGCCCCGACGGGGCCCAGAGCTCTCGGCATGGGTGGTGCCTCCGCCCCTAGCGTAACCGCGCGCCGAAGCGGGCGCCTAGCGCAAGCTGACGGCGCCCAACGTCCCTACCAGGAGCAGGATGCAGTGACCTACGCAGGCCATCAGGTCTTGGTGACTCAGCAGTTCAAGGGTTGACATCGGTACACCTCCGTCGCAAGACTACGCCAAAAGAGCTTCCCGCGCAAGTGCTCACGCGCAGAAAACAACCCGTTCTTGTGGCATAAATCAGTGGAGGTGCCTCAAATGCGGCAACCACTTTCGGGGACAGCGAAAGAGCGGGCCATCGACGAGATCGCCGACCGTCAGGCCAAGTACGTAGGGACGCAGGTCACGTCCTGGGGAGGAAGTGCTCGAGATGCACTCGAGGTGCTTCTCCGCGCCACGAGCACTGTCCTCGCGGTCTACGAGGCTGCGCACAAAGAGGCCGAGGAGCGTCTTCCCTGTCCGTCGATGAAGAGTTTCGCGCGCGCCCATCTCGAGACGGAGACTGAGGGAATGCTGCGGACGCTCTTGCTGCACGCGGAGCAAGATGGAAATACGCTCCGTCGTAACGGGGCGATGTTCCACAAAGACCACGCGATTCAGTTCCAGGCCACCGAGGAAGACCGCGCCGTGATGTGGCTCTGCGCCGGGTGTCGCGAGATGCTCGGCCTGGCCAACGAACCGGTCACGACGGCAAACCTCAAGGATCACGTGGAAGCCAGCGCCTCGTGCTCCCCGCCGGCCGTTGAAGAGCTCGAGCTCGTGCCTGGAGGGCAGATCGAGATCTTCCTCCACGAGATCAACGGCCGGTGGCCCGTGACGATTCGGCAGATCAGCTTCTTCCTGGGGAAGCACTTGATGTTCCATGTTGAAGACGTGGGAGGCAAGCTCCATTGGCTCACGTTCGATGAGCTCCGGGCGGCGTTCGAATGACGGACCCCGCCGAAGACGTGGCGAACGCGCTCGATGCGCTGGTGCTGAGCTTGGAGCCTCAGATCCTGCAGCTGCAGCAAGACGTGAAGGCGTCCGCCGACGAACTGGCGGCGCTTCGACGCGCGCTCCTGCGTACGAACGAGCGTTTCCCAAAGCAGTTCGCGCGGCAGTATCGCCAGTGGGAACTGGAAAGTCGTCGCTTCGAGACGTTGACGAAGAACCTCCAGGAGAGCCAAGCGTGCGAGCGGCAGTCTCGCCTTCGAGCCAAGCTCCTGCGACAGCCTCTGCGAGAACTGTCCGACCACATCGCGACGCTGAAAACGCGTCTGGCCGCCCTGTGTCGCGCAGACGACGATGACGTCTTCGCGAGGCAAACTACACGTGCCTCCCTGGAGGAGGCGAAGGCTGTTCACCGCTGGCGGCGCAATCCCGCCAACTATTCCTGTCCATTCACCGTTCCGGAGAAGCCATGCCTGACGAAAGTGAAGACCACAAGACGCGAACCGTGATCCAGAAGCTCATCCTCGCCCTCGAGGAAGCAGACATCGAAGTCCCGTCCGCCGATCTGACCGGAGTGCTCACCGGGGTGATGGCTTTGGTTGAGCGCGTGAGGGCACTGGAGGAGAGATCAAACCCCTCCTGAAGTGGCCGGGCGGCAAAAGTCGCCTGGCTCCGCGCATCCTGAAGGCGTTCGACGCTTCGTGCACGGGCACGTACTTCGAGCCCTTTTTGGGTGGCGGGAGTGTGTTCTTCCACGCATTCACCACACGGCGGTTCGCGCGCGCCGTCCTGGCCGATGTGAACCCGCGGCTCATTGGGATGTACCAGGCGGTCCGGGATTCGCCAGAAGACGTCCTGGAGGCGCTCCTTGACCTGCCGGAGGACCGAAGCTGGAAGGACTCCTACGCGACCATCAGGGACGCGTACAACGCGAGCACCGACGGCCTGGTGCCTCAAGCCGCTCGGCTCCTGTGGCTGAACCGCGCCGGCTACAACGGCCTGTACCGGGAGAACCGGAAGGGTCACTTCAACGTGGCCCCTGGCGACTACGAAACCCTGCGCCTCGTCGAAATGGAGGAGCTCTTCGCGGCATCCTCCCTGCTGCAGCACGCTGACATTCGCTGCTGCAGCTTCGAGGACGTCCTCCGCGAAGTCAAAGACGGGGACGCCATCTTCGCCGACCCGCCCTACGTGAGTCTGGCAGGTGAAAAGAACTTCGTCGGGTACAGCAAAGATGGCTTCGGCCCCCAGCAGCAAGAGGCTCTAAGAGACTTACTTGTCGACGCGGGGATCGAAGGTGCCTGCGCTGTGCTCACCAACCACGATTCCCCTGAGAGTCGCGCGCTCTACTCGTCGGACCTGGGCTTCCAGTACGAAGAGATGCTGGTCGCGCGCAACATCTCGAGGGACACAACCACGCGAACGCCGGCGCGCGAGCTCCTCGTTCGGATAGGACCGCTATGAAGTCGCCCAAACAAGATGCCCCGCCCGCGGACCGTTCGGTCACGAACCCTGCGTGGCGGATTCCTGCGTCGAAGGTCTGGCTCGACCTCGACGTGATCGCCAACCAGAGCTGCGACGCCGTTCTTGGGATGCCACTGGTCGCCAAGGCCAGGGCGCTCTCGCTCATCACCGAAGAAGATGCCGCGGCGGAGGAGGCCGCGGACGAAGCGGACGCCATCGCGGAAGGTGGGGACCTCATTGAGGCTGAGGAACCGAGCAACAAGGTCCCCGCTGCCAAACCCAGGAAGGCATCCGTCACCTGGCGCGTGTCCAGAAAATCCAGGTGTCGGTCTTGGAATGAGGGCTTCTGGCGCCTGAACGTGATCACTGCGGTCACGGAAGAGAAGCCGTTCACCGCGTCCGTCGACGTCCTCCAGACGTCGGACGGTGGGCTTTGGGCCCGAGTAGGGATCGAGCGACACACGCTCCTGCCGGAGATGCCCGCGGACCTGACTGGGCAGCTTCACTGGCACCGAGACCTCATCAAGCAGTGGAGGGATGGAGTCGCCCAGGTCGCGCCTCGTGCGAAGGCGGAGAACGCCAAAGCCGGCTGGGAGAACATGCAGCGCGTCCTGAACCGGATGCTGAAGTGCCTGAGCGGCTGGCGGTCGCAGCCCATCTGGACCAACCCTGAGCCCTTTGGTGGGCCTGAGACCCTTTCGGTCACCGGCGTCAACGCCGCCAAGAACACCTTCATGTTTGACCGAGGCGGCGGGGCCTCGGTTTGGTTCGACGTCAGGTGGACGCGAGACGAGACCTGCACGAAGTGCGACAAAGGCATTCTCGTCGAGCAACGGTGCATGGGACACTGCTGCGAAGGCTTCTGCGTAGGTCGCGGCCACGACTTCAAGCAGAGAGCCATCGGCTACGCGGAGATCTTGGCGGAAAATCCAGAGCACCCAGACCGCACCTACTACGAGGAGGGTGTGTTCATCGCGGACATGATCCTCCCCATCAATCCCAGCGACCCGCTCTACGCGGCTCGCTGTGGTAGCGAGGCAGAAGCGAAGCGCTTGGCCTCTCTGCCGGACTACGACGAGACGAATCCAAAGACGCACGGCTCGTGGACGCTGTCCTCGTGCAAGCACTTCTGCCGCGAGACGCGAAACTGCACGGTCTTCGAATCGCCGCAGCGCCCGTCCATGTGCTCGAAGTACCCGAACGGGGAGCCTTGTATAATCCCTGGCTGCACCCGGACGACGCGCTTCTGCGAGTGCGTGAAGCACGACACCACCCTGTGCGCGCGGATGGTTCGCGGCATCCTCCAGGACTTCGTCACGGGGAAGGTGCTGATGGATCCTAACGACATCGAGTCCGAGTTCATTGAGAGCCGCGGGGCTCGGTTTAGGGGAATCCTCCCGCGTGAAGACGCAGCAGACCTGAACGGCCTTCTCCAGCTCATCCAAGAGCAGTCTCGCTTGTGTCAGCGATGTGGCCAGGAGCACTGAGACGAGTCGCTCGTGTGCCAAGCCTTGTCGAACTTTACAAGTTTCGACAAGGCCATTTCGTCTTGACAGGAAGGAGGAGGACTCTTCCTCGTCAACCTGGATAGATTCCTCCAGCGGTGGCCGCCGCACTTCTTTGAGTTCAGCGGAGGTACGAGATGCTTGAAGGAACGCGTGTAGGACACCCGGCGTTGGAAGGGGGTTTTGTTGCGCTGTGCACTCTGTTCTCTCTAGGCGCGTTTCTGTTGAAAGCACCGGAACAACTGCTCGAATCGTCACCACCGGCACCCTCGGCTGCCACCCTCATGCACTCCCCTGCGCCCGAGCCGAGCTCTGAGGGCAGTCTCTGGGTTGCCAGGGAGGGTCAAGTCGCTGACGGGTGCGGCGTCTTCCTGGTCGCGGGGCACGTCGACGGCTTTGTAGAGGTGGCCACGCCCGGCGGAGGCATCTCGCTGGTGATGCCTTCGCTGAACCCAGACGCCCGACAGAACCTCTGCGAGACCCTGGCGCGAACAGCTGTGCTTGGCGTACCGACCGAGGTCGGGGTCGTCGCCACCGCTGAAGGCCTTCGACGGGTCACCGCCACGCCGCGGTCCCACAACACGATCACCGTGAGCCTCTCTCCCGAGACGAAACCGGATCCCGTCATCGGGTTGTCACGAGAACAACAGACCGCAGTCCAGCTCCAGCAGATCGTTGATACCGTAGACGGCATGACGCGCGACCTGACCGCGCTTGAAGGAGTGGCCCGTGGACGAGAACGAGGAGACGACATCTCTACCCACACCGGAGCACCTGCAGCAGCGGAGTAAGGCGGACGTCAGCCTGGTCACGAACTCGCTGGCGCAGAAGGCGGGCTACGCTTTTCTGGCGCTGGCGCTGACCAGCGTATTGCCTGTCGCTCTCGACTACATCGACGTACGCGCCAAGATCACGCTGCTTGAGATGCGGTCGAACGAGCAAGCGGAGCGCCTAGCGCGCATTGAGTCCGTCGAAACCCAAGTCACCGTCCTCGTGACGCAGCAAGCTGCCTTGGCCGCCGTCGTCCACGACGTGGCTACCGACGTCAAAGAGCTGTACCGAAAGGACAGGTAGAAAGACTGAGCCCCCGAGTCCCGTTTGGGGCCCGAGGGCTCTGAGCGTTTCGCTTTCGCACCTAGATGCTCTGATCCGCCTGCGCGCCCTGGTCATTCAGGTTGACTCGCGCTGACTATCGGCTGGAGTGTGAGCCATCTGCGACTGGACCGCCGATGCACTCCAGAAGTCTTGGCGCGCCTTGTCACGACGCTCAAGCTCCCGACGCCGGACTTCTAGCCACCTTGAGCCGAGAGTCAAGAATCTCTCGCGAACTTTCTTGGGAGAACAATGTGAAGCAAGTTTTGTCCGAAGTTCCTTCGCTCGACGCTGTCAGGGCGGCAGTGGAAAACCTCCCCATAGGAACCTCCTGCCACTCCGACTCCCTCAAGCTCGTACGCAGCGGTGCGCTCGCCTCGTTCGGGAAGCCAGGTGTCGCGTACCAGGTCGTTCGAGGCGTGAGCAGCGTGTGTCCCGGTATGCAGCACTCCTGGGTCGTCATTGGGGACCCGCTGGGAGTCGGGCCGGCGGTGATCGTGGACGTCTCGCGCCCCACGTACCGCCCCGAAGAGCCGCAGCGCGTGTGGGTCGGGGAGTACCTGCGGGACTACAGCAACTACCTCCCGCGCGGCGTTTGGCTCTCACAGGACGGCACACGAAGGTGCGACCTGTTCGAGTTTGGGCGGATCGAGCCGTCTTGTGCCGAGGGTGACAGCGATGTCCACGCGATGGCCTTCCCGCCGACGCTCCCCGATGCGGTCTTCCTCCTCGACCTCATGGAATCGAAGCGGTTCTCCCGTTTCGATTGGGGACGCATGTTCAGCCAGCTGCCCATGACGGGTTGGGAAGCTGGGAGCCCTGGGTACGCGGTTGTCGGGGACATCCTCGAGGCGGCGGCGAAAGACCCGCGGCTCGAAGCTCTCATCCCGATCGACCATCTCGGCCATGTAACGGACCTCAATCCAGACAGGTTGTACTGGTGAAAGACAAGCATCTTCGAATCAGAATCGAACAGTGCCTGGTCCTGGCCAAAGCGTCCGCCTGCCCCCGGCGACAGTTCGGGGCGCTTCTTCTCGACTCGACGCGAAACGTCGTCCTGATGGACGGCTACAACGGCGGGCCTCGAGGCGGCGGACGTCTGTGCGGCGGAACAGAGTGCCTCCGCGACACCCAGGCCATCGCGTCAGGAAAGGAGGTTCAGATTGGGTGTCACCACGCCGAAATGAACGTCATCTGCAACGCGGCGGCGGGCGGCGTGGCAACGCGCGGGGCCTGGTTGATCGTGACCGGTGAGCCCTGCCTCATGTGCGCCAAGCTCCTACACCACGCCGGGATTTCCCGGGTGGTGTGCGTCCGCGGAGGGTATCGCGGAGGCGACGAGGGGCTTCGATACCTCGAACAACACGGTGTCCACGTTCAACTGGTAGGCGGTCCGCAGGACCTCCGCCTTTCGGAGAATCCATGAGCTCGGAAGAATCAGAGATTGCGGCGCTTCAAGCAGAGATTGCGCACCACGATCGACTCTACTACACCGTGGGCGAGCCGGAGCTTTCGGACGCCGAGTACGACGCGTTGAAGGTTCGGTACCAAGGACTCCTGGCCAAGATCGGCGAGGAGGACGACAAGGTTGGCGCACCGATTGCGCCCGGTGCGAAGCCCTTCCCGCACACGCCTCCCATGGTGTCGCTGACGAACGTGACCTCCTCGGAGGAGCTCGAGGCGTGGGTGCAGCAAGTCTTCCGCGCCATCCCCGAGCCGGACGAGAAGGTGTTTGTCCTGACGCCGAAGGTCGACGGCATGGCTGTGAGCCTCATCTTCAAGAAGAATGGCCAGCTGCGCGGTGCGGGAACGCGCGGTGACCACCTCATCGGCGAAGACGTGACGCGCAACATGGCCTTCGTGCAGGGAGCTCCCCTCGAAGGATCGCCGGAGGCGGCAAGCCTCGAGTGCGTCCGCGGGGAGGTCTTTGTACGCGACGACGACTTCGCGGCCATCAACGAAGCGCTGGTGGCTCGCGGGGAGAAGCCCTTCAAGACGCCCCGCAACATGGCCGCCGGAAGCCTGCGGCTCAAGAACCCGGAGGTCGTGGCGGAACGTCGCCTGTCCTTCGTGGCGCACTCCTTCCCGTCCCTGGCGGCGAACGACACTCTCGGCGATGCGATGACCCGCATCGAGGCCGAAGGGATCCTCGACGTCGTGTACCACCGTGAACGAGCCACGACGTCCTTGAACGAGGCGGTCGCGCTGCTCTCCGCGGAGATCGAGCTGTTCAAGGACGTGCGCACATCGCTGCCCTACGCGACGGACGGAATGGTCATCGCCCTCTCAAACCCCGCCCACCAGGCGCGTATGGGGTCGACTGCGAAGGCCCCTCGCTGGGCGGTGGCCTACAAGTACCCGCCCGAAGAGCAGCTGACGCGCCTGATGGACGTCAGCTTCGAGGTCTCGCGGGCTGGCATCCTCACGCCGGTCGCCGTGCTGGAGCC
>JACCDR010507648.1_pt1 | contig 14535 bp, 13 predicted proteins | sample 7446431 | NCBI WGS metagenome assembly JACCDR01 (sample SAMN15323443, study PRJNA562643) | freshwater metagenome | isolation source: river surface water | place: USA:Blue River Watershed | collected 2017-08-17 | reverse complement strand
CACGAGAAAAAAGTCCCTCTGAAACTTTGTAGCTCCCAGACAAAGTGAAAGGAAACCAGTTTCCTGAAACAAGTAAGTTGCCATCACCTTTTGTTGAGACTCCTACTGGGAAGTTCACTCGGGCATTTGTCACTTTGAGCTGAATCCGCGCTGGAACATTTCGAGGGCCTTGGACAACAAGAAGACCCTGTCCTGTGACGATTCCCTGAGCAAAAATAGCATCAATTGAATTGAGAAAAACTTTATCTTGTGAAAACTCTGCTCGAACTTGAATTCTCTCAAAAGGATGAGGAAGGTTTTTAAGCCGAATGAAGCCGTCTTGCAAGCTCGCTGAGCCTAGAACTTGAGGCTTTAGCAAAGTGCCAGATGTTTTAGCTTCGATCCTCATTTTTCCATTCAGTTCCTCTAAAAAAGGCAAGAGTGCTTGAAAGAGTCTGAGATTGAGTTCGCCACGAGTAGACAAGTTAAATCCATTGAAGCTGAGGGCATCAGACTCAACCTCGATTTGGCCTGCGGTGCCGAGTAAAACCCAGTCTTTAAGTTTCAAGACTCCATCTTGAGCTCTAAAAGAAAGTGATTTTTCGTTTTGAAGTCTTAAGTTTCCTCTTTCTAAAAGAAAAGAGCTAAGATCCCCCGAGCCAGAAGATGTGAAAAGTCCACCTTTTTCCGAGTTGAGTTCAAACTGGCCTGTGAGTTCTGTCCGATACTCTTTCAACAGAGAGCTGCTTCCAACAAGAGCCAAAAGCGACGAAAACTTCCACTTGTTGGCCTTTAGCTTCCAAGAAAAAGAATGATCATCCACCCATGGAAACTTAAAATCTGAAACAAGCTGTCCACCAAAAAGATCAACGGATCCCATCATCTCTTTTTTGCTAAATGTGATGTCATATGTTGAGTCTGGCAGTTCTTCATCTTGAATAAAGAACTGTTTGAGGCTTCCACTGAGTTGAAGCTGAGGCGAGCGTAAGTGACCTGTGAGGTTTAATGAAAAATCAGCAGCTCCAGAAATTGAGGAGTTGATACTTGAAATAAATTCAGATTCCTCAAGAAAGACACCTTGGCTCTTAAATTTTAAATCAGCAACGCCCTCGTTGGTAACTGTGCCTTGACCTGTGATACGTCCACTTTTTTTAAGAAATAAAGTATCAAAGTTTCGTATGGATCCTTGGCTCGCCCGTAAGTCAACATTGAAGCGATCAAAAATCTCTCCGCCGAAATTGAGTCGTTGAGTGCTGCTCGAGAGTTTGTAACTTAGTTTGCTGAGCTCAAGAGGGCCTTGAAATTCAAGGTTGCCTTGTCCAAATCCTTTAACGTCAAACTCAAATTTGTAATATCTTTCAAAAATTTTTAACAAGTCAGCAAGATCATAGCTTGGAATTTCAACTTTTCCTGAGATGAGTCTTTCTGCCGGTTGAAGTTCAAGAGTTCCTTTGTATTCAGACTTTCCGACTTTTCCTTGAGCATTGGAAAGAGAAAGCAATCCTTTGGCGTAAGAGATCTCGCTTGCTAACTCACCAAAGAAGTAATCCTCAAAGAAGAAGTCTTTAAGTTGAGCTTGCGTTTTAACTGTGGCAGCTTTCGAGTTTCCGGAAGTTTCTCCTATCAGACTCCCATGGCCTTCCCACTTTAAACTGAGTAGATTTCTAAAGTCTGAAAAGTGAACAGAGTCCCCTTTAAAACTAAATTTAAATCCCTCAGAAAAATCAACTGACCCAAGAGTGCTGCCAGATGACTGAGCCCCAACTTTAAGCTCTGCATTGATGTCCACCTGTTCTGCTGTCACTTGGACTTTGCCGGTTGCGCGAAGGTCGTCAATTGCAACAAGGGAGCTTCCTCTTCCGCGATCATCTCGACTTATAATTTCAAGTTGATTGGCAGACATTTCTCCAGCGCATTCAATTCTAAGTTCAGGTAGGACAAATCCAGAGCAGGCCATGTTGGTTTTAAGAAAGGCTTCGACGGGAATGTTTTTAAGATTTAAATTTTTAAAGAACTGCTGCAGATCAAAAAAGTCTGATTTTAAGTTAGCTTTAAATGAGAGCTCTTTTGAAGTTATTAAAGGTTTTAAGTTGATCTCAATATTTTCTAAATCAATAAAGCCAGCCTCTGAAGTGACCTTGAGAGCTTGAATAGCGACAAGAGAGTCTGCAGCATTTCCCCTGAGCTCCCAGTCCCCAATGAGATGTTGACCCACTGAGTTTTCTTGACCACGAGCTGTAAAGCCTGTGCTCGAAATTTCCCCTTTGTTCCAAGTAAAATCCCCATTGAATTCATTTCTTCCGGCGAGTTGAATTTTTTGACCTAGGATGTTTTCGAAGGATTTGAGATTTACTTTTGATTTCAACTGAAGACGCCCTTTGGTTTCCTCAAGGGGTCGATTTGGACTCAGGAGCTCACCTTGTGCAGACACAGTGTTCTCTGCAATAGAAAGAGTGACATTAGAAAAATCAATTGAGTTTTCATAAATTGTGAATAGTCCTTCGAGACTGAGGGGCCAAGTGGTCTGGAGAGGATCGGTGAAGTCTCCTTGTTTAAACTTGATTTGAATGTTGAGACCAGAATTTCGTTGAGAAACAAATGCATCAATGTCTTGAGCCTTGAGATTCCATTTTTGTTCTAAAGAGACGAGTTCAAGGTTCACCTGAGAAACTGAAATGTTTTTAACGGGAATAGTTCCAGCAATTTTAATAATTTCGTCTGTAGCAAGAAATCCTTTTGAGGGTTGAGAAGATTTTAGCTGATCAACGTAGAGAACAATCTTTGCGTTTTCTATTTCTAAAGATGAGATCGCAAGTTCACCCTTAAATAGCTTAAAACCATCCAGGCGAACTTTTAAGATTTCAGTTGAGATGGGTTCGAATTTATCTGTGAGCTCATGGGTGGGTTTAAGCTCAACATTTTTAAGCTCAACCTCTAAAAGCCAAAGACTCCAGTCCACGGTTTCAATTTTAATTTGTAAAGGTGCGAGCTCTGGAAGAATTTTTGTGATTCTCTCGTTAAGATAGACCTGCACTCGAGGTCGTACGATGTTAAGAAAGACTTGGAGGGATACAAGAGCAATAAGACCTGGAATGGCGTAAATCCAAAGTCTTTTCAAGGTGACTGTTCTTTCCATTCAGTCAGTAAAATTTGACTGAGTTTATAATCAGGCTGAAAATTCACGATGGATTCAAGCAATTCAATCGCTTCAGATTTCATGCCTATTTCAAACAGGGCTTGAGCTCTCAAGTATAAAAAACCAATAGCGGCATCTGACTCCATTGTGTTGATGACTTGATCAATAAACTCGAGAAGTTCGAGGTGGTGTCTCGCTTCAAAAAGGAGTTCGGCTTTGATCTCTTGAAGGCGAGGAGTGAGTTCTTTTTGCAGATTAAGATAAGCAAGAGCTTTATCAGGAGCCTCAAGAAATCTAAAAAAGTAAACAACATCCAAAATGCTGGATTCATCTTGCAAAGCACTGAGCTGCAAGTTTTCGAACCAACTTTTGAGAAGTTCTTCCTCGTCATTTGAAAAAAGAGAGAGCAAGGGTCGATCATTTTGAGCTATTGACTGAAGAAGTGGTTTCTCCAGAGATCCAACAGGGGGTAGTTCCTCTTGGCTCATAATTCTGGTCTTTTGAGCGGGCGTTTTCTTTAAACTTTGATTTTCAAAATGGGACTTCTGAAGCTCAGGCTCAAAAGAATCCAAGAGCCGCGAGCGCGCGAGATCTAAAAATGCTTTTTGTTTTTCAGAGCCTGTAATGAAAGCTTTTTTTGTAGCTGTGGACAAAGGCACTTGTTGAAAGTACTCGAGCCAAGCCCCCCAAGGCACAGGAAAGAGAGGATTGATTTTTAGTTTTTCCAAGAGCCAATCATTAAAAAGCTGCTTTTCTCCGGCGAGCAAAAAGAGTCGAGCTAAAACTTTCAAATGGGATGAGGTTAATTCTTCATTTTGAAATTGATCGAGAAAAACCTTCATCCGAGTGTGAGGGTTTTCAGCGAGCTGTCTTTGAATAATTAACTCGAGAGTTGCGGAAGATTGCAAAGCTCTGGCCCCCTCAATGTTAGACTATGAACAAGGCTCTATTTTCCCTTAAAAATTCAGTATAATTAAGGATTTATTCGTTAACTCGACTTAAGTAATCTCCCGAAGCTGTGTCGATCTTCAATAGATCTCCCTCAGCGATATGGAGAGGAACATTGACGACAAGTCCCGTTTCCAAAGTGGCGTGTTTAGTTGCTCCGGTCACTCGATCACCTTTAACACCTGGGTCTGTCTGAGCCACTCTGAGTTGAACGGTCTTAGGAACATCAATAGAAACTGGCCTTTCGTTGTAAAACAAAATCACCACCTGCATGTTTTCAGACAGATAAAAACGGGACTCACCGGCTTCATTCTCATTCATAACGATTTGCTCATAATTGGACTGATCCATAAAATTGTAGCCTGAATCGTCTTTGTACAAGTAGGTCATCTCTCTGTTTTGAACATCTGGCACTTCAAATTTTTCGCCGGACTTGAAAGTTCTTTCTAAAAGTTGAGCAGTTAAAAGATTTCGAAGTTTTGTTCGTGTGAACTGATTTCCTTTGCCGGGCTTCACGTGTTGAAAATCAATCACTTGGTAGGGAGATCCCTCTACCATAACTCTGAGACCTTTTTTAAAATCTGATAAATCGTACATAGTTCAATCCCTCAAAAAGTGAAAATTATCGTCAAAGACTAGTCTGATATTAAATCGGGGTCAACTTGCGTGCAGCAAGACTGAAGCTCTCCAAGGATTTTACTTTCCTTAAGAGGGCTTCTTTTTCTCTCGAGGGAAGGGGGTGTATGGGTTCAGCAACATCCTTCGATCCTAACATTTCCATCCTTTGAGCGATTTCGGGCCTTTGAATGTACTCGTGGGGGAGTTGTCTGATAAAATCCCTCGCCGTGTTAAGATCATTTCTGAATAAAAAAGCATCTAAAATTGAAAGTGTGGATTCAAAATCTCTCTTTTGAGAGAGAGGAACTCTATTAACCAGTCGCTTCAGCTCAGAGGAGTCAAAGTCAGTGGCCGACAAAGTCTCAAGTTTTTGCACAGCCTTTTGTACTTTTTCATTCATTGGTGCCAAAAATAGCGCCATTTTGTAGGATTTCAAGGCAAGGGCTGGGTTTGATGTTTTTAAATGAACATCCCCCATAAGCTGATGAGCGAGGACGTTTTTGGATTCTAAATCAGTTGCCTTAGACAGAGCCTGAAGAGCTTCATCGTACTGGCTTTCGTCAATAAGAACCCGGGCGTAGGAGACCCAGCCTGCAGCATACTTTGGATTTCTCTTCACGCCATTCTGAGCCACTTGTTCAGCTTTGGCTAAAAGACCGAGTTGACGATAGCTCTCAGCCAAAGGAGCAAAAACCTTTGAGAAGGGGTCTTGCTCAAGGGCGGCTTCTAAGCGAGCAATAGTTGGGTTCACTTTTTCCATCACGAGCTTCATTGTGGCGCTGCTTCTTGTTTGAGTCAATGATGGTAACTTTGAGCTTAAAAATCATTTACAAATCTTGTTAACTCCTTGCAAAGTCAAAGGGATGAGAATTTTAGGAATAGATCCGGGCTCAATCAATGCTGGCTACGCTGTGATCGAGTCGTCGGGTCAAAACCAAAGAGTTTTGTGTTTTGGAACGCTGAAAATGAAGGGGGAGGATTACAACCTCCGACTTCTTGATCTTGGAACCCAGCTCTCAGGAGTTTTCATTCAGTGGCAGCCTCAGTTTACAATTGTTGAAAAGGTTTTTTTTGGAAAGAGTGCCGACAGTGCATTTAAGTTAGGTCAAGCTCGTGGGGTTGTTCTTTATGAGGCGTCCAAGAATGCCTCTTTGATTCGAGAGTACGCAACCCGTGCTGTAAAAAAAGGCATCACTGGCCATGGAGATGCAGACAAGCAATCAGTAAAAATTGTTTTGCAGAGTCTTTTACAAATAAAAGATTTGGGCGGCTATGATGCCTCGGATGCTATGGCCCTTGCGGTTTATGGCGCTCAGCAACTCCAAGCAGAGTCGACCCTTTTAGGCTTGCAACTCTAGCTCTGATCCGCAAATCTGAAATCATGATTGGCTTTTTAAAAGGACAAGTTTTTTCTGCTTCCGAAGACAGCATCCTGATGGATTGCAATGGAGTCGGCTACGATGTGTTTTGCACGTCAAGCACTCTGGAGTCTTTTCGGTCATCGATTGGCAAATCTGGGTTTTTATGGATCTATCCACAAATTAAAGAGGATGGCTGGAATCTTTTTGGGTTTGAAACTCAGTTTGAAAAATCAGTTTTTATGTCTTTAATTAAAGTGAATGGCGTCGGACCCAAAGTGGCCATGGCAGCCCTTTCTGGAGCAAGCGCGGATCGAGTTCTTGAAATGATTGAAACTGAAGATGTGAAAGGTCTCACTCAGCTTCCAAAAATTGGGAAGAAAATTGCTGAGCAAATTATTTTATCTTTAAAAGGGAAGCTCGTGAGAGCTCCAAATGAAGACTTAAGAGAAACAAAAGTTCCAGTACGACGTGAGTTGTCTTCAGCATTAATTAATTTAGGATTTAGGTCCCAAGATGTTGAGCGTGTTGTTGCTGAAATTCCAGCAACAGTGACGATTGAAGAGGGTCTTAAACTGGGTCTCAAACATTTAACTTCAATTTAAAGAAGGATGCTTGGATGGAAAACATCACAACAAATCATTTCACACCTGAGCCTATTGAGGGTGAAAAATCCTGGGAGAACCAACTCAGACCTCAGAAGTTTTCAGATTTTCCTGGGCAAACAGAGATTAAAGAGAAGCTGTTGGTTTTTGTGAAAGCGGCTGTGGGTCGAGGGGAGCCTCTTGACCATGTTCTTCTCAGTGGGCCTCCGGGGCTTGGTAAAACGACACTGGCTCATTTGATTGCTCACGAGATGAAAGCGGAGCTTCGAGTGACTTCCGCTCCAGCTCTTGATCGAAAAGGGGATTTAGCTGCCATTCTTACAAGCCTCAAACCAAACACAGTTTTATTTATTGATGAAATTCACAGACTGAGCCGAGCGGTGGAAGAGTATTTGTACTCTGCCATGGAAGACTATTACCTTGATATTGTCATGGGTGAGGGACTCGGGGCACGTTCGATGAAGTTTCAACTCGCTCCCTTCACACTCATTGGGGCGACAACAAGAGCTGGACTTTTAAATAATCCTTTCAGAGATCGCTTTGGGATCGTTGAACGACTCCAGTTTTATGACAAGGCGGCACTTTTTGAAATTCTAAAAAGGTCAGCGACGATTTTAAATGTGAAATACGAAGATGAAGCAATTAAAGAAATCGCAAAGAGATCTCGAGGAACTCCTCGTATTGCAAACCGATTATTGAAGCGAGTCCGTGATTACGCTCAAGTTCTTGGGAGTGGGGAAATCGAAATGGCTCTCACTCAAAAGGCCCTCACTCATCTCGGAGTGGATAAACTTGGTCTCGATGGCATGGATCGAAAAATCCTCGAATTAATCAACTCTAAATTTGCCGGCGGGCCCGTAGGTATTGAAACCATGGCTGCAGCCCTCAGTGAAGAATCAGGAACTCTCGAAGAAGTGTACGAGCCCTATTTGCTCCAAGAGGGGTTCTTACAAAAGACTCAGCGAGGACGAGTGATCACAGACATGGCGAAGGCCCATCTGTTTGATGAGGCCGTTCGCGGTTGAGAAAATTAAAGGGAAGTTTTGCTTCTTAATAGCCCTCGAATCCTTGCAATATTCCTCTCCGTAAGCCCGCTGTAAAATCCGACAGCGGTTGAAATGAGTAAAAACACTCCAACACCAGGCCCAAAAATCCAAGCGATTTTGAGGCCTGTGTCTTGAGATTCAATGATATTCACTTGATCAAAACCACTCCATGAGAGGGCAAAGCCCGTGAGAGCGAGTGCTAAACCTCGAGAGATCTTTGAGGTCATTTTCCAAACGCCAAGATAAACTCCGAGGGAGTTTTCTTGCTTTTTTAAACGTAGGTATTCGTTAAAGTCAGAGAGAAGAGCCTCAAGTAAGACAGCACATCCAACTAAAATGCCCCCGACTCCTGAAGCCCAAAATAAAGCCGTTAAAAACTGCTCTTCTGGTAAAAGAAGATAGATCAAAAATTGAGAAACACTTAGGGTTCCAGCGCCGACCAACAAGGATTCTTTGCGACCAAAACGATTTCCTAAATAATTCCAGACGGGAATTGAGAGAGAAAAAATGAGCAAAAAAACCAAGAGTATGGTTTGCACTTCGTTTTCTTGAAGCTTCAAAAAAGTGCGGTAGTAAGGAATGGCCAAAGATGAGTTGAGTGTGAGGGCGATGTTGAGAAACAAATAAATAAGGACAAGATTTAAGAAGATTTTGTTGGGTTTTCTGAGGATATTTTTGAGCGAAATTTGAGGCTGGTTTATTTGCGTTTTTTGGAGGGGTCTTTTGATCAGGAGCCACGAGAATAAGATTGAGCACAAAACAAAAAAGATAAAGAGTGTTGCCCAAGTTTGATCATAAGATTCAATTTGAGTTTGTGATTGTGTTAAAAAATAGGCTGGAACCCCGAGACCCACAAAGGCTCCAAGATTGCCTCCAATAAGACGAGAAGCGATGAGGTCCCCACGAAGTCCTCGATCTTCCGTCCAATCAATTGGAAGAGCTACATAAGGAACAAAGAGGAAGCTGAGAGCACAATTGAATGTCAAAGTTGAAAGACTGAAAATGGTGTATTTGATAGTGAGGGATTCTTGATTGGAAAATAAAAAGCCGAAAAGACTTAAAGCCAATAACACAAAGCCTAAAACGAGAAGTCGAAATCTTGAATTGTATTTTTGCTTTTCAAGATCACTGAGTCTTCCAATCATGGGATCCAAAAGTGCATCCATGATCGTGGAGGCCCCTAAGATGAGACCAGCCCACTTTGTTGAAAGTCCTAGGCCCTGAGTGGCAAAAAGGATCAAGTGAACGCGAATAAAGATTTCAAGAGCATTAATCCCTAATTCGCCTGTTCCATAGTGGGCTCGAGAGAGCAGGGACCATTTCATCTCTCAAATGCTTAACTTTGAATGGACTTAAGTCAACGAGTCAGATTAAATTCTAGAGACATGTTTTTTCAGAAGACTCTCAAATCACGAGCTGTTGTAAAAGGAGTTGGAATCCACTCTGGTCTTCCTTGCAGTTTGACATTTGTTCCTGCCCCAGCAGATTCAGGCGTTTATTTTGTCAGAAAAGATTTGCCGGGATCTCCAAGTCTTCAGGTGATTGCAGATAAAGTGGCAGCTACCAGTTATGCCACCACACTGAGTGGTCCTATTTTTTCCGTGGCAACGGTGGAGCACTGTCTGTCGACTTTGGCGGCCTTAAGAGTTGATAATGCATTCATTGAGCTGGACGGACCTGAGATTCCTATTATGGATGGCAGTGCTAAGGATTTTTTAGCAGCTCTGACAACCCAAGGTTTGGTTGAGCTTGATCAACCACGTCAATACTTGGTCGTCAAGGAGCCCATTGAAGTCGAAGATGGGGATAAACGGGCTTCCGTGATGCCCTATCATGGCCTTAGACTTTCTGTGGCCATTGATTTTCCTCATCCAATGATTGCTAAGCAAAAGCTTGATATGGATGTGAGTGAGTTTACCTTTCGTCGTGAAATTGCACCGGCTCGAACCTTCGGATTTTTAAAAGATGTTGAAGAACTTCAAAAAAAAGGACTGGCTCGAGGTGGATCTTTAGATAATGCCATCGTTTTAGATGACTCAAAAATCCTAAATCCTGATGGGCTCAGATTTTCAGATGAGTTTGTGAGACATAAGGCTTTAGACGCATTGGGTGACTTGGTCACATTGGGAAACCCTCTTTTGGGCCATGTGTCTCTTTACAAAGCGGGCCATGATTTGATGAATAAGCTCGTAAAAAAGATCTTAAACTCACCCCAATCTGTTCGAATGATGGAGCTGGGTGAGGGGCCGACCTTTATTCGGCTCTAGTTTGAGGTAATTACACACTCAAAAAAATAGACCTTTCTGAATGTCTTTTTTTGCAGTAGCTTAGGGCCTCAAAAAAAGAGGTGTTATTTATGATCGTTGGAATTCCTAAGGAAATCAAAATCAGTGAAAACAGAGTCGGTATGACCGAAGCTGGCGTTCGCCAGTTGGTCAAAGAAGGACACACACTCATCGTTGAAAAAGATGCAGGTGTTGGAAGTGGTATTTCAAATCAACAGTATGAAAAAGCCGGTGCGAAGATCATCGATACCAAAAAAGAAGTCTACGCAAAAGCAGACATGATTGTTAAAGTGAAGGAACCACTTCCTGATGAATTTGATCTCATGCGTGAGAATCAAATTCTTTACACCTATTTGCACTTAGCTGCTGAACCCAAACTCACGAAAGTTTTAGCAGAGAGAAAAGTCAAAGCTGTAGCCTATGAAACCATCCAAAAAGAAGACGGCTCTTTACCGCTTTTGACTCCAATGAGTGAAGTTGCAGGAAGAATGGCGACTCAGATTGGTGCTTATTACTTACAAAAAGACCATGGCGGAAAAGGGATTCTGCTTGGTGGTGTCACCGGAGTAAAACCAGGACGCGTGACAATCATTGGTGGTGGTGTTGTGGGCACTAATGCAGCAAAAATGGCTGTAGGTCTTGGGGCTCAGGTAACCATGATGGACGTCAACCTTTCTCGACTAGAATATCTGGATGACATTTTTCAAGGCCGAGTGACGACTCTTTATTCGAACACTCAGAACATTGAGCAATCAGTTGCAGAATCTGATCTTTTGATCGGTGCCGTGTTAATCACAGGGCATAAGGCTCCAACCCTTGTGTCGAAAGAAATGATTTCATCAATGGCCAAAGGCAGTGTCGTTGTTGACGTGGCAGTGGATCAAGGTGGTTGCATCGAGACATGCAAGCCAACATCTCACCAGGTTCCAACTTACGAAATTGATGGAGTGATTCATTACTGTGTTCCCAACATGCCAGGAGTTGTTTCAAGAACATCAACTTACGCACTCACGAACACGACATTGAAGTATGCTTCAATGATCGCGGCCATGGGAGTTGAAGAGGCTATTGCAAAAGATAAAGCATTGGCTTTGGGTCTTAATGTGTACAATGGATACGTTTGTTATGAGCCGGTTGCTCGTGATTTAGGTCTTGAGTACAGAGCTTACAGGCCAGTTTAGTTAATCATATAATTCAAGTTCGAATTTCTAATAAAGCGGCTCTAAAGGCCGCTTTATTTTTTTTGCTATCAGGAGAGTGATCAAAATACCTAAACTGCCACCCATCCAAAAAGCACTTAAAAAATGTTGGTGGAGAATCACTCGAGTGAAGGCAATGCTTCCTGCAAGTCCAAAAAAAATCCACTTAAATCTTGGGACTGCGAGACTTAAGACAGTGGCAGCAGTGAGCATGACTTGAGTGTGACCAGAGGGCATTGAGTGCCAATGCCAGTGAAAATTAAAGGGATCAAAAAGTAGATGTTCAAAGGAGCTGCTAGTGTGAGGGCGCTGCCTTCCGATGATGGGTTTTAAAATTTGAATGACGAGACCACAAATAACAAATGAAGCTAAAGAGAACCCTGACCAGGCTCTTGTTTTTTCAATGAAGCTTACTTTGTCTTTGAATGAATCCATTTTAGGGAAAGCGTAGCGAGCTAGAACATAAAAAAGCGCACTAATTAGCAGATAGAAAGTTGCAAGCCCAATGTTTGTGATCTCCCGAGCCCAATATTTAACTTGAGGGTAGTGTGCAGAGTCGATCCAGCTTGCAACTGGTTGATCAAGAAAAAAGACCATAAAAATAGCAATGAGAGAATTCAGAGCGACCAATATCCCGAACTTTTTCTGAGTCATTAGTACAAGTCCTCAATTTGAGTCGCACCTTGCTCGTACTTTTTTTCATCAGAAATTTCAAAACGAACTTGACCAATCACACTTGGCAAAATCTGCACAACATTTTTAATTGGAACAAGAATAGTTCCTGCCATGACCATTGTTTCACCTTGAACTGAGGCAATTGGTTTTATGAACGAATCAAATCTTTTAGGGTGAATTACAAGCTTCGAGCTTTCCGAAAAACCTAAAGGCAGTTCAAATGTAGAGGCTAAACATCCTCCTAAACCAGTAGTAACATTTCTGTTGTATTGAATGGCTTTTAAGAGTTCCGTCTGATTTTTTGGATTCAGCCAAAAGACTTCGGGAATAACTGCAGAGGCAGAATTTCGGCCAGCGTTTGTGAACTCAGAGCAAATGGTAAGATACTTTCCCGTTTTGACTTCGAGATGTCTGAATTTGTCATGCATTCTAGGTTTCGAAGATTGAATAATCTTTGGCATGTTAAAAGGAATGATTTTTGTTGGAACGCGACCGTAAGGAGTGTTCATGAGAGGGTCTCGCCAATCAAATGTTGCCTGTGACTCTCGGAACTTAATTTCAGGTGAAAGTGCAGAGTTTTTGACAATGGCTTTTAGATCTTGAAAAACTTTATCGGCACTGACAGTTTCGAGGGACTCGGCTTTTTTGCCGGGGTTAGTTCCACAGCCTGTCAAAAAAGACAAAATAGATAAGCTCAAAAACAGTTTTAAAACATTCATTGTGATTTCCTTTTGTACCTAATGTTGCCCCAATCTTCAGTTGAGAGTAAAGGAATTCGATTTCTTTTCAACCTAGCTATAACTTCTTTATGAGGGTGGCCGTATTTTTCAAATCGACTGCTTGCCACTGCAAGCTTTAAGTTTTTAAGCTGGTGCAGAAGATAGTTTGATGATGAAGTTTGACTTCCGTGGTGACCCAGTGCGAGCACCTGCACGTTTTTAAAGTGATGACGGCTCCATTTTTTTTCTTGAGATGCTGTTGAGTCACCTGGGAATAAAGCGAGAGTGAGTCTTTCAAAAAACACCTGGGAACTTCCATTGCTGGTTCTTGTTTCGCCTTCAAAAATCAGGTCAACGGAGTGGGGTCCCGACTCACCACAAGGAGAGAGAGGCATTGAGATTTTCTTTTTTTTGATCTGGAGGGGTTTGTTTCCGAGACAAATTTTTTGATCTTTTGCGAAGGGATAGATGAAGGATCTGTGATCCCAGTCGTAATGGGATAGGTAAAGAATTTGATTTTTTTGATAACAAATTTTTTTAATTTTTTTTATTGGCGCTCGCTCTCCACCCATATCAAAATGAAAGCATTCCGAGTCGGTCACAACAGTTGACCACTGACCCTGGCCCACATTCCAAAAAATCAGTTCATGAACAGTAGCTGGGCTCTGTTGAGATGAAATCAAAAGACAGAAGACTAATTTAAACCGCTTCATGGCCATTTTTTGAAAATTGAGTTTGAATGTGAACCAAAAAAATGAGGATGAGCGAAGAGCAGGCAACCCATTGGTGACTCCAAGAAATTGGGGACTCGATAATTTGAGAAAGACCTTCCAGTTTTTTTAGAAAGTAAAGAGAGTGCTCGATAACAAATTCCCAAAGAGGAGTGACTCCCAAGGAATGACTCAGAGGCACTAAAATTAAAAGACCTAAGGGAAACAAAAAGAGTGAAAAAAATGGAGCAAGAACCAAATTTGATAAGTAGGCAAGGCTCCCAGTGCTTCCGATGAGGGCTGCTGCGATGACTTGAATCCAAAAGAGTTTAAGCCATGAAAATTTTGAATCAGGCAAAAAGGAGAGTAGGAGCGAGAGACTCCAGGAGAGATGAAACGAAAGAGAGGTGATCCACTCGGGAAATAGACAGAGAGCAACGAGGCCAGAGAGAACTTCAATTTTTTTATTTGGCGTTGAGAGGCGAAATTTTTTGCTCATTTGATCAAGTGCAAAGGAAATAAAGGCTCGTCCTCCGGGGGGTTGAAAAAAAGTCATGGCCGAATAAAGAAAGAGAATCAAAGTGATGATGATTGGTTTTGAACCTAGAATAAATTTGAGTAATCCTTGAAGTGTTGAATAGTGTCCGCCCGATACAACTAAAATGTGGATGAGCCCAAGCATCACAAAAGTGTGTTGAGTTTCAGATCCTAGAGGAAGTGGTCTTCCGCAAACTATAGCTCCAAAAACCTGCTGAGAGTCGGATGAGGTTAGGAGAGATTCTCTGGATAAGCACATTTCATGGAGTGGTTGAGAGAGAGCATTTAGGGTCTGTTTGAGAGGAAAAACCCAAAAGAAAAGAACATGAAGGATGCCTAAAATTAGCACAATTAAGAGCAAGTTTTTCAAGTGAGCTACCTTTCTGAACAGGTGAAATTTAAGAAAGTGAAATAGTTTGCAGGTTATTTTGCAAAAATTTGAATAAATCAATAAATATCAAATACTTAAGCATGCTTTGTGATACTGCATTTTCATGAAGTCCTTATTGATCAATCGGTCTAAGGTCCAGGGAGTCTAGTTTTCCAGAATAATTGTGGATAACTTTATTTCTATTTCTATTTTTTCACTGAAACCGTCATACTATTTTTATGTTTATAAAAACCACATCGTTAATCATTTTATCCTTCAGTTTCATTGGTTGTGCTCAAAAGTCAGTGAAGCAAAACTCACAACCCGTAAAAGTTGCGCCGAGAGCCGTT
>JACCDR010808463.1_pt1 | contig 14536 bp, 12 predicted proteins | sample 7446431 | NCBI WGS metagenome assembly JACCDR01 (sample SAMN15323443, study PRJNA562643) | freshwater metagenome | isolation source: river surface water | place: USA:Blue River Watershed | collected 2017-08-17 | reverse complement strand
TTTTCCAATACACATATTATACTATGATTTTCCCTAACTCTTCACTACTTGATGATATACCCTTTGATAAAATACGTGATATTGATGCTTTCGTTGCTGATGTCCATAAATTCCTTGATTCACAATCCGGTGAGCATGTTGATAAAATACGCTCTGAATTCCTCACTCAACTTTGCTTGTTCAAACTCTTTGATATTGTCAAGTCACACTCCACTAAGAAGAAATCTCAGAAATAAACCTTGTTCAGCAAACCCCCTTGTTTCAATTTCAGTAGAAAGTGCTATAATCAGACATTCTTATATATAGGAAGTACCCTGATTATAGCAATTTCTACTAATTCAACAAACACCACTGGCAATAAGGAGAATCATAGCAACTCGTATTTTCAAATCTTCTGTTTAAAAACTTTCATACTAATTCTGTTAATATGAAACTTTGCAAACATTGTGAAGCGCCCCTCACTAATCCTAAACACCCCTTTTGTGTTGATTGTTTCAAAATCATCATCAAGAAGAAAAATGAAAAAAGGCTACAACAAATATTGAGTAAGTGCAGTATCATTGAACCCGTAAATGCATATCTGTATAATTCTCCACCTAAAACAAAAACAACGTAGTTGGCTGTGGTGCTTGCTGTTCTGGTTGCTCTTTTGCTTGCTTCTTTTCAGCCTGTCTCTTAGCCTTCGCTTCTCTTGCTTTTGCAAGATGCTCAGCTTGCTTTTTGGAAGGTTCCCGTACTTTCACTACCTTGATAACCTCTTCTCTTGGCTCTTCTGCTTGCTCTTGCTTAGGTTTTAACGCTGACAAATCGTAAGAACAATTTGGACAGTATTTCATCTCGTTTATATATAGACTGTATATAAAAAAAATAAAAACAAACAAAATGGGATAAATGGATTCTGGTGGATTCCAAACGGATTTTTGACGGTGACCAGGTGGACCGGGAGGACCATTAAATTTGGGGGTCATTGCTTTTGGAAGAAAAAAAATTCAGAAAAAAAATTTCAATCCAAAATGGAAACCCTCAAATCTCCCGGTCCTACTGGTCCACCTGGTCCACCTAAGCAGCTTCTCTAACAAAGTTGATTGTCATCGAGTAGTCTTTGGTCGGTGTAATTCTTCTGAACTGATTATCATAGAGTCTCACAGTAACCTCGCTCAATGATGGTATGTTGCTGTTAATGTAGTCATTTGAATCGTCTTGGTAATAACTAACATCTAAAGGAGATTCTTCTGTGGTGATTGTTGCTAAAATTTTGTAATTCTGATTTACCACGGACGTACCGGCGACGTTGCTTACCAGATGTATCTGACTTACACCTGATAAATCAAGTGTCTCTGAAGTTTTACTTGCCGAGTAATCCGCTAATAAATTGTTTAGTCCAAGCTCAATGTAAGCATTATTAGCCGTGTCTGCAAACGCAAACGTCCCGCCAGTTGCTGAAATAAATATCGTGTTCGTACCTGAAGTATTATAATCAACACTATACGTGTAAGTACCAGCACTGTTAAGCAACGTTGTCAATTGAGTCGCTAATGACAATCCTGTGTAATTTGATGACGGCAATGTCACCACACGATTGTTTGATGTTGAATCGGATTGAATCAGTGTTAACTTGTTGTTTCTTCCGTCGATTGTATAGACGCTCAAAGGACAAGTAAAGTTCTTTAGCTTAACTGCACTAATCTTGTCAATCGCTTCTGGTAAATACCAAACAGGCTCAGTCAAATACCCAGACCTTCCAAAATTGTTAGCAAATTTGGTGTTCAAGTTAATTGATACATATTCTCTTTCTCTTGAAGTCATTTAATTCTTAGTATTAATGTAGAAAAAATTTATTTACAACAGTTATAAACACCTATGCCAATCGAATTTCAAATTCCAGATAACATGACTTACGGAGCACCTGTCTCTGCACTTGATGGAGACCTCTCCTTCGTTCGTTACACTCCAGTGAGCGGCGAATCGTGGGGTGCTGGGTCTTCTTTCAAAATCAACATCAACAGTGATAATGAATTTTTGGTTCCAAGCAAGAGTTACTTGAAATACAACATTAAGCTTACTGGTGGTGCTACTACAAGTGGAAATTGTCTTACCAGTCTCGGAGCTGTCGCCGCGATTGAGAGAGTGACCACGTCAGTTAGCGGCAGAACCATCGAAGACATCAACCACTACAATTCTTATGTCAGCACTCTTTACAAACGTGCTCCTATTGAACAACAAAACATGCTCAAAGAACTTGAACTTTTGAACAACCAGACTGCTCTTACCGCAAGTTCAAATGCTTACACTAACGGTTACACAGTTTGTCATGCTCTGCGAACTGCTTTGTTTGAATGTGACCAGTACATTCCTATCGCCTTCATTGCCGGAGGTGTTTCAATTGAATTCGAAACTGCTCCAGATTATCGAATGCTACTTGCAACTGCAGCTGCTAGCACAAGCAATTTTGAAATTTCAAATGTCGAACTTGTCTGTGCAATGTTGAAACCAAGCGACTCTTACCTTAAGTCTTTCCAAGCTTCTTTGACCTCTGGTCGTCAAGCAACTATTCCTATGACCATTGTTCGAAACCATCGTATCAACCCATCAACGAGTTCCGCTGAACAAACAATTCCAGTTGCAGTTGGCTTCCATCGTTCTTTGCGAAGTGTTCTAGGTGTTCGCAAACTTGAAAGCGTGAGAAATTCTACAAGTTCTGATGAGTTTGTAAGCGAAACTCTTGCAGGCCTTAAAGAGTATTATTTCCAAATCGGTTCACAGAGATACCCTCGTAACTTCACTATCAAAACGCAAAACGCTGTTGCGTCTGGTGCTCCTACTGCAGAACATTATATGCAAGCGTTGGTAAGTATTGATAATACTTTCCCTCATATGAATGCAGTCGCACATAGCGCCACTGACACTTCACAGTTTATCTACTACTCTTTTGTTTCAAACCGCTCTTTCGGCGCTGGAGTGCCTGTCGAGGACGGCCAACTGGTTATCAACCTCAATCATAACTCTTCACCATCAGCAAGTATTCTCGACTTGTTCTTGCATTTGGATGCCGTCTTGAAAATCGATGCTTCTGACGTTAGCTTCTCAACACAAGAATTTTAATGTACATTTCCAAAACTTTGGTAATCTTTTTTATTTGCTTATACTAACAAATAAGAATGAATACCAGCGGAACTAGTCAAGGTAATCCAAAAAGTTTCTCCACAACCCGTAATTCGTATACTGGACTACCTGTGTCCAGACGTGTGGTTATTAACAATGTGATTTATGACCTTTATGGTAATGTGGTCAAACCAACCAATCGGCTCATTGATTTACCAGCTCCCGTACGGAATGCGAACACGCCAATTTCACTAACAAAGAAGATTGAAGAGGATATTTATCTGAAATATGGTCAGGGTGTCGTAAGAGCTGTCGCCCAAGCGAAGAGCCAAGAAGAAAGAGAACGAAATATTGGTGCTGAAGTATCTACGCCTATGAAGTTTCAGAAGGAACTTAACACAGATGCTCCTAAAAGGTTCTTAGAAGCTAATACTGTCCCTTCGCCTTCCAAAACAGTTGATTCTGGTATCGGGACATCAAGTAGCCGACCACAAGATATCATTGAAGAAGTTGCTAAGAAGTTTGATGGCGTACCTTTAAGTGATACCGTCTTGCGCTTAGGTACAAATATCTTTGGTGACGATAAAAAAGAGGTGTATCTTACACCTAAAGGAGAGGAAATTGTAAGAGAGTTTAAAGGGAAAAAAGGTAAGGGTAAAGATAAGGCATCTACACCACCACAACCTTCAAGTCCAGTTGCGGCCGTTAGCCCTATAGCGCCACCTCTCCCTGCTCAACAAACAACTCCGGCTGAGAAGAAACCTGAATCTAAACCAACTGAAGAAAAGCCACGTCGTGATACATTTGGAAAGGCCACAAAACGTAAGAACATCCAACCACCAGCCGTTAGAAAGCGCGCTAAGGTTGAAACTAAGAAAGCACCAAAGAGAAAGGTACCTGACACTAAACCACTGAACGCCCGTGCAAAGAAATTGCGTAAGACAGTGCAAACGGATGAGTTCAATTTACCAGTTGCTGCTAAAAGTGCACCTAAAAGAAAGAAGGGTGATACTGTTAAAATTTCAAAGCCAGCGCGGGCAACTAAAAAACAGAAGGTTGCAATAGCTAATGAAATGTCTAACGTTCCTGTGAAAAGGAAAGGTGCTAAACTTGTGGGGGCTACAAAGAAACAGAAGGTTGCAATAGCTAATGAAATGTCGAATGTACCTGTCAAGAGGAAAAGTGTGAAGCTCACTGGAACTGCAAAGAAACAGAAGGTGACAGATGAAAAAGTGACACGACTTGCTGGCGGTAAGATTATGAGAAGGTTGAAACCTGTGAATTATCAAGAATAATTGAGTTTTATAACAATCATACAACTGTTATAAACAATGCATGGGCCAGTGGGCCGGTTGGCCCGGCATTTTTGCCGGTCCAAGGGGATTGTTGAAAAAAAAAATTTTGAAAAAAAAGAATTTCAAAAAAGCTCTGGACCGACAAAAATGCCGGCCCAACCGGCCCATTGGCCCACTTTTCCCAAATGTCTAATTACTTGAGTCACTATCACTATCGTAGGTGTTACAACACTGACTGTTTATGGTTATCTTACAAATCACCTTGCAAAGATAACGAAATAGCTTTGACAAATTATCAAATAAACGCATTACTCATACCCTATAAAAAAAACGTGCTTATATGCTCGTTAATTCATCATAATGATAAGTTTCAACTGTACTACTTGTTATAACAATTTTGTACTCACGAACCTTGTTCCCGCTAAGTGTTTTTGAAGAATTACTCGACAAATTTGTATCTGGTCCATTGACGGTTACCGGGCTGCTGGATATACTCTTAATAGTAAATGTAAAAGTGTCATTTTCAGAAAAGCCCGCAGTTATGAAATCACTTCGAGAAGGTAAGTTTAATGTAAACGGACCCATTCCTGAAGTGTTGACTTCAATATATCCAGCCGTGAGTTCGCTAACTGTTAGTGTCGTTGATGCTGTCAGAGTTTTTGATGTTTTTGTACGGACTCGCGGTATAAATGGATTGAACACCTTGGTCATACCCAAATTTCCAGCCGTGTTTCCTATCAAGAAAGACCCGTCATCAATAAAACGCGACCATTCTGTAATTGTGTTTGAAGTATCTGATTTACCAAATCTGATTCCTGCATTTGAACCACCACCACCTCGCTGATTAATAATCCAAGTTTCATTTTCAGATGCACGATTGTAATGAAGATAACTTCCTTGCGTGGAAATGCTATTGTTGGAATCAACTCTGAGTGAATTTACAATAGTCGTTGAACTTGTACTTGTACTTAGAATATCTCCATAAAACACGTCGATTCCAGAGCCAGATATTCTGATACCATATTCTCGCACTGAATTTCCTCGCTGTACGTTTGTAAAACCTGTAATGTAGTTATTGTTAGTTCCCGTACCTGGAAGACTCACTGTTAAACTAAAGCTTCCAGTCACACTCACAAAGAACTTTATATAATCACCAGTTTGATAACCTGCTGATGTGAATGTCGAACGCGTTGGTAATGTACCTGTTCGATTTGCTGTGAAACTACTAAATTCAATGAGCCCACTTTCAATATCACTTACACTGAACGTGAAATTTGTATCTGATGAATTGGTTGCGATGGTTTTTCGTTCTGAAAAATTTCCTGAACGCACTCGCATATTGCAATTCGTAATCACATTTCCATCACCCTTGATTCTGAACAATTCGGTTGACGACGAGCTACTTGCAGCTGCGTAAAACACGTGTGAATCACTTGTTGAACTAACCAGATATCTGAGTGTCGCACCATCGACGCCAAACCCATAAATTTGATGCCCATTGTTCCCAGCTTCATACAATACTATCTTTCTATTTCCTGTGCCATAAGCGTTTGAAAACTGCAAAGGTGCGTTTAAAGAAGTCGTACCAACGCCAATGTTAGATACAATCAGCGACGAACTTGTTATGTTTGTGTTGTTAATATTTGTGATACGTGCACTTGCAGACGTTATTCCAGTGGATAGATTCAATGTGGCTGAGCTGATATTTGTAGTTGATAAATTTGCTGGTAATGCAAAATTCGCTGCTGTTAAATTCGTGATGTTTGCATTTGTTATCAAAGCACTTGCACTTGTTATTCCAGTTGATAAATTCAAAGTTGCGCTTGATACGTTTGTATTTACGATATTGGATGTTGTAGCTGACGTCAAGAACGCGTTAGTTATTCTTGCACTTGCACTTGTTATTCCAGTACTTAGGTTCAAAGTTGCTGATGAGATGTTAGTTGTTGACAGATTGCTTGGCAACGAGAAGTTCGAGGCTGTTAAGTTTGTAACAAACGCATCTGTTATTCGAGCTGTTGAAGATGTTATACCTGTGCTCAAGTTCAAAGTTCCACTTGATACGTTTGTATTTACGATATTGGATGTTGTAGCTGACGTCAAGAACGCGTTAGTTATTCTTGCGCTTGCACTTGTTATTCCAGTACTTAGGTTCAAAGTAGCTGAACTGATATTAGTGGTTGAAAGATTGCTTGGCAACGAGAAGTTTGACGCTGTTAAGTTTGTAACGAAAGCATCTGTTATTCGAGCTGTTGAAGATGTTATTCCAGTCGATGCGTTCAATGTCGCTGAGCTGATATTGGTTGTTGACAGATTGCTTGGCAACGAGAAGTTTGACGCTGTTAAGTTTGTTATGAACGCATCTGTTATTCGAGCTGTTGATGATGTTATACCTGTGCTCAAGTTCAAAGTTGCTGAGCTGTTATTTGTATTGTTAATATTCGTTACATTCAACGTCGCTGAGCTTATGTTTGTTGTGAGTAAAGTGCTTACAGTTGCTGATGTAACTAACGCGTTTGCTGATGTTATCCCGCTCACATTTAAAGAAGCCGTTGATACATTTGTCACTGAGATATTAGCTCCTGTGTAACTAGTAGCGTTTATACCACCATTTACATCAAGCTGATACAACGGATTGCTTACTGGATATGCCCCAATCGCAACATTTCCGTTCGTCGCCAGTACAATTTCTGAAGTGTCATTCTGTATTGAAATTCCTGAACCTGAGTAAAAATATGGTTGTAAGGTGCTTGAGAATGGTACGCCCATTGAGAGTACATGATGTTGGTTCTGTGCTATGAAATCAGCGTTTGTCACACCTTTTGCTTTTATCTCAACGACTGAATCAGCAACTTCCAAATTACTCGTTGGAGAAGTTGTTCCAATTCCCACATTCCCTCCTGTTGTAAATATACTTCCAATCGTGTTTGTTGCTCCAAGTTGTATTGATGTTGCTAATAAACTCGTAGTTGTGATGTTTGTAAACAACGCATTACTTGTTGAAATGTTGTCATTTAGTAACAATTTGTTTCCATCACTTCGAATCCACACACTCCCTGTACTGTTTCCTAACGCAAATATCAAACCTCCTACAACGTCATTTAAAGTCATACTTGGTGTTGTAGCTCCTGTCTCTGGGTCCTCGTACTGGCCAGAGCCACCACCTGTAATGAGTCCTCCCAACAAACCTCCTACAAACCCAGCTCCAGCACCAATCAAACCAACAAACCAATCGCCCACATCTCCAGCTCCCTGAGCAGCATCACCTGCACTATTCGCTGCCAACGCCGCTTCCAATTTTCTGATTCGCGCATTGTAAGCTTCGTATTTTGTATACCCGTCCAAGTTGATGTTTGAACCACTTTTGGACAATCCTGTCCCTGCGCCAATGTAACTAATACCGTCTACGTAGCTTTTTGATGTTAATTCACCAGTTAATGTTGGAGTTGTGTCTGTCACTATCACCTTTGTGCAATTCACAGTTGACGATTTTAGATTACTGATTGTCCCGTAGGTGAAGTCCAGGTCATCACCTTCGCATCTAGTTAGTGAAACCACGCCATCACTCGCTCTTAAATTCGTTGCGCTGATATTTGTAAAGAAACAATCGTCGCCATCACAAGTTGTAAGCGAAACCACGCCGTCATCTACTCGTAAATTAGCAGTGCTTATTGAAGTTGTCGCTAGCAAATTTCCCGCACAACACAATCCAACCACCTTCATAGCACCAGTTGTTATTGAATCACTCACTTCAATCCAGTTTGTCACAAGTTTATCTGAACGAATCACACCAGCAGCTGTGATGTTTGTCGTGACCAAATTTCCTATAGTACCTCTATCGAACCAAGTGTCATTCCCTTCTACATATGGTGCATCTAATTCGGTGATTTTAGCATTCGCAACCGTCCCGTAGGTGATGTACAAATTGCTTGCTGTCCCATCCCCTTGCAAATTGAACGCACTGACTTCGTCAATACCTAAGATATTCAAGTTTCCAAACGTGCAAATACCGTTCTGTTTGATATTCCCAAGTGTTGTTGTGCCTGTTACTTTAAGATGGTCCAGTGTACTTGTTCCATTAACAATCAAATTGTTTCCAATTGTTGCTGACGAAATATCCAAAAACCCAACATCAATCTTGCTCGTTTTTAAGTTGTTTATTGTAGCATTGGTATAGTACAAATTATCACCTTCTACATATGGTATCTCAACATCATCGTTCGTGATACGTAAATTCGCAAGTGTCATCGAAGATATGTTAGCATCATCGACAATCAGATTGTTAACAGTCGCATTCGTTGTCCAAATGTCATTTGATTCTAAATATTCAAATTGGACGTCGTCGTTCGTAACACGTAAACTCGCGAGCGTCATAGAACTGATATTAGCATCATCTACGAGTAAATTGTTAACAGTTGCATTTGTATAGAAAAGATTGTCACCTTCTACATATGGTATCTCAACATCATCGTTCGTGATACGTAAATTCGCAAGTGTCATTGAAGATATGTTAGCATCATCTGCTACGAGATTACTTATTGTTCCATTTGTATAGTCAAGATGGTCGCCTTCACACCTCGTTAGCGAGACTTCACCGTCATCAATTTGTACGTTACCAATTGTTACACTTCCAGAGCCAAAATCAGCTTTGAATTGTGACATACCTGTCATATACGTACCGGTTCCTGAATTGTCGAGGAAAAGTACGTGTTTGTCAGTTGCACCATTAAAATTGAGAGCAAGCTTGCTGTCTATGAGTCCCTGTTCTGTGAAGTGGTTAGTTTGGTATCTTAAAGAAACGACTTGGTAGTTGGAAATGTCTGGTAACGGAATGTTAAATAAATCAGCAGCTGTCTCAAGGTCAATGCCGAGTAAATCTGCGTATTGTGCTATACTTGAAACCGTTAAAGGGTCGTCACCTAAAATTACATCAGTATTTGGCCGGAGTTTGCCTTCCTCATCTTTCCCAAAAAAGAAAGTATTATAATTCACACCTACGTTTCCGTTTGTTATGTGAATTGTCGAGTCCATATTTCCAAAGCGCAAATTGCTCGTTGAAAAGTTTGTGACAATTGCGCTTGAGGATGATACGTTTGTGATAATAGCATTTGAAGTTGAATGATTCACTGTGAGCAAATTTGCTATACTTACATTGCTTACAACCAGATTGTTACTTGAAATGTTTGCTACAGCTACATTAGCACCAGTGTAAGAAGTTGCGTTTATACTACCATTCACAGACAATTGATGCAAAGGATTAGCAACAGGATATGCTCCAATGCCGACGTTTCCATTTGTTGCTAACAAAATTTCTGATGTGTCATTCTGTAAACTCAAACTTTGCGCATAAACATAAGGTGGGAATGTCGCTGAACTTGGAACACCCATAGCTATGAAATGGTGTTGATTCTGTGCTATGAAATCTGCATTTGTGATGCCTTTTGCTTTTATCTCAACGACAGTATCTGCAACTTCCAAATTACTCGATGGAGCTGTCGTTCCAATTCCAACACTACCACCAGTTGTTATGATATTCCCTATTGTGTTTGTCTCTCCAGAATTTATCGTGGTTGTTATCAAATTTTGAATAGTGGCATTTGTTGCATTTATATTATCAGTTGAGAAATCACTTGCGCTTAAGTTTCCTATTGACGCAAGTACTGCGTACATATTTCCAGTTGAAATTGTCGATGAATAGACTGTGCGAAAGGGCGATTGTGCGCTTCCGATATCAACGTCTGTTGTGTATGGATGTAATTTAGAACTTATATAAACATTATTTAGTACTTTTTCGTTGATTATATTGGTTCCGCTAAGATTCTTTCTAAACATTACTCTTGTAAATTGTTTAGAAAATTAAACTTCAGGAAAATTGATGATGTATCTATGTCCTGTTGCGTTTAGCTCACGAATTGCTTCATCGCGTTTGTTTATTGCATCCTCAATGTTGTCGAAAGTGCCGAAGTGCTTGTTTTTGCCGTTTACTTTGATTCTGACTGCCCATTTCTCGCAATCTTTTCTCCAGCAAATATTCTTGTGGCCTGATGTGTTGTTGTTTCGCTTCTCACAATGCTGTTGGTTGTGTTGTCGAGTCACTAGCTCGAGATTTACTAAACGATTATCATCTTTAACACCATTGACGTGGTTCACTTGCATACCATTTGGGATTTCACCATTAAATACTTTCCATATAAACCGATGCGCAAGTGTTTTTTTACGATTGTCATCAGCATTACTGAATTCCAAGTATCCATCTTTACGTTTGTGTCCGACTGGTCTGTCAAAGCGCTTATGTATTGTAGTACCATCATCATAAACGATATAGTTTGGTGTTTCAACGTGCATTTTAATAACCTCTGAATATGAAATTATTGAAATTCAATTTTACTTAGCGAATCTGTACGGTGGCGGCGTCGAGACTGCAGTTGGTCTTTCTGTCTTTACCATAAACGCTTTCTTCGTGTTACCAACGTAGGACAGAATGAATGGAAATCTGGTCATTCCAGTCACTTTGAGCTCCTTTTCAAGAGATGTCTTCTTCATGTGTTTAACATATACTTACATAAAAAATTCAAAACAATTTATGACTTCCAAGTAATATGCCATCTGTTAAATACCTATCCCATCCAAATTTCTTCTTGACTGAGTTTCCAGTGACGCCTGAGCTTACTATGTCAAGAGCGTCTTTTTCAACAACTACATTTGGGTTATCAATCCGCGTCTGTTTAAAAGGCGTGCTCCCGGGGTTATAAACCTTTACATTGTCTGCCGATACCTGCTCATTAGCAAACAGAGCTTTTGAACCACCAAGCGAATGACCGTAAGCATCGTAGCGCCCGTATTTTTCTTTCACTCTTTTCGCAGTATCAACCGCCGACTGAAACTGTTTGTCACTTTGCTGTTTCCCAGTCGCAATTGAAATATCTGCAACTATGTCCTTTGGTCTACTCGTGCCACGATATGCAACAAAACCCTTACCGTCTTTTGCATACACTTGAGCATCATCAGATGAAAAGCTCGTGTCCTTTGAATATCCTCTTCTTCCAAGTTCTTGCTCGTACGTTTTGTTAGATGGTTCATAAGATGCTGCGCTGAGCAATTTTGCATCATCCAGTTTATCCAGCTTCGGCTTACTAGTTCTTGTTGTCACAATATCAACAACACTTGGTATAAAAAACGACATATATAATTATCATGGATTAAAATATTGCAGATATTGCTGATTCAGCCTGTTTTATGCGCTTGACACCCTCGCTGACAGTGTCAAAAACCTGCTTTCCCTCCTCTGCTATCTTCACAGCTTTATTAACACCACTCTTGACATTTTGAAAGCCTTTCTGTATGTTTGAATATGCTTTTCTGAACATTGCTCCAATGGGACTGTTATTTACTCTTAACTAAGAAATTTATTCTTTGTCATCTTCAATCATCAAAAACTCCTCAAAATTCTTAATGAGACGATAAGCTTTTTCGTTCTGGTAACTAATTGACAAAAAACCAAAATCTTCACTAACGCACAAACTATATACTTCAAGCCAACTTTTGAAGTCCAATCCAGCTGGATTCTCCTCGTAAATCTGACGAAGATTTGTCGTATTAGAAACTTCAAACACACTGAGGAAGCTGTTGTTAATTCGAATAGCTCTATCGAGCAACATATAACTTTGGCTGACGAATATTGTTGAGATGTTGTAATGTCGCGAGTTTAAAAGGAAATTTCTGAACACTGGTGTTTTTAACACTTTGCTGGAAATGGAGTCATCCAAAATCAAGAGCACTTTGTTGCTAATTGATTTACTGTTATTTTCAATGACGTATCTTTGAGCCTTAATAAGCTCTTGTAACCATTCTAACTGCAATGAATCTAACAATTCAACTGGTGAAGCAGTTGGCTGTTTGGGTATTTCTATAGGGTCGTCTAGTATCTCAGCACTCTTCTTAAGCTCTTTCCAAAGCGGTACATTAGCAATAGTTACATCAGCTTCTTTTAGCTTAGCGAGTTTTTCATCCAACTTGTTAGTTGGTGATATCCAGTAGACTTTGTGAAAGGCGTGTTTGTAAAACTCTTTTTTCAACAACAAGTTCAACAGAAGTGTCGTCTTTCCAGCTCCCTTCCCTCCCACGATATAGTGGCTGAACGGTATTTTAGGGATAGTACTTGGGATAGTCTTATCAACTTGTTTATCTAACGGTTTGATTTGGAGTCCGGACATTATAATACTTATTAGTACTTTAGAAAGAAATTGTATGAGAAAGTGGTGTGCCGCCGGATTCTTTTGTGAACAGGGTTGACATTATCTTTCTACACAATAAGAACTTTGGATTGTACATCGCTTCTCTAAGATGTCTTTGAATGATAACAGCCGCGTCGTTTTTCTCGTCGTCAATTAGTTGGTTTTCTAATTGTTTTATCGCACAACCAAATGTTCGTTTTACACAATTAGCACTATAAAAAGATTTGATTTTAAAGCTGGCGTGTTGATAAGGATACTTCCCTATTACGTATCTCAAGACGGTTCTGTTAAACTTTTGCATCTCTGTAGGATTTTTGAGCTCAATGCAGTACGTATATGCATTTTTACTATATAACTTTTCAATTTCACGAAAACCAAACTTGACGCATTCTTCTAAAGCGCCATACGGTGATGTTATAACCACGCACCCTCCACTTCTTGTTTCATACATCTCAAAGTGGTCGTATTTAGAACTGCAAAAACTAGGATTATTCAGTATGATAGGAAGTTTTTTGTTGACACGTTGTATGTCATACTCCTTTACAAAGTCATTTCTGTTTTGTATAATGTCAGTATCAATACTCTTAAAATGCCCCCAGTACACCTTAGAGAAAATTTCAGGGTAAGCAGTTGCCTCATAACAATACATTTGTATATTGTCACTGTTATCTTTTAAATGTTTAAATTACAAAAATGAAATGTGGGCCGGTGGGCTCACCGGCTCACCGGCTCACAGTGCGGTAAAAAAAATTTGAATTTTTGTATGCTAATGATAATATACAACTATGACTGAGAATTACGAAAAACACAAACAGAACATTTTGAAGTGGCGTGAAAACAATAGAGAAAAATATAATGCTTACCACCGTGAGCGCAATCGTAAGAAACGTGAAGAAAAAGAGCGTCAGTTTGTTCTTGACTACTTACAAAATAAACTAGGGGGTTCCGTCCCCCCCACGACGAGGGCTTGCGCCAGCGAGAGGGGGTGCAGCCCCCCTACGACTGGAAGGAGTACAGAGGACAAAAAAATTGAATATTGACTTGCGTTTGTTTATGTTATATTATTTGTATCTGATAATATATCACAATGATAAAGTTGTATGAACTGTATGACAGACAAAAACTGGCTGAGGTATTAGCTTGTAATAACATTCCTTTTAAGGAAGGAGACCAACGAGCGGAAACTGCAAAAAAGGTGCTACATCTTTATTCTAAAAAACGGTTTGTCCAAGGAAAAGGAGTCGAGATAACATATAAACAACAAGACAAATATGGAAGATACACAGCTCAACAAGGATGTGGCTTGCAATGTTTTAAACGCGAAGTAAGAATGTACATTAGCGGAGACTTTGTCTGGGACTTAGACTTTGTCAACTGTCATCCTGTCATTCTTAATCAATTGTTGAAGCGCTTTGATGAAAATGGATATTCTGCACTGGATGAATATGTCAACAACCGTGAAGAATTTTTGCAAAAGTACAATATTTCAAAGGAGCAATTTATCAAATTGATGTACAATGAAACTTGTAATATTAAATTCTTTCAGCCTATTCATAACCAAATTTACAAGCAGTTCGTACCTGAACTTAAAAAAAAGAACAAGGCATTGTTCGACCGTATTAAAAAGAAACGAAACAAGAACAAAAAAGCATTTAACTATGATGGGTCTTTTCTTGCAATGTACCTCCAGAACATTGAGAATGATATGTTGCAGATTATGTTCAATTACCTATCAAGTAAAGGATTTACCATACACACCTTGATGTATGATGGTCTGTCTGTTGGTAAAGTTGATGACGTTGATATTACAGAAGAATTTCCAGCAATCCAGAACCAAATTGAGAAAACACTTGGTTTTGATATTAGAATTGTTTGTAAGTCAACAAAAACTGAATGGCGCCCTGT
>JACCDR012335191.1_pt1 | contig 14537 bp, 17 predicted proteins | sample 7446431 | NCBI WGS metagenome assembly JACCDR01 (sample SAMN15323443, study PRJNA562643) | freshwater metagenome | isolation source: river surface water | place: USA:Blue River Watershed | collected 2017-08-17 | reverse complement strand
TAGTTTGCTGTGCATGAGCCAGACTAGCCATGAAGATAAGGGCTAATGTAAGCACCACTCGTTTGGAACCAAGGCTGCTATACGATTGGGCTTTGGGTAAAGACTCCTGGGTTAAATCGGTTGACATGTCCAGAGATGAAACAAAAAGATTTTTCATGATTGAAAGAATTAGTTGGTTATGGGAAAGAAAAATTTAAATAGTTGAATAGATAAGGCTAGATCAGGAGGCTAAGGTGGCGGGCGACTGAACCAGATAAACGGAAATTTCATGACTTCACCCCCTTTCCACATTGCTGACAAACAGCTAGTGCCTGCAAGCGTACCTGGTTCATAATGAAAGGCATGATGAAATGAATGTTGATTCTGGTTTGGCTGTAGCAGTCCCAGAGTTCCTCATCCTCTTGGAGATGATCCATCAATTCCCCAATAGGTAAGGAGAGAAAATATTCCACTTTCTCCGGGCAGCCAAACTTGTTGCAGTACCTCTGTACGATACCGAACAGGGTACAGGCAGGAGCCTCCAGATGAAACTCCATCATTTCCTCATTTAAGGAAGAGGTAGGTTTTTGGGTAATAAAAGAAATGACTTGCATAGGGTGTTTGTGCCAGATGTTATAAGGCAAAACACGGCAGATAAAGGCAAAAAAAAATCCCTAAGATTAGGGATTTATAAGGGTGTTATAAGGTATTTATAGAATTTATGCGACGGAAAGAATTTTTTTCTTTAGATTTTTCTTACCACTTACCTCTATTTTTGAATATATATTTTTAGCATGTGTATTTACTGTAGAAGAAGTAATGCAAAATTTATCTGCAATCTCTTTATAAGTATAATCTTCTAATAAATAGAATAGTATTTTCTTTTCTTGTACTGTAAGGTTAAAGTGTATGGAGACTTTTTCTATTTGTTCCGGAATTATAATAGCTTTTACTAGTTCTCCGACTGTTGGTTCTGATGGTGATGCATGCTGTGTAACTGTGGTTAGTGCTTCCACTTTATGGTAAGTAGCCTTTTGGTAGAGAAGGCTTTTTTTTACCAAAAACCATGAAATTATTATTGTGAGGCCATTTAAAAAAATGAAAACCGCACAAAAAAATAATAGCGTTGTAGTAGGTGTCATACGACTTAAAGTTTAAGTACAATTCAAAGGTAGTAAATAATTCAAAAAGAACTAATCATAAGTCAAATAGACTTAGAAAATATTTTTAATTTTTATTTATTTATCAAATACGCTAATACCTAGTCTCTGTAGGTAACATATTTTCATTTTTTAGCTTTATTTGCTTAATAAGCTTTAATACTGATGAAATTTAACCCTGAAATTGTAGGACAACGTTTTGCTCTACTGAGAAAAGAATTAGATTATAGCCAAGAGCAACTAGCCAAAGAACTGAATCTTTCTCAGACTGTTATCTCAAAAGCTGAAAGAGGAAAAGGAGGTTTAGCAAATTTCATGACTATTATTTTGTTTTTTAAGAATGAAGGCTTTAACTTAGACTGGCTGCTAACGCCAGATAATACGAATATTCCTCTACGTAAAACAGATTCCGAAGGCCTCAAGGAGAGCCTTAAAAAGCATATTGATAACTTTAAATTATGATTTTATTTTTTTCAGTAGAATCAATATTTTCTTTTGTTGGGAAGCATAAAATTAAAAGAGATAAAGGCTTTATTTAACGGATTGTAACGTTTTTCATTGGTATTCTTTGTGCTTTAGTTGTTCCATAGGTTGGCCAATTATTTCAACCTGATAAAGCTGCTGTGCTTTTTGGATAATCTGTATTAATAAATTTTGTGTGACATTGTAGTCTAAATAATTGGTGTCTAAGTCTTGTAATCTTAAGGATACTAATTTTTTAGTAGTGTCCTCATCAGTAGCTAAGCAGTCAAGTATATAAGCCAGTGGTTGTAAAAGAAAAGACTCTACATTGTATGGAGTAGAATCCATACCAATATTTCTAAAATACAAATGAACAGTATCTAGAAACTGACTTGCAATACATTCTAATGATGATGGTGAATGCATAATTTCAAATGAGCTAACCGGGGGCTAAATTGGTAATAGTTTATAAAAAAAGATATAGGTAACCTACTCATTTTGGTACCTATATCTACCTATTTTTAAAATTAGAGTGGGTTTTCAGACTAAAACCTATTTACCTAACTTTTCAATTAACTGGTGACGAGTTCTTACTCCTACTTTTTTGTAAATATTTGCTGTATGATTCTCTACAGTTTTTGGGGACACATAAAGTTGATTGCCAATCTCTGTACTACTTTTTTCTGCGCAAAGCAATTCGAGTACTTTGTGCTCTCTTGGAGTAAGTGAATATAGTTGAGCATTATGTTTTATTAAGGCTAAATCAATAGTCTGAGGAAACGGTTCTATGAAAGAATAGGACTGATGTTTAGAGGTTTCTAGAAGACTAAATAAAAGACTATCAACAAAGTATTTCTGTTTTTTTTCTTGTAAACTTAATATTGCATTTATTTTGAGTAAAAGATCATTTATCAAAAATGGTTTTTCAATGTAATCAAGAACTCCTAGATCCAACCCTTGTTGTTTCATATCGGATTTGGCAGAAATAAGAAGGATCCCAATATGATTATACATGGTTTGTTCTTGAATATACTTTACAAAATTTAGTCCTCCCATACCGGGCATTATTACATCCGAAATAATAATGTCAGGCATAGGTTGAGTTTTTAGAATAGTAACAGCTTGCTCTCCAGATACTGCTGCGTAGCAATTATAGAACTCACACAGTTGCTTAAAAAGGTATTCTCGTAATTCAGAATTATCCTCAATTAATAAAACAGTTTTATGGGTAGGATTATATTCCTGGTTAGAAAGCATTTTAAGATTGTCTCTTAGTATTGATTCTTCGACAACATCTTTTTCGTTAAACCATTCTTCTATTTTCGGTACTTTAACTAGAAATTTTGTGCCTTTTTTAATTGAAAGGTCGCTATATATTTTTATTTCACCTTGTAGCGATTCTACAATATCTTTTACGGCTTTAAGTCCTAAACCATGTCCATAGCTTTTGTTATATTCTGAGGGTATACTTATATAAGGTTCAAAGATTTTCTTTTGCACTTCTATTGGAATACCAGTGCCTTCATCTTCCACATAAAAGATAATATACCTTTCTTCTTGGTATAAATAAATACGAATAGTAGAATCAGGGGGTGAGTTTCTAACAGCATTCTCAATGATGTTAGTATATAGTCGGCGTATTGCTATAGGGTCTGCATTACTTATTATCTCCTGCTTAATTTGTAGCTGAAAATCGAAAGGTTTTGTGGCTTTATATAGTTCAACTAGACTTAAAAGTACTTCTGAGAAGTGACATACTTTTTTATGATCATAAGACAAATCCCCTTTTTCAATCTTATCCATATCTAAAAATGACACCATCTCATCGGTTAATGCTTTAATATGTTTTTGAAGCATCTTTATCTCCTGCATTTGTGGATATTTACCTAGAGTTTCTTCCAGATAATTGTTAAGCAGCGTAAGAGGTGTCTTGCTTTCGTGGGCTATACTAGCGAATGTGTCATTTTTTTCCTGGCTAAGCCTTATTCTCAGTTCCTGCATGCCTCTTAAATATTCTTCAGCACGAGTAATAACAATATCTCTTTTAATGTAAAGACCAGACACAATTACTATTCCTAGATTTACTATCAAGACCTCTATATATTGAGGAGCATTAAAAAATGTTACAATGGTCAAAGAAATCCAGGAACTAATTGCCAAACATACCCATACCATCTCTCTACGTTCCCAAGTGTTCATTTTTGCCCATTTTTCCATTACACAGCGACTCATTGCCCAAATAATGGAAAGTGCATAGAAAAAAGGAACAATCACACTATAGGTACGTACCTGGTTTAGGTCTTTAGTAACAGGGTAAACTATGAGAAAACAAAGTAAAAAAGGAAGTAGCAAAAATAAAAAGATCCCATAGAGAGCATGAAAACGCATACGTTCTAGCTCAAAAACCGTATAGAAATAATAGGGAGCAAACATACACATAGCAAAACCAGCCCCATAAGCTAGAATATTTTGTATGAGTACAGGAATGGGGATAAAAGGATCTGGGAACAAACCTCCAGTTATATTATACACTATAACAAAAGTGAGTAGAAGCAAATAGTATTGACGTTTCTTGTCATTTGGCCTTGCTAGAAAAGCAATTATCATATAAAATGCAGCAACTAATTCTAATATAGTAAACGCAAAAGTTACTATATGCATCTGAGTATCAAAAACTAACATAATTGCAAGAAGATATAAGTTGTAGTGTTAATTCTTAAAAAAGTATAATTTATAACTTAGCTCTAGTTCATCAAATAACACATACCCATTGTTCTTATACCAGGCAATATTTCTGATTGTACTTGTTTCTAAATATACTTCTCTGTTTTGGGCATGGCAATGAGCTGTAACTTCATTCAATAACTGCGTACCCTTGCCTGTAGCTTGTTTAGAAGGGTGCGTACCAATAAACCATAAATGAGCAAAAGGAGAAGTAGGATGGCGTTGTTTGATACGTTTTTCTCGATCTATTGCTTTCGAGATATTTTTTACTCCACATCCAAATAAACTAAAACGGACATCCCAAGCCAACGTTTCTAATGTAGTGACTTTCTTTTCAGGATATAAAACCAATGCACATGCAGTGTTGTCGTCAGTAATAAACACCTGTCCGAATTTAAGGCAATAATGAAAGGAGTACCTAATTAGTTCTTCCAGTTTTTTACGCTTGTTATTTAGTGGCAGTATATAGCTTACGCTTTTATTATCTAAAAATGAATTTACTAGGCACGATAAGCAAATCGCCAAATCATCTTTGGTACCAATTCTCATAAAAAAGTAAGTGATTTCTTTAAAGTAAAATATATATTAGTTCTCCAAACTATCTACTATTAACGAAATATAAAAAAAATAGATGTTTTTTATACGCAAAAAATACTCTTTAGTTACTTTGATACAGCTGGTAAGGTAATTATTAGGAAAGAAAAAATTGCGACGCATGTCTTTAGTAATTATCTTTACACTGCCCGAACGTATAAGCTCTGCGGGGACGCACCTTAAAGGATAAGGCAACCGAACCTACGCGAGTAGAAAAACCTAGGATGTATAAGCTGGCCTTAGTCCTAGGTTTTTGTTTTACACTACCCGCAAGGATTCGGACTCATGAAAAAATCCGAAAAGCGATAGCTTTTCCCTGACAAGTCTCTCTTGCTTACTCTTTCCACAAACAACTTTTCTTATGAAGTCCAACAAGCCTCCTAAGTCATCTGTTCCGGATTCTTCTACTCAACGATCAATGGTGCGTCAACCCAATAAGATCACCATGGCTCGTATGCATACAGCGGATTTACAGAGTTCTACTACTAATGCCCTCCGGACTCTTACCCAATACGAAAATCGTGTGATTATTCGCATTATTGAGGCCCTGCAGCCTGAGGTTGACCTGCTTGAAAAGCTTGAAAGGAAGGAGCGGGAATCCTCTCAATTGAGTATTTTTAACTCTGATGTTGAATTTGTGACGGTGCGCATCCCTTTTGCAAAATTGGCACCCAGTCCTGATCACTATCGGGATGTGAAGGACGCTCTGAAATCCTTACGTCAAATTTCCATTAGCTATGACGATAAAATCAAGGAAACAGAGGTAACCACGGGGCTGATTGTCAAATTTCAAACTCCTAAAAAAGATAAATATGCCAAAGAGATTGATATTACCCTCGATAAGGTAGTCGCCAAGGAACTAATTAATATTGCCGGCGGCTATACCCGCTATGATGCTGAAGTAGCCTGGAAAGTACGCAGTGTCTATACCAGCCGGATTTATCAACTTCTTAGTCGCTGGAAGGATTTAGGGAAGTGCATTATCCCTATTGAGGAATTTCGCTCCTGGTTGGGCTTAGAAAGCAAATACAAAGAGTACCGGGATTTGAAACGCCGCATTCTGACGCCTACGGAAGAAGAATTAAAAAATCCCGAATCTGGGAGTGATATTTATTTCGACCTGACCGAGAAAAAAAATGCAACCACGATTACACATCTGGTTTTTACCATCTACCGACGAGTGGAATTGCAGCTAGAGGAGAATTTACTACAAAAGAAAAAGGATTCAATTGTCAATATGCTCAAGCACCATTTTGGCTGCACTCCTGCACATCTACTTCAATTAGAACCCCTGTTTGTTCATGCAGCTAATATTCCCTTGCTTATGGATAAGATTATAGAAATCAACTCCTACATTAATAAAAAACGAGATAGTATTCATTCGGTAGCTGACTATGCTATTACTGCGTTGCTCAACACGCCTTCTCTGCATACGTAAGCTTACTACTGTAAAAACGTGGGCTAGGGTGTATAAAAAGTTGCTTTTTTGTCCGAAAGTTATCCACATGTTGCTTTTTTGTCCGGATCAATGTTGCTTTTTTGTCGCACAAATGTTGCTTTTTTGTCCAGTGAATGTTGCTTTTTTGTCCGAAAAATGTGCTTTAAATATTTGTAAATCAGGAGGTTACAAAGCCCTACAATTTAATCAATTGATAAACAATTTAATATCAATTGGAATATCTTTTAGGGTGATTAAATTAAATGAATCACTCTAAGGGGACAAAGCGTTAAAATTGTTCAAAAAAATCAATCAAAAAAAGAGTAATCAAATCCAAAGGGGGGCCGTGGGCGTAAAAGTTGCTTTTTTGTCCGGATCGTCTCTTGCCCACTCATTTACAAAAGTTGCTTTTTTGTCACACTTTCACGTAAGATTCTAATTATCAGATGCTTATATATATAAACTTGCTTCTTCCTTCTTTGTGAGGGAGTATTCCAGAGTCATTCATAGCTCTCTGGTAGGTATTTTGGCCTTTTAAGCCTTTGAAAAGTTGCTTTTTTGTCCGGGACAAAAAAGCAACTTTTTTCTTTTGCGCATCCCTAACCTTAGGGATTTATATAGGATTTAGTAGGTATAGAACGTATATTCTACACCTATTTACCCATTTACGTCTGACTAAATTCGTAGTCGCATCCCAATATACTGCCCTGCGACTACGAACTACTACCTGCGTTTGCGTTGGTTTATACGCTTTACCCTTCTGGTTTACCACTACTCTCTCTATTTTACTAACCACATTAGTATTTGCTTTTTCCAGAGAAATACGACATTTTTGGTGTATCAATCTTGTCTATGTAAGTTATGAAGCGAATGGATATGCATACGGGTCAAATACAACTCTTTAATGACACTGCTCCTGCTGTTTCGCCTTCTAAGCCTGTAGAGGAAATTAACAGTACGCAGATCAAGCACTTCAATGATTTAATCATTGCTCAGCATGAGATGAACCTTTACGAGCGGCGCATCTTTATTAAATTGCTGGAGAATCTGCCTCAGGCTTTTACAGTCGAGCAATCTTCTGCCATTGCGATTGAATCGATCTGGATTGATGCACGGGAAATTATCGAAGGCAGCGGCCTGCTTGGCCAGTCTGCGTTTAGTGAACTCAAAAAAGCGACAGCCGAACTTATCAAGCATATCTGTAAGATTGAAGATGAACGGCGGTTTTTACAAATCAGCTTGCTGAGCAGTGCCGAATACCATAAGGGACAAGGTAAAATAGAAGTACGGATTGACCCTAAGCTCCTGCCCTACTTACGGAAACTCAAAGCAGATTTTGACGCTCACCAGCTCTCGGAACTCATGCAATTTCAGAGTCGCTATTCCCAGTGTCTCTACGAGTTGCTCAAGCGGGAGTCCAAATACCGGACTATTATTTACATTGATCTTCCCCACTTCCGTCACCTACTGGGCATTGAAACGATTTATGAACGCTACAACGATGTGAAGCGTAAAGTAATCCAGCAGGCCCAAAAAGACCTTCTCCCCTACCCCGACGTGTCCTTTACGTTTAAAGAAAAGAAAATCCGGGGTAAAGTAATGGGTTTATTCTTTTACCTTAAGCAGAATTTGGCCACCGTCCCGGAGACACCGCTTTAAAAGAGAAATTCGTTAAAGATGTCTTTTCTTGCAGAATTGGCCATAATTGTGAATATTTGCTTCACAATTAATAATTTATTTTCTTTATTCTAATCTCATACTTTATTCATTTTATTAATCATTAATAAAATATTCATCTTTATAGCCTATGGTCATCGCAATCTCGATCCACAAAGGTGGTACCGGAAAAACCACTACAGCCCTCAATCTGGCCGCTGCCTTACGCGAGCAGGGAAAAAAAGTGTTGCTTATCGATTTAGACAGCCAATGTAATCTTACCTCTACTCTGGGCCTTTCCGAGGATAGTGAGAAAAATGTAGCTCGGTGGCTGCTTGAACAGTATAGCTTTAAAGACGTCGTTCAGCACAGGCTCGGAATGGATATCATCCCCGCCGCCTATGAACTGGTTTCCCGTGAGGCCGACATTCTCTCCGAGGCTGGTGCCGAAACGCTACTCCGAGGCCAGCTCAAAGCGTTGCGTAAACAGTATGATTACATTATTCTGGATTGCCCCCCTTCTCTAGGCATTATGACGGCCAATGCGTTAGTGGCAGCCGATCAGTATGTGATTCCTATGCTGGCTGCCACTTATTCCTATATTGCCCTGGATAAGATGCTCAAAACGGTAGAGAAGATAAAACGCCGCATGAATGAGAATCTTGAGCTAGCTGGTGTACTTTTTACCCAACACTCACAGAATGCCCGTACGGTTCTGGGAAAAGGAATTGTAGATGCTACGAAAGATCAAGTAAAAGTCTTCCATACGGCAATACGTACCAATAAGGCTCTGGATGAAGCTGTGCATGCAAAACAGGATATCTTTACCTATAACAAAGAAACCTCCGGTGCTGCCGATTACATGCAGTTTAGTAAGGAATTATTATCTTTATGAAGATTATTAATTTTATTCACTTTGTTAATCTTATTCATCTTATTCATGTAAAGTTAGCCTTGTATGCCTCCGTGGAGAGTTGGATAGGTATCCTGCTTGTGCGGGCATACGGATTGCTTTTTATACGACCGTGTTACCACTATAATAAAATTATTAATTTTATTAATCTTATTCATCGAATTTGGTTTATTTAAGTTATTAATTTTATTATCTTTATTAAACGAATGGACTATAGTGCTTTTCCTAGTAAAGCCTCAACGCTTTTTAAGAAACATCTGATCCTACAGGACAAGGTGTGGAGATGGTTTTTTACATAGTAGGTCTATTCATAATTTGCATATTTTATTAAATATATTAATTTTATTAAAGTTATTCATGCGATGACCCTTTTCTTGGGAGCGGCGGTAAAAAGCGTAAAGCTGACGGACAAAAGGTGGCTCAGAGCAAATGCATACAAGAGTAACTTTATTCATTTTATTAACTTTATTCATTTTATTAATCTTATTAATATAGTATGGCTAAAACTATTAAGGTCAACACCTTAGACTATTTTCATCAGGCAGAGCCGGTTGAAAAGGCAACTCCCGCTAGTGATCTAGAAAAGAGTACCCAGGATGGAGAGCGGAAAAATAGCACCTTTCACATTCATCCACGGTATGGAAAAATGATTGCGAAAGGAAAACTGGAAGAAAAATTTGAGTATAAGTCTGACTTTATTGAACATATAATGGATGCGTACTTTAAGGACAAGAGTTATGCACAACCCTTTTATGAGAATTCATAGATAGGTTAGCGGGTTTTGGCTTCGCTTTGGATATAAATAGGAACCTGTATGCAGCGGCACGCAGGTTCGTAGAGAAAACTTTGTCCTACAATTGCTTTCTCTACGTCTTTGACTGGATAGAGTTCCATCATTCGAATCTGGTATTTACCTTGGCGGATGGTTTTTAGTGAAGCCTGGGCTGAGAAGGTGGAAAAGGAGAGGAGTTTACGATCCTGTTCGATATGGATAGAAATCCGCTCTGCTTCTTGCCGCTGCTCTGTGCGATAGAACCAGAGAAAGAAAGCAAGTAATCCACTAAGCGAGAAAACAGTAAGACCAATGCCCCCTTTTCCCAAACCGTGGCAGAACGCTTGCCAGCAAGTGGTGAAGCGAATGGTAGGGGAGGAGCTTTGAACGGACACAGAGGGCTGCGTAGAGGTAACGCAGGTGAGACAATCGTTCAGGGCTTGTTTGAGAAGCTGTGTGTGTAGTTCCATGGCCTGACGGGTTTCCAGCAATTCGGCCAGCAGGGGAAGGAGCTCGCGGTCTACATCAGTCTGGTACTTAGCCGAGAGCTCCCTTTTTAATTGTTCGATGTGTGGTTGAGATAAGGCCATGGTTTTAGGCGGTGTCTGAGGTGTGCTGGGTAAGATGGATTTCATTAAGCAGTTTTCTGAATTTAATCCGGGTAGGTAGGTTAAGGGATGTTGCATCAATTTCCCGCACATTTTTCATCAGGTGCAAAAGCTGGGCATCCGACTCTTCATTGGCGGTAGAACCAAACTCTTTTACCTGTAGGGCAGGGGAGGCATAGCCCTGGATTTCCACCAGATACTCCTTATCCAACCCTTCGTTGAACGTTCCTTTATTGACCCAAAAAGTAATCGGAAATAAACCATCCACGGTTTGTTTGAGGTGATCGGCAAACTTCACACACGCCAGATACACATCACCTCCTGCAATGATCACATTGAAGTGTAATTCGATACCTAGTAGCAAAAATTCCTCCTGGAGTTCTGTGCAGGAGTAGGAGTGTTCGAGCATGTGCAAAAATTCAATGGATTCGGTTGCGCCCATGTCCACATAGAAGGTTTCCCCAAGCGTAGAGAGTGAAAAAGATTCCAGCAGCGATAAGAAGGCTTCCCGGTTAATTTTCTTTTTGGAGTCGAGGATAGGATAGGTCTTCACTTGCTCTTCTTCGGTCTGGAGCTTGCCTTTATTGACGGGTTTCTGTAATCGTTTCAGGGTAGTCTGGTTGGCAGAGTCTAGGTCCACAAATCGAACGGTGGGTTGGTTTTTAAGTTTTTGAAACACAAGGTATGTAAAGAAAGATTTGCCTACGCCACCTTTGGCCTGGCAAACAAAATGAATGGTTTTTTTGGGTGTCATCTCTAGTATAGGTTAGTGAACTAATCAAAAAGCTTTTTTCGGAAGGATCCTGTCTGGTAGTATTCCAAGGATTCTATTTTTTTCTTTTCTGCCAGTAAAATGGTTTTCCGGCCCGGGTCGGTTTCCTTTTCATACCACTCGATGAGAAGGGCAAGCGAGGGTGCTGTCTTTTGTAAATAGGTTTCGAGCTCGTCCAGAGTCATGGCTGCCAGTAGGGGAGGGGAAGAAGAAAATTCCCTCCGTTCGTGCCTGCTAGTCTCTTTGAGTGAGTCCACCAGAAACGCTGTCAGTTCTGTCTTCAGTTCTGCTTTCAACGAGTCGGTCGTACTCATCTGAGCAGGCTGGATATAGCGACGATTGATTTCATAGATATGCGTAGTTTTCAGAGCAATGCCTGTCTCCTGAGAAATTTTTTGGGCAATGAGTTCGGCTGAAAGGTTAGCCTCAAAATACTTTTCCCGAAAAAAAAGATAGAGCAGCTGAAAGCGTTTCCGTTTTCGGTGAGCAAAGACAAACAGGATATCTTCAAGGGTAAGGACAGACATAGCAGGTGTTGTGTATGGGACAAAGCTCGGTAGAGGTGCAGAAAAATGCATCCCTAATTCTAGGGATTTGTATATGATTTTTCAGGGAGCAGTACTACAGAATAGGGCCGATATAGCTACAGAATTCCTACAACGGGTGGGGTTCTGCTACTCTGTTGCTACCACTACACCAACTCTACTACTAATCTGCTACTAATCAGATAGGTGCAGAGAGGAGAAACGGGCATTTGTACCTAATTTGTAGTAATATAGGTGTTTTGAGTCAGCGTAAGTTTAGCAAGAAGACATTACTATAGCATAGCTAAGTAGTTGTATATCAGAAACATAGTTTCTGATTGATAAGTTTTTTATAGTTATTTATTTCATTATCAGAAGTAAATAAACTTCTTTAGAAGAAAAAATAAAGACCATGACGACACTTAAAAAAGAAAAACGAACTAGAGCCACAAAGGAGCAGGAGGTAGAGCAGCCTATCCCAGCAGGTAGTACAGATGCATCTATTAAAATCAATGCGGGTGTGTTACGACGCTCACAGTTGCGAGCGAAAGAACTGAAGACGACTCAGAAAAAATATGTAGAGGATGCTCTTTTATACTTTATACGCTATGGGTTGAATCCGTCCGAGGAAATACAATCCGAGCAAATGAGTAAAGAAATTGTCAGACTACGGAATCATATTTTTTCATTTATGCAGAAGCAGGAGCAAATATATATTGTCCCCATCATGCAGATATTAACTAGACTGGAGCATGGTGGAGATGAACTACATGGAAGCCTAGACCGTCTAGTTGAGCAGCTTGAAAAAGTATATGATCTGATGAATCGTATTCGTGTGTTACAGCAGGCCAGCCTGGCCACTCAATACCAACTCAGTGAGGCAGATGAAGAATTTGTAAAGAAGGTGAAACAAAAAAATGATAGTTTTATTATGGATGAAATTAGTAAATTTTCAAGTGATAAATTGATTTGATATTGTATTGATAATTGTATTTTTCTTAGTTGATTATGCATACGAAAATACTTAAGTCTGAATCAAAAGTAGGTACAGTCTATGACAACCGAGGGAGTAGTAATCGGTTAGTAAGCTATATGAATCACGAGACAAAGGAACCTAATGAGCTGGGTATCTACTTCACCCATAATCGGGAGGGTATTGATAAAGATGAAGTAGTAGAAGCTATTGACCATAACGTGAAAGGTCTGCGGGCGACAGATGCAAAATTCTACTCCTTGGTCATCTCTCCTTCTCAGGCAGAGCTGGATCACATAGGAAGTGATGAGAATAAACTAAAGGCGTATACTCGTCAGGTAATGGAAAACTATGCTTCTAACTTTAAACTGAAATCAGGTCAGGAATTAGAAAGTAAAGACCTAGTGTGGTTTGCCGCAATTCATAGAGAAAGAGAGTATTCCGGAACAGACGCAGAGGTGAAGGCTGGCAGGGCCAGATCCGGTGAGTTAAAATCAGGTGATCAAACCCATATACATATTATTGTTTCCAGGCGGGACCAGGAGCAGAAAATAAGTCTTACGCCATTAGCAAGCAAAGACCGATTTAACATGAAAGAATGGCAGCGGCAAAACGCTGCTGATTTTCAACGGACGTTCCACTATGAGAAACAAACGTACTACTCTAGGAAAGAAAATGAGAAAGAGACCACTTTACGGGAAAGAGTAGAAAAGTTTGTAGAACGGGCTGGGCTAGATAAATCTTATTTAAATCCGGATCGAATCGTTCTAATGGGAAAGGAGCAAGACTATGACTGGAAATTTCGCCGCAATCTCAAACATCTGGAGGAATCGTTGGAAAAGGGTTTACGCCCAAAGAACCCTTATGAAAGTCTCGATCGGGAAAAGCTATACAAAAGTTATCAGACCCAGCGGGAGTATAATTTTGACACCAAAGAAGAAAACCAGTTAAATAAGAGACTGGTAAACCTAAAATATAACTATCTGCGTGAGCATGGCATAGCTTTATCCGAGCAGGATATATCCTTGAAAACAGTTCTCGAAGCCAGAGAAACACATGCCCATAAATGGAAATTTTATCAAAACCTGAAAGAGGTAGAGGAGAAGATTTTAAGGGAAGGTGAAATACCAAAAGACTTTAAGGAACGTCTAAGTCGACCAGTTTCAGAAAGTGAGATAAATGATCGTAAAACCTCTTACAAAGAAAAATCTCAGCCTTTAGAAGTTCCAGCCGTTCCACAGAAGGCTGCAAAAGAACCCTTGCCAGAGCCTTTGGAAAAATCGTCTTTTAAAGGTAAACACTCTGATTTAGGCAGAAGTGAGTCAACCAGTATGAACCTACAAAAAGGGTTGAGTGTGCTTTCAGCTATGCTTCAGGCAATGGAAAACGGGTCAGAAACCGATGAGGAATGGAGCAAGCGTGCTAAGGTAAATCGTGGTCCGAAAAAACAGAGAGAATACAAAGAACGAGACTACGACAGTGGTTTAGAACGCTGATAAGTATGATAAATATGAAATATACTTAAAAATACATATAAAAATCCCTAAGGTTAGGGATTTTTTTTTGTCCCTATTTACCGTGCTTTGTTTTCCATCAACTAGTACGATCATGTTAAATTCCACACCTAGTTATCCTTCTTCTAAGAATGGCCATTCATTTATATTTATTCTTTTAACGTTGGTGGCGATTAGTATCGGAGAATACTACTTTTTGCAAGTAATTCCATCCGATAGCAAACTGTATCTGCTTGGACTGAAGTTTTTTACCCATGCAGGTTTACCTATTCGTATTCTCTTGGTAATTCTTTACCCCCTATGGTTTTCTATGCTGGAAGGCAAAGCTGTTGTAACGCTCAGATCAACAGGTAAAATTATTTCAATACTTATTTTTACAGCTTGTGCCGCTCTTTTATTTACCATCCATCAAAATCCTTTCTTTTATGTAGGCTACCCAGTTGGATTA
>JACCDR012425126.1_pt1 | contig 14539 bp, 25 predicted proteins | sample 7446431 | NCBI WGS metagenome assembly JACCDR01 (sample SAMN15323443, study PRJNA562643) | freshwater metagenome | isolation source: river surface water | place: USA:Blue River Watershed | collected 2017-08-17 | reverse complement strand
ACGTCATCGACTTTGGCTCCCCTGGGTTCAGCGACAGCGCGTTCGTTGGCGCGCACCTCGTCGGGGTCACTGGCGCAAACGCCGGGATCAGCCGCACGATTCTGCGCAACGATGCGGACGAGATCGAGACCGCCGCGTTTCCGAACACCGTCACCGCCGGCGACACTTTCAGGGTGCGCTTGCCGGCGACGGTTATCGCCGTGGACCGAGAAGCCACGGTGCGCGGTGGGAACGCTGGCTACTCCGACAGCTCGGACGGTCTCGATCTTGCTCTCATAAACCTGCGAATTTCGCAGCCGCTTGAGTTCATCGGCGCCACGTTTACGGGTCAGGTCTACTTCTTCGGAGTTGTACTGACTACAAACGGGTTCGAGAACTTCGCGCGACTCTCGTTCGGGCGTTTCTTCGCCGGACGCACCACGTTCGTGGACAAGTTCGACACGGCAAGTCTCGACTACCCCGACACCAAGATCGATGGGTGGGGGCTCTCGGCATACAAGGCCGGACCGGCGCGGCGATCTTACTGCCAGTTTCAGCATTCGAACGTTGAGCTCGCAGGCTTCGCCTTCGAGACAACTCAGTTTCAGCAATGCACCGTAACCGTTCGCGATGCAGAGTTCGCGTCTTCCGGAGCCAATCCGCACGGCGCGCTCGTTTGCTCGAACAGCTACCTGCTCCTCGAGAGCGGGATTCTGCTCGACACATCCGGCGGCGCGTATGCCTCTGGGCTCGTTGAAGGCGGACAGGTTGAGATCCTTGGCTCTGTGACTCAGCGCGGCGCTACGACGGCTCCGTGGATCGTCCGGTATCCTGGGGCGCTCATCTTCAACGGCGCTCAGCCAACGCTTACTGGAGCGGTTGAAACGTTCAACGGAGGCAAGGTTCGACTCGTCGGTGTGAGCGGTTCGACAGTTGCTGGAGGGTTCCAGGCGGGATACGACGGACTCTCGACGGCTGCATCCTTCGCGAATGCTGGTGACTACATCGATGCGGCTGACGATTCGTCGGTCTACAGGAGCGCGTAATGGGTAAGCGAATCAAAGGCATCGCGGTCGAGATTGGCGCCGGCAGCTACGAATCAACACCAGCGCCGCAGCTCACGGCTTCGGTCGTTGCTCTCGCGACGGGAAACTCAGCGAACTACGACTTCGACTTCGGCTCGCTCGGGCTCACCGATGGCTACTACCAGATTTCGGTGAGTCTCGTTGTGAAGCGCGCGACGACTGGCGACTATCGGGAGCTGCGGTTCGCGTTCTCGGCGACGCTCATCAGTGGCACGCTGACTCTGATGGGAACCCCGGCGGCGCTCTCGGGGGCGTGGAATAGCGCGGGCATCGCCGCGACCATTTCCGTTCAGGCTACCGACAACCTCCGCGTTGCGCTGACCAATAGCTCAAGCGAGACGGTCAATGGTCGCGTCCACATTTCATTCGGAAAGCAGCCGCTAATCGCATGAGCCACGGCGGTCACTACCACGAGGATTTTGCGGAACTCGAGAGCGAGCTTGTACCGCCTTGGTTCGGTACGTTGAAGGCCTACTGGGACGGGCGCGACCTTGCAGACGAAGGCGGTGGCGTGGCGGCGGACTGGGTGCCGCGGGCGGGCTCCCAGCAAAGCACGTTGGTCAACCTTAGCGACGCAGCCACGCTGACGACCTTCAACGGCCACACCGGCGTGATCGGTCGAATGCAGGTCGCTGGCCCTGACTACACGCCAACGGGCGCAAGCGGGGAGTGGTCCTACTTCTTCGTCCTCAAGGTGCCCGCAACATTCAGCGGATTCCAAGGCGTAAGCGCCTACTACGGGAAGTCGCTGCCGTTTTTCTGGGAAGGTGTCGCGCTCAAGTCGGCGAGAGGCACGAACGGCGTCGATGGGTTCGAAGGTACCTACCCTACGATGGTCGCAGACTGTTCGTCCTGGGCGGGCAAACTGCTGTCGCTTGTGGTCGTCCACAAAGTGGCGGGTATCGACTTCATTTGGGAGCTGGACGGCACACCGGGGTCAGCTTCGGTAACCTTGGCAGCGCCAGGACCTGCCGAGAACAGCGCGCCGCGCGGAATGACGCTTGGGGCCTTCGCGGACAGCGGTGGCGTCATCACGACCCCCACGATGGCCGGAGCGATCATCAATGGAGCACCTGGTTCCGGCGAGGCCGAGGATCTAGCGAGTTTCGGAACTGCCGTGTGGAGCGCCTGACAAGGGCCCCTTACGACGAAGCAACGAAGGATAAATCTATGCACGACTTCATCTCGTGGTGCGCATCAGTGCGCCCTTCGGACATTCCAGCGATCGCTTTTGTCGTTATGACGACCCTGACGGCGGTCGGGCACCTTCCGGCACTCGAGGGAACGCGCTTTGGTCGCTTCTGCTTGGCTGCCGGCGTCAACATTCGCGCGATCCTCGAAGCGTTCGGGAAAGGACCGAAATGAAGCTCATTCTGGCAGCGTCGCTGCTCCTGTGCGGGTGCGGGCTCTTCGGAGGACCGCTCACACCTAACCAGAAAATCCAGCGCCAGTTCTGTCTCACCCGTGTCGAGTCAGCATGGCGGGAAAAGGCGGAGAAGCTCTGTCCTCCCGACCAGGTCTACTGGGACGAGTGCACGCAATCGCGTGCGCTTGAAGACGAACTGATGGCTTCCCAACGCAAATGCTCGGAGGACGCGCACCATGGCGAGTGAGGTTTTCTACCTCGGTCTCGCTGAGTCCGTGATCAAGCTGCTGATCCTTGCCTTCGAGGCCCACAAGGCCGGAGACAAGGCGAAGGCCGACGAGATCATGGAGGAGGCGGTTCGCCGTGAAGCTCTCGTCGCCGAACTTCGCGCCAAGTCGCTGAAGAAGAAAACCAAGTGACCAGGCAAGCCGAGCCCGACACTTCGGTCCCAAACTATCAACCCTGGACGACCCCTGTTCAGCCGTGCGCCTACTGCGGGAAGCGTGCCTACCTGAAGCCGGACGGGATTCTCTACAACCGCTCGCTTGACGGCGAAGTGGTGCCCCATCGTTGCGTGAAACAGCCATGAAGTACCTTCCACCACAACGAACGAAACTGAGTCCAGCGGAAGCCGCGATCTCGTTGCGCGATGGCTGGGAGGCTACGCTCGGAGCACGCCCGAAAGAGCAAACACTGCTCCTCATCGTTGCGAAATCTGGTCTGGAGACCGGCGAGTGGCAGTCGATGTGGAACTTCAATTTCGGCAACGTCAAGGCTCTCGGTCAGTACAACGGGTCCTACACCTGCATCCCACTAAACGAGCAGCTTGTTCGTAACGGCGAGAAGAAACTCGTCTGGTTCGCTCCGGAAGGAGAACTCACGGGCAAGGGTGGAACCGTTGTTGGTGAGTGCTTCACGATTCCGACTGAGCCGACGTTTGGACAGTTCGGTCACCCGCAGACGCGCATGCGAGCCTACGAGACCGCAATCGAAGGCGGTTCTCGCTACGTCTCCGCGCTCAAAGCGAACTTCCCGAAGAGCTTCGAGGTAGCAGCGAACGGAGGAACCGCCGAAGACTTCGTGACGACGCTCCAGGTTGAGAAGTATTTCACCGCAGGTCTAGCGGCTTACATCATGGGGACCAAGCGCCGCTGCGACTGGTACGCGTCAGCCGTGAAGAAGGTGCTCGCATGACCGGTTCCGTCTCCGAGTACGAGCGCGAGGGCGACACACTTGCCCCGCCCCCAGAAAGCCAGCCAACGTCACCGCACCACGAGATCCCCGAAAGAATGAGCGGCTCTGAAGAACTACGCGCAATCCTTGGCCAGGTCCTCGACGAGAAGCTTGAGCCACTGCTCCGGCTAAGCGGGGAGATTGAGCGCCTAAGGACCTCCCTCGATCTCGCTGTTCACGAGTTTCGCCGAAAGACGGAAGCGCATGATGGAGAGCTTGACGCTCTGCGCGCACGAGTCCGCGTGCTCGAGGCAGAGACTGTTGAGCATCGCGGGAAGCTCCGTGAGCTTGAGCGCGATCTGGACCGACTCCTCGAAGACCACCGATGAGCCCGATCAACAAGCCACCGATCCCCCGTGAGGAGCCCGAGAGCGGCGTTCCTGCACCGGGCGCGCCTGGCGTGCGCATCAAGGACCATCGCGTTCCACCTTCTCCGCCGCTTCCGCATTTCGAGGACGCCGTGCCACCTCCGCTGCCCCCTCCCCCACGTCATCCAGCGACGGCGACAACGGGCGGAACTGCGATGATCATCGCTCTCACGGGACTCATCTCGGCGCTCGGCAGCTCAGGCTTCTCGTCGATGTTTGGTCCTAGCGTTTCGCCGGCAGACCTCGCCGCCGTGAAGACCGAAGTGGTGCACAAGCTCGACGAGCAGACCGCCGCGCTGAAGCGCATCGAGGAGCGGCAAAAGGCTGAAGCCGAAAAGCTCCGCGTCGCCGAAGAGCGCATCGAATACCTCGCCTCGTGGGTTTGCGCCGACAACGAGGGAAAGCTCGGTCCGGGCTTCGACGCCTGCGAGTCCCGCACGTGGGAGCCGCCTCCGCTCGGACACAAGAGCCCTGTCCGCCGCACGTTCGGCGAGTACCCGAAGACCAAAAGCGGCGAGTAGCCGCTAACAACTCACAACTAATTCACCAGAACGCGCACGCGCCGGACTCCTCCGGAGGCTGCGCGTTTTTGCATTTCCCGCACCGGAGCAATCGCGCATGTCCACCTGGTACCGTTCATTTCTCGAATCCTGCTTCACCCGCCCCGCCAACTCCGATCTCAACGCGGGAACGGTAAAGCTTGCGTTCCTGACAAGTTCTTACGTTTTCAACGCGGCGCACGACTTCCGCGACGACCTCACGGGTGTCATTGGGACACCGGTCACGATCTCCTCGAAGAGCTTCACGAACGGGAGCTTCTCGGGAACAGTTGCGAACTACCTGGGGAGCGAGCTCGACGGGCAGACGGTCACCCAGATCGTCATTTTCATTGATACCGGCACCCCGGCGACCTCGCGGCTCGTGATGCACATCGACGACTCGGCGAACCTCCCGACGACCTTTCCGGGTAGCGGCTCGGTGGACCAACCGATCTCGCTCCCGGCGCAACCACTCGGCGTCTCAAGCGGTGCCGGAAACGACATCTGGTATCCGATCTTCCTGGAGGCGCTGTTCACGCGCCCGGCGAACTCCGACCTCTCAGCGGGCACCGTCAAAGCGGTCTTCATCGACTCCGCGGACTACACGTACAGCGCGGCGCATGACTTCCTCGACGACGTTCCTGGGGCCGCGCGCGTAGGAACACCGGTAACGCTCAGCTCCAAGACGTTCGTGAACGGCGTCTTCAATGCAGCGAACATCACATTCACCGGGCTCACCGGAGACCAGGTCGAACAGCTCCTCATCTACATCGACACGGGCGTCGAATCGACTTCGCGCCTCGTTGCGCTCAAGCGCGCGGTGCAGGGAATGCCTCTCACGCCGAACGGTAGCGATCAGCCTGTCGTGTGGAACTCGACGGACGGAATCATGAAACTCGGAGCTACGGCGTAACGTGAGCGCGATCACCGTCATCATTCGAGCGCCATCGACCGCGCTTGAGTCGCTGGATCGAGAAGGGCTCAACGCTGTTCTCAACGCTCTAGCGAGCGAGCGCGCCGCTGACGTTTCTCTCAGCGAAAGCCCCAACGATAGCGTTGTGGTTTCGGCCGACATGAGCGGCTTCTCACGTGAGGAGTCTTCTGCGATCCGAGCCGGGCTTAGAAGCTCATTGATGCCTCTCCTCGGAGGGTGAAATGCCTCAAACCACCTGCATAGATTGTGAAAACTCGTACCTCGCAAAGCGAGGGCAAGCCGAACCGAACACGGACTTTGATTCTGGAGCGGCAACGCCGTGGTTTTGTTGCCGCGTGACCAACTGGGTTAGCAGCAGCGCGAGCGGCTATCACAACATTTGCGCCGCCAACATCGAGAACGGAAGCGGCGGAACACAGTCAGGATACGTTCAGATTTACTACGAGGTAGTCGCAGACGAGATACGCGGTTACGTCGGCGAAGGCTGGACGACACAAGATTTCCTGATTCGTAGCGGTGGATCAACGGAGTGGGGCCGCTACGCGGTTTCAAGCGGCGGCACCTTCACGTCTCCAGTGGTCCTCCATTACATCTTCGAGGACCAAACAACCGTCACGAGCGTGACCGTCTCAGACGTCGGGGGCGATCCGAACAAGGGCGGGCGACTTCGCCAGTTCATCGTCGGCGGCGCAAACTTCGGCAGCGATGAGGAAAGCTTCAACCTCCACGTCGCGCAGGTTGGTATCTTCAAAGTCGCTTTCACCGCAACCGACACGCTAAACCAGCGCAATTCAGAAACGCCCATCTATTCGAACTCCAGCCTGATGAGCTGGTATGACTGGAGCGACTGGGCCGGAGATCCATGGAACGACGTCGGCGCGACGTACGGGGCAGCCGGAACATTCGACCTGCAAGAGTTCGACACGCTTGAGGGCGCGACCGTGAGCGACGTTCCTTCTCGATGGGCGGCGCAACCTGTTGTTCTCAGCGCCCCCACCGTCGTCCCGGTTTCATCCACTTCAGTGCGCCCGCGCGTCACTTTCGATTTCCCGTGAGGTCCTATGTCCATTTCCAACTCTTCCGACGTCGCAGCAGCCCTTGAGGGAGCCACCCGTTACTCGTTCGTGAAAGCGAGCCTGGCGAACGCTGTAGCTGGTCAGCAGTTCTCCCTTTTCCGCGCCACCGGTATCCCGATTCAGCCTTCTATTCCCGGGACGAGCTGGGCGACACCTGTCGATTCGGACACTGGGTTTCTTACGTTCACGAACCCGACAGCACCCGCAGAGGAGTACCTGCTCGCGGTTGACCTGACTTTTGCAACGGTCGGGACGATCGTGCTTTTCGACCGCCTTGGGCACATGGGCGGATTGAGCGGCACGGTCACGACCGCGCAGACCGTGTCTGGTTCAATCCCTGCGAGCCGCGGCGCAAACGCTGACGGCTCCAACGTCGATTGGTGGCTTGAGTGGTACTCGGACACGGGCGGCACCGGTGTCAACGCGACGGTCACCTACACGAACCAGAACGATGTCGGCTCGCGCACTGTCGTGATCGCGCTCGCAGCTACGACGCGCGCTGGGCGCATGATGCAGATCATCCCGACCACAGCGGGGGACATCATCAAATCGATTCAGAGCGTCACGCTCTCGGCAACGACCGGCGCAGCTGGAAACTTCGGCGTCACACTGACGAGGAGACTAGGGTCGGTGGGCACGGCGCTGGCTCACATCAACGCGACGAAAGGCCCATACGATTTGCCGTTCGTCGTTATCCCGAACGATGCAGCGATCTTCGGCGCTGTCATTTGCTCGACGACCTCCACAGGTTTGATTCAAGGCACGATCTCACTAGCCGCTAAGTAGCCAATGTCTGCCAGCGAACGCCTCACATGGGCCAGACTGCTCCGCCCTCTCGTTCTCGAAGAGTCGGGAGCGCGCGGAAAGGTTGCGGAGAACAGCTACTACAAGTCTCTTCCGCTCGTTTACGCGATCATCGCTCCCGCTTCCGGCTGGACCGCTCCCACGAAGGAGCAGGTCATGTCTGGCAAGACCGGTGGCAACGCGGTTGCGACTTGGGCCGGGACGGCGGAAGCTCCGAGCGTTGACGGGGTTTTCGACTGGCCAACGCTCGCGACAGGGCTCAGTGCCGGCGTCTCGTACCGTGCTGCGTACATCTGGACCGATGGTCGCAGCTACTCAAGCGACGGGACCACAGCCGACACCCCCGTCGTTTCGGACCCGTTTTCAACCGAGGCGTCTCCGATTGTCCTCGGAACCCTTGTTGCAACCGGAGTAACGCGCTCAGTCGCGACCGTGGCGAGTCTCGCAATGGCCTCGACGGCGATTGCGCGGAGCGCCGCATCGATCCGAAGCCAAGCGCTCACCCCGAGCGCAACGGCTGCTTCGGTTGCGAGTGTTCGTTCTGCGACGCTGACGCCTTCGGCCGAGGCAGTCTCGGCTGCGACGTTCGCCCTTGCGTCGATGTTACCGGCGGCAGTCGGACGCTCGGCGCTGACGGTCACCCCTGCGGCTCTCGCGGTTACTGCAGTTGCCCGCTCAAGCACAGCGGTGCGCCCTGTCGCCCTCACCCCAACTGCCGAGCTTCCCTCGGTAGCTGGAGTCGTCCCTGCGACCCTCGCCCCCTCGGCGGTCGCGCCGTCGAATGCTCCGGGCCAAATGGCACTCGGGCAGCTTGTGGCATCCGAGGTCGCTCGCTCCGTCGCCTCACTTCGCGTCGCTGCGCTCACGACGTCGCCTGTGGCCGCGTCCGTGGCATCCGTAGCGTCTCAGCGTCTCACAGCGTCCGAAACCGCCCGTAGCGCAGCCGTGGCGGCCATGGCGCGGCTCGTGGCCAACGAGGTGGCGCGGTCTGCCGCCCGTGTCTACCCGCTGATGCTGGCCCCTTCGGAGCCGTCTCGCTCGGCCGCGACGGTTCGTCCGGTTGGGCTCACTCCGAGCCCAGTCGCCCCGTCCTCGACCTACGCGATTATCACCCTCGGGCAGCTCACCGCTACCGAGGTCGCGAGAAGCGTGGCCTCCGTCGGGTCTGCGGCGCTCTCGCCGGCGGCGGTCTCGCGATCGACTGCTCCGGTTTGCTCGGTCACCCTCGGCGCTGTCTCGGTCGGAGTATCGGTTGCCGCTATTCAGGGGGCTGCGCTCGCGCCCGTTCCGGTAGCAACCTCGGCACTCTCGGTTGGTCTCGCGTCACTCTCGCCGCTTGCGGTAAGCGCCTCAGGGGCAGCGATTGCTCCGGTTCTGGTCTCCGGAGTCGAGAATCAGCGAGCGGCTTCAGTTCTCGTTCTATCGAGGCTTGTTCCGCTCGAAGTCGGCGAGTCGGAGCTCCAAGAGCTCTCACTGGAACTCGGGCAACTCGTCGCCTCGCCAGTTGCGCGCTCGGTAGCCGTCACGGCTCTGACGACGCTTGTACCCAGTACGCCGCGACCGTCCTACCTGCCGTTCGAGCAAGCTCCTGAGAATCGCCGCGCAAGTTTCGCTGGCACCCGCGGCGTCATGCGCTTCGAAGACACGAGAAAAGCTCAGTCATTCGGCTCACCACGAAGGGCGAAATTCGGAACATGATCACAGTTCACCGCAAAGCACCGGCAGAGGTTATCGACTACGACGCGGAGTGGGTACTCGACGCAGACGAGGACATCCTCACAAGTACTTGGGCTGTCACCGGAACTGGACTCACAATCGACTCAAGCACGTTCGCAGCGGCTTCGGTCAAGATCTGGCTCTCCGGCGGCACGCTCGGCGCGAGCTACACCGTGACGAACACGATCACCACTTCGCTCGGACGGACGATGCAGGACTCGTTCTTGATGGTGATTCGGGCGGCGTAACGCCCCAGATCTTGCAGTCGTGCTCGTGTTCCAAGCGGCGACGCTCCCGTTCTTCGGGCGGGTTCCAAATCTCGCGCAGTTCACGCGCAGCTTCGGGAGCGCTGAGAATCGCCACGATGACGACGCATGCAACGCCGCACGCGATCGCTAAAGTTGTCGAGATCTGCATCGCGAGACCGATGGCGAGCCAGCTGATTCCGACCGTCTGAAGCTTCATCGTCGCGCGACACTATCACCCTCGGGGCTTCGGCCTCGGGGGATTCTTGAGGTTTATCTTTCGACATACGTCGCTTTGGTGTAGACCCGGCTACCCTTGGGAAATGAGTCCCTAGGCAAAAGCAAACGGGTCAGAGTTACAGCTCTGACCCGTTTGTACGATGACAGCGAGGCTCCTGGCCCCACCTCTCGTGCGCACGGAGAGAATGTTCTCTCTGAATGGCAGGGTCAAGTGTTTCGCTGCACTAATCCGAGGTGAATCCCTCGGGGAGCAAAACGCTATGCATCTGTTCGAACACGCTCACTTGTTTTTCCTGATCCCGGTTTTCATCAAACTTGGTCGCAGGTAGGCCGATGGGGAGCGGGGCCTCGCACGCCCCGCTCCCGCTTCTTCACGCCTACGCCGTCTTCAACTTCGCAAGCTCACTCGTAAGTGTCCAAAGCGCGCGATTAAGTCCGACGTTTCCGTCCACGGAGTTCACGGCCCGAGTGGAGCGATGCGCGACGCGGCGCCCGTTCTCGTCGCGCTGAACGTAGTTGACGCCCCCGCGGACCAAGTTCTCCTGGAGCCGGTTGAGCGTGCTCCACGCGTCGCTGCCAGCGTCAGCCGAGCGACGGACCCCAAGAGCCTGCTCGGGGGTCACGGGCGCTTCTTGGCCATCGTAGCGCGCAACTAGCGCAGCGCTTGCCAGCGCTCGCTGCTCGCCAGATGTGAGCTGAAGAGCCGAGAACTCCGCGATCCTCTCGTTGACCTCTGGTAGTGCCCTGAGAACGGAGTGGAATCCCTCGACGACTTTGTCGGTGACGTTACCAGAGTGCGAAACCCGAACCTCTGCAATGTCGCCTTCCGAGACAACCAAGCCGTTCGAGCAGACGAGGCGAAAGACCCCGGCGAAGAGCCGATAGGAGCTAGTTCCGTCGTGCGAGTTCAGAAGGCAGATCTCCGTGTGGTGCGCGCCGCGGACGAGCTGAGTCGACTCGTGACGGAAGCGAATGAGGTGCTTCGTGAATCCGCGCTTCGCTTCGTCTCGCGAGCCGCCCTGAAGGACGCTGTAGGGACGAAACCCCTCTTGCACGAGGGCGCCGAGCACCTCTCGGGTCGGAATATACACCTAGCGATCACTCCGGCTCTCGTGCTTACCGCCCGCAAAAACCGAGGGGGCGATGTGCTCGAGGTCATCGAGTTCGATCGGTTTGCTGGAAGTGAAGTTCACGGCGCCGTTCTTCTTCGCGACGCGGACAGAACGAGATGGGAAAACGCTGGTAGCTTGGAACATGGTATTTTTCCTTTCAGTGGGAATTCCCGGGTAACCGCCGGGCCGTTGGTCAGTGCGTCCTGACCCCCTCTTTATGCGCTCTAATACTCTCGACGTCAATAGTTTTGAAAGAAAAAGTGAAGAGGGGACTTCACTCGGCAACGAACTCTCGAAAAAGCTGGGCCGCTCGCTTCTCGTCGTTCTCGGTCTCAATGATCTTGAACTTGCCCGACACGCTGAAGGGTCCGTGCTCATACTTCGACGCGCGCGCGGCTGGCGCGAGAACGAAGCAACGATTCAAGGTCTTTCCGTTCGCCTTCTTCTCACTGAAGCAAATCGCCCCTTTCCGGAACTCAGCAACCTCAGCGCGGGCGAGGCTCCCGCCGTCACCCGACTTGGATTTCTCAACGACATGGAGGCCGACGAACTTGGCTCGAAAACTCAGCCCTGGCGCGCTTCCCATAACTACCTCCAATGCAGGCCCACGGCTGGGCCCGCGAGGCTTCCTCGTCGCCTTGTAGTCAGCGATGGAGCGAGGATCGATCCTGTATCCGTCCGGGGTGTTGAGCGCCAACAGATGGCCGCTGACGATGGCCTTGCGCACCGCGTCCGGAGTCATCGAGAGTTCCACCGCCGCGTCGGAAACGCGCACGCTGTAGGCCGCCTTCTGCGCGTCCACGGTGGTCTTCCCGAGGGCAACGCGCTTGTGGTCGAGAAGGTCGAGGAAGACGCCGTAAAGCGGATTCGCGAGCACTGCTTTCGTGACAGCACCGCGCCCCTCGAAGCGGCCTTGCTCGAGCACGGGGTTCTCTGCCCCGTAGATGAGCCCGACGAGCCCGTCTTCGGACACGCGAGGATCTTCCGCAGCGTCGATGCAGCGGCGAAGAAATGCGGCGACGTCGGGCGCTGGCGTCGGGTACTCGATCACCTCTCCGAGTGTCGTCGTGTAGGTCTCTTTTTTCATGGTTCGGTTCTCCTGTTCACGGTCGCCTGAAGGAGGGGGCCGGGTTTCCCCGGCCCCCCAGGGGTCAGATGATCTCGGCCATCCCGAGGTACCGGAGGAAGATTGCTTCCTGTCGGTAGTGGCGTTTGGCTCTCTCGATTACTCGTTTGAGCTTCCCGCCATCGGTGAGGCTCTTGAGTGCCACCAGGTAGAGGACCAATCGGTCTTCGTAGCGAGTGGCTCCGTCGAGCCAGACCCCCCGGACTTCTCCGGGGACTCGGGTCACCCCGCCGAAGGTTCTCGCTAGGAGAGCCTCGAAAGCGGCGTGGTGTTTGGCCGAGAATTCCTCGCCTTCGTTAGAGGTGAGGGGGATGAGGATGGTTACCTCGATCATGCGAACTCCTGTTTTCAGTGAACGGTCCCGGTTGCCCCGGGCGGCTTCGCTTGGTTTTCCCTTGCGACCCCCTCTTTATGCGCTCTAATACTCTCGACGTCAATAGTTTTATTCAACATCGTGTTGGGTGTCGGTCGATTTCTCGCGAGTGCGCCTGGTGACTTCTGAATTCTGAGAGCATGGAGGTAAGACTGGCTGTGGCCTGCCTCCGCTGTCCTTCCGCTGCGACCCACTTCGAGTGGTGCTCCGCCGGTCGATCTCCAAGGGACCTCCGTAAGGTCTGCCTCCCCTGTGCCCGCAAGCGCGAAAAGCGCGAAGGCTTTGGGTACTACTTCGCGCCCTTCACCCACGCCGCGACGATCGCCGATGAGTTTGACTGGTCTCCCGAGGAGCGGGCTCTTCTGCGCTCGGTGATGGCCTGACGCCAGCCTTGCGCGGTACGAACCTCGATCGATACGGGTCCCAAATTACGTCAGGCTTCGGCCTAGAGCTCGTGAAGAGTTCGACTGTCCACCCTTCCCAGACCCAACGTGAGAGCGCTCCGCAGACCGACTTGGTGACGTCGGCCCTTGTCTCTTCAGTCGCCTCGGGCCACCACCAGGTCTCGACGCGTAGAACCTTCGCCGTCTCGTCCTTCAGGAATTGGAAGTGAGCGATCCCTCGTCCGAACGAGAAACGGTGGACAACTCCCCGCGCCGTCAACCTGCGGAGTTCCGAGAGTTCGGAGTCTGCTTCGAGGAGTAGTTCCCCGGGGTAGGGCAGCGTCATGTGACGAGCCTAGGATCCGGTCTGATGCTCGCAACGGGTCAGCGGTGACCTAGGACAGGCAAAGTCCGACTCGACTGATGCTTGCCCAATGTGTTAACCGCGCAACGCATGGACTTTGCTGACGTTGTACGAGCGAGACTTGGCGGATTCACGGGACACTTCGCAATTTCGTGGGCGCTTGTGAATTGGAAAGTCTGGTTTTGGATCTTCACCGGAGATCATGCGGCGGACACGAGAATAGCCGGAGTCACAAAGTATCTAAGCGAACACGGGATCTGCGGTGCGCTTCTCGCGGGACCCGTTGTTCTCGCTGGCGTTTTTGCGTTTGGAGTCTGGCCAGCGTCGCAGTGGCTAACTGGATTTTCTGAGGTACTTGGAAGAACGGCGAGGGAAAAAGCGAACGGCCGTAGCTTACTAACGATGGGCGAAAGTACGGCACTTCGAAAAGAGATCCTGAAGTTGCAACACGAAGTCCTGGTGGCGTGTTCCGCGAGCAGTCACTCAATTGAGCTGCTTTCCAAGAAAGCAAACGATCTAATTAAGCAGTCCGGCGGTCAGATCGACCCCGGTTTTCTTGAGAGCCAGCTTGGAGGAGAGCCTCTCGGACGCGTGAACATTCGTATTCTACTTGCGCATGGACGAATTCGCTACGCAGACGGAAAGGGTGCTGAGTTCGCGATCAGAGATGTTCCACTGCAAGTTGGCTAGCTCCGGTCTTTCTCCGCGCGCTTCTTTGCCCGTTCTTCCAGCCGCTCCCTCAAGGCCAACTCCAGAGCAAGATCGACTTGAGCCTTTCCTCCGCTCGATTGAGCGCGTTCAACGGCTTCTTCAATCGAAACACCGCAGACACGACACCGTGACAACGACACATGATCGAAGGTGTGGGTGTGGTCAGCCACTGGACACCTCGCTCTCTCCCCGTCGAGCCTCAAAGCCGCGTGTAGCTCTGGCTAGAATTTCCGCAGCATCTGCTAGGGCTCGCGTGACCCTATCCAGCTCTTCCCTGGCTCTGACGCGAGAACGTTCGCCTAGGGAAATGCCCGCCTGCGCTTCGCGAAGAAGTCGCTCCCAAGCCTCCGACTCTGTGTCAAAGTGAGTGTTTTCGAACTGGGTATTCCCGTGTTCATCGTCGTGCGGGAAGCCGTGCAATTCGCACTCCACCGAGAAAACGGAGGCCTGTTCATAGCTGTAAGTCCAGCGCTTCACGGCTCCCGCGCTTTCTTGGCCGTGTCATTCAGCCACGCTATCGACTCGGCAACGAACTGTTCTTGGGAAATGTCGCGAAGCTGAACCGAGGCCGTGTGAGAGGCACCGTAGCCGTTGGCCAATACTCCGACCCCGTGCTCGTGGTGCTCGTCGAGCCTGTTAACTCGCTCACGGAGCGCCCGGATCACCTCTTCCCAATTGAACCCGTTCGCTGTGATTTGGACCTCGATTGGCTTTCGCGGATAGTCAGCCACGGGCCCCCGCTTTCAAAAGTGCCTGAGCGTCATCCGGAGAAACAAACGCGAGATTTGCAATCTCAGCGGGTGGCAGTTCGCCCCATCGCTCCTGGTAATCATGGCCACACTTCAGCTCCAGGTCAGGGACCTCGTCGCGGCTATCGCGCATCTT
>JACCDR011777212.1_pt1 | contig 14540 bp, 20 predicted proteins | sample 7446431 | NCBI WGS metagenome assembly JACCDR01 (sample SAMN15323443, study PRJNA562643) | freshwater metagenome | isolation source: river surface water | place: USA:Blue River Watershed | collected 2017-08-17 | reverse complement strand
GGCATGTTTTATCTCATTTGCACACGGCATCTGCCGCTACAATGCCTAGGATGCCCGCTGATAATATACCATGTATTCCAGCACTTTCACCAGCTACAAACATACCATCTACTTCCGTCTCTAGATTATCTCCAATATTTATTTTAGGAGCAGAAGGAATGATAGTTGGAACATGGAAATAAGCTTTAGTAGCAATCTCTGGAATAACAATAGATAATTCTTCGACAACTGGTTTTAACCAATTATATTCTTCGATAATAGATATTCTACTCTTGCCGGATATAATGGCAGAAATTCTTTCTTTAACTATTCTATCATTAGCTAAAACAAAAGAGAGCCCGCCAATTCTATGAGTCTGTTCAAATCCAGTACCTGGAAATGGTCTATTACCAATTAGATTAAAAGAAACTTTGTCAGTCTTCCATCTATTTTCATTAGATCGAAAAGCTGAAATTGCTAAATCTAAATGATCTTCTGGTATAACTGTGCCATACCAAGATAGTGGCCCAAGTTCTAAATCTTCACCTTTAAATATAGTGCAATTAGATCTGTTGAAGTCTTTCATGACACTAGAGTTAGCTTCAACACGAATACCAAATCTAGCAATATCATTATTATCTACAATTCCAAAACTACCATAAAGAGCGCGAGCCCAGCGCCAACCGCTTCTGCCAACGGCAATTATAAGTTTCTTACAACGAAACTCTTGCTCCTCTGTAGAAACGATGAATACATTCTTTTGCTTAACTACACGCATAACTTCACTGTCAAAATTAAACGTGATATTCTTATCTTGTTCAATAATTTCAGCCATGTATTTAGAAAGCATATGTATCTCTTTTGGATACACCTGCACATGATCATTAAGCTGAATATCATAGCCTAACTTCTTTAATTTCTTTTCCATCGCTGCGCTTGGAGAACGGTCTTTAATTATTTTGTAATTATCAACTTGTTCCAAAACATGCCTGAACCAAGTATGGGCGGATTTAGCTCTACGCAAACCAGTTAGTTCAGCAACTTTAGACACATCAGTTTGATATAGTTTACCATCACTATTTGGCAAACAACCCAACCAACCTTCTAATTGTCTCCTACGTTTCATGGGCGGTCTACCCAAATCAAATAGGATAGCCTTAACATTTTTATGGTCCTTTGCTAGTTTTAAAGTAGCGAAAGCACCGGCGACACCTGCACCAATTATACCAACGTCAAAATCCTTCATGTACCATGATTATATCAAGGCGCTGAGAATCATGTGAACACATGCCACTTAACATCCATTGTATCGGCTACCGACAAGCCTGCTTTCTGCATTGCGGTTTTGAAAAGATTATTGTATTTATTTTTAAGCAAGGAGTTCATTTTAATTTGAGAGGCAGGAGTTGCGCCTTTAACACTACACACTGTGTGAAATGTGGTATTTAAATTCTTGTCTACTGTAAAATTAAAAGTACAAGGGCCTTGCGGTAAACCTGCTTGATCAGCTAGCGGAAATAGATCCTCTGGTTTGCCCCACACACCACCGTCTTGTAAAGCTTTTACAATCTCACCGGGCTGAGCAGTCTGCTGTGCTAGTGAGATTTTACGAGCAAAACGTTCAGCTAATTTAACTAAATTATCTACAGATTTCATGATATTCCTATTTTAATTATGGGACTGTTGATACTAGAGTCCATCTTAGTCTAGTTGGGTCATAAGCCCAAGTTGCAGAACGACCTGCAGTTGTGAGATTAATTGGAGAGGAGTAAGTACCTATGGATGCAGGATTTTCTAGGGTTTTACCATTTCCAGCAACGGATATAAAATGTACTCCGTCAGCTGTAAACGTAGCATCCTTAACAGTAAATCTCATATTAGGTAGTGGTGTAAGTGGAGCAGTAACAGTACATGTAACAGAGCTAGGGTCGCATACAATCAATTGATCAAATCCTGTAACAGTTGTGCTACCTCCGCTAGGTACGTTAACAACTGATGTATAACCAGAATTTGGAGAAATGTTATTAGTTAGCGATGAAATCCAGGTTGTGCCATTGTAAACGAAAGTTGCTTGAGTCCAATTGGTCATCACCACAATGCTAGCTAAACCGCCATCAATATTTGTACCATTTCCGTTAATAGTGATGTTAAAGGAGCCTGCACTTCCATTAGCATCTTTGATAGTGTATGTATCTCCTGTAGTTGGAGATGCTGGTAAATTGATGGTAAATGGAGCTGCGATGGTACCAATAGAAACAATTTCATCAGCCGCCGTCATATTATCGGGACTGGTTGTAGTAACTCTAACCTTAACTCTTCTACCAACACTAGTAATGAATTTAGTAGTAGTGGTGCTGGCTACTGAAGTAGTGTTAGACATTAGGTTTACACCAAAATGCCCTTGTAAAGCAAGAACTCCATGATTAAAAGTGGTAGTCTGGTACTGGTTAAATATAATTGCTTGACTAGTTGTAGATGTAGGAGTTATTGTTCCACCATTTGCCCCAAAGTTGCTGGGAGAAACGTTTATTACTGCACCCACAACACCAGCCTGCGCATCAGTGGAGCTATCATTAAGGAAAGAATCTCCAACTGCCCATGCTCCTGATTGCCAAATGCGACCAGTTATGGCTCTGCTAGTTCCATTTCCTAAGATTTTACTAAATACTAATGCTGAAGTGCTAGCACCAGATTGCTCAATAACTCCTTGACCTTGATAAGCGACAACAGCATGAGTAGGTCCGGGTGCTAATAAAGCAGCTCCGTTAACATTAGCTCCGCCGCCAGCAGTATTATAAACGCCCATCAAAGCTTTTTGAGCGCTGGCTCCACAAAATATTTCGTCAAATATATTGCCAGAAGCACTGTTGCCATAAATAAAATCAGTTCCAGCTATTGGAGATACTCCATTTGGCCCAGTTGAAGTAGACGTAGAGTTTGGGCCATATCTAAATGTAGAGTTAGAATCGAAATAGGCGGCAGTGTTCGAACCTACTAAAAATTGTACAAGACCAGCAGTAGTTCCAGTTCCACTCTGTAGGACTACGTTACCGCCAAATGTGGCAGCATTTTGGGCTCTGAAAGTCAGAGTTTGACCAGTGATACTTCCAGTAAGTGTTTGGCTGATTGTTGGGTTCAGAATTGAACCGCCAAAATTGACCACTCCCAAAACACCGGTCAAACCAATGACCGATATTGGTCCAGGATAGTTACCCGTTAAATCACCACTGGCAACACCATTAGGTCCTGGTGGCCCTGCCGGTCCGGTTGGACCTGCTGGACCTGCGGAGCCTGGTGGACCCACGATTTCAACGTCATGGTCCAGCACGTATTTAGTGCCGTCCCATCTCAAATATCCTGGTGTTAATATTCCACTCATGTATCCCCTTGAACGTAATTATTCAAGAGAATACCAAAATTTTAGTATATCTTATCTATGCAAGGATAAAACAGAATTGATTATCTGGACTCTTTCTTGCATATTATCCATATTAATTTGAAAATGAGGTAATTCCCACTGAACTAACATGAACTTAATCATGGCATCGATTGCGACCACGCCATCCCATGTTAAACTTTCTCGTACCCCGTCAGCCCTCAGAGTAGCCCTGGAGGGGCGCACGAAGAATATAAATGAGTCTGGAGCCTTCAGCTTGGTAATATACGGACCCATCTGGTCGCTGAGTAATAGTTGAGGCAGAATGCGCGTATGTTGAGCCGCATAAGCTAGGCAGTCAAAGCTCCTGTCGGAGACAAAATCAGTGTATTTTTGTTCCTCAGATAATTGTCTATAAAATATAGCTTCTTGGTAATCATCTACCAAATCCATATTGTAACGCAAACTATCGAGGTGTAATTCTTTCTCTGAAAGAACCGCTCTAGCCACCTCTGTGATCATAGGTAGGTTAAATTTTTCAGAGACATAGCGGGCACACGTAGTCTTACCAGTGCTGTGAGCACCAACAAAGTATACTTTCATAAACACCTCATATTTCAGATATTAATTTCTTGAACTCTTCAGTGGTTATTTCTACTGCGTTAGTAATCTTCTTAAGAGGATCGGCATGATCCTTAGCTGAAATGGTGATAATTATCTTGCCTGGATTAGCAGATTTCATACACTCAATGTAGCTTTTATCTTCGAAAGTGATTTTCATTTTAGTTTACTTCTATCAGTAATGATTTCAACATGGTCTTCATGCACAAAAACTGAATGTTCAAAATGGGCACTCAAATCAGGAGTTACCACAGTCCATCCATCAGGCAATGTAGTAGTGGTAGTTGACCCGAGCACGAGCATCGGCTCTATAGCAATGGCTAATCCTGGTTGAATTCGGATCCCCTTGTTCTCATCTGATTTATTTTCCACGAAGGGCGGAGCGTGCGGTACATTCCAATCCAGCCCATGACCACCATAATTATTGATGATACTAAAACCAGTTAGTTTGGCGTGTTTAGAAATGGCTTGTCCAATAACACCCAAACGCTTACCGACCTGAATAGCTTCAATGCCTTTCATTAAAGCTTCTTCTGTGGCCTGCACCATCTTGACGTGTCGTTCTGATTTAGGCTGTCCAAAAATACAAGTAATGGCTGTATCAGCGATAGCGCCATCAATGGTTACTCCGAGATCAAAACTGACAATATCACCATCCTCCAGAACATTGTCCTTAGGTATACCATGGACTAGTTCTTTGTTGACGGATATACAAACACCAGCCGGAAATCCCTTATATCCTTTAAAGGTCGGGATGCCTCCGTTTTTGGTAATGTAATGTTCTGCCACTTCATTGAGGGCAATCATGGAGTGGAAAGTTTTATCTCTGACAAACCCTTCCAAAAGCAAAAGGGTCTCGGCAGCAATTCTGCCGGCGACCCTTTGTTTCTCCAACCAATTCTTGTCTTTTAGACGAACCAAGCTGTTATCATTGAACAGCTCTTTAGGAGCGTTCATTCTCATGCTTACTTACCTACTTACTTTCTACCTTTAATGCCTGAGTAAATGCTAGTAATACGTGCTGCCGCTTCTTTAGCTTGTTGCACATCTTTATAGCCAATATAGTCTTTGAAGTCACTTCCAGTTAAGATACCTATAATCTTATTATCCAGAAGCAGAAGAATGCCATTCAATTCGTTTACGGTCTTTCTGTCAATAGCAGGAAGGGCAATCGAATTTACAACATACTTTCTAATATCAATGAGCGCTAGTAGTTCTTCGAAATCCATTATTGAGTCTTTTGTGGCTGCTGTTGCTGAAGCGCGCCATTCTTGATAATCTCACCATTCTCACTGATAGCATCAGCGTCGGTTAGACCATACTTCATATAAAGCTGAAGCACAACATACTTATAGGCCAATTCAGCATTTTCATTTTGAGCTAAAGCGGTCTTAGCTTCAGCGAGGGCAGTTTGTCTGCGTTGTCTTGCTAGCTCAAGCGCCATTCGATCAACGACCATTAAGCGTGGATCTGGGGCTTCAAACGGTACGGGAACCACAGAACCAAGTGGTACACCGTTAGCATTTGTGGTTGGGGGATCACCGGCTTTTACTAATTCAGAATCCAAAACAACTTCTGGCGCTACGGCAACTGGTTGTGGGCTTCTTTTCTTATCCTTGGACATGAAAACTCCTTACAAAATTTCAGCGGCTTTCGAAGCCAACTTGCTACGCTCACCCTGGGTGAAGGTAATATGACCAGCCAACCCAGAATCTTTAAACTTCTCGATAACATGAGTCAATCCGTTACTGGTAGCATCTAGTAGCGAATTATCAATTTGCTCTATATCACCAGTTAGAATGATTTTTGTACCTTCTCCGGCACGGGTTAGGATAGTTTTAACATCCTCTTTGCTCAAGTTTTGACACTCGTCTACCAAAATGATAGCATTTGGAATGCTACGCCCACGGATGTAGGTAATAGCCTCCATCTCAATCTTGCCCTTCTTTTGGTACATTTCTAATTCTCTCTTCCAATCTCCGCCACCATTCTTAGGAGTGAAAAGAAATTCAAAGTTGTCCATAATAGCACCAAACCAAGGCGCTAACTTCTCTTCCATAGTACCTGGTAGATAACCAATGTCATTGCCAACTGGCTGAATTGGACGATAGATAATGAACTTATCATATTCTTTTTTGCTCAAAACTAATTCTAGAGCAGTTGCTAATACAATTAAGCTTTTACCAGTACCAGCCCTACCAATTAAGGTAACTAGGTCAATATTTCTATCTAGAATTAAATCTATAGCGAACTGCTGTTCTTTATTGCGCCCAGTAATGCCCCATGGGAAAGCCTTGCGCATCAATCTGACACAGTCAGAAGATACCTTACGACCCATAGCAATACCATCACCATTGTCAGCTTGGAACAATACACATTCATTTGGATTGAGATTGATACCATAGCAACGCGGATCAATTCTACCATCCTGTTGCAAAGCTACACCAGCATCTTCATGAGTAATAACCTGGATACCAGAGTATAGATCACTTAGGGAGTATTTTTCACCTTCGTGAGACTCAGACTCCATGCCACGTGCCTTGGCTTTAACACGCAAGTTAATATCATTGCTAACTAAAGCTACATCATGTTCTGGATGCATATGCCAGTTAGCTTGTAAACAAGCGAGTATCTGCGTATCACCATATGTAGGATCACCAAGTCCAAGGTATGGAGATTGGCTCAAATCAATATAGTTAGCATCAACTCTAAGCATAATATCATCATCTAATAGAATACCCATACTGATATCGCCTCGATTACTAATTTCATCAAGTAATCGAATAGCTACTCTAGCATTTTTACCTGCTTCAGTTGATTGCTTTTTCAGCTTATCAAGCTCATTGAGTACTGCAATTGGGACAATTACATCACTATTTGGAAAAGATTTATATGCGCAAGGATCATAAATTAAGGTACTAGTGTCAAGTACGTAAGTTTTTCTCATTCTGTCTCTTGTTCCTCTTTGTCGTCAAAAACTGACCAACAATTAACTTCCATTTCAAGATAAATACGTTTGCGTGGATCTATAGCACGCAAATCTCTCTTTAGTTTATAGGTACACTTAAACCACTCAGCGATTAACTCATTTTCTAAGTATATCTGCATGTGGCCATCAAAGTCATCTATAACCTGGATACCGTAAGTAGCGAGGATACTTCTCAATTTTACTTTTTGAGAAGCGGGTAAAGGCCCATCCGAACTCCAAATTGTTAAAATTTGGCCCTTCACATTTTCTGCGTCGTTGAAGCAGAGTTCTAAGATTCCTCGAAGAAATCTAGACTTCTCTTCCTCTTCAACTTGGTGGGTATTCTCGTTATAATCGAGAAGTATCGTGCCTTTCATCTTCATCACAATGCTAGTTAATTGATATTAGCATTTGCTCCAATCACAGTTCATACATTTAAGGCATTTCTCTTGATAAGCAAAAGAATTTTCTTTTCCACATTTCGGGCATTTTCTTTGGGCTGTTGATTTAGTTCCGTCTTTAATATAATGTTTCAAAACTCTAGCAATTACAATAGAAAAGGATGTAACATCCGAATGTTTATCTTTTTGAAGTTGTTCCACTACATATTGTACTGGTGTGCCATGACGCAAAGCCAAAGAAATGGTGCGGGTGAATGCACCGAAGTTAGCATTTTCAAAAACATTGGCAATGTCTTTTACCATCATCTGGTCTTCACCTTCACCAATAATTAAGTTGTAAGTAGTAATATCTTGTACTTTACCATTTTTTGCAATCTTACCCATTTTGAATTTATTGGGAATGTCCACATACTTTGATAGCCCGCCGAATACTTCGTATGGTTTGCCATCTAACAGGCCCACGAAAATTGTCCATTGTTCACCCTGGATCTTAGCCTTCTTGATATCACAAGGAAGTTCTAATGGTCGTTTAGGGGCCATAACAATTTCAATGCCCATTGGCCTGCCATCTTGTGTCTTATTACTGGCAGCAGTAGACTTGCTAATGAGAACACCATCGCGGCACTTATCGCGATAAACAGTAAAACCTTTGCATCCCTTTTCCCACGCTCTCATATAAACTTGGGACACTAATTCTTTGGTTGCTTCCTCTGGTATATTGCAAGTCTTACTAATACTATGATCAATAGAGTCTTGAGCGGCAGCCTGCAAATCAACTGAGGCTACCCAATCAATCTCATTAGCGGTAGCGCCAAAGTATGGTGACTTGCTAATATCTGTTTCACCTGTAACTTCCATCCAACGTTTAACACCATAGTGATAAACGGTGAACTCTTGCCATTGGTCTCCCATAGCATCCACGAAGTCAACACGAGCATTTTTATCAGATGGATTATGCTTCTTACGACGAACATAAGAAAGCATGTATACAGGCTCAATACCAGAAGTTGTCCGAGTCTGTGAAGACACTGACCCTGCTGGAGCAGTAGTAGTATTGGCGATGTTCCTACGACCAGAAGACTTCCATAGCTTCCTAGTTTCTGGCGTGCAGTCCCGGAAAATGCCCCGTAGATATTCGTGACCCTTTTCTAATTCATAATTGAAAATTGGAAAGGCGCCTCTTTCTTTTGCCATAATGCAAGAAGAAGTGTGGGAACCAACAGCTAGGGCACGGTAAATCTTACGAGTCATTTCAATAGAATCTGGGTCACCATATTTGATGCCCATCATAGCAACAGCATCTCCCAGAGCAGTAATGCCAAGACCAGTTCTACGACCAGAGACATTCATTTCTCTAATTTTCTTCCAAAGCCGCAGCTCAACCGCTTTGACTTCTTCTGGCTCCGGGTCAGCCTTGACCTTAGCAATGATTCTATCAATGCACTCAATCTCTAAATCGATGATATCATCCATGAGACGTTGTGCTACGATCGTGTGTTGATGGAATTTCTTAAAATCAAATGAAGCATCCTTAGTGAACGGATTCTTAACATACGCAGACAAGTTAAGAACCAGTAAGCGACAAGCATCATAAGCAGGTAGAACGATCTCGCCACATGGGTTAGTAGAGATAGAATTATGTCCGAATTCATGATAGATGTCAGATGGCGTATTCTTTTTTACGGTGTCCCAAAATAGAAGACCCGGCTCGGCGGATGTCCAAGCAGAGTCTATAATTTGATCCCAGATATCTTTGGCTCTAATTGTCTTTGTTACTTTAGCTTTTTCTGGTGAAGCTTCTACTGGCCAACGTAGTGTATATTCTTGATCGTTCTTTACGGCTGCCATGAAATCATCATTAAGACGAATAGAGATATTAGCTCCAGTCACCTTAGTTAGATTACGCTTGATATTGATGAAGGTTTCTATCTCGGGGTGGTTAATAGAAATGGTGATCATTTCAGCGCCACGCCTACCGTTCTGAGCAACCTCACGGCACGTATTGGAGAAGCGTTCCATAAAAACGCCAAGACCATCGGTGGTCTTGGCTGCGTTGTTGGTAATAACGTCTTTGGGGCGGATACCGGAGATATCTAATCCTACTCCGCCTCTACGTTTCATGATTTGTGCTAGCTCTTGATCGGCTAACATAATTCCACCATAAGAGTCAAGCTTATCAGAATGAACGCCTTGAACTACAAAGCAATTAGACAAGCTTTGCAATTGGTACGGGTTTCCAATAGCAGACATAGGACTGCCTTGTGGCACAATATACTTGTATCGATCTAATAAAGAAAAAATAACCTCTTCTTCAAGAGGATTAGGGTACTTCTTTTCAATGCGTGCAAACTCTTTTGCTAAACGGCGATGCATTTCCGCCGGAGTGAGTTCTAAATATGTTCCGCTCGTGTTTTGCAAAGCATATTTATCAACGAATACTTTAGCAGCAAATTCATCACCACTGAAATATTCAACTGACGCTTCGAAAACCTGAGAATAAGTGTATCCCTGCATAATCCATCCTTAAAGTGAATTAAGTTAAAAAGTCCCCATATTAAGTTTTGGTGGACGGTTAGATTTTGATATTCTCTTTCATAATGGAAAGAGCGCTGTTGATCGTTTTGATACAGCTCAATCTAGATATGCTTAACTTTTTGCATATCTTATTAATGGACATTGGCTTGTCGCCATCAAATCCATATGCTAAACTAATAATCTCCTTCTGTTCTTTAGTTAGGACAGACAAAGCATCTTGCACAGCATGAGTGGTTTGAGACTCTTCAAGCTCCTTATCAGGGCAATAGCGTTCTTCAATCTGCACAGGCATTACAGACTCTTTGTGTGGAGTATTTGCCTTGGCAACCTTTAAAGGAAAACGAATTGTCGTATGCAAATTAGCACTTCTCGAAATACGAGTGCCAATATAATTGTGCGCCCACGCAAAAAAGTTTCCTTTGTTTGGCTTGAAAGTTTTCATTGCTTTGATTAGAGCTTCGAAGCCCTCTTGATTCAAGTCTTCATAATTGCTGAACGCCTTATAACGTCCAGTTTTCATTGTAACTAGATATCGAAATTTTTCGATACACTCTTGTTCATGACGCTTCAATTGAGCCTCAATCTTGGTGTCCCCGGAATCTTTAAACTGGGTCCTGAGATCGATTAGCTTGGTCATCAGGTCATGTGCTTCTTGTTCTGTCAGCATGTAGTCTTCTCACTTTGGTCGAAAGTAATGTTATACTCAATTATTGATAAGGTCGTTGAGAAATAGGTCTCTAGTACCACAACACAACGATTCACTTACTAATTTCTTCTTCTAGAATTTCGATAACAGATTCCACGGTGGACTTCATTATCTCTTCATCGTCAAGGGACAGCGCGAATTTAAGCAGCTCAATGACCTGCTCAATCTTATGTCGATTACCTTCTCCGCCGCTCTTGTGTTTCATGTTAGCTATAATTATCTTTGGCCCATCCCGAACCATTGAGTATAAACCCGCTACCACCTGCAATAAGTCTTTTCACTTTATGAGGTGTGGGACAATTTTCTTCTTGACATTTTGGACAAAATTCCAGTTCATCTTTGATGGAATGCTGGTGTTCAAATTCACCATGTTCGGGACACTCGTATAAGTAGGTTGGCATTTCATCCTCAATTTACGCTATAATCGTTCAACAATGTAATCTCTTTTTTTATGCTGTCAATTTCCGTACTAACTTTAGTTATTTCATCCTTAATCTTTTTGATTTCAGAGAGCTTTTCTTCGGATGTCGTTTGCGTATCCGCTTCTAATGCATAAATTTTAGACAATAAATTTTTGACAGTATAATTACAAGCTAGCATATTGGCGGAGAGTAGGGCACGACGATAACTATTCATCTGCGCTCGCGTTTGTTTCGATCCATTTGTGTCTGTAGGCTTTGGTACCTATCTTCACCTAACAAGTTGGCGTATATCTTTTCATCTTTAGCTGCAGCGGCTTTTTCTTTCTTAGCATCTGCCTTAATTTTATCGACTAAATCCTGACCGTATAATTCAACTATTCCTTTCGGAGCGCCAGAGATTAAACGAGTTACAGTTTCAGCCTCGCACTTAGGGCATTGCTTAGGTGGGTCTACTTTAATAGAATACTCTGCTTCCCATTCATGCTGGCAGGTATCACAACGATGTTCATAAGTTGGCATATTATCCTCTTACCAAAATGCTTTCAGCTTCATCATCCTTTGGATGATGTTAGCGCTTCCCTCTTCTTCAAAAGAAAAATCTTTAGACCAGTAAGCGCCCGAAGAAAGAGTTGGGATTTCTTTATCGGCAATCTTAATATGGTTCTGTTTCATACCAAGAGTTGCCCAGACAGAAGTTTTCCCATTATGAAAGAACCCCTTCTTCTCATACCAGTTTCCTCGACCACGAATTGGATAGAACCTTTTTGATTCCCAGGGTATGTTGAGAAACTGTTTGAAGTCATATTCACTCACACATATATGTGGATACTGTAAGTCAATTATTGTTCGTAGATTTTCTATCTGTACTTTATTCATTATTTCGTCGAATCTCCTTGCACCAAAAACCTATCTATTAGTTTATATTCTATATCTTTTGTCCAATTAGCTTTGATATCTAACTTAGATTTTTCGTCTTTAACCTCAAAAACAATATACAGCTTTCCGGTCTTTTCTTCATACTCTATTCTGACGGCTTCCGCCACTATTTTGTCCTGCATTTTGACCTCTATTATATGTCTAATAATTCAATCTTTTCTGAAATATCATCAGGGTCACGCATCTCGAAAGTAGTAGGATCTTCCTCGGTTTTTTCGTCTATTAGGGTACCACAAGCCAGGTTTTTTATGAGCCTTCCATCGCCCAATTCACCATCACGGTTTTTGATAACGTGATACTTCATATCTGGGAAGTTTTTCTCATTGGCGCGGGTCTCAATTTGAACAGCAATGTTAGCGTTGGTCATAATCAAAGCGGAACGACCAATACGGTGTAAACCAATCTTGTCTTCTTCCTTAGAGCCCTTAGGTCGATTGAGCTGTACGGCACTTAGGACAGTCACGTTGTGAACGCGAGCGAACTCATGGATGCGCTCAGCAATCTTACCAAGCTTAAGCCAGTCATCCATATCTTTACCGCCTTCATAGTCCATTAGACCAAGGTAGTCGATAACAATGACTTTGGGGTCATACATAATCTTAGCTTCTTCGTATAGCATCTCCAAATGTTCCATTGTAGCGCCACGAGGAATGTCTACAATTTCAAACTGACTTGGATACTTGCTAACGAACTTCAAAACCTTTTTGAGCTTAGCAGCTTCTTCTTGATTGAGCTTAGCTGTACGAATCGATTTAGTTGGATTAGATGATAGTCTTCCAAGCACGCGATTACGGCAAGGCTTGAATGGCATTTCCAATGAGAAATACATCACATTGGTACCGGGCATGAAATTATCTTCCATATCAATGGTGTTGTTACCCAACCAAATCTGTAGAGCCATGTTCATCAAAAGCATGGACTTACCACCACCAGATTCGCCACCAATGAGCAATAGCTCTCCGGCACGTAGACCTCCGGTTACGTGATCTAGGAATGAATATCCTGTTGCAATGCCCGCATCAAAATTTGGGTCTGCTAGTTTGGCATTATACTCATCACGGAAGAATGGAACATCATCCTTCAAAGTTCTACGTTCAAAAGTGCGTACCTGACTAAGTCCCTTGATAGATTGAACTGTCCTCTGTAAATCGGCAACAGCTTTGTTGACATCGATATTGCCCGGATCTAGCTTACCAAAAGAAGTCGCAACTTCCATAAGCTGCTTCTCTGCAAATCTTTTCTTGAGCTTTTCTAAATCATGCTTATACTCTTTGTCATCAACTTGCACTTTCTGCAAATCTTCCCAAACAGTATTGATCTTCTTTAACAGATTATCATTATTGCCCTTGCCAAGTTTCTCATTAATAACTCGTAGAGTTGGCAGATCCTTATGAGTACGGATATACCCAACTACTACGTTGGCAAAATTCCATAACTCACCGGAAAAAAGCTTAGGATCACTTTCATTGGCAAAATCTAAACCATATTTCTTATTGGTGACAATGGTCTTTAGGACTCTCATATCCAGATTGTCAAGACTCATTTAACACCCCGCTTTCTAATGTCGTCACCTAAAACAGGAAACACCTTAGTGTAACCTTTCATCAAACTATCAATGCTGGCCTTCAATGGACCGTGGAAGCTCTCTACCACGTTAGGGCTGTTAGTACACATCTGAGTTGGCTGTTTATTAGAGCTTCGAGCGCGGAAAATACCTTCCATACTCCTAGCATATAAATCAGCCGCATTGTCTGATGCCATAAATCTAGGATCAAATTCATCAATTACTAGAAAGTCCACTAGTACTAGCTCTCGCCTAGACAAAAACTTATCTTCTCCACCCGCTTGAGTTAGAACAGCCACAATATCACTCAAAGTAGTATACAGACAAGAGTATCCCTTTTGACTAGCTTTTTTGAGAATACAGGTTACTGTCATTGTCTTGCCGACACCATGACCGCCAGCTAAACACATGGAGCTGCCAGTAATATATGACTGTTTGATATCAGCTACGTACTCTTCATACTTTTGCTTGAGACGGGGATCACCTATAAAATCCTTCTCCATCTTCAGTTTCCAATACTCAATTGGAATATTGCTTTCAGCATATCTATTAGTGGCAATCATCCTAATATTCTTGGCTGCAAGGGGCTCATCACTACTTTGAATAGCAGCTAGTTCTTCTTGCAATTTCTTATTAGGAATATTGTTGAGAGCGCGGCTTCTGGTGAAATCAAGTGGTTCCATTATTTCCCCTTAGGTGGACGACCATAAGCCCACGAAGGAATCGTGCCTGGCTGATAAGCTGAGCGCGCAGTATTAGAGCGAGGATGGATTCGTGGTGCATAAGGATTACTATACTGAGTCATCTTGGCAGCGCCAGGAGACCCGAAATGTTCTTTTCTTTTCTGAGCAATGATTTGTTTCTCTTGCTCGACAACTAACTGACGCAATTCTTCGAGACTCATATTTTGAAGTGCTGGGTCTTCAGCCTCTAGCGCCTCGTGCAATTTGGTTTTGATCTGAACTTGCGTATCATTAGGTGGCTGAGGTTTTGGCTCCGGCTCGATTTCTACAATTTCGGCAGTCTCTTCGG
>JACCDR010538666.1_pt1 | contig 14544 bp, 12 predicted proteins | sample 7446431 | NCBI WGS metagenome assembly JACCDR01 (sample SAMN15323443, study PRJNA562643) | freshwater metagenome | isolation source: river surface water | place: USA:Blue River Watershed | collected 2017-08-17 | reverse complement strand
CCCTGCAGGGTGAAGGGCCGCACGCCCAGCTGCGCCGCCTCGGCGATGTTCTGGGCCAGCAGCGCGTCTCTCTGCTGGCTCAGGCGGGAGATGGTCTCCTCGATGCTGGCCAGCAGCCGGCGCAGGGCGTGGTCTGGCACCAGGTCGGCGCCGCCGGCAGCCGCGGCGATGTCGCGCCGCACGTCTTCTGCCGCGGCCTCGTAGAGCGCCTGCAGCTGCTCGATCGCGCGGGCGTCCAGCTCGCGCATGGCGTTGCGCGCCTGCTGGCTGGCGCGCCGGATGGCGGCCGACTGCTTCAGATCGCTTCCCCGTTGATCACGTGGCCATGCCAGCAGCCGCAGTCCACTGACGGCGACAGCGTGAGATCTGCCAGGCCGGTGCCGCTTGCCTGCCAGCGGCTGGGCTTGCCCTCGCGGTTGTGGCTGCCCAGGTGGTCCGGGACACCCCGGTTCTGGAACGACACCTCCACCATGTGCGTCCCGACCTTCCCGCCGTTCTTGGCATAGCACCCGGGACACAGGAACCACACGCCTTGCGCCTCTTCGAGCGACTCCACCTCTTGCAGGAATAGGCGAGCCACCGGCGCGCCGTCGTTGATTCGGGGGTCACTGTCCATGCGTTCCACGTAGCGGTGGAACTCCGGCTCCAGGTCGATGAACTTCATGCGCGCCCCCTGCCGCCGTTGCTGCCCGGCTGGCTGATGGAGGTGGCGCTCTCGCCCTTGGGCTTGTTGCCCGGCGTCACGCTCACGCGGGCGGTGGGCTGGCCAGGGTTGGTCGCCGGGCCGGGCAGCGGGTAGGGGTCGGTGCGGCTGGCCTGCTCGGCGAGCTTGGCGCGCACGTAGTCGGCGTCCAGGCCCATGTCGGCCCAGATCATCTCCCAAGGCAGGCCCAGGGCCATGTACTTCAGCGCCAGGTCGGCCACCTGGTTGGGGGTCTCGGTGCGGCGCTGGGCGAAGCGCAGGGTGAACTCACCAGGATCCGGATCGATGCCCTTGTGCAGCAGGTGCATGCGGAAGGCCACCTCGTAGCCGCTCGCCTGGGCGTCCTGCAAGGCATCCACCTCGTCGTAGTAGTCCTTCTTCAGGTCTTCCAGGATGTCGCGCTGCAGATCGCTGGCGTAGCCGAACAGGCCCTTGGGCGCCGGGCTGCCGGCGTAGAAGGTGTCCAGCAGGTGCGCCACGTCCTCGATCTCGCTGAGCTTCGCGTCCCCCTGCACCGCGGTGACGCCGCCCTTGCGGTTCAGGAAGAAGTCGGTCTTGATCTCCGACTGGTTGGCGTAGTGGTTCTTCTGGTACGTCTCCAGCTCCGTCGCGTCCGCGCCTTCCAGCACGTGCGCCAGGCGCAGCGGCGCGCGCATGCGCCGGCGCACCACCAGGTCTTCCTCGGTCATCACCAGCTGCCGCCACTTGGTGGCGCATGCGTCCAGGAAGGGGCGGCCCATGCAGCCCAGGTCGTCGAAGTTGTCCGGGTCCAGCCGGCACAGAACCATCTCCCAGGCGCCCCAGGTGGCCAGCGTGGCGCCGGTCATCACGTCGCGCTGCTCGTACGCCTTGGCCGGATCCTTGAAGCGGCCGCCGGCGTCGGTGATCGGCTCGATGGTGTCGCTGGGCATGCGCAGGCCTGCGATCACGTTGCGCGCATCGTCGAAGACCAGCTGCAGGGGCAGGTTGCCCTCCATCACCAGGCCGCGCGCATCGCTCGTGAGCTTCTGCACCTGGTCCAGCTGCAGGCGCCCGACCAGCGCCGTCCACTCGCGCTTGAGCGTCTGGCCGGCGCCGTCGTTGATCTGCAGCACCAGGCCGCCGCGGGTCGTGTCGCGCGCCAGCTTGCTGTGGATGCGCTTCACGCGGCCATCCTGCTGGTCCATCGTGCGCATCAGCTGCACCTTGGCGCGCCGCTCGTGGTCCACCCACATCTTGGACATGAGCCGCTGCAGCGCCACGTCGCTGGCGATGCGGTCGCCACGCTCGCCGGGCATGCGCGAGCCGGCGGCTGGGTTCCACGCCGACCAGGCGGCGCGCATGCCGGCGCGCAGGCCCGCGGTGACGTTGGCCAGGGAGTACTTCATGGGTTGCCTTTCGTCGGCAGTCCGCGCAGCTCCGGCGGCAGCTGCGCCCGCTGTCGCTCCGCGTCGTAGGCGCGCCGGCAGTGGTCTGGCCAGGCGAAGAACAGCGCGTCGATCACCCGGCGCATCACACCCCAGGGCTTGCCCGTGCGCTCCAGGCGCCACGCGTAGCTGGAGAGCGTTTCGTCGGCCCAGCCGCCCAGCAGCGCCGTCACCAGCTGGTCCAGCGCGATCAGCACCTGCACCAGGTAGCGCTGGGCGGCTTTCATTCGGGCGCCCCTTCAGCCTCAGCAGGCGCTTCGACCTGCAGCTCCTGCCGTGCCGCGGCGCGCGCATCGAGCAGCTCCTGCACCTGGTCGGTCACAGCCTCGAGCACCGCCTCAGCCGCCTGGCGCTCGTAGCCGTCCTGGTCGGTCGGCGGGTCCGCCGGCGGCAGCTCCAGGCGGCGCTGGGCGGATTCGGCGTCCAGGGCGTGCTGCAGCAGGGCCATGTCCGCCCGCGCGGCGTCCGCGAGCGCGCCGGCCTGAAACGCGATCGCGCCATAGGCCGCCACCTGCGCCTGCTCTTCCGTCGTGAGCGTGTACAGGCCCATCGCCTGGGCCTTCAGCTTGCGGTCGAGGATGTCGTACTCGATTCGCGGGAACTGGCTGTCGATGATCGATTCGGTGCGGCGCTTGATGTCCGCCTCGCTCCATACATCGTCCGCCATCAGGTTGACGAAGCTGGTCATGCTGCTCTCCTCGCGCGGGTCTGAACCCACGCAGTTGCACCTGGCGCCGCGCCGAACACGGCGCGCTCCACGAAGCCGTCGAAGACCCTGGTCCAGTCCTTCGTCGCACCCTCCTGCTTGAGCGCGCCAGCGGCAGCGACACCCTCCGCCTCGTAGCCAGCCGGCAGCGGGAAGTCGATCATGCTGATGCTCACGCCGGTGTTCGTGGCCGTCGCCGCCTTGCTGATGTAGACCGTGGAGCCCACGATGTCGGTGATGACTGTGCTGGCAGGGATGCCGGTGCCGGTCACGGTCACACCGCGCAGGTTGACGCCGGACGGAACGGACAGGCCCGTGACGCTTGCGAGTGCCGTGCTGCCGTTCGTGACGTTGGCCGTGAAGCCGCCGACATAGTCGAACGTCGCAGGCAGGCGTGCACGACGCGCAGCATCTTCGGCCCGCAGCAACTCCTCCTTGAGGTTCTGGCTCGGGATCGTCACGTCCACGCCGATGTTGGTGGTGGACCGCGCGAGCAGCTTCACGCCGGAGCCGCGAGCGGCCTTCGTGAAAGCGCCGGCCGGCACCGCCGACGTGCTGGTGCGGACCATGCCGTTGAAGTGCCCCTCGGTCGCGGCGCTGACGGTCGTCACTGTGTCGGTCAGGTCGTCGTAGGCCACGTCCACCAGGCTGCCGGCGTCGGGCAGCGTCACCTGGGCGCCAGCCCGGAACATCTGCTTCTCCTGCTCATACATCCAGAGCATGGCTTCGGCGCTGGGCACGGTTGCGCCCCACTTCACCAGGGCGAGGCTACCGGGGAACGGCGTGGCCAGCGTGCGGTCGTTGCCGATGGTTGTGACCGCACTGGGGTTGCTGAGCGTCAGCAGCGGCGTCCCGTAGGCCGAGGCGACCACGCGGCCGTTGACGCTGATGCTCAGCGTGCCATCGGTGGTGTAGCTGGCGCGGGCCTTCAGCCAGGTGCTGGTGTTGTAGGCGGCAGTGGTAGTGACGGTGCGAGTCGTGGTGCCGTCGTGGGCCGTCGCGGTGAGCTTGCCCGTTGCGTCGGTGCCCAGCACGATGCGCGCACCGCTGGCCGCCGCACGCTCGACGATGGTGGAGGCGACGGCCGTGGCGTAGTTGACCCAGGCGTTGCAAGTCACGGAGGCAGTGCCCGGATCCAGCTCAGCGCTGTAGGGCTCCTGGATGTAGTTGCTGGCCGAGAAGCCCGAGTAGGCAACGAGCTGCGCAGCCGCCGCGACTGCGGTGCGGGCGAGCGTGCCGTAGATCGTCGCGGGTTTGGCCTTGTAGCAGCGGTCGGCGACGACTTCGGTCAGTGACACGTCGTCCACAGTGAGCGTCGTGACCCCATCGACGGGTGGCAGCGCCACGAAGTAGATCGTGCTTGTCGTCGGCGTGAACGTGAATGTGTAGTTCGTGGGCGTCGTGGCCGGCGTCTGATCGACTCCGTAGGCGGCAGCCGGCGCCGATAGAGAGGGATCTTCCGTGATCCGCACCCGCGCCGCAGTCCCCGCCGCCTGGCTCGCCGTATAGGTGAGTCGCAGCGGCGCGTTCGGGGTCACCGTGAACGCCTGCTGGAGCGCTCGGTTCGTGGTCGTGGTCGCCGTGATGACGGCTGCTCCGCTGCCGGTGTTCACCGTCGCATTCGCGCCGACAGTCCATCCGGTCGTGCCGGCAGAGAAGGTGCCGTTGACGACCTTCTCCGTGCTGCTCCCCGTTCCGACCGCCGTATCCGCACACCACACGCGCCGGATGTCGCCTGCCATCCAGCCCGTGTTGGACACCCCCGTGATATGTGCCGTCAGGCCATCTGCTGCCACTGCCTCGTTGTGACGCAGCATCAGCAGGTTGTTGCCGTTGCGTTTGGCGATGATGCTGCGGCCGATGTTGCCTACCGACTGATACAGCGCCTGCGTCGCGGTCCAGTGAGCCGGTGACGTGGTGGTCAGTGCAAAGGAGGCACTCAGATTACCAGGACGCTGTGCCCATGCCATCGTCGAGGAGTTCGTGATGCTCGCGGTGAGCACGTCCTTGGTGATGGTGACGGACGTGTAGGCCGACGTGCTGCTGCTGTTGCGCACCGTGCCATCGTTCTGGATGATGCTGATACCGACCCCCGTGGCACAGGCAATCGTCGGCACCTGGAGCCCCGTGACAGGGTCCACAGGGGCGTCGGGCATGACGCACATGGAGACGGCGTTGACGGTGTTGCTGGCGAGCACATTGCCGGCTCCCGATGCAACTAGGTCATGGCCCAACGCCGCATTGCGCTGCGAGACGCGGCCACGGTAGACGCTGCGGCCCGTCGTGTTGTAGAGGGTGGCTGTATCGGCTGCCAAGTTGACCACGAACAGGCCCGAGTTGGTTGCCAGTGCCAGCACACCGTTGAGCATGGCGGCACCGGCAATCGTCCCCTGCACCATGTTGCTGGCAGCGGCCACGAAGGTCATCCACGCAGGGCACCCGGTCTCGGTCAGGTCGTAGATCGTGGAGCGGGCACCTTCGCAGATCGGCGCGGAAAGGCGCCCCGGCTTGGCTTTGTTGCCCCGGAATACCTCGGTCGTGCCGCTGCCCGCGTTGAGCTTGTAGAACTTGCCGTCCGTGGTGAGCTGGAAGTAGTCCCCCGTGGTGGCACCGCTGATGGCGCGGCAAGCCGCCTCGCTCGAGCAGGCGCCGCGCCAGGTGCCGTTGAGCGCTTCCGTCGCCCAGCTCGTGGCAGTGCACCGCTCGACCCAGGCGCCGCCGTCGCTGTTGCGGCTAGTGCACATCGCCGTCACGGCGTTCGGCGAGCGGTGCAGCGACGCAGCCGTGACGCCCGACAGATCCTGCTGCGCCACGCTCGCCGCGCTCGCGGCCGATGCCTGCGCCTGGCTGGCCGCGCCCTGGGCCGTGTTGGCGTAGCCAAGCATGATCTGCTGGGCGGCGTTGAGGTTGTCGGCAGTGCCGAAGATCGCCAGCGCCAGAGAAGCATTGCCAGCGGCCTCCGCGGCCTTCTCAGTGGCCTCCGACGCCTGTTCGACCGCCACGTCGCGCGCGGCCTCCGTTGTCGCCTGGGCAGCCACCACGATCGCCTGGCGCGCGATCACGTCGGCCTGGGATAGGTCGACGGCGGCCTTGGCCACGTCCACCTCCGCCTTGGCGGTGTCCACCTGACCCTTCGCCGTATCAACGGCCGCCTTGGCCACATCGACAGCGGCCTTGGCCGTGTCCACCTGGCCCTTCAGGGTGGATGTCTCGTTCTTGTACTGCAGCGCCAGGGCCGCGGAGGCCTGGGCCAGCGCCGCGCCGGCGGCGCCCACCTGGACGACTTGGATCTCTTCGCTCATACGGCAGAGGCCTCCACCTCGAAGCGGCCGGTCAGCATCGGCCACTTGTGGCCATCGGCGCTGAACACGGCCAGGTCGTACTCGTAGCGGCCCGGCGCGATCGCCAGGTCGCAGTCCACGACGGCGTTGAATGGCGTGCCGCCCAGCGTGAGGCGGCCGTTGGCCGTGCTCGCTTCCAGAAGCACGTTCGGGGAGTCGGCTCGGTACCGGATCTTGAAGGCGCCGGTGTAGCCGGTCAGGTCGACGGCCGTGCCCTCTTCGTCGCACAGGTTCACGCCCAAGGTGAACCGCGCGCCGGCCTTCTCGTCGTCGATGTTCAGACGCCCAGGCTTCATGCCGCCCTCCGGAACTGGTGTTCGTTCGCCGCCAGCATGGCCGTGATCAGGCCCAGGCCGCCGCCAGCGAGCAGCTGCTCCCGGGTAGTGCCGCGGCTGGTGATGGTGGTGGGGGAGTCCGCCAGGCCGCGCGTCACCAGGGCGTACACGGCGGCGCAGGTGGCGTCGAACAGGTCGTCGCCCACCTTGTCGTCCGCCATCTTGAAGCTGCTGTAGCTGGCGAGTGTGGGGATGGACTTCATGTTGCCCATCTGGCGCACGAAGGCCAGCCACTCGGGCGGCTCGCGCTCGTCCATCATGTCCACGTACGGGAAGGCGCAGCGGTTGTGGTGGAAGACTTCGCGGACTGCGCTGGCCATCACGTGCTTGGTCATCCCCTCGAAGCGCATGGGCGCGAAGGCCCACTGCGACCAGGCCGTGGCATTGCTCTCTCCATCGTTCACCGTCTCGCGGTTGATGTGGGTCAGGCCCTTCCTGTACAGCGTGTCGTTCAGGCCGGTGAGCATGCCCACGCCATAGGCGTCGCCGATGGCGTAGTCCGGCCGGAAGTAGTCCCACAGCGCCACCAGGTCCTGCAGCAGCGTCGTGTCGCTCACACCCGGGGCCCACACCTTCACGAACGGGAAGGTGAGCCAGTTGCCCATCTGCTCGCACACCACCAGCGCGCTGCGCGAGGCCTCCGGCTTCTCCCCGTGGCCGGTGTGGTCGTAGCCGAAGCTCACCAGGCCCTTGCGCCGGTACCGCTGGCCAGGCACGGGCTCGGCCCGCTGCAGGCCGGCGGCCAGGCCGGCCGCGCTGGCGCGCAGGATGTGCTTCTCCCAGACCCAGTTGCGCGCGGCCACGTTCTTGCACAGGAACTGGCGCAGGTACTCCGCCGGCGGCAGCTGCGCGCGCATGCTGTCGGCCCAGGCCCGGTCCACCAGACCCAGCTCCACCCCCATGTGCACGTTCACTGCCGGCAGCGCGTGGTACTCGCCCGTGGCAATCAGTCGCTGCAGGGTGTCCGCGCCCTTGAACACGCCGGTGATGCGGATGCGCGGGCGGAATCGCGCGGCCGTCTGGTCCACCCCCAGCCGGCGCGAGGCGCCCAGCATCGGCAGGAAGCGGGAGAGCAGCCGGTCCTGCGGCATGTCGTCCACCTCTTCCAGGTCGGCGATGGTGAGCGAGTCGCCGTCGATCTGGCTCATGATCCCGTAGGCACTGGCCCGGGAGCGGTTGGCGAACTGGAAGCCCGTGTCCTTCAGCTGCGGGCGGCCGTTGTCGTAGGCGATGAAGGCCTTGAGGATCGGACTGCGCTTGATCGCGTCCGTCATGTAGGTGAGGTTGTTCAGGCTCTGCTGCAGCCGCGGCGCCACGATGCCGCAGTCCTGGTCGGGCGTGGTGGCCAGCTCCTCCAGGTTGTGCATCTCCTTCACGGCCGTCTTGCCCGTTCGCCGGCAGCTGAAGTCGCACGTGTTCACGTGCTCGTCCATCTCCTGCATCTTCAGCAGCTGCAGCGGGTCCAGCTCCACGTTGTGCACGTGCTTGTGCCACAGGGCATGCGGCTTCAGGCCCGTCACCGGGTCCGGCAGCGCGAAGCGCATCAGCTCCCGTTCAGCTACCAGGCTGCTGCGGGCACGCTGGGCCGCGCTCGTCCTCATGCGTCGCCCCCGCTCGCCTCGTGCTCGATCAGCACCGGATCGGCCCGCATGGACGACTGGGCTCGCCCGAGCTTCTCGCGCACGCCCTCCAACGCCTGCTGCGCGCGCTTGCCGAAGTCTTCGAGCTGCTCGCGCTTGCCGGCGCCCACCTGCAGGAAGCCCTGGCCAGCCGGGTCCTGCTCGTCGTCGGCCTGGTACGTCAGGCCCAGATCGCTCATCGACAGGCCCAGGCGGCTGATCATGTCGGTGATCGGCTTGAAGGCCGGGTTCGAGTGGTAGTCGTAGATCTGGTGGACTTCGCCCTGGGCGTCCACATAGGTCAACGCCACCGGCACCCCGTCGCGCGACAGCTCCACCTTCGGCGTGCGGATCACCACGCCGTCCGCCAGCACCGTCTGCAGGCACATCTGCAGCGTGGCCGTGAGCGCCGCCAGGATGTCGGCCTGGATCTTCCCCAGGTGCTTGGGGTTGCGCTGCTCCACCGCGGCGTGGTGCAGCATGAACAGCTCGGTCTGCTTCACGCAGGCCGGCTGATCCATGCACCAGAAGCGGTCCACGTCGCACGTGGCGCAGAAGGAGTACTTGTCCGGCTTGGCGGGGAAGAAGGTCGCCACGCGGGCCTCCATCCCGTGCTTCATCGCGTTGAAGCGGATCACCCGCATGTCCTCGGGCGTCGGGTGCCCGGCCAAGTTGGCCGCCGCGGCAGCCTTGCCCTCGGCGCTGGTGGGGCCCGTGGCCTCCTGGTGGGCCTTCATCAGCGCCCGCTCCCAGTGCGCCTGCGGCTGGTGCTGCGCCCCGCAGTCGGGGCAGTTGGCGTAGTAGCGGTAGGGGTGGAACGGCGTCTCCGGGTCGTCCTCCACCAGGTCAGGCCGGCTCGTGTACGTGCCGCGGCACACGCCGCAGCGAAACGTCACCTTGTCCAGGCGGTCCGACCAGTCCTTCCGAGCCATGGCCGGGGATCATCTGGCCCCGGGCGATGCGGAAAAAGGGGGCAAGGTGAGGCCGCTCGGGCCAGAAGCGAAGCGGCCCAGGCATCGCTGGGCCGCCAGGGAACGGGCGCCGCCGCCTATGCCGGCCTGGCCCGACCGACCTTGCCGCCCTGCCGGCGCTGCCAGGTGCCCCCCAGCCGCGGCATGGGCAGGCAGAGGGTACGGGTTCGCAGACGGGCGTGCGCGGGGAGCCACCCTTTCACACTGCGAACACTTGCCCCTGTGCCAGCGTCCAGCAGTGCCTCAGGGCGGTATTCGATGGTCACCCCCTCGGTGGCCAGCGTCACTCGCTCGATGAACGCGCCCAGGAAGGCGCGTTTTTTCTTGGTGTCGGAGTTGTCGATCAGCTCGCGCGTCAGCTCCTGCAGCGTCTCGGGCTCGATGCGCGCGCGCCGCACGGGCCGGCGGGCCTCCTCCAGCTGCGCCAGCTCGCGCTGCAGGCCGTCCAGCTCGTCCCCGCGCTCCCGCAGGCGCCGCAGCACGTTCTCCAGGTCCGGGGTGTTGCGGCCGTGGATCTCCAGCAGGTCCAGCAGCTGATTCTTCCGCTCCTCCACCTGGCGGATCGTGGCCACCAGCTCCGCGCGCCTGGCCTCTCGTTCCTGGGCCCACTGGTCGCCCATGGCCAGTAGCTCTGCCAGCGCCAGCTCCATGGCCTGGGGTGTCACCACGTGGTCCAGCACCTCACCGAGCATCCAGGCGTCGAACTTCTCGGCCGGCACCGCCCGGAACATGCACCGCGGCGCGCCCTTCTTGTGGGCCATGCAGGCGTAGTAGCTGTAGACGTCGCCCGAGCGGCCCTTGCCAGTGCGAATTTGCAGTGGATCGCTGCAAATTCCGCATCGGGCGATCCCGGTGAACAGGAAGTTGCTGCGCGGCGTGCCGCCGTGCTCCTGGTGAGGAACGCGCTCATCGAGCATGGCCTGAACCCTTTCAAAGTCGTCTCTGGAGATCACGGCCGGGTGGCCGTCCACTTGCACCCACTCGCTGCGCGGCTTCACGGTGCCGCTGCGCTTGCTCTTCTTGTTGAAGGTCCGCACGCCGGTGTAGATCTCGTTGTTCAGCAGGTAGGCCACGGTGGTCTTGCCCCAGGGCTTGCCCCGACGCAGCCGGCCAGCACGGTTCAGCGACTCGGCGATCACCTGGGCGCCCAGGCCGTCCTGGCACAGCTTGAAGATCTCCCGCACCAGGTCAGCCTCGGCGTCGTCCACGACCAGGCGGCTGCGCACGCCGTCCTTCACGGTCCGGTACCCGAAGGGCAGGTTCCCGCCAGTCCAGAACCCGGCCGCCGCCGAGAGCTTCTGCGACCGCAGCGTGTCGCGCGCCACCTGCCGCGAGTACATCTCGTCCATCAGCCCGTTGATGGTCTTGTTGATCAGCCCGGTGTCGGTCTCGTCATCGATGTCGGCGTTCAGGCACTCCAGCCGGGTGCCGATAGCCCGCAGCTCCGCCTCCGACTGGAACAGCTCCAGGATGTTGCGGGCGAAGCGCGAGGTGGACCAGACGATGAAGTAGTCGATGCTGGCCGCGGCGCAGAAGTCCTTCGCCCGCAGGAACGCCGTGCGGTTGCGCGCCTCGCGGCCGCTGATGCCCTCGTCGCGGAACACCTTGACCACCTGCGCGCCGAGCTGCCGCGCGCGCGCCGTGCAATGCTCGATCTGGGCCTCGATCGAGACACTCTCGTCTCGATCCTTGCTGACCCGGGCGTAGATCACGGCTCGCTTCATGGTGTGGTCCTCACTCTACGCGGCCCGGCGAGCCGGGATATGTGAGAAAGCGACAGCTTTTCACCCAATTGGGCGTTCAGCGCCTGCTGGATCTGGCGATCGCCGAGCCCCGCGGCGGCCAAGGCCTCGATGAAGCGGTTGCGCTGGAAGCGGTGATAGCTGGCCAGGCGGCGCAGCTGCACCTCGATCATCGACTCGCTCTCCGAGCGCATGGACATGGAGCGATCGAGGATCCGCCACATGGCCATGAAGTTCTCGTAGCCGATCGCGTGCGCGACGTCGATCCAGACGCCCGGCAAGCCCATCACCTCGAGTTCGCGAAGCTTGGCCACCTCCCAGACATCTGAAGAACTGCGTTCGTTCAGGTACCCACCCCCCCTGCGGCGAGGGGGCCTGGGTCTCTGCCGACCCCCCACCCCCTGTGCAGGTGGCAGCTCCACCCCCGCCAGCGGCAACTGTGCAGGCTCACGACTGCGGGATTCATGCATGGAAGGCGCCCTCCTTCCCAGGGAAACAGGCTGTGGCCACTGCGACTTCTGACAAAGGCCGCAGCACCCCACGGATCCATGGCATATGACTTTGGCTGTTCCTGTTACACATTGTGGAAACGCCCGAGACCACGCAGCCACGCCGGTTTCCGAGCAGCGGCATAGGATCTCTATGAGCCTTGTGTGACTGGGTTGGGGGCACGGGCATGGGTCGGTGCTCGGTCGAGGGCTGATCAGCGGGTGGGCAGGCGCTTGAGCAGGTCGGAGACCGGCGTGCGCATCTTGGCCAGCGGTGCGTGCTGGTCCATCAGGGCCGTCTTCTTGCGCAGGGCGAGCTGCTGGTAGATCGAGGTGGACTTCAGGTCCGCATGGCCCATCAGGTCGGCCGCGCTGGCCGTGGGCACGTCGTCCTCGGCCAGCTCGGTGCCGAACAGGTGGCGCATGGCGTGCGGGTGGAGCTGCTCGGCCGGGATGCCCAGCTGGCGGCCGTAGTACTGGATCATGTCGCGCACCGCCTTGCGCGTGAGCCGTCGCTGCTCACCAGGCTGCAGGTGCAGCCGCGGCCTGGTGCAGCGCACCGACACGATCAGCACCTTGTCGGCCTTGCCGTCCACCAGGATGCTGCGGTCCATGGCCTGCAGCTCCTCGTGCTCGAGGTAGACCCGCAGCAGCATGTCGGCCTCGCGCGGCAGGGGCGTCCAGCGCTCCCGCTGCCCCTTCTCGGACACGCGCACGGCGATCCGCGGCTTACCCTCGATCTCGACCTGGCGCAGGCTGCTCTCGTTCAGGCCGACCAGGCCGGACACGCGCAGCCCGCAGCCGGCCAGCAGCGCCAGGATCAGGGCGTCCCTCACCCCCTTGAACGTGCTCATGTCCGGCGCCCACATCAGGCGCTCGGCGTTGGCCAGCGTGATCGAGCGCGGCAGCTTGCCCCCCATCCTGGGGTGCTGCAGGTCGCCGGCGGGGTTGCCGCGCACCATCGAGCGGGCCCGCGCGTACTTGTAGAAGCTGCGCAGCGCGGCGATGTAGGGCACGCGGCTCCTGGCCACGATGCCCTTGTGGTGCAGCCACAGCCCGGAGAAGTGCTCCAGCAGCATCTGGTCGGCATCGAGCACGGCCACCCCGTGTTCGCCCAGGAACTCACGCAGCCGCTTCATGGCCAGGCCGTAGGCCTCCAGCGTGCGCTTGCTGCGGCCGCGCGAACGCTGCAGCCATGTCAGCCACGCATCAATGGCCTCGGCGTCGGTCCAGATCTTCTCGGTCAAGGCGGGCCCTTCAAGCGTGACCTCGGGGAGACCACAGGGAGAAACACCCGTGGATCCGTGGATCGGGGGTCGATCGGTCGTAAGTGGTTGTCGGCATTGGAGATTGCTTAATTTTTAATCCACGGAAAACCCGTGGATCAGGGCTCCAACCCGTGGATACACTTTTGTTACAGATTTCGGACCCGTGGATGCCACCGCGCGCCCTTTTGCCCCCCTCTTTCCCTCTCTCTCTCCTCTGAAAAAGAAGAAGAAGAGAGGGGGGAACAGGCCTGATCGGCAAAAAGTGGACCTGTGGAAAAAATGGGCCAACCCGTGGAAGAAACAGGCCAACCCGTGGAGGTTTCAAGATTGCGAATCGGCCGCTGCGCTTAGTCGAATCTAGGTTCGCATAGTGCCGGTCCATGGAATCCACGTGTTTTTCGCAACCTCCCCGACAACCTTTTGAGAGAAAACCTATCGGGCGAGCCCGGGCGACCCCCTTCCCCTGGCCAACCGGGGCGTAGCCCTTGTGCTGGGGGGGCGGGGGGAAAGGGGGCGATTGATGCGCTTTGCGCAACGATGCGGCTGGCCAGGCCCGGCGGCCGCCTGGTGACGCCTGACCCATCGCACGGGGGGCGCGGGGGGCCCACAGGGCCACGGGAGCGCCGATCACAGCGCCTTGGCCTCAGGGATGGTTGCGTGCAGGCCGAACTGCTCCAGCGCCTTGAGGTTGAGCGCCACCATGTTGCTCACCCGCTGGTTGTGCACGGTGCGCTCCAGGTGCAGCGGCTGACGCTCGCCCCGGCTGCCGGCCTCCGTGAGCAGCACGCCGGCCGTCAGCAGCTGCTGCTTGAACACCCGGTCGCTCTTGACGGTCATGCTGTCCCAGAACGGCCGCAGGTGCGGGCTCTGGCTCAGGTGGTCCATCACGTGCTTCGTGCGCACGCACAGCACCTGCACCTCGTCCTCCTGGTCGAACTTGAACGGGTGGCGGAACTGGTTGGCCGCGATCTCGCTGAGCAGCTTGTCGACGATCAGCGCCCAAGGCTGGCGATCGCTCACCGTCTCGCTGATGTGGTGGTTCATCTCCGCGACCAGGTCGCCCAGGAAGTCCCAGCTCCCCTCGGGCGTGCCCGTGAAGTCGCACAGCAGGCACCAGGCAGTGGCCAGCGCGGCGTAGTTCGTCACCATGCGCTCAGCGCCGGCGTCGGCGGCCGCCACGCAGTTGGCGGAGAACTGCTTGAGCATCTCCGCCTGCAGCTCCAGCACGTGATCCTTGCCGAGGCTGGCCAGGAAGTGCAGCCACTGCTTGACCGGGAACACCGGCAGCTTGTCGTCCATCGGGTCGCGCCGCTTGGCCTTGGACAACTGGCAGCGCACCAGCTTGCCCGTCAGGCCCTCCACCGGCACGTCCTCGCCGGCCAGCAGCACCGGCGCGCAGAGCAGGAAGTCCGTCATGTCGGTGCCGCGCCGCGTGTGGCTGTACTGGTAGGCCTCCTGCAGCTGCGCCACCATCTTGGCGATCATCTCCACCTTGCCCGCGGAGATCTCCTCCCAGCCAACGGGGTGGCTCGTGTAGCTCAGCGTCGTGAGCATGCGGAACTCGGTGGCCATGCTCTGGCGGCTGAACATCGTGAAGCCCACAGTACGCTCCAGGCGCTTGATCAGCGTGGACTTGCCCGAGCCCTTCTCGGCCTGCATCGTGAAGTGCGGCCAGAAGCCCAGGTAGGCCTTCAGGTGCGCCCCCAGCGCCCACACCAGCGGGATCGAGGCCGCGTTGCCACGGAACGTGGCCTGGTAGGCCCGGATCACCTGCACCCCTTGTGCCGGGGAGCCCGAGGGGAACGTGAGCGCGTGATACGGGCACTGCTGCCGCGGATCCTGGAAGAAGCAGTCCGGGCCCTCGTTCACCGTGGGCCGGCCCTCCTTCCAGCACAGGCCGACGAAGTTGACCGCGTTGCGGCTGCCGATGCCGGCGGCGCGCTCGAGTGCGTTGATTAGTCGGCT
>JACCDR011172532.1_pt1 | contig 14545 bp, 8 predicted proteins | sample 7446431 | NCBI WGS metagenome assembly JACCDR01 (sample SAMN15323443, study PRJNA562643) | freshwater metagenome | isolation source: river surface water | place: USA:Blue River Watershed | collected 2017-08-17 | reverse complement strand
TCGATGTGGACTTCTCGTCTACGGCCATCGCGTTGGTGGCAGGGGCAACGCAAGACGAGAGCATCACGGCAACCATAAGCTTCTCTGATGGAAGCGAGAGGACATCGCTGAGCACACCATGGGCCTACATCAAAGTCGAGAATACGGACAATCTAGTGGTAGAGGCATCGATCTCTGGCACCAAGCTATGCCTCAAGCCACTAGCCGCGGGAGTCGCGACCATCACGACGACTCGGGTCATGGGGACAAACTCGATTATCGACCCAGTAGACGCCTTCACGACCGAGTCCGTCACGGTGACGGTGTCGTAATGACCAGAGAGATGGCAGATGTTCGACGCAGTCTTCAGAACCTGACGTCTCTCGCCTCGGTGCTTAGCCCAGAGGCTTTGATTCATTCTGTTCAGAAGACGCTCCAAGAGATGGGCGTCATTCGAACGACTATCTACCCAGCGCAAGTTTTGGTTGAAGAGGTTGTCGAGGTAGTTGCCGAAGCGCCACTACCTCCGGCACCCAAACCAATTGCTCCGCCGGTCAAGGTTCGCGAACCCCGCAAGTCGGAGATGCCTACAGCTCCCGGTCCATCGCGGAAGGTACCGACCTCGACCTGCTACAACCCAGAACGCTACGTTCCTATCCGGGTCCTTTGGGCCAAGGTCATCATCCGAGCTGCGTACGACTACGCACTCTGGAAAGAGTCCAAGGACATGCGGTTGCGGAAGTTCGCCCTCGATGCTGAGCGGTGGCTCTTCGAATCGTCTGACCTCGAGCTCTCTTTCGAGAAGATCTGCGAAGCCTTCGAGTTCCCGGTTGAGAAGATTCGTACACGTACCCGTGCGCTGACCAAGAACGACGTCAAGAAGCTGGAGTTCCGTGAGCGCCATGGCCGTGTCGACCTAACCGGGGGCACATTCGGTGGCAACGACGAATGATATCGATACAAAAACGGCTGTTCGAAAGTTCCTTGAAGCTAGAACGGTTGTCGATCGCGAGGACGGAACTAGCGACAGCGCAGACGAAGTTGCTGCAGTCCTTGAGTCAGTTGCGCTTTCGTTCCTCCTCTACCCCCAAGCCGCACTCTCCTTCGTCCTGCAGGCAAAGAATGTTCTCCAGCAAATAGTCTCGACCGATGTCGAGATCGTGGAGTTCATGCTCAAGACGATCGACGATATCGATAACCCGGATGAGCCTGTTACCGACCTAAGTGATTTGGTCGAGGCTCAGACAGCTCTTGTAGAAGTGGATAGGCTCGGACGCGTCTCGGACGATGTTCGGGCCTATGATCGTTACACGCAGGCTATTGACCGGTTCCTAGACCAACGACTGGCGAAGTCTATCAAGAGACACCGCCGGGCTGAGTTCGAACGTACTGGGACAGAGGCCAAGCAGGACTTGTTTAGAGTCCTCTCTGCGTTCGGCCCCACACATGGCTTGATGGTAGGCAGGCTCGAGCTCTTGCTCGATTCGGTGACCAACTTCCAGAGCGTTGCTCTTACTCGCATCGTCTCTACCAAAACCTTGACCCGAGTAAGGTCATCACTCAAGAAGGTCATCCAAAGTGTCCAGCAGCAAACCATTTCGAAGTCGGCAACCGCAGTTGAACTCCTCTCGGGAGCAGCGGCGCTTAGCTCTATCTCGAACACACGAAGCGTGTACGACCCCACCATTGACACCGGAGACTATCCTCCAGATAGAACTATTACGGTCTCCAGTGAACTCATTGGAGCCGTTGCTACAGGAGCTGAAGGAGAGGTTGACCTCAGCGCTATCAGTACCCCTTGGGTATTTGATATCACCGTCAACGGAGAAAACCAGCAAGTAACTCTTCCTTACTCGGGAGCTAGTGGGAGGGCGTATGTCAAAACGTCGTCGGAGGCTGGAGCAGCAACCTTTAATATTCCCGCCGATCAAAACGTCCTCTACGTCCAGTTCGACGGCATCACGCCCGTCTACCCAGACGTACGTATGGTCAAAGCTGTCATCCTCCCCAGCGGGTCTGCAGTTACTCTCTCCGCGATCTTATCGGCTCTCAACCATGTCACTGATGGACTGGTGTATGGAACTGCTGTCGAGCTGGCTCCAGACTCTGGCCGCATCCTCATCTACGGGTCGCCGTCAGTAACTCGAATGGTCGTGCGAGCTGTTGTTCCAGGTACGTTTGACTGGATGGGCGGCTCGGGGGATTACACCGAAGCAACTAAGTCGGTCCACGCCATTCTCGGTTTCGCAGATGATCAAGAGAGTGGAGACCCGAATATCTTCACACCTACCGAGCTCGTTGACCTTCTCTCAGCGACACTCGAAGACGTTGAAGTCTCCCTCGTAGATGAAGCCGTTACGATTGCCACGACCTCGACTACTCTCCTTACCAACCTAGTCTTTACAGGGAGCGTTGCCGAAGCTTTCGCCTTCGAAGGTACCTATCGAGCCAAGCCTAGCTACTTGGAGCTGATGGAAGACGGAGAAGCAATCGACCCTGCTTCTGTTGGAGTGTTCGTCGGCAGTGTGTTCTCTGCAACTGACGCAGGTAGTCACCGCCCCAACAACTTGTTCGGCGCAGTTCAAGCTATCGAAGGAACCCAACTCTCTTTTGGAGATACTCCCCTCCCTCGCTGCGCAGAGAGCTCGGTACGAGTCGTTTCCCCGCTCGTGTACGCAGTGCAGACACTGTTCGACAATCTACGGCCTTATCGAGATAGCTTCGACCAGGACAGCCGTAATCTGCAGCGGGTCCTCTCTCCGTTGCTTTCGAAGCCGACTTTGGCCCAACTCAACGACGCCAAGGGAGTCCTCGAGGATATTCAGGACACCCTGGAGTCCTTGAGAACGACCCTCAGCGAGACCGTGGTCAGAATCGACCAGACCGAGTTCGGAGAGGTAGCTCGGCAGATTATTGCCGCTCTCGAGGAACGAGGGCTGGATCGAGCCTTGGAGCTCCTCCAGACCGGCCAGTTCGCAGAGTTCTTTGGCCTCACTCGTGAAGAGGCTTCTAAGGGTAATCGCTTTCTCAAGGCATCTGAGCAGGTTGGCCGCAATGACTTCGCTCAGACCACGATTGAGCAGGACCTGGACGACCTCGAGCCAAAAGGCAGTACGCCAGACGAAAACCTTTTGCCAGGCGAAGAACTGCTGGAAGATGAGGAACAGTTGTAATGGCCGACGAACCCGACGTCATAGAGCAGTTCGAGACCAAAGCGGAGGCCCTCGAACGTCGGGCGGACGCAGAGATGCGTGCAGTCCTCGCGGACACTTACACGTTCGTCCGTAGCGCCGAGATCAACAAAACCATCGCAAGCTTTACCTTCGACCACTACATCGATGAAGCTAAGCGGCGTATCAAGAACGACCGTGTCCTTCGGTCGGCTTCAAACCCAGCAGAGGGTGTGGGTAAGAGGCCAGCGAAGCTCACGGCACTTCAGAAACTCGAGCAAGATTTCACCGCCGCTCTTTCGAAGATCAAGAAGGTAGCGGAGACCAAAGACAACAAGCCCGGTAGGACATCGTGATTGATCTCAAGATCCTCACCATTAAAGACTTGTTGCCGATCACCAAGGTGGATTACGCGGCCCACGTAACACCACTGTCTCTGTTGATTGTTGGTGATCGACTCGACCAGTCGAGTGAAGTCTATATCAACGACATCCTGTCTCCCGAGTTTGCGGTGCTCTCTGCCAACCGTCTCTTGGCACAGGTCCCTACGAGCGAGCGAAAGTCTCCGCTTCGTAAAGTCGCAGCTATCGCGACAACACCTGCCATGAACCGGAAGAGCCTTCTCCATTTCGAGATGGGCAAGACCGTGAGCTCCATCGCCGGGCTCGAGAAGCTCATCCAAGCCTTCTGTAAGATTCTCCTTCAGACTCCTGGCACCGACCGCTTCCGTCCTACAGAAGGCGGAGGACTCATGCGTATCGTCGGGCGCAATGTCTCGAAGGGAGACTCGAAGAATCTTCAGGCTTCGGTTGTCAGCGCTGTCACTCGTGCTCGAGACCAGCTTCTGGCTCGCCAGAGCACTGACCGCCGTATCCCGGCGGACGAACGTCTTCTCTCCGCATCGGCGGAAGGCGTAGGGTTTGATACGTCGACGACGACTCTTTCTGCTCGCATTGCCGTCTCTGCTGTCTCCGGCAAGCAAGCAGTCGCTAACTTGACCTTGTAAGGGAGCCACATGGCATTCGAAGACGAGCTGCGCAGTTTTATCGAGGGTCGGCTTCTGGCGTATGACCCGAGCATCGACTTGTCTGCGAACAGCCCGGCTCAGCTGAAGATCGTCGAACCGACGATTCAGCGGTTCGGTATCGACCCGTTCTCGACGGATATCCCCACGTTCATCCGTGATCGGCTAGTCCAAGAGTTTCCAGAACTCGCAGCAGATGACGCCGGCATGGCTGAGGACATTCTCGCCAAGCCGTTCCAGCTCCTCTTCGAGCCGTTCAAGCGGGAGATCGAGCTCGTCAAGCTAGGTGCTTCGCTCTCCAATGCCGGCATCATGTCGGAAGATGAGACCGATGCCCTCGGTGCGAACTGGTTCTCCGAGCGCGATGCTGGTGACTACTCCAGTGGCACCGTGCGTCTCTACTACTCGCAGCCTACAGCCGCACGAGCAAGTACGGACAAGCGAGTTTTCACCAACGACGGTCGAGCCTACTTCCCCGTCCAGAACTACATCATCAGCACCCGCCAGATGGCGTTCAATCGCTCTGGCAGTTTCTACTTCTTTGACATCACCGTCAGAGCTGAGTCTCCAGGTGAGGAATACAATGTCGAGCGCGGAGAAATCACCGGCATCGAAGAAATGCCAGGCGTCGTCAAAGTCGCCAACCTCTCTGCCTTCATCACCGGAGACCCAAGAGAAACCAACGAAGAGTTCGTCAGCCGAATCGAAAATAGCCTTACAGAACGCTCGCTTGTTACTAAGCGCGGTGTTCTGGCTCGTGTGCCTGCTGATTTTGATGGAGTCCGTGCTCTCCAAATTGTAGGTGCCGGCGATGACGGCATGAACCGTGACATCCTCACGGGTACGGGTCAGGGCTTCCTCCATCTCGCAGGCCAGTCGATCGTGTACGGAGACTGGATGTGGATCTCGGAAGTCACGTACCGAGATGACGGTCCTGACGACTCGATTACGCCGCAGCCAGGAGACACGATTCGTTTCCATCCGGTGTCTCCAGCTCCCGGCGCTACGACCGTCGCAGAAGCTGTAGTGACCTCGGTGATGTCCTCGTCTTCGGACCTCTACTTGATTCTTCTCGACCGCTCTCTGTACCTCTCTTCGGTTGTTGCAAGCGGTGCCTTCGCTCTGCTCAAGCCGGGAACCATTACCATCTCGAAGGTGCCTGGTGGTATGGCCACGAACATCGAGGTGGCAGACAACGAGATCCATCTTGGTGGTCACACCGATGTCTTCGCTCGTCCCACGCAGGATGCCGAAGTCCAGACGACGATCTCCAATGTCACAGATGATGACCCGCTACTGGCCATCACCGACCTAATTGTCCCCAACGCCAATCAGAACCTCGTCCGCTCCTCTTCTTCTGACTTCGTAGAGAGCGGCGTTCGTGCAGGCGATGTGCTCATCATCGAGACAGGTGCAGGCTTCGCAGGTACTTACTCAATTCTCGAAGTGGTCAACGACACAGACCTCCGTGTGTCTTCCATCTTCGAGCTGGCGATGGCGACACAGCTGAGAGCTCGCATCGTTCGCAACATCCGCCTCGACCTCATCTCTCCCAAGATTCCTAAGCTCCCGTTCACTGACAGCCCGGTCTCGGATCTCCAGACCGATGTCGGTTCGAACGAGTTCCGGTTTGCCACTATCAACATCCAGGACTACGGCGCCAAGCTCGGCGACATCATCAACATCCTGGAAGGTTCGGACGCAGGCGAGTTCACCATCATCGCCTTTGGTAACGTCGCGGGTTCCATCTTCATGGACCGTGTTGCCTCTGCAACCGGCGCCAGCTTGAGCTACGAGCTCTACACAAAGCAGACGGGTCTGACGCGTCCTCTGGTTCGTATCAAGAACATCGAGGTTCTCGACTCGACTGGACAAACAACAGGCATCACGGTCCCGTATGGTGACGCCGTAGATATTCGTCCCGACAGTACCTTCGAAGGCGCTGGCAGTGAGAAGACGACCTACGACAAGCAGCTTATCGTCTTTCCTGATATGCCTGAATGGGCCAACGGCGGTCTTGCTGCCGACCCTATCAGTTTGGGTGGCATCAACAATACACACGATGCCCGCTACACGCTTGGTCTAGAAGAGGCAGACGGTGTTATCCGCAAGGTGACGCACCACGCCTCCAATCAAATCGAGACCAGCGAAATCAACGTGCCTCCGTTCTTGTGGAACGGTCGTCGCGACAAGCTCATCGCGCTCGTCTCTCGTGAGGATACGGACTTCCCCAGCACGGTCCCGGGAACGCACCGAACGAGTGACTTGGCTCGAGCCAAGATTGGTGACTCGCTCACCATTCACGACGGTCCCAACCAGGGCAAGTACATCATCATCGACCACCGTCTGTTGGAGCTCTGGGGTAAGAGCGACGCAGGACATCGCGAAGTGGCTCTCATCCAAGTCGACCCGCCTCTCAAGGTGGACCCGATTCGGACAGCGCTCGAGCTCATCAATGATGTCGAAGGCTCTACGTTCTTCAATGCGTCAACCCTCTTCGGCTTCCTACAGTACGCAGCGGACTGGGACAACGGCTCTGGTTTCTACGAGACCTTTCTGACCCAGCTCCGTGACAACCTCACGAACGACCTCGGCATCACGGACTTCTCGACGAACACCGAGCTCAAGGCATTCCTCGAGCCTCTCGTGCGTACCAGCTATTCCGTAGGTCCTTCTGCGAAGGGCACGTTCCGTACGTACTTCCTCGAGCCGGTATCGGCCGAGTTCAACTTCGGAACAGACCCGACAACGTTCGATCTTGCAACCGATGGCTCCAAGAGCTTCCGTATTGCACCTGATCTCGACCCTGCTCAGATTCTCCCAGAATCAGCAACGTCGACGGACCCGTCGTTGTGGAACCGCAACCTGGGTGTGCGGAGAACGCAAGACGAGTATGCATATCTGACGTCGGGAGCGGCACTCGTCTCTCGCGGCATTCAGGTAGGCGACGTCGTCGAGTTCCACCCCGCCATTCTCGACCTCCCTGCTCGCGGCTCTATGGAGTCGAGCTGGATGTGTGTCACGCAGGCTGGTTCAAACGTTGTCCAGCTCATCATCCCGCAGAGCGATGCCTCGAGCCCGGAAGGCTATGGCGGCGCTGATAACTACGTCGCTCTAGAAGCCGGTCAGTTCCTCTTCATCGATAGCGGTCCCGATATCGGATCGTATGTCATCACCAAGGTCGTCACTCAGAACTGGGGAGCAAATCCGCCGGTTCTTCAGGTTCAAATCGACCAACCGCTGAGCCACACCACCGAGATCTTCCCGGTTCTCTCGACCTCGAGCACACCTCCGACGCAGTGTGATTACGACAGTAACCTGCCGCCGTACATCATCGGCTCGACGCTCACGTTCCCCAAGAACCTGAACGGTACGCATCTCAAGGTGGAGTACTCGCTCGATGGGGGTCAGACGAACCTGTCCATCGAACACACGTTCGTTGCTTCGAACCCGTACGCCAACATGGCGGCGGTGATTGCAGACATCGCGGCTGACAGTGGTTTCGTTGCTCTTATCGATGCTTTTGCCATTGGCAACGCGCTCTGTCTTGTATCGACGACCGCAGGACCTCTTTCTAGTATCACCATCAGCTCCACTCCGAGCAGCCCTTCGGCACACGCACTTCTTGGGCTCGTTGATGACACCGTTGCCTCGGGTATTCGCGGTGCAGTGACGTTGCCTGCCAGCAAGCGCTTGTATGGCTCAGCACTCTCCGACTTCAATGTTGGAGATTGGATCACGCTCTACGCTGCCAAGAGCGACGACATCCTTGATAACGGGGACGACACCGCTATCATCGGAACGTACGAGGTGACAGACGTCGGCAACGATTCGACTGACGCTCCTCAGTATGTGGACTGGGACGAGTACATCGAGATCGACCGCACTGCTGATTTCCCCGCAGAGCCTGCCGCAGTTCGTTGGCTTCGGCACCCAGAGCCTACGACCGAACCACAGAATACGTCAGACGGCGGCAAAGAGATCTCCGACCAGTTTGTTCGCGTACGTCTCTATGACGACACTTCCAAGAAGCTGGAGATTACTTCTATCCCCTGGGCAGGCTCGGAGCACCCTCTTCTCACGACGAGCGAAGAACAAGTCGAGCTCGAGTCTCCCATCATCGATACGACGGATGGCCAACGGAACTACGCTCATAAGGTCCCCTTCCGTATCCTTCGCCCCGATGTGATTCGCATCTCGTCTACGGAGATGGAGAGCACCCGAGATGGAGCTCTTTACTACGTCGATCTCCCCGTCATCGGCTACGGTCCTGGCGAGGAGATGAACATTGGTCCTGACGACGGCTTTGTACTCAGCGGCAATTACAAGATCGATGGCTACACGCTCGAAGTCGTAGACGAGAACTTCAGCTACTCCACCAAGGAAGAGCTCAACATCGTCCTGCCCAACTCGGTGCTCCCTGTCGGTTCGTCTTCGGAACTCGATAATTACTTCAGCCTGGCAGGTCAGAACCTCCAGATTACGTACAACAACGCTCCACTCATCGAAGACCTTCAAGCCTTCTTTGACTCCCCGCTCGACCGAGTGACGGCAGCTAACATGCTGGTGCGTCACTTCCTGCCGGCCTACGTCATCTTTGATGCTGTTTACAGTGGCGGCTCGACCGAAGCCAACGTGGCCATCGAGCTCATCAAGTACATCAACAACATCGATCCAGACACGGCCGAGATTCGGACAGACCTCTTGCAGGACGTCATCAAACGGAAGGGCGCAGGTACGGCAGACCTTCCGCTGACAGTGATTGCCCTCTTCCACGGTATCGACCGTCGTATCCGCGGCATGCGCTCTACGAAGTCCATCGGCATCGGAGATACCCCGTTCTTCCGAGGTACCTTCAAGCAGACGTATTTCATCGCAGGTCCCGATACGTCGAGAGAACCGACGCGACCTGTGGGCGAACAGGTATTCCTGCGGAGAACCTAGCCGGGCTCAGGCATCGTCAACTGGATGCCTGTATACGGTTCGAACTCGACACCACAGGTCTTGCACTTCCCTAAGTAGTTTGGGAGGACTTGACCTGGGGAGTAGAGCTTCCTGACGTTTACGATAGCCATCACGTCGCCGTGGCACGAAGGGCACGAGATACGTTTGAAGTAAGCTTCGTGTTCTTTTACGTGTCTATCGAGGATATTCTCTTGGCCCTCTAGAGCTCGGAGAACATCCTCTTTTTTCATCGGCTTGAAGATCATGGAACGTTGCCACCGAGGGAGCGTCCTCGATAGACTACGACGTGTCAGCTTGCTCTACAAGTACTTAGGGGAGAGATAGGATGACCCACTTCGTTTACGATGACACGTCTCTTCGCTACCCCAAGACGGATCTTGTCCCGCTGGATGACGAAGACGAAACCAAGTACGTCTTTGCCATCGACTGGAACTCGACTTGTCAGGCTCTTGATGATGTCAAGGCGCAGCTGCGAGCTGGAAAGTGGTTCGGCCTCGAGGCACTCGGTTCAGATCCAGCTCCGTCTGGGATTTCGAACTATCTCTGGCTGATGAATACCGGAACGTTGGTCTACAAGACTTCAAGCACCAACTTCGCCCTCGTAAATACTACTCGGCAGGTCACTGCAGGTACCGGACTCACGGGTGGCGGAAACCTCTCTGCAGACCGAGTCATCTCGCTCGAGACCCTCTCCCCGTCTCCAGCAGGTACCTATACGGCAGCAACCGTTACCGTGGATGCTCGTGGTCGAGTGACCTCTGCTTCTTCTGGAGGAGGTTCTACATTCACCGTGAAGGAGGAAGGTAGCTCCCTTGGCACTTCCTTTACCTCTCTCAATTTCGTTGGCTCGATTCTCACCGCAACGGATGCAGGTAGTGGACAAGCCAACGTCACGTTGACGACGACGAACATCGCATTCAAGAACGTCACGAACACTTTCACTGGGGCACAGGTCAGCACCGCTTCCGCCCTCAGTAGTGCAAGTAGCCCTGTTGCTGTAGATGCCTCGCTCAGCAATACGTTCTCGCTGACGTTGACCCAGAACCTGACAATCTCGAATCCTACCAACCTCGTGGATGGTGGTTGCTACGTCTTCCGCATCTCGCAGGACGCAACGGGTGGAAGAACGTTGACCTTCAGTTCGGCCTTCAAGTTCCCAGGCGGTACGGACCCAACTATTACGACAACCGCCAATGCGGTAGATGTTATCTCGGCTGTATCAGACGGTACCAACCTCTACTGCTCTATCATGCAGGACTTCTCGTAATGTTCGGGTTCTTTATGACAACGGGCGAAGAAGCCCCGACGGTTCCAGTCGATGATACTGAAGGTCTGACCTATATTTCTGGTGGTACGGATAACGTTGTCAACCACAACTCTATCGAGAAGTGGGGCTTCGCTGACTCAACTTCTGCCAACATCTCTGCAACCATTGCAACAGCCGTCAATACTCACATCTCGTTTGGAAATACGACGAGAGGAATCTTCGCCTGTTTCAACGTAGGTCGAGACGTCAATAAGCTTACCTACTCGTCTGAGGTGATCTCCCTCGAGACCGATCTTCCTAGTAACGGCTACAGGAGCACAGGAACTGGTAACTCTACGACTGGTATCTGTGTGAGCGGAAACGACCGCCACCATCTCTACAATCTCTCGGCAGATTCGTGGTCGACTACTGCTACTGCGACGGCGGTAACAAACCACACTGCGATGTTGGCCTCGAACGAGACCGACATGATTTGCCAAAAGGGAGTTGTTGTAGCGACGAGCTTAGACTTCGCGTACCTCTACAATTATGCCGGAGGAACGAACACCACTAAGTCTGGTGTACTTCGTCATGGCTCGAACTCGTTTGGTCGAGCGGTGATGCAGGTAGAGAATATGGCTGTTTTCGATATCGGTCAGTCAGATGCCAACAGCACCGCCCTCGATAACTTGGAGATTTATACCTACTCCGATGAGGTTCACCAATCTCTGACCTATATGGCTAGAGGAACTGGAAAGACGCTTCCCAAGGACAAATCCTGCGCCTCTTCGAATGCGACCGAGGGCGCTAGGTTCGGTGGCGCCAGTAACGACACAAGAGATTGGCCATCATCTCCATTTAACGGCATCTTCGGTACGATCAGCAAATATAACTACTCGTCCCAGGCATTGACTGATGTTGGGAATCTTCTAACTCTGAGACAGTTTGCTGCCGCAGTTTGCACAACTCCTGGGCATCTTCTTCCAGCCCAGTGGAGCGAGCCACTCGATAACTCTGTCGCGTTTATAGCAGCGAGAGGTAAGAGCTCGTCGAATGCCGAACTTAGATTTGGTGTTCCTTCGTGGTGTTCCAGAAGTCACGATAACTTCTTCATGCTCGCCGCTATGTATCTCAATACCGACGGGACTGGAGACGGTGCCGATATCACGGTTACCCTACCTGCTGGCTGGACTCTACTTAGAAGAACAAACCATGAAGACCTAGCCCTCATTACGGCTTGGAAACTCTCTTCTGGCGAGACTGATTCGAGCAACCTCTACGAAGCTATTATCGGCGGCACTCCAGCAACCAAGGTGCATACAACTATCGTTGTTTGCTATGACGGCATTGATACGGCCGATCCCATCCACGATGATGACGAAGCTGTTTCAAGCAGTGGGACTGGGACGATTACTATCGACGCTCCGATAGTAGATATCGCGACTTCCTACACCAAGACGGTTTATATCGTTGCTGTGGATAGCAACGGTACCGTCTCTTCTGATTCTGGAAGCAGGATGTTCCGGTCTCTTGAGGATGAGGTAATGCTTCGCTACTCGTACACAGAAGCAACTCAAGGAGCCTTCCTTGTCGCAGACGAGCACTATGAGATGTCTGCGGCTTCTGAACCACGAACCTTCACCTTCACAACAACTGGCAGTGGAGATAGTAGTTCTATGAGAATCATCCAAGCCATCTCCCTCAACCGCCTCGAGCCCTAATGCACTGGAGAAATTCAAACTTCCAGACTGTTGCCTTCATCATTGGCAAGTGCCACACGGCCGATGAGGCATATCGAAAGCTTCAGCTTCAAATTCTTGACCGTAGAAAAGCCATTGATGCGGCCCTGATTTCGCAGAAGCGAGCTGCTCTTGCTACTTCCAAAGCACAAGCTGTTCTAAGGAACTTCGAAGCTTCAGACGACGATAAGGCAGAGGCTTTGATCACTCTCGAAGAGATTGGTCAAGAAACAGCATCTCTGCGACCTATTCTAGAAGAGGCGCAACGGGAGGAACTCTTCATGGTGCGACTGGCTGAGTACCTCCTTCCTTTCAGGAAGTACAAGGACCTGCCTGACCACGAAGCGTTCCAGTTGATTCAAAGAGAAGAGTGGTGTCTGGAACTCATCCACAGAGCGCAGAACTTCCTGTATTGTTCTGGCACTATTCCGACCGACCACTTCGATACGATGAGAGCGCACCCGGACTTCCGGACTATTATCGCTCCCGCTGTAGATGCCATGCAGGAGGCAGTTCGCGCACGGAATCTCGAAAAGCTCTCGACATTCACCATCCAGCCAGCTTTCAAGACTGCCTTGATGAATGACGGGCTTCTGGGTCCGGCGCCAGAATTGTCTGCCCTACCTGCATCCTCCATTAAGTTCCTTGGTAGGTAAACCATGCGTCTTGGAGCTCCACTTGGGTTTCCTCTCGGCGGGGATGTCTTGCCGGAGAATCCTGCTCTTCGAGCACTGATTCTTCCGCCGAGTCAGAGTGTCGTTGTAGGAGCGCTCGTCAAACTAGACGGGCGTTCTTCTTCGTCGACGCTTGGTGACCCATTGAGCTTCTCCTGGGTCTTTACTCAGGTACCTATTGGTTCGCAGGTCGAGTCGTTCGATTTTACGAACCTCGAGAGCGATGCGTCCGTCATTAGCTTCGCGCCTGACGTCACGGGCATCTACAAGATTCAGCTCGTCGTCAATGACGGCACCTTCCAGTCTCAGCCGACGGAAGCCGTTGTCGAAGTCCGCGTTATCCTCGTTCCTCACCACGAGGGCTACACGCCTGACGCCAGCTTCATTTGGAACTACCTCTCGGACTTCTGGAACCTGGTTCCCGACCGCAAGCGGTACGAGACGTATTGGTCGGCGCTGATTCAAATCACGTCGGCTGAGATGCTGAAGCTCTACCAGTATCAGTACAACAAGAGCATCCGCGACATTCAGGAAGTCATCCAGAAGAAGTGGGTGTCTTTCTCGCCGGCTCTGACACTTAACAAAGATGCATGCACGTTCATCCTTTCGGATGACGAGGCAGGGGATTCGGCATCGACCTACGTCATCGATCCAGACTCTGGACTCAATGAATCCGAGCAGCCTGGCTACTCGAATGTCATCACCGTCCCCATCACGGAGACTGACTTCACAGAATCGGCCATCGGCAAAGTTCTCCAGATGGGAGAACGTAGCTACACGCTCGCTCGTGCGAACCCAGCCTACCTCTCACAGAACCACGATACCGATGGAGCAACGTCGAGCACCAACGTCTTCACGGGCAGTGGTTTCACGTCCGGCATGGTTGGCGCCACTCTTCGTATCTTGACCCCAACATCAACGCTCAAAGGTGACTACGAGATTGGTGCGTACACCAGCGGCACGCAGGTCACAATTGCGAACCCGCCTGCAGGCATCACTTGGACTGGGCAGTCGAGTCTCGAGTACACCGTGCTTCCTGCCGAGGCAGAGCACAGCACGTTTTTCGCAGACCAAGAACAGATCCCTGCTGGACTCAGCAACCAAAGCTGGCGTCTGAGCTCAACCCTTATCTCTTCGGAATTTGATTTCGAGGCAGAAGGTGTGTCGCCAGGCGATGTTATCGAAGTCGAGGTTACTCGTCTCGACCTTGACCTCATCTCGAATTTCTTCATCCAAGTCGTCAGCGTCGATCGCAATCGACTCGGCTTCGTGATGAACCTCGAGGATCTCGAGGATGGGACTCCGGCATCGGGGTTGACGGATGACATTCAAGTCACGCTGGCTGCAGACCTCATCGTTCCTGGGCTCAGTGCAGACATTAACGAGAACCTGCTTTACTCGTTCGAAGCTGCCGACATCAAATCTCGTCTGCAGTCTGTTCGTTTCCGTCGTGAGTACTTCGAGCAAGAACTGACGGCCGACGATGAGATTGACCTCGGACCTTTCAAGGTCAAGGCACGCGCTCTTCGAGTCATCCGTAACCGGAAGATGGCTATCGACTCGACCATCGTCTCTGTTCCGATTCTCCAGGAATACATCAAGCAGCCAACGCTGGTGAACAACGGCGGTCGCGTTCAACATGTCTCTGATTTGGACGGCTCGCTCTCGGACATGCCTCGAGAGCCTTACGTTCTTTCCGAGAACCTCGATTACATCATCGATGACGACGCCACCATCACAGGCGTCTG
>JACCDR010926553.1_pt1 | contig 14548 bp, 29 predicted proteins | sample 7446431 | NCBI WGS metagenome assembly JACCDR01 (sample SAMN15323443, study PRJNA562643) | freshwater metagenome | isolation source: river surface water | place: USA:Blue River Watershed | collected 2017-08-17 | reverse complement strand
TATTAAGGGGGTGAAAACGAAATGGTAAATAGAGTATAGTATAAATAGTGCAAAAAATGCACAAACACAGTGAGTTATGACACTCCTATTTTTTTGCTTACAAAACGAAACGTAAAATACGGGTTAATTTCATTACTATTTTAGACCTGGTATTTATCTCCCAATAATGCATAGGTAAATTCATGCTCTACTTTCCCTCCAAACGGCTCAAATGTTGATTTAAGCTATTAATAAGGGCTTTTTGGGTATCAATTATATGCCGCTGATCGGCTATAATTTCATCCTTGGATTTCATGGAATATTCACCCTTGGGCTCCTCTACTTTTGTGATATTTTGGTCTTTACCTATACCATTACCTATACTTTTACCTATACTTTTTGTCGTTTTTTTAATCGACTCAATTTTGTGCATTACCTCTACATCGTTGGAAAAGTCTTTTCTCAATAAATCATCTACTGATACCTTAAACAGGTCCGAAATACGTAAAATCTCGTCAATGTCAGGTTCTGACTTATCATTTTCCCAATTGTTCCATGTTGTCCGTTTAACGTCTATAAGTTCCTCAAAATCACCTTGATTGAGTTCGGCAGCTTTACGTAAAATCTGAATATTAAGGGCGAAAAAATTCATAAATAGAAATATTTTTTAGTAATTATTTGACATTGCCAATTTTTTACTCAATCTTTGTTATGTTCTTTCGTAAGGAACTAAAATAAAGGTACAAATAATGGGATTTAAACCAAGGAAAAAGCGGAGAAAACCGGATTGGATATCGGGAACCACGGCAGATTTATACGATGAAACAGCCAGATATGTCAATATGGTCAGAAATGGGGAACGAAACGACTCAGAAATTATGAGCATGGTAATGTTCTTGACCGAAGGCCATAACAAATTAATCGAAGCTGCTAAAGAACTGGTTTCACTTCAGAAGGAAGCCAGCAGAAAAAAGCCACTTAAATACGGAGATCTTCTATGAAAAGAATTGATAACATATTATACATAGAGGTAGCCGAATTTGTAGAAGCAGGAGTAAAAGAAGCTTCTATTTGGCAAGCCAGCAGTAGGAAAAGCTCCTCATGGACTTTTATTAAAGACCCAGCAGATAACAGGAAAATACTTGCTGAATATGAGAAGTTGGCAGATAAATATAAGGATATGATCAAAGCCAGGTTCGGTGATCCTTATGACTACATGGCTAAAAAGCCAATCAAAGAGATGGTGAAGTGGGATGATGAAGCCGAACTGTACTTCCTTAATTATCGATACGATGGCAATAAATGTCTTACCACCGGTCGGGATTCTCAGGTAGAGAAATACACCCGGGCAGCTTCTTGGCTTAACATGCTCCTGAAGGTTAATGAGGATAAAAAGGCCATCAAAAAAGATTTGGGTATTACTCTTGATCAGTTTTATACCAAGGTTTCTGAGCTTATCAAATCTGAGAAAATAGATCTTCCGACAACTTACCATCGCCTTCTGGCAAAGATGGAATCTTATAAAAATGACGGATACCGGTCTCTCATTTCGTGGAAACTTGGTAACAAACTGGCTGCAAAAGTTTCCGATGAAGTTTCGGAGAGTGTTCTTCTCGAAATGATCGCGAACGGTAATCAGTTTGATGATGTATTCATCGCTCAGCAGTATAACAAGTGGGCAAAAGCCAATGAATATAAAGAGATATCGGATTACACTGTAGGTGTACATCGCAGGAATAAAGAGTGGGAGATCATTGAGGAGCGGGAAGGATCTGAGGCGTTCAGAAATAAGTATGGCAAGAAAGTAAAAGGGTTTCGTCCTTCCTTTCCGCTCGCAATGGTTGAGTCAGACGATAACCACATCGATCTTCAGTTTATCGAAGTTGAAACGGGAAATAAAAATGCCCGGTACAAGGCGATTGTAGTGACTGACTCTTATAATGACTATGTTCTGGGTTATGCCTATACATTGAATCCAGTTACAATGGATCTTGTACAAGCTGCTTATATAAATGCGATGTATTATATAAGGAGTCTTACAAAAGAGTGGCATCTACCACATGAAATAAAGGCTGATAATTTTGGTATCAAAGAACTCGCACCGTTTTACAAATCAATCGGAAATTTTATTGCAACCCCTGTAGGTAGTAAGGCTCGGGGATACATTGAACAGTTCTTTGGTACTCCTCACTGGAAGCGTTGCCTGAAACTTGGAGCTAACAACTACATAGGTAACAACATCACCGCAAAAAACAGAGGTGTAAACATGGATATGGTTCGGGCCAATACAAAGTCCAGACCTCATATTGGTGAACAGTCAGAGAATCAGATTGAACAATTCTTTCACAATCTCCGCCACCTTCCAAATAAGGATGGAGTATCCAAACACCAGCAATGGATGGAGGCATGGGAGCAATTGCCATCAGAAAAGAAAAGATCTATCAGTGATGAACAATTCCTACTTAAGTTTGGAATCCATCACAACCCTACCCGTCCTATACAGATCAGAAACGGAAGTGTTAACCCTGAAATTGATACCCAAAAGTACTCTTATGTACTTACTGAATACAACCTTCAGGATAATGGTAGGTCTGTAACGGTGATCTACGATCCTTATGATATGAGCCGTGTATTGATTACTGATTTTGGTAAGATCAGGTACCTGGCTTTAGAACCCCGCCTTTCTTCGCGTGCTCTTGCGGATGCTACTACTCACAGCCGCACTTTCCTTAACTCAATTTTCAATGAGAAAAAGGATGAAATGAATAAGATGCATGCACGGGCTGATAAGAGAAAGGAAATTCTTAAAACCCACAACATTGATGCTGAGACAGTACTTCAGGCGGGTGTTCTTGAAAAAGAGGTTAGACAATTCGCAGAGCAAAAGATCATGCGGGAAATCGAAGGTCCTAAAACCGATAACGACAATAATATTTTCAATCAACTCTAAAAATAAATTATGAACAAGTCACAAAAAGAAATCATTGCAAAGCTACTGAGACAATACGTTGATCTCTATGATAGCCAATCTAAAGCAGTACAGAGCCTCAAGGAGGTTTCAGAAGCTACTGTAATCAATATTCTAAAATGTAAATGGGAAGGTATTGCCGATGGTATGTGGCGTAAAGTGGGTAAGCAAGTTGGGTACTCTCCCCGGGGTGAATGGAACACCGTTCCAATTAAAGCCCTTACCGAAATGACAGGATTGTTAAATCTTGCAAAGGCTTATAGTAATGTATTAGCTGTAACCGCTCCAGCAGGTACAGGTAAATCCCATGCCTCTGAAATTTTCAAGAAGAACAATAAGGATGTCTATCATATAAAGTGTTCCGAGTTCTTCAACCGTAAAACCATGCTTTGGAAAATACTGGAAGAGATGGGTTACAAATCATTCAGTGGGAACGTGAACATGATGATGGACACTATTATATCTGAGATCCTCACTGGTGATTCCCCTCTCATTATTCTGGATGAAGTTGACAAGCTGAACGACCAGGCGCTTCACTTCTTTATTACACTATATAATATGTTGGAAGGTAAATGCGGTATTGTGCTTTGCGCTACCGATTACTTCAGGAGAAGGATTGAAAGGGGGAGAATGCTTGGTAAAAAAGGCTACGAAGAAATATGGAGCCGTCTGGGCCGGAAGTTCATAAACCTACATCAGGCCACTCAGGACGAAGTAGAAATGATCTGCCAAGCCAATGGCGTTTCAGAAGCTACCAACATCAGCACTATATATAATGAGTTATGGGAGTATCCTCCGGGCGGTGGAAAGACTCAAGTTTATAGTGGGGATTTACGAAGAGTTGAGAGGTCAATTCTAAGGTTAACCATGGTCGAGTAAAACACCGCTTAAAAAACGCTTAAAAACGCTCAGAATGAATCAAGACAAAAAACATAGCCACATGGAGCCAAGAGCCACCGCAACCGATGAGAGGAAGGAAGGAATGTCCGTTCTAAAATCGAAGATATTGGAAGTATTGGGATGGTCTGAGGTGGAGTTTATGGATTTCCAGATTGATATGGGCATGGAATTTCTTGAACACTATATAAGTGAGCGGGAGCATCAACTTTCAAGAAGCCACATTTTCTGGAACTGGTGGAGAAGCCAGTGGGCTATCCGGGATGAGTCGCTTCTTTGCAATAAATGGGATTTGATGGGGTATGAATTATCGCTGGCTTTATATAAGGACGTTCACTGCGGCAGCTTTCTGGCAACGGAGATCTACCCCACAAAAACAATTCTTGATCAGAGTTACATGGACATGATTACGGAGTTTACCCATGAAGAATTGCATAAATATAGCCCGAGTTAGGGGCCACTTTACATACTAAAATCAATCTAATACTTATTAAATCAATCAATTACGCAATGTCGGATGCTAAAGTATTGTCTTTAAAACAGCTAAAAGCTAAAAAATATAAGTTTCTCCCGGATGTACCGGAGAATATCTCCGCAAGTTTTGGAGTGCTGATTAAAAACTTCATCATGATTGCTTATGGTGATTCTGGTAATGGAAAAAGCAATCTGATAGTGCAATTACTCAAAGTGTTTACACAGCATGGCAACTGCTTATATGTAGCACTCGAGGAAGGACACGGGTATAGTATGCAGCGGTTGGTAAATGAACATTTGGGTGATGAGTACAGCGGAAAAGTAATGTTTGCAGATCACACCATGACCTATTCAAGATTATGTGCACGATTGGAAAAGCAGAGAAAGGAACAGTTCATAATCATTGATAGTGTTCAGTACTGGGATATCGATTATGAAATGTACAAGGCTTTGAAAGAAAGATTTCCTCAAAAGACTTTCATTTTCATAAGCCATGCAAAGGGTAAAAAACCTGAAGGTAAAACTGCATCTGATATCGAATACGATGCCACTATTAAAATTAGAGTACAAGGTTACATCGGTTTTATGAAGTCAAGACTCGGGGGAAATAAACCTTATGTAATCTGGGAAGAAGGAGCACGAAGGTATTGGGGTGACAAGGAGTTTGAAAAAATTGTCGGTATCAAGAAGGAGAAGAAAAAAACAACAAAGGCAAAACAAAACGAAACGGTAAAAAATGAAAAAGATACTAATCACGATAGCGGGCTTGACGGGGGAAATTCAGATAGTGTACAGCCCGGAGGGGATACTTCTTCTGATCGACCTTCAGCAGATAGAGTGGCAGCATCCGAATGCTCAGATCTCGTGGATCAAAAGTAAAGTCCCTGCTATCTACGATGGAGAGATTTTCAAAAACAAATTTGGCGCAGACCAGGAGGCGGCAAACAGGATCAGTATCGTGGAGGAAAAGTTTGAAGTAACCTTTGAAATGTTCTGGCAGATTTATTCGAAGCTGAATAATAAAAACAGAAAACGTGCTCTGCAAGTGTGGGACAGACAAACGAAAGCAGCCCATATAAAAGCTTACTTAAGCCTCAGAGCTTTCGCTGGATATTGTGCAAGGGAAGCTAAATGGTACACAGCTCCTCTTGCGGAGAATTATATAAATGGAGAACAGTATAATAATAAGTGGAATTAATAAAAAGTTAAAAAAATGGCAGCATGTACACACAAGTTTGTTCACAGAGATCAAAAATCCTACTACCAGTCCAACAGTAGATTTTCTTGGAAATATGTTCAGGTAGATTATTATTTCTGTGAGAAATGCCTTGAAGAAAAAGAGCAAAAAAAGGAAATCATTTTGGATGACTCTGAAATTGATAAAAAACCCGACTGGGCTAAAACTATAACTACAAGAGTAAAAGGATACAATGATTAAAGCATTGGATTAAAACAAAACGCTAGAAAAATGAAAAAAGATTATTTAATCGAAGGAGTTATAGATCCAAAACTATATGAAAGGTATAAAAAAAACTTTCAGGAAATACTTCCAAGTATTCAACCTAGGTCCACCAAGGGGATAGCGAATGAGATAATAGAAGAAATGATGTTTTGCGCTTATGTAATGGGAGCTATGGAAGAATACAAACATCATCGCCCACTTGTGGAGGGGCTAAGAGATGTATCTAAAACATTAGAACAGAACCAAGACATCCCAAATGCTAAACAAGCGGCTCTCAAGTTATTGGAATTGGTTCGGGAGTATAATGGAAATTATAAAAACGAAACTTCAATAAAATGAAAGCATTCACCTGGTTCCTGATCATGCTAATCACCATTACAATGATCGCACTGGCAAGTATAGGAATCGCTAAACTATTGGTAAGATGAAAGACAGAGCATTTAAAGAAGAAATTAACCTACTCAATCATACTGTCAATTCCTTTTCAGATGAAATGAAGGAAAGACTCTGGTTGAAAGCTGCGGAAGGTAAGCGTGGTTGGGATGGCAAAGGAAGTCTTCAGCTGATAGCAGAACTGAGAAGGAAAAGATCTATCGACACCCCGGAGGATGCTGTCGATATGGTAAACATGATAATGTTCATTCACAAAGCTCTTAAAGAAGGACGATAATGGCAACGGACCCTAAAAAACTAAAAGCGATTCATACCCTCTTTTCCAAACACAACATAAAGGATAAAGAAGATAAGAGTAGCATTATTTACAGCATCACCGGAGGCCGTACCACCAGTACTCGGGAACTTACCGACAGCGAAGCAAATGGATTGCTTGCGCACCTACAATCACTGGATGGTACCGCCGATCGGTCTGAGAAAATGAGAAGGAAGATCATACGTCTTGCTCATGAGATGGGATGGAAAAGACAGGGTAGTACCAAGATCGATATGAAAAGGATAAACGCCTGGTGTGCTAAGTCGGGATACCTTCACAAGCCTCTGGATGATTACTCGTACAGTGAGCTTCCGAAACTGGTAAGCCAGTTTGAAAAGGTTCACGCAGATTATATCAGTAAACTATAAATAAATAATAAGATGACCACTAAAAGACAGTCAAAACCAATTACCAAAACAGAGTTCAGTCAGGATGAACTGGATCAGCTTTTGAACGATTATGCCACCGCTGATGCGAGCCTTGAGAAGATCTCTGCACAGATGGATCTGGAAAAATTGAAGGTATCGGAAAAGTATACCGACAAGATCGCAGACCTTCAGACTAAAAAGGATGAAGCATACGAAAAGTTGAAGGCTTACTATGAGTCGAAGAAAGAAGAGCTTTTCAAAAAGAAGAAATCCATTGACAATGTATTTGGCCGTATTGGTTTTGCTATTGCTCCTCCTGCCTTGAAACCTATGAAAGGTTATACATGGGAAAGCTGTAAAAATCTACTGAAGGAATTCCTTCCGAAGTATGTCCGCACTAAAGAAGAGGTTAACAAAGAAGCTCTTTTGGTTGATCGTGAGAATCACCTTACCGATGAACTATGCACCCCTGATCTGAAAGCTCTACCAGAAGAGGAAAGACCATTATTGTCCTCTCTCTTTGCAAAGGTAGGTCTTAAGATAGAACAGACAGAGAATTTCTACATCGATCTGAAGAAAGAGAAAGTAGCTTAATAAAACGAAACGGTAAAAAAATGGAGTTTCTTAATGAAATGAGTACAGGACAAATGATTGGTTTAGCGGCAATAATTCTCTATGCCCTTACGATCATCTTCGACTAGGCAAGTAAAGATGTTGGGTGTGTGGCATAAGACAGATGTGGTTCCGCATCTGTGAGTGCAGGCTGGTTAAAAGTGGGTTCCCAGATTTGTATAAGACCCTGCGGTGATTTATACATCGCTTACGAAAACCCTCCACACTGACCAGATGACTGATCTGGTTTTGATCCGGGAAAGCCTGCAAGGAGACATTGAAAAATGTCCAGTTGCCAGTCCTGTAAAACTGGCAAAATGGAGAGATGGCGAAAAGGGGAGACGCAAGCGGTATGAGGTATTACTGTAAAACCTTGCCCGCTTTCAGTAAAGCCCGACAATAGGGCGTTGCAGGTTCGAGTCCTGCTCTCTCCACATACCATATAGATGAGAGAAGCCGGAGTTAAGAGGTTTCGGGGACTGTGAGTTGCGGGAAACAGTCCATATAAATTGAACGACCGATGAGGATAGGCCCAGTAATGGATAAGACCTATGTAGAGTGGTACCCAAAGTTCTCTGAAACGCTAAGCGCAACCTAACGATGATGGCATAAGCGAGTACCAACAACACTGGGGCAGGTAGAAAGCGGAGACCTGCCCCATTAAAGAAGTAATAAAATTTCAAAAACTAATAATTATGAAAAAATGGCAAGAGATTTTACTGACAATTGTATGCCTTCTGGTAGGGCTTACTTACCTGTTAGCGGAAGGATACCGCTTATTGTACAACCTGGGAATAATCGAACGAACATACTAAACATGTTGCAGAGTATTGAAATAGTGGAAGGAATTGTGTACACCCATAGTTTGATAAAATATTCAACGGCTCACAGTCCATACAGAAACAAGAACATGGCAGAGGCAAGGATGATGGTGATGTATGTCTGTATTAAAAAGAAAATATGCACTAACAAAGAGCTGGCAGAGTACTTCAGTAAACATCACTCTACAATTTCACATGCGGTGCGTGTAATCGGTAATCTCATAGAGTATGATAAGAAACTATCCGATAAAGTTGATCACTGTTTGAATGAGACAGCAACACTAATTGAAATAATAAGAAACCCGTTCGCAAATTTTAGTTTATGATAGTCAAAACCTATAAACTATGCCCTGCGGAAGGCTGTCCTTTAAAGGAAAGTTGTGTACGCTTTAAGCCAGAGGAAAAATTGAAGCACTCTGATTTCTTCAGTACTCCCTTTAACAACTTTACTGAGTCCTGTAAATATTACATAAAACTTGAATCCAATGACAACACAACAGATCATAAATAAAATCAACTTGGAGTATCCTCCGAATTCCATTCCAATAAAGTACAAAGATGATGATGGAAAAACGCAAGAAGCAAAAGTGAGATTTCCTCCTGAGGTTCTTGAGTGTGGTAAACCTGTGATCTGGTTACAGGGTTTACACAATGCTATTGAACTTAAAAATGTAATCCTTTAAACTTAAAATTATGCTTGTATCATTTCAACGAAGGTTCAAAACGAAAATAGAAAACGGAAGTAAGATTTTCACTCTTAGAAAACAGCCAAAGCGTGATCCAAAGATAGGCGAACAGATGCACATGTATTCTGAAAATAGAACAAAGAACTCAGAGTTTATTTGTAACCATCATATACTTAAAAGTAAACAGCCTGTTCATGTAAAAATAAAGATTACCAAAAAGAAAAGGAAGTTTCAAGGAGCTGATGTAATAATTAGAAACGCTGTTGTGAATATTTCCGTGAATGGGATATTCTTAAGTATCCCAGAGATCGAACAGTTTGTTATCTATGATGGTTTCGACAGTGTGGATGATTTCATTGTTTACTGGACTAAGAATCTTAAGGAGAATGTAAATTCCAAAATGATAAAGTTTTGTTGGACTGATCACAAGTATTAACCAATGCCAATCGACTACAAAGAATATCATCCCAAATGGACATTGATTGTCCGACTTATCCTGAAGAGGGCAAAAAACAGGTGTGAGGATTGTGGTTTGCTGAATCACTCCATTATCAGAAAAAGAGATCGGAAAACACCAGGTGGACAAGAGTGGGATATGTTCCATGCAATCAAGAAGTATAGAAAGTTTACCAATGCGATGGCCATGCGAAGTATGAATTTCACAAAGGTGATTCTTACTACTGCTCATCTGGATCATGACAAGAAAAATAATCGGTTCTGGAATCTGAAATCCCTCTGTCAGAAGTGCCATTTAAACCATGATATTACTCATCATACTTATAGTAGGAAATACGGCAGAAATGCTAAGAATAGTACTTTAAAATTATTCTAATGAGAGAACCACTTTACGATAGATGTCCTCAATGTAAAAAGGAATGGGATGATGATGAACAATTCCATCAGAATTGTGATAGTTGTGGTTATGATGCTGGAGAGGATTTTAATCCAGATCCAGGTGAGGAGGACAAGCCTGATTCATATATCTGGAATCGCCATGATGTTTGTTTGAACCCCACTATAGAATACAACTTAAAAACTAAAAATATTTCGGTAGAGCTTGAGTATGGAATTTATGAAGGATTGTATTATGGAGGTTATAAATATTCTATTCGGTCAGGTGGAGGAGGTTCTGGGGGCCCATACATAGGGGAAAATAGTGTGGGTTTTAAAACAAAAAAAGAAGCTATTAAAGATGACGCTTACAGTGCGCTAAAGTATTTTAAAAGTAAACAGGAATATGATTTGGAAGTGTTTAACAAGATACTACCAGATATCAAAAAATATGAAAAGTGGATTCATGAGTATTTTGAAATAGGTCAATTAAATCTATTCTAATGGGACGGCAAGCATATAATAAAATACTGTTCACTCCTGAAATGGATAAGTTTCTTATTGAAAACTTCGATAAGATGACTAATAAACAGTTAGCTGATTCTTTGAAGCTAAAGATCACTACAGTTAGAACCCATTTGTATGAGTTGGGATATAAAAGAATGGAACTTGAATATTGGACAGATGAGCAAGTTAGGTTTCTGAAAAAGCATTATAAAAAAATGGGTGATGTGGAGCTCGCTGAAATATTCAATGACAATTGGTTTAAGGAAAAGTCATGGACTAAGAAACATATCGAAAAGAAAAGGAGATACATGAACCTTAAGCGTACTGATAAAGAGAAGAAAGCTATTCATACAAGGAATACAAAGGCTGGTCGATTTTCTGTGAGTCACTGGAAACGATGGTTTGGTAGAGAAAGACCAGTAGGGGAAATAGTTGTATGGAATCTTTTGGGGGGTCCAGTAAAATACATTAAAACAGAGTTCGGACATGTAAAACTATCAAGATTGATCTGGATGCAGGCTCATGGTGAGATACCAAAAGGGTATAATATTTCCCATAAAGATGGTGATACTATGAATTGTGAACTCAATAATCTGGAATGCCTGAGTAACAAAGATAAAGCAGTTTCTGACTCAAATAGACTTAGTGATAGTTATGTGGTCGGCAGGTTAAAAATTTTAAAAGAGTTTAAGGGTGTTGATGAAATACATCCTGAACTAATAGAAGCCAAAAGGCAGAGTATAAAGTTAAACAGATTAATAAAAACCTATGAACAGAGACAAGATTAAAGAAAAACTAATCAGTATGATGGATCAGTACTGGTTTAATAAATCCGAAGGTCGGGTTTACAAATTCATGTCATTCAAAGAAGACGGAGATAATTATATCATTGTCACGGACAGGGCGTGGATTACAAAACATCAAACAGAAATGAGTTTGTTTTTTGATAACCATCAGAGAGCTGAACAACCAGCTTCAGAAATGGCAATCATTTCAAATGATCAGAAGAAAGAAATTTCCTCAGGATTGCAAAGTCTTACCGCTACCCTGATGGAAAGTATTGAGAAGATCAAGACAGACCCTTCCTATATACCACAGGCAAAAGCTATTAATAACAATGTGAATAGTATTGTAAATACTATGCGACTGCAGCTTGATATCCTAAAGGAAACGAAAAAAGCTAGATAGTTGGAGGAGCGAAACTACATAGTTTATAAAGATGGAACAGTACTCCGTGCTGATCCTGAAGATATCTATCACGATTTCGCTTCTCTGGAACATGGCAAAGTAATTCTAAAAATAAAATGTATTCTAAAAATGAAAAAGACACTACTCCTTTACATCCTATCAATCACTGACCAAAATACACTGGCCCAGATTTATGTTTCCTTCAAAGCAGGAAAGTGGCCGGATGCACTACCTAAAAAGTATAAACCTGATTGGTATGATAGAAGTCTTCCAAATTCAAAGGAGGTGTACACAGAACTTATACAACAGCATATTGCCTCTACAGTACCACCTCATATTATCGAATGGTGGCAGGATTTAAAAAACAAATACAAGAATAAAAATATCAGGCCTAAAACCTTTCACATGCCAAAACTAAGTGAACTATGAAAAAGAAGATTTTAATGGTGGATCCAGTTCCTCAAATAATTCTCAATTCACCAGGTGGATTTGATGATAGACATGAGCAAATGAAAAAGGCATTAGAGCAAATGAAAGGAGCCTATGGAATAATTGGCCCAGATGATAAGATTGAACTCGTGCATGTTTCACCTGCCATGAGAATAGCTGCAACCATTGAAATGAAACCACTCCCCAAGTTTCCGACAATAATAGCCCCTGATGCTGTTGAATCTTTTAAAAAGATGTCAGAAGCATTTTCCAAGTTTCACGGCCATCCAACCTTTACTAAGTTGGCATCAGCATTACAAATATTCAGGAAAGTTAATTATCCGCTCCCACACGTATCTGAAGGAGTAAAAAAGCTGATCATAAAAAAACTTGACCGGGATGATCTTCAAAAAGAAAAATTCAGAAATAAATATCTATAACATGAAACCACTAACACACATCGGAATTTACATATTGATTCTTATACTAACCTACCTTATGTATTACTGGACAAGAGAAAAACATAAGCAAAGATCAGAAGTGGTTTTTATGGGTTCGGTATTTCTATTTGGTTTATTTGAATTAGCATACTTTATCATTTTCGCTTTCTTCCTATGCTAAAACTCCACCTTAAAACAACCGATTTAAGCAACGCTCAACAGGCGTTTAATACGTACTCTAAAGAACGTATTACCCTACGGTTTAATAAGCCGGAGTTGGCATCATTGGTCAATATGATTGATGAATGCGGACAGTTGGTATCTGACGAGGATTCGGAACTGGAAAGGATCATCCTGAAGGAGATCCGCCAGCAACTTGTGAAGAAGTACAATACCATTACATTTAAATCGAACTTTCCTTTGTCTTGTTCACAGGCTCGTACTTTGTTCTTCTGGCTCAATGGAAACACGTTCGCCCATCCGCTGGAAGATAGCTTTTCCCGGAAGGTAGTGGATGAAATTTATAAACAAGTTATATAAACTATGATAGAAGATAACAACTGGGTAAGTGTAAAGGATCGACTTCCAGAATTTACAGAGGATAGTTATTGGTACAATGATCAAAATATAAGAGAGGTTCGTTGTAAAAATGATCATGCTACTGTATTAGCATATGACCCTAAATTGGGTATTATAATCGCAGAATATTCAAAACATGGATGGAGAGAAATTGCGTCAAGACTAAGCAATAGTTGCGTGACTATAACACATTGGAAATTATTACCACATAAACCAGAATAAAACGAAACGGTAAAAATTAATGCATTTTTAATTATTGAATTTCAGGCACTTGTAAAACAAGTGCTTTTTTTATACTAAAATCCTTAGTATCTTATTTTCCCTCAAAAAACAAAAGCGGTATGACAAGGGAGATAAGCAAAGAAGATGATGATCATAGTTCCACCTATGACCTTACCAAGTATGACAGGGTATATATTATCCTGAAGGATAATTCAGATAATAAGAGATTTTCAGAGTGTATCAAATATTCTAAAACCAAGAAAAAGTACTACCTCGTTGGAAAGCTTGTAAAACTTGACGTTCCGAACCTTGGCAATAATGGGATCACGAAATATCCCTTCAATGGATCAGTGGCATTTGTGGAGGAGAAACAACTGGATGACTATAAAAGGCTTAATCATCCACGAAAAAAACTGGATTACATTTATAATGTTTTCTGGGGTGATATAGCCCATATTCTGGCGGATTTCGACTCCTTTGACTGGAAAAAATTTCTCTAAAATTTTTAGTAAAATACCTTTCTCATTGTCAGTCAGTAGTGGGGATATGTTAAAGTAAACCTTTAAAAAAGGGCATTTTTAGCGAATTTTAAGGTTTTCCAGTGCAGATACAATGCATGAGAGATCCGTATCGTTGTATAACAGCAAATGAAACGGTAACGTCTTTACCGAATACTTTTAAACCTCAATTTATGCAAGACAAACTTTTAACGACCTCTATAGGCGAAGCGTCTGAAGAGTACAAGGATTCATTGATCAATGCACTGATAGCCGCAGTGCGATGGTACGCTGTCAATGAAGACAAGAGAAGAGATGATCACAATCACGCAGTAACATTGCTCAACCTGGTAGAAGATCTCCGAAGTTAAAGTTAAGCCCCGGATAAGGGGCTTTTTTATTGTTCCTATTGTAGTATCTTTGTGATGCGACACAATTCAACGGGTTACCGGATAGCCTTAAAATATGCCCGGAAATTGCACAGCTTGTCTGTGTACCAACTCTGTTGGATTGTGTCGCAACTTTTTTTCCGGGCTACTTAATATCATTATATGGCAAAAGAAAATGATAATACTTCTCTCTCGCAAGGCGATCTTGAAGCAAAGGCACAACTCCTCAAACTTACTTTAGAAAAGCACAACCCGGCACAACTGCGGGATATTGCTTTTAACCTGATGCAGGAATATGACAAGGGTTCTAACGAACACCGTTGCTATGCTGCTTTGTATGAATTAATGGATATTTTAAAATAGATAACTATGAGTATTGACGATTCTATTGCATTAGAAGCTATAAACGATTTTAGATCCGCTGAAGCTGATATCCTAAAAAAAGTATTTACCAAATGCTTCGGTCGAGAGCCGATTGCTTCCGATGGAC
>JACCDR010890528.1_pt1 | contig 14548 bp, 21 predicted proteins | sample 7446431 | NCBI WGS metagenome assembly JACCDR01 (sample SAMN15323443, study PRJNA562643) | freshwater metagenome | isolation source: river surface water | place: USA:Blue River Watershed | collected 2017-08-17 | reverse complement strand
GTGGTCACATTTCACCTGTCCTGGAACCCCGCCGTGTGTGACTTCCTACGCGTAAAGGAACTATACACTTTCACGGCCGGGAAGTCCAGCGAAAAAAAGATTGACTCTATTGTCCATTGTGTCATACTGGGGTTCCCCAGAGGGGAGAACGGAGATAATAGGATGAGAGCGAGAACCGAGCAGGAGGCAGTAGCGGCCGCGAAGGACCACGACAAGATGGTGGACGAATTCAACAAGCGACGCATGTACTCAAGGGCAATGGCCGTCGGTACTTGGGAGTGTTCCGCTTGTGGCGCCGACAATTCCGAGTACGATGGTGAGTGTCAATTCTGTCAGTGCGGCATTCTCGACGGCGCCGATTGCAAACGTGATAAATGTTCTTACTGTGAAGTCAGATAACTGCAACCAAACAAAAGGAGTAAAGACAATGGCAAACAACAAACTGGAAAAAGTAGCTTCCGACGAATTGGTCATTCGGGTCTGGCGCGGAGCGCGTGGTTGTTCCGCTTTCGTTCGGGCAAAGAACGAACGCGTTGCGAACGTCATTGCGTCATCGTGGCCGTCCTACTTCCCGCTAATAGCGAGCGACGATTACCGCAGTGTGAATATTCGCGCTATGAAGACGCCCTCCGTCTCTCAGGTGGTTTCCGGTTTCACGGTACCGCTCGACTTGCAGTCGCGGCAGTCGTCTATTCCCTCGTCAACGCTGATTCAGAACATTTTGAATGTCCTGTCCAAGAACATAGTGGACTCAATTCGGAATAGCGTGCCCGTCGTGATGGAGATGCGCTACAGAATCAGCAACTGACCCGAAATTCAAGGGATACAGGGGGCGCGCATCTTAACACGCGCAAAGGGGACACAATGAAATTCGGTGTAGAGCTCGAAGGCGGATTCGAAAGCAGTAGCGCATGCTGCCGAGATTGTCATATGAAAACCGATAGCTCCGTTTCCGTCCGAACGGATGTTGGATTCACTGGCGAATGTGTCAGTAGCGTTTTGAACGGATGGAGTGCCGTAGAAAATTGGATTCGTCGCCATGCACCTGTTGCGGCAAACACGACATGCGGGTTTCATTTGCACATGTCTTTCGGTCGTCCATGGCGAACGGCACTGAATGTTGCTCGCATGGCCGAGAACTTCCGCACGGTCGAAACCGGGATAAGGGACGCGGTAGCGGAGAAGCTTGAAGAACTCCGCGCTGCCGGCGCTGTCCGTCAAAGCTACCACGATAGGATGTATACGCGGTTGCAAGGTGACAACAACTACTGCGCCTTGTCCCGACGTGAGCGACCAATCAGGGAAACGATTGGTGAAGCATATGGTGATGGTTCGCGCTACCGCATGCTGAATCTCTCGGCATTCGACAAACATGGCACGGTAGAGCTTAGGTTGTTCGCTGGCGGAACCAAGCGAGATGCGGAAGCTATGATAGCTTTGGCTGACGCGGCCGTGCGTTTCGTTCGTTCGTTCCTACAGCAACGGCCACGTACGCGATGGGAAAGCCTGCCTGCCGAGGATGACTCAATCAATTCTTGCATCACTTCGGCATTGAACGGCGAAGCTCATGTTGTGAAGACTAGTGCTGGCGTGACGCTGCTAGAGGATGGCCAAATAGTGCGGCAGTTGACCCCTTGGGGGACCACGATGCAAGCCGTGATTGTTCCTACAAGGGCAGCATCCTCCGTGCAGACCGCGGCCGACGTGAATCGTTTTATGGCAAGCAACTGTTGCGCCGAGTGTGATAGGAACATGGACCCCATCAACGTTGACGCATTGTTGTCCAGGAACATTAGCAACATGCCAATCAACACCGGGTTTACCATAAACAGGGTACTCACCGTCGACGGTACGCCCGTCACCGACTAATGGACCGAAAGAAAAAGGAGGATGACACAATGTGTTTACTAGCAATTAGCAGACAACAGGGGGCCATGTCGCGCAACGAGTTTATGCTCGCGGCAAAGACACACGGAGATGGATTCGGCGTCACATTCAAGGAGGGGAAGCTACTCACGGTGATAAAGACAATGAAGCCTGAATTGGCCTACCGTGAGTATGCTGCCATCGATGGCGTGGCCCTGCTCCATTTCCGCTTCGCCACCGTGGGAGCTCCGAAGCCTCGCAACTGCCATCCGTTCTCGCCCGACAAGATTCGACTGACCGAAATCAAAGCGGGCTTGTTTCGCGGCAGGACAACGCGAGCGGTAGGACACAATGGAACGTTCTCGGAATGGGAACGAGTAGCGAAGGCGATGGGCGTCAACGTGGAAGTAGACTCCGAAGTCATCGCGCATGCGTACTACTCGATGCCGAGATGGGCTTTCGACGAGCTCTTCAAGTACCAGCGCGTGGCCGTATGGGACGCACGGAAGGCAGAGCCAGAAGCTATCGGCGCATGGACTGTATCCACCGGCCCTCTGTTGCTCTCGAACATAGGGCATCGACCTTACGTTCGACAGCCTTACGTTCGAATCTACAACAACAATACGCGTCGCCCGAGCAAGCATCGCGAGGAACCCATCGGTTTCGACGAAGACGCCTACTCACCGTGGTTGACCACGGAGTATGCGCAAGTAAGCGCTCTGTTCGATGAGCTCGAAAGGGAAACAGGGAAACGCGCGGCAAAGAAAGGATAAGGACACAATGGAACGCCGAAACGTGTTTTGGTACTGTGACGATTGCGGGGCTCAGAACCATGAAATAGATTCGGAGTGTCAATGGTGCGAACTCGACGTGGCCGTTGACTACGATGACTACTATGACGGACCTCAAGCCCTTGCTGATAGCGCTTGTGACGTAGCAACGTAGCATCGTAGCTTCTCCCCTGCCCTGGTAGTCTCTGGCAAAGGCTGCCAGGGTTTTTCTTTTGCTCTCACCCTCGCATGCTAGATGTAGTCGCACCCTCGTTGTGACACACCCAAAGCGTAGCGTCAACGCTACACGTTCGCGGCAAGGACACACTCCTACTAGTGGGAGAACATAGAACAACTCTGGAGAGAATGGGAGAACGTGACACATTGGGTTAGCGTGCTGGCTCGATGTGTCGCTAGTCCACTGCACCTGACTTTCACCTCGGCCGCGACTGATACGATTGTCCGGACGCGCGGCATTGTCCCGTGTGCAGACCCCCGCCTACCAGGTGGCAAGGGTGTGAGTGTGTACGGGCAGGGGGGAAAGAGGGGGCGTCGCGGCGGACACAATGGAGAGGGGGGGCGACACCACACCTCAAGTGATAGGTGAGTGTACGGAGAAAGTTGAAGCTTTACTTTAGGCCTAAGCCCTTGAGCCCATGAGGGTTGGCCGCCTGCCCCCTACGCGCGCGGAAAAGACGAAGTGGTCCCGTGCCTAGATTTCTATAAACTCGATGCCATTGCTGAAACCTTGGCCCGGTGGCGTTTGCATGTGTTCGCGTGGTAGTCACCCGTGCGCTGGCAAGCCCAGCACCTGTCGAGCTTTCCGCCGGAATTCACCAGCTTTCGCGCCTTTTCCCATTTGGTTTCTGGACCCATCATCCAGCAGAGCACGTTGAGCCATACATAAGCAAGGGCGATGTAGAAAAGTGTGCTTAGCAGGGTGCTGGAATTGTAGCTTGGGCAGCGTGCTGGGTCAAGCTATTTTTTTGGTGCCCATGAGCCGCGTCACGGGTCCCTTAGACGCAGTCGTACATGGCATCTATCAGCACGCAAATAGCGATAAACGCGAAGAAAAGGCCAATTATTGAACCCATCGGCATCATGCTCTCACTATGCTGATGAGGTCCATTCCGTATGAGAGCTCGAGCCACCTACCGAGCTCCTGGAAAGCGGGGCCTAGCCCATCCCTGATATCGTCCTTGTCTTTGACGTAATGCAGGTGTTGACGCCAAATTTGCCAGGTTCCGTTCTTGTCTTCCAGTTCTAGTAAGATTTCGGCTGGCAAGTGTTCGGTCTCCGGTAAAAACAGCAGTCTTTTGACTTTCATCGTCGGCTCCTACCAGGGAAAGCTAGTTCCGTCGCTTGTCAGTATGACAGCCAGGAACAGCCCGGCCATCACTCCGACCATGAATCCGACCAGTATCGGCATCATTTTCTACCTCTCGCTGCTTCTTTGGCCTTGCGTATGACGGCATTCACGCGGCGCAGGGCCTCCTTCTCGGCAATCTTCCTGTAGCCGTATGGTTCGTAACCGCCCAATTCGGCTGAAGCAAGTTGTTTTGCCCAAAATTCAGGCTTTCTTCTCGTGGTCTGCCACTGAACAGAGCCCATTTTAAAGCACCTATAGCAGCAATAGTCCAGGTATTCTATAGTTCCGGACGTTCCAGGCTTTATCCTGACGTAGATTTTCGCTCCACAAGGCCATATGATGTACGGATATTGTCCGCAAGGGTTAATTGGCTTATCTTTCTTCATGATAGCTACTCCTCCTAGGGCTTTCATGGGTTGTCCACGGCGTGACTCTCATTTCTCTATCGTCACCACTGGGACCCCTTTCTCCAGGGCCCTGCGTTTCATGTCCGCGGTTCCGCGCCCCCCGGGCATGGCGACGACGAGGTCGACATCCTGTTCGTCGAGCATGGCCTGATTTCTCTTCGGTCCTGCGCCCCATCCGAACTTGTGCCACTTCGCAGGGTAGACGAAGATGGGGATGTTGTTCTCAGAAGCGTACAAAGAAGCGAGAGAGTCCGCGCCCGGAGCCCCTCCACTGACTATGGCGCTGACGTCCAAAAGGTCGAGAACTCTCTCGAGGAATCGGTAATGCCTGCGCTCGAGGTCTCTACCTCCGCACACCAGGACCTTCATCAGTACCCCTTTCCGTGCTTGTAAGGGCGGCTGCGGTTGAAGTTGTGTTTCTCGGTGATAGCTGCCCCGATATCGATTCCGATGGCCGAGGAAAGGTCCAGAATGCGGATGATTGCGTCCGCGAGTTCTACGGCCACGGCTGGCATGTGCGGTAGGTGCTTGTCCGGAGTCCTTACGGACTTCGAACGGTTCGAGATGGTGTAGTAGGAAGCGTCAATACGGTCGGCCTCGAGCGCTTCCGAAAGCTCTGACACAATTAGAGCAATCTTCTCTCCGAAGTTGAAGGCGTCGTCGTAGAAGCCTTTGGCCACGTTGTTCATGTAGATTTTGCTTCGGAGAACGTCCAGGACAGCCCGAACATCCTTGGCCTCGCGGTACGTTAGCTCGTCCTTTTCCTGACTATCGCCAATTGTCAGGCCTTTAGGGTCGAATGAGGCACGCTTCTGCATGTTCACCTGGTCACGAAGGCTTGTGCCCTGTAGAGCTCCTGAAGCCTTTCCTTGTTGGAGCTCGCTGAGTCGAGCAGGCGCTTCCAGGCTGATTGCGAAGTCGGCAGGCCCGCTTTCCTGGCTCTTTTGAATTCCCTGCTCTGCTGCTTTTCCAATTCCATGTTCTTCGTTCGCCATGTTTTCCTGTACTTTCTTTGTTTGTCTGCCCTATCTTTTCTCTTGCTTCTTTCGCGGTCAGTCACTTTGCGGCAGGATTTGCAAACCCATTGTAGTTTTCCGGGGGCATCAGACCAGACGGAATCCTCCGGCGGATGCCCATTGCGACAAGGCTTCTTACGTGATGTCATACGAGACGCCAAACTCAGCAAGCACCTCCCAAAGCCTGTCGTGCCAGTACAGGGAGCCCCTTTGACCGTCGCCGTACTTGTAGTCGTCTCGCATTTCCTTCTTGAGCGACTCGATTACTCGCAGATATTTCCAGCCATTCATGGCTGATGTGAGCGCGTTTTCATCATCCGGAAGTGTAAAGTGCAGGCTTACTCCCGACTTCGGCCTTCCTCGCTGCTTCTCTTTTCGCATGGTCCTTTCTTCGCTCCTCTCTTGACGGCGCGTTTGGCGCCTGCCGTGTTGTACGTTACATTCTTTCCGTCTTCGCATACCACTGTAAGCTCGGACGGCCTGGCAATCCCGAACGGGTCGCCAGGGACGCTACAGGATAACTGGAGACTTATCGCCAAGACTGCGGTAATACCTGTAAAGGCCATTAACCAAAGCAACTTGGTTCGCGAGTAGCGCTTGCATGTCTTCATCGGTTCGAATATCTCCCTGCATCTCGCTCAGGCACGAGCGAAATAGCTCTCGCAGAGTCTCGAGCTCGTATATCGAAACTTGCCCTTCCAGCACTACGACATTCCCGGCAAGGCTTTGCTTCAACTTGGCTAGGAATTCGTCTCCTTTGTTCACGATGAGTTCCTCTTCCTGTACTCTCCCATGGCTTGGTCTAGGTCTCTAAACGGGTCGTCTTCGTCTAGCAGGATGACGAATCCGGCTTCCTCTGGCTCGTTGCCCGTGCCGCTGCAATGCGGGCATTCGACTCGCCACGTACCGCCATCGTCATAATCGAAGGCGTCTTCGTATATTGACGGGATGCGAATGACCGTTTTCCTCCCCTTGCACAGCGAGCATTCAGATGGGCTGCTCATGACAGGCCAGAAAGATAGTTGAACTTCTCGATAAAGAGGCTCTTGGCCTCTGACGACGAAAGCGGATAGATTTTACTGTCGTCTCGATACTCTTCGAACGGGTACAAGAACAGCTTGGGCGAGCCGGATTCGATGAGCCTGACTTGAACGTCTGAAATCTTGATTACGTCCCTGTCTTCATCGCTTCGTTTGATGCCGAATTTGGCATCGATGGCGGACTGTACCCGCTCCTCGAACTCCTTGTATTGCGGAAGAAACTGCTTCAGCGGCGCGGGGATGTCCGTTACGTATGCTTCGCAGGCATCGTGCAGGAGTCCGGCCAGGCGAAGCCCTATCGGCACCATGCCGGAAACGAGGATTGAGTGCTCGGCCACCGAGTAAAACTGTCGCGTCTGGCCGGAATACCTGCAAACGTGCGAAAGTCCGTGCGCCAAGTCGAGCAGGGTGATATCCTCTGGTTGCGGGTCTATCAGGCTGAGCATCCTGCCGGAGTGAGTGTGTACGTAGGTGGGAGTCATTCTTCATCTCCACCGAATGCATCGAAATACGCGAGCTCGATGGCCTGGCTCTCCATATGCTTTGCCACCCTGCGATAGTCCTTGATGACCATCTCTCGAGCGTCTTTTTCGGCCTTCAGCGCTTCTTTGGTCCGGTCGTGCGCGAGCTCCTCCTCGGAGAGCGCGTCAAACCAGAATTGGGCATCCCTGTCCAGGCCCTTCGAGACGAGCTGCTCCTTGGAAAGCTCTTCGGCCAGCTTCCCCGAACGCAGGCTTTCGCTATTCAGGCTCGCCATTAAGTTGTCTATTTTCAGGCTCTTGTCGTAAGACTCCTTCTCCAGCTTCTGTACCACCTCCCTGACCCCGGAAAGCTGGTCACGAAAGCTTTGATTCTCAGCCTCCAGCCTCTCGATGATGGCTCTCAGGGAGAAGGTGGAGTCTTCGAAGGTGTTGCGGTCGAAGGTGTTGCGAAAGTTTTCGTAATCTTTTTCCGAATTCATTTGTTCTCCTTTTTTGGCTTTCTTCCAGCCGTGAATCTGCGTCCTGTGTAGCTGTGACTACGCATCCCTACCTGAATCTCCGACTGGTCCCAAATCGGGACTCTCGCATGTCCCTTCGGGCAGGCCGGAATCGGCTCCGAGCTCCCGAGGTATACGTTCCTTTCTGTCGATGAACACTCTTCGCAGAATAAGTCCAACTTCCTCATGAATTGCCACGCCTTTCCTCTTGGCCTTCTTTCGGCGGCCTGCGTCCTGCTTGTCTACTATAGACAAAAGCGACGGTATTGACAAGCCGCTCCCAAGGCACCTCTTGCACGGCACTAGGGCAATGTGGCCGGCGCCAGAGCACGCTGGGCACATGTCGTGTGCCGTGACCTCCTGAATCAGCTTCTCAAGGCCGCTTCGCTTGGTCGATTTGGTCGATGAGCGCTCGAATGACTTTGTATATGCTCGAGTGGAGCTCAATGGTAGTCCAGCGAGCTCCGCACTGATTGCAGAGACGCCGCCGCCTTGAGTAATCCTTTCGGTAGTCTTCGTCCTTGGAGCAGACGGTGCGCTTGTCGACGACCCTGACCGATTCGCCCTTGCAGTACGGGCACCGTGTGCGCGACTTTTGAACCCTGTAGTTGTCATCCGGAATGGCCTCCTCCGGCCTGCGTTTCGCCATAGTCCTTCCTCCTGCCGTTGAGCTTCGTATGCACTTTGTGGCACTTCTTGCAGAGCACCTCGAGCAAATAGGGCTCCCTGTTGGGGTAGCCCCGTCTCTTGAGGGCCGCATAGAAGTCATTTCCTGCGCGACCCTTCGAAATCAACAACCTGTGCTGCTTGCCGTTATTAAGCTTGTGGTGAATCTCTAAGTTCTCTCGACTTGAGCAATTGGCGCATTCCTCGCCGTAGGCCTTCAGGACATGGTCTTTGTGCTTCGGATACCTCGGGATAGGCTCGCCAGCTTTGACCGCCTGCTTCAGCCGCTCCAAGAAAAGAGCTTTTTCCGCCCTGTAGCGTCGTTTTGCCTGATTCATCGACGGCCAGTCTACCTGCTTCTAGTGTTTTTGTCAAGCATAAAACGCAACATGTTGACGATGTTACTTTTGGTAACTTTGTTACCTTTCTTCCCAGACGTGGATGGTACCATAACTTGACTAGCACCCTAGTTATCTGGGGATACATTTGCCCCTGGAGGTTACCTTGTCAGAAATGGACGGCTCTGCTATCGAGACAGGCGAGGTAGGCGTCGAAGAAAGTTCTTCTTCCGAGGGCTCGGCAAGCCCAGTAGGAAACAAGCACCTTCACGTAGACCCTGGCACCCCTGGCTCCGACGCTCCCGAGTCACTCGGCGGAACAGCCAATTCCGAGCGGGACGACCGGGATACGAGTACGCCGACTGGAGATGTAGCTGCGGCTCCCGTAGCTTCCTCCTTCTGGAAGTTCAGGAATCACGACGGTTCAGAGAGAGAATTCAAGTCGCCCGACGAGGCGCAGCAATTCTTCTCCTCTTGGAACGGCAGGCTTTCAAAGGCCGAGCGCGAGCTAAGAGATGCCGAGAAGGCGAACTACGAGTGGCAAGAGGCTTACGAATCCGGAAAACTCGCTGAATACTACGCCAAAAACAAGCAAGGCGGCCAGACATCAGCGCAGGAAGAGAAGCCGGTCCACCCCACTCAAGAGCTACTTTCGAAGCTGGACCGTGAGTATGTCACTGGGCTACTGAAGAAGGGCGATGCGGTCAAGGCGCTCGAGTACATCACCTACGTCAATTCTCAGTTTTTCAACGAACGGCTCGACCAGTACAAGCAGGAGTTCGAGGGGAAAATCGACGAACTTGTCGCCCCCTCCCGATTCGCGGGTCAGGTTCAGAACGGTCTGAACTACATCGCAGAATCGGAGCATCAGGCAGTTGATGACTACGGACAGCCGAAATATCCGGAGTTCGTAGACGGGCCTCAGTACGACAAAAGCTTCGTTCATCACTTCCGCGATATCTGGCTTGCGCAGCAGTGGCAGGACGCCCTAACCCCGCAAGGGTTTAGGCTGGCCTACCTCGAGGCCAAGCATACGTATCGACCGGCTCCCGTATCGCAGGACGTTACGAGCGCCGAGGAAGCGAAGAACGTGGCCGCTGATATGGTACGAGACGCCCAGGGCCGCTTCGTTCAGCGTCGCCAAGCACTTGCGATGTCGACCAACGACGTCGCTAAGGGTCGACCCGACACTTCTCCCAAGTCCAGGGAGCAAAACATCCTGGACGGAATGAGGAATGCGGCGACTCGAAAGTCGAAACATTTCAACGTCCACTTTGAATAAGTGGCAGGAGTAGCCCCCAATGGCTAATTTCAGGAATCAGTTTAACCCCGCCGACCCGACCGTTATTCGTGGTCAGCGTGCTGCGACTGATGAGAACAGCACTCGGGTAAAGGCCGACGTGTCGGAGGAGATTTATACCTACGACCCAAACGCCAACAGCCTGACGCTCCTCACGACCAAGCTCCGTAAGCGGCGCAAGGTCTCGCAGTATCTCTTCCACTGGCTCGAGAAAGACCGGATGCCCCGGTTCTCCGAGGTTGCTACCACGGCTACGGCCGCGAGCGCGACCATCGTTGTGACCACGGGCGAAGGAAGCCGGTTCTTCCCTCGCGCCCTTGTCCGGAACATCGAGACCGGCGAGCGGCTGCTCGTAATTTCGATTTCCACCGACACGCTCACCGTCGCTCGCGGAATCGGCTCGCAGGGAGCTTTCCCGGCTACGGCTGGCGACCGCCTCGAAATCGTGGCTTCGGGCTACGAGGACGGCGCGGATGTCGGCTCGGCTCGTACGGTTCAGACCCGCAACGTGGAGCAGTACACGCAGATTATCCGTACTCCCCTGGAGTTCACGGGTCGTGATGCGAATACTGACATGTACGGCGGTTCGGACCCCGCGAACGAGCGCAAATGGATTGCGGTCGAGCACGCCATCAGCGTCGAAAAGGCGTTCTGGTGGAGCCGGAAGCATTCCGCTGTCATCTCTGGTGACGACAAGTACACGACGTTCATGGACGGCGTGGACAACCTCACCAAGGACAACGTTTGGGACCTCAACGGCATTCCGTTCTCCGACCGTTCCTTCACCGAGTACCTCGAGTACGCGATGCGGCACGGAAAGGGCGGAAAGGCCGGGAAGCGTGAGAAGTTCGGCTTCTTCGCTCCCAGGTTCATCACCGAGCTCGAGTCCATCGCCAAGGACCGGATGCAGGTTCTTCCTTCCGACGAGGTCTACGGCCTCGAAATCACCGCTTTCAAGAGCGGCCACGGAAAAGTCATGCTCATCGAACACCCGCTGTTCGAAGAGCAGGGCGACCTCGGCTACCTCCTCGACTTGAATCACGCGAAATACGTCTACCATCAGGGTCGCGACACGAAGCTCCTGGAGAATCGTGGCGGGCGCGGAGTGGACGGAACGACCGAAGAGTATCTCTCGGACGTGGCGGTTCAGCTCGAGCTCAAGGAAGCGCACGGCAAAATCGTCAACCTTCCGCTCTAAGCGGATGAGGAGGGGGGCGTCTCCTTAACAACGCCTAAATTTCTCTCGGGATTAAGTTCCCAGGGGACTGAGTGGAGCCCGCCCTACCTGAAAAAGGGGCTCATTCCTTCGAACCATACAAGGAGTTTCAATGTATTCTTCACTGCTTCCCCCCGGCTCGAACCTGAATCCTTCCGATTATCGGGTAGTGAACAACGGGTTCAGCGCGGATGACCTTTCTGTTGCGTTTCTCATCAAGTACGTCGGTACGGAAGAGTCCGGAACCGTCACCGTCTCCTCGGGCGACATTCAGCTCAAGCACGGCGACGTGAGCTCCGAGGCGGCTGACACGACTGTCGGTAGCAATACCGCCGGTAGCGTCGACATCTCCGACACGGACGAGGACACGGTTGCCGAAGCGCTCGCTCTCATCAACCAGTCCGACAACTGGATTGCCGTCGCGGTAGACGCGTGGGGCGACCAGGCCATCGGTACGTCGGCTGAGCTTCTGACCATGTCGGCTACTCAGGCCAAGGTGCCCAAGGGCATCCAGGTTCTCTGGGACACGTCGGCCAAACTGGCGTCGTATATCCTCATCGCGCCTCAGGTTCTCCGTGAGGACATTCGGCCGTATCAGACCTCCGAGAACGCCGTCGACAATATGCTTCCGTTCGACGGATTCGCGGCCAAGGTGAACAGCTACGTCTCGAAGTTCACCAACGCTTCGGATGACACGGTTATCGCCTTCTACGAGGATGAGGACCCGACCAGCGCGTCTGGCGAGAAACTCGTCCGAACTCAGGCTTCCGGAGCGACCACGGTCGAGCAGGTTGTCGACCTCACTCGCGCTCCGCTCGAGAGTGCGCGTAGCAAGCGTCTCATCGCCAGGGCGTCGGGTACGGCCCATGCGGTCTCGTACTTCCTCGTCAATGGCGAGTTCTACAGGAAGCTGGTCTAAGCTCCTGGGTGCAGGGAGTGCGCTCCCCAACGTGCTCCCTGCACCAATCTTTTTAGGAGTCTCAGAACGTTCACTCCGCGCCGAGATGGCGTAAACACAACGTTCATTAGGAAAAGTAAATGCTTTCAGCAGATGAAGTCACTGCGCTACAGGCTGGGCCGGCCACGCCGCTCGGCACTGTCAGTGTAGGCCAGACTGCCGGATATTCCAGTTTCGTAATCCCGCCCCATACCCTCGTGCGCATCGAGTCTAGCGACGGAGGAGTCGTCAGACTGTGCCGCGAGCACATCTACGGCGCCGAAATCGGGCGCAACAAACAAGCCCCCTTCAGCGACTTCTTCACCACCGATAACGATGCTGCGGAAGCTGCCGATGGCGATACCAACGCATGGGAGAAGACTGGGTTCGTAAACGAGCCCGTGCTCATTCGTGCTGGAGTCGCGGCTGACGGCGAGCTCAAGGTGTACCAGGACGAGCAGGACGGGGAGCTTATCTTCCACTGCTCCAATGGAGCGCGCAACGGTCAGTTTATTCGAGCCAAGATTGGCCCGAGCGTTGCGATGACGTTCACCGTCACGCACGATGACGACGACAATACAGAGCTTCTCCAGTATCAGCTCATCGAATATCGTCGCGCCGCCAGCGACCAGACCAAGTATTGGGACGGCGCAGCCTGGACGACTACCGAGACGTGGATTGACATTACCGGCTCGGCCACGCTTGTCACATTCACCGATGCGGTCACTTCCGACGAGGGCTGGGAGATAATCACGAGCTCGTCCGGGGCGTTTGTTTCCGGCGGTTCGACTTACGAACTCCGAGTCCGCTCCAAAGCAGACTACGCCGCCGGATTCAGCCGCATCACGAATATCGGACTTTACGAGGATATTACTTCCTCCTTGTTCGACGCTCGCATCGGCACCGCAGACCCCGTATACCTCTACTCTCCGTATTGGTCGAGAGTCGGGGGCATCACGGATAACAACACAAAGTTGCTTTACGTTTCGAGGATGGGTTAAGACAATGAAGAGAATTGCTAGCTACGCTCTGATTTTTGCTCTGGCGTTCGGTCTCGGGACCGTTTTCCTGGAGACCGGAATTGCGCAGAACTGGCCTCCGTACTTCAGCGGGGTGCCGTCGTATCAGCCCGTTCGCTACGAGTCTTCGCTTCCGACGTTCGGCCGCTTCCCTGGTGAAGTGGTTGGAGTCATCTCCGGAACCTCGTCCATCCTCTACTTCTGGGACGCTGGCGACGGCGACTGGGAGCGGGTGACCGGCGGACAGGAAGAGGATGCCACGTTCGACGGAACCGTGACCGTGACTGGTGCGTTCGCTGCGTCCAGCACTGTCGCCGTCACCGGGGCCACGACTCTCAATGGAAGCGTGACTTTGGGAGACGCCAATACCGATGACATCACTGTCAACGGTCCCGTCATCAGCAGAATTAAGCGCGAGGCGTTCGATTTCGTTCCTGCGATGCTGTGGGACATCACGAATGGCGACTTCACTGGCGGGTCCGTTGCGGACACCAACGAGAACCTGATTGTTCTGCCCGGGAGCCAGGTTGGCGCCATCTACTACAGAGTAGAGCAGGCCTTCGGAGGCACTCTCAGTCTCGGGGTGATTCTGGCGGACGGCGAACTCAAGGCGGACTCTGCCAGCCTCCTCGACGCTAACGATAATGACGCCGTAGAGTTCGTGTTCGGCGGAACTCCGGCGGCTGCGGTGAACTATGGCAATCCTGTCATCTTCGACGAGGATGTGTCGGGAGAGGCCTACTGCGAAGTAAGCATCACCGTTGCTACGGTTGCCAACCTTACGGCTGATGACTTCTACTTTGGCGTGTCTCTCAATGCGGCGCTCACCGATGGGTTCGCCATCAACGGAGACAATACGTATGCCGTCTTCATCATGAGCGACAACGCAGGAGACCTCGACATCGAGACCGAGCTCAACGGCGGAGGCACCCTCAACGACGACAGCGGCACCACTTGGACTGACGGCCAGACCAAGGTCCTTCGCGTTGAAATCAGCGCGGATGATGTTGATTTCTTCGTCGACGGGACCCAGGTCACGCAGGCCAACGCAGTGCTCGATGCCGACGCTACCGACAGGTTCGTCTGCAAGCTTGGCGTGCGCTCGAGCGGCACCGCCGCCGGAGTGGACGTGAACTACGTCGAAATCGGAGCGGTTCAGTAAGTTAATTGTGGAGGGCCGCGCATTCCCGATAACGCGGAAGCAACCTGATACAGCCCCACGCTGCCAGGAGACAAGAAATGCCTAGACTTATTCCTATTGACCGAAAAAGTGGATTTCCCGTAGTTGTCTACATTCACGACAGCCAGAGCAATCCCAGGATTCAGCTGGACGTGACTGACGATGTCCGCGACATGCGCGGGCGCGTCATCGAGCGCGGCGTGAACGAATACGCTCAGTTTCAACACGGAAGGTTCGAGACGAACATTCCGAGATACATCGAGAAGCTCGAAGACAGCATCGCCTATAAGGCGGGCCAGGTAGAGCGGCTCGAGGCTATGGAGTCTCGCGCGAACGAGAAGCTCCTCGAGCACATGCTGAAGGTCGCCAAGAGCAATCCGGATATCGCTCGCGAGCTCCGGTCCAGGCTCACCAAAGAGCAGATGGCTCAGAAGCTGAAGGCTGT
>JACCDR010028276.1_pt1 | contig 14550 bp, 9 predicted proteins | sample 7446431 | NCBI WGS metagenome assembly JACCDR01 (sample SAMN15323443, study PRJNA562643) | freshwater metagenome | isolation source: river surface water | place: USA:Blue River Watershed | collected 2017-08-17 | reverse complement strand
CGGTGAAGTCTGCGGCGAAGTCCACAACCTCGGCAACGTCGCTTGTCAGCTTGCTCTCTAGCTGCCCCTTGGCGTTCTTCTTGCTCTTGGCCTTGTCTAGCGCCGTTTCGATCTGGTCGCGGAAGTCGTTGGCCATGAACTTCTCTAGTTCAGTGCCTAGCTTCTCGATCCTGCGGCCAATCTCACGCGCGCGGGCCTCATCGGTGGAGAGTTTCGCAAGTGCCACGTAGCCGCCAACCTTAGCGCGGACCTCTGCGGGAAGCGTCATGAGGATGGCGTCAAGAATGATCAAGTCACGGACAAGGCTTTCTTTCTTCGTCGCGGCTTCTTTGTCCTTCCAGCGAGTCGCCAGCCTTTCCAGGTTGGTCTTTGCGTTCTTGACGATTTCAGCCCTGCGCTCTGGGCTGCGCTTTAGCTCTTTGTCCACGCGATCCGCTGCCATCTCCAGGCGGCGGGCTGGGGTCAGGGAATACGTAATGCGGTCATCGGCCTCGTTGAAGCGCTGGCTTAGCGGGATGACTTGGCCGGACTCGTCGCGGGTTACTGGGTCGGCGGATTTGATGCTACTATTGAAGTCTGGCTTGATTACCCAGTCCCCTAGCTTTGTTCTGTATCCATTGTCACCAAGCTGAACACCTGTTCCACGCCGCTGCTCTAGTCCATCCACTTTTAGGAAGGCGGTAATCACATTGTCGCCAAACAATTTTGCCCGCTGTTCAGATTCGGCAAAGTAAAAGCCGGGGCCGTAAGCCATGTTGTTTCCTCTGCTTGAATCGAAAACGGTGAATCTTTGGCCATCGGTTCCATGATAAACCGGCCCCACATTATAGCCCGCCGCCTTCGCAGCCTCGTCCACCATTCGCTGTGCCGTGGCCATGTCGCCAGCTTCGACCGCCGCCATGTATTCGGCATCCTGCGCCGGGGTCACTCGGGATAGGGAGAAGCTTTGAGCCTCCACAGGCTTGCCGTTCTCTTCCAGGATCTTCACAAGACTTTCGTCAAAGATGACGTAGTTGCGAGTGCCGTCGCCTGCACCGCGACTGCCGCCGTCTAGGTAGCGGATGCCGGGGATGCCGATTCTAGCCAAGTCTTCGGACAAGGTTTTCGGGTCGGTGCCATCCTCGGTCATTGATTTATACCACTCGCCGCCAGTCTTCGAGTCGTCATAGAGGCTTCCGAACTCAACAAAAAGCTCGTCTTGGATCTTCTCCGACTGCTCGCTAAGAGACTTGTCCCAGTCCAAGAAATCCGCCTCGTCGGGGAGGAGTTCGACGGTGTAGAGAAAGCCTACCTCACCTTTGGCTCTGGCTAACTCGGATTCGGCCATGCGTAGCTGATTTAGATTGGCCTCGTTTGGTTGCGCTTCGTATGTTGCTTTCCACGAATCAACCGTTCGCTGTTTGGCGCGAATTTGAATATCAAGAAGCTGGCCCGGCTTATAGTTGCCGCTTAGTTGGTTGCGGTATCCTTCGCCAACTTCGCGATTTTCCGCAAAATACAGCCCCCAGCCGTAAGCCTGCGCTCCCTCTCCAGTGCCGATCTTGTCCAGGCTGAACTTGTCAACCTTGTGCGGGGTGCCGTGGTATGCGGTGATTGAAAACGTCGTAGGTCCAACCAGCTTTGCGCCGTCCGGCAACTCGGTAACGTTTGAGGCATCGGCGGGAACTGCGCGGGAGTTGGCAAGCGGGTCAGTGGTTCCGGCCATCTCGTCAACCTGAAACTCCACCCCTCGCGCCATCACGACGGGCTTACTGGCCCTCTCAATCACGTAGTTTACGGCATTATCCCACGCTTGCTTTAACTCTGGAAGCGGCGAGTCGTAAAACTTCAACTCGGAGACTTTGCCCCCCTCGTCATTAATGATTTCTCCAATCATCGCAATGATTTGGTTGCGGTGGTCACTCCTAGCGACTCCAGACCCTCGAAGAAGCTCGTTAAGCTTTGATGTGTCACCGATAAAATCTTCAGTTCGCAGTATCCTAACGACTGGAACCGCTTTAATTTCCAACTCTCGCAAAGCTTGGAGCCTGTGTTGACCCTCAACAACATTGCTATCGCCGTCGATAATCAATCTTGAGATATAGCCGCCCTCTCCAGAGATTGCCCGCTTCAAATCGTCAACCCGCCGCCTCTCATTGGGCTGTAATAGGTCAATAATTCCAGTTAGACTATCCACTGGAACCGTTTCATTACGCTTGGCAATGGCACCGTATGAAGCCATCACGGTGCTAATTGATTCGGATGGCGGCTTGATTCTCATTCCACTTGGCAGGGAGAGACTGTGAGTGGTTCCAACCATCTCGTCAACCTGCGCTTCCACCTGCCGCGCCATCACGCTTTCCTCCAGCCCGAGAAGCTGATCAACAAAAGCGTCAAAATCGCCTTCAATCTTCCCTTCCCGGCGTGCCTTATCGAGTGCCGAGACAGTGCCGAAAACGCCTTGCAACCATGCCTTCGCGGCCTTTAGCCACGCCTTGAACCGTTTGAACGTGTCCAGTGTGGCGGAGTCGGTAGCGCTTGCGATTTCGCTGTCAATGATGCGTGACAGAGTGCCGGCCTTGAAGCCAGTTCTACGCCCGCGCCCATCACGGCCTAGGACTTCAGCAACGGCTAGCTCGATTGCGGCCTCGCGGATTTCGTCAGTGTTCGCTTTGCCTGCCGCTACCTTCTCCACCATCTGCCGGACATCAGGAAGAAGCTTGTTGAGGTTGATGGACTGCGCGACTTTGCTGACGACGGAGACAACGTGGTCGTCAGTGAGTGCGCCCGCGATCTTGGCCCGCTTGAAGTTGCCTTCCAGACCTTCGTGAAGCGCGGTGATGATGCCCGCTTGCCCCGCCGAGCGCTGGACGGTCAGAGCCGACGCAATGCGGCTAGCTGCTTGCCCCACTGACTCACGGTAAACAAGGTTTGAGCCGTTAATAATGACGTCGTCACCCATTCCGGTAGCTGCCGCCTGCGCTCTCACGTCATCCAGGGATTTCCCGCTGGTGATTTCGCGGACAAACTGCCCGTCCCGAGTGACAACGATGCCCTGCGGAGTTGCCCGCATTTCCTCGCTGGAGATTGTGGCCTTGTCGAACTGCTGGCCGAAGCGCTCCATGATGGCGACAAACCCTTGCGCTTCTTCGTCGCTGTAGGCTTGCTTGAGGTCGTCGCGGATGACTCGGGCGGCTTGCTCGCTGTCTACCTGCACCGTGGCACCGTCCAGCGTTGTCACTGTCCAGGCGTCGTTCTGGCGAGTGATGGAGATGCCGAGATTTTGCCGCGCCTCGATGTCGGCGGCCTGCATGGCGTTGATTGCGCCCTTCACTGCGGCCCGCTGGTCATCTAGTGCCGACTGTGCACGGCTCGCCAGCTCTGCCGGAGTCGCGCCCTTTGGCCAGTGCTTTTTGACTAACTTCGCCCGCTTCTCAGGATCTTTCTCGGCCAGGATGGCGTCAGCGTTGGCCTTGTCGAATACCGCACGCACGGCGGTCTTGTTGTTCGTGATAGCGTCGATGGTCGCCAAGTCCTGCCGAGTCGTCAGGCCAGCGCCAAGCATTCCAAGGGGGATGACGGACCACGCAAGAGGGGCTAGATTGTCGCGGCTGAAGAACTCGCCCATTTGCTCACGAAGCGTGAACTTCGCCGGAACGTCTGGAACTGAATCCAGGGTAGCTGCCGCCAGTTCATGTAAGAGCGGCGTGACGGCCTGCTGTGCTGCCTCCTCACCCAGTTCCACGCCCGAGCGCATAGCTGACCGAAGGAGGAACTGAGACGCCCAGTTGCTCCCAGGCTTCACGCCCCATTTTGCCAAGACGCTAGCAACGCCGGGAATCGCTGTAGCAACCTCGGAAGCAGCCTCGATAGCTGCTTGAGCGGTGCCAGAGACTAGCGCCAGCCCATCGGCCTTCTCTAGCCCAGCCTGCCGGAATTGGTTATATGCCTGATTGGAGAAGTGAGGAATGAGAGCGACGGAGCCGCCAGCGGCAGCGGTGGCCATGGCCGGAACCGATCCGGCGAACATGAACGCGCCCTCCTCGATGTCCTTCATGATGCCTTCACGGCGGCTCTTCACGGGGTCGATGACGCCAGAGATTAGCCCGTCAATGTCGGAGTCAACCGCCGCCGATGCGCGGACATAATCAGCCCCTTGCTCGTTTCCAACTGTCTCCAGAATCCGAGCTGACACGTTGGGCATCTCCAGACTGATCCGGCCACGGTAAAGGCTTTCCCCTATGCCCTGAACAAGCCCCTTGCCGTCCGGCGCTTTCTTGGCACTACGCACGGCGATTTCCTCTTTCACCGCCTCGTAAGCCTTACGGTCGGCTCGGTAGAGGTCCACAAGGTCGCGGCGCAGCTCATTGAACCACACGTCAGAACCTTCTAGCCCAGCCTCTTCTCTTAGCCCTTTGACGCCCTTGTCTACTAGCCATTGGTGAGGCTTCAGCGCTTCCGCCCGCTCCTTTTGCGAGTCTGCGAGCTTCTGCCAGATGGCTAGAGCTTTGGGGGATTTTGCCACGTCCTCAGACTGCTTAGCCTGCCACTGCGCAAAGCCTTTCACGGGGTCGCCGCTAGTGCCAAACCACTCAAGAGCATGGTCGCCAAGGGTATCAAGCGCCGCTTTTTCATCCCTTCTCTTCTCCACTACTGGCTTGATGCGCTCAAACATGCGGTCCGGCTCCAGCGGCACGGCTTCATTTTGCTTCACGCTGTAGTCGTAATTGTAGCGGTCAAAATCCCGCCGGACAACCTCGACGGGCTGGCCATACTCGGATGCATAGAACCGCTCGACAGCGGCTTGCTTGCGTAGTTTCACGCCGTCGCCGGGGCGGATTCGGTCGGCCTGCGCAAAGTATCCACCGTCATCAGGCAGCGAGTCTGGAGACTCGAAGGCAGAAAAGAGCGCGGCTTGATCGTCGGCCTTCTTCTTGCGGTCGTAGGCATCCAGCTTTTGTTTTGCCCTAACTTGCTCCTCTGGCGTCAGGGAGTCGAAGTGATGGCGGACGGTTGCGGCTTGCTGGTCGGTGAGTAGATCAATCATTTGATGGCGTTCTTTGCGTCGTCAATGGTGCCGTATCCACCTGGAGGAGGGGGTGGGAATAGTGATGGAACAGCGGCAGGAGTTGGAAGCGGTAGACCTTGACGGCGCAAGAGGTCATCACGAAGGCGCTCAAGCTCTCGGGGATCTTTGATGAACTTCTCTCGAAGCGTTGGATTCTTCCACGCCCGCTCTAGTTCGTCTGTCACTGCCTTAGCCTTGAGGAGATTTTCTTTTGGCGCTGGCACCGCTACCTTTTCGACAACGGGAACCTTTGGCTTGTCGGCATCCGTAGCAGTCGCGGTGCCGTCCTCATAAACGGCCTTCGCTGGCTCGTCCATAGCGATCCAATCCCAGCCAAAAATACCAGTTTTCTCAACCTCGGCAGTCTCTCCAATCTTCCGAGCGTCACGCATGACAGGCAATTCTTTACCGTCCACTGTCTGAGTTACTGGCTTCTCCACGGTGGTTTCCATGGTGGCTGATGCCATCACGTCTTTACGGACTGAGGCTAGCAAAGTGTCATCCCCCATTTGCCCCTCATTCGCCTTCTTGAGAGCATCCTTGATGCGTGACAACATCGGCCCGTCAAACATCGCTTCGGCCCGCGCTTCGAACTGCGCTCCCTTGATTTGCGTAGGGTCGTCGGTCGGGTCGTAGTTCATCGCCGCCGTGATGGCTTGTTCAAACTCAACTGGGTCGTTCATTTGCAGTTTGCCCTGGATCATCTCCAGTTTCTTCTGCACCGTGAACTTTTGGTAAGGCGTCGCCCGCTCCCACTTAACGCCAAGGTCGTCAATCGTCGCGGTCTTGAGCTTTTCCGGTGGCAACATGGCTAGCGATTCCGTCGCCACTTGCGCCTCTTGCTCACCGTCGAAATAGGTCCGCTGGTTCCTTGAAGCTTTCAGTGCTCGCTCTGCCTGGAGTTGCTTGTCAAACGGCAGGCTTTCACGCTTGGACTCGTAGATTTTAGCCGCCGCGTCGGGGTCGCGGTCGATCTCCAATAGCAGAGCATCGAACTCCTCGGCCTTCTTGCGGTTCTCAATCTGAATCTCCAGTGTTGCTAGATCGTCCTCATAAGCCCAGCCATTCTTTACCGCTTCAGCTTTTGACGCCCTCGCTAGATCATCCTGCCCATCGGCAACATAGCGCATTGTTTGGGCATTGTTCGCCGACGCCGCCCGCTGGAACTGCGCTTTTGCCGCGTCGCTAGCAACCTGGATATGAGCGTTAGTGCTGAACCTGCCGAGCCTGATTTGCAACTCCTCCTTCGCGGACTGCGAAAGGCTGCGGTCGTTCATGATTTCCTTGATAGCAAGCTCGCTCTCGTTCTTCCACGACTGCGCCCAGGTGTCCGGTGCTCCTTGTGGCTTGTTGTTCTCCCACTCTGCGAAACGAGTCTTCAGCCGATCCTCTGCCGCTGAAACGTCGGCGTAGTTCTTGGCCTGGATCTCCTTTTCCGCAAGTTGGCCCAGCATCCCGCCAACCTGCGAAACAGCCTCACCAAGGGCGGCATTTGCGCGAACGTCACCCATGAAAGTCTCGTTCGAGACGGTGGGTAGGCCAATGGCGTTGATGTAGTTGGCGGCACTCACGCCGCGCCCCGTTGGCACGTCTACGAGATTCGGACGCCCTGGACTTTGGCCCATGGGCAAGTCTGGTAAGTATGTGGGGATATTTGGCATTTAAGCGATTCCTTTGTAAAAGCCGTAACCTGAGTTGGCCGCGCTGCCGATGCCGCTAATCAGGGAAGCGGTAGCCTGCCCGCGCATTCCTGCCGCGCCGCTCATGGCCTCCATTTGACCAAGGTGCGCCCGCATGATGTCAGCATTTGCGCCAGCTCTCGCCGCCGCCTCATCCATCGCAGTTTGAGCGCCGCCAATGGCCAGCGACATAGACGCCCCCGCCGCTGCGTTTTGCGCCTCATTGAGCAGTGAACGCCGTGCAATCTCTCCCTGCTGGGCAGTCTCGGCAATCATCAGCTTACCCTTTGCCGCCGTGTCTGCGATGACATCGAGAGGGGTTCCCGACATCGTGACGCCAGCCTTGGCGTAGCGCGTCGATTGAGTGGCCTGGAACCGCAGAACTTCCTCCCTGCTCCTGCGGGTGTTCTCTCGGGTCTGTGCTGCCGTGGCGTTGGCTTGCTTGCGGAGGTTCTCGGCGTTCTTTTGTCCGGCCTCAAACTGCTTGGCATTCAGCGCGGTCTGGAATGCCGCTTGAGCGCCTGCTGCCTCAGCCTTCATTCGCGCATTCTGCACGCCGATCATGGCGTTAAGGTTGCCGATGCGCTCCTGCGCTGCTGCTGCGTTGTTGGCGTTGGAGACTGCGATTCCTGTGCCAACGGCTGACGCGGCCAAGGAAACCACAGTGAGAATAGTTCCGATTTCAATACCCATCAGTTAATCCCTTTCATCATGGTGATTTTCTGGCTGCTGTCCGCCCGCTGAAAGCCGTGGCGCTCCATGACGCGAGCAATCCCCGGCAGCGTGTCGGCCACAAGCACGCCGTAGCCGCCCTCAAGGTCTTTGATTGCAGCCTCAACGGCCTGGACAGCAAAAGCAAAGCACTCGCCAGCCTGCGCGAGGCTTAGGCCAGGGCGTGAAATCGGCCATTCAACGCGGCAGATTCCCACGCCGAGATAGAGGTAGTAGTAGAGCACGGCGCAAGGCCCCACATCGTCCTCAACCATAACGCCAGTAGGGGGAATCAGCCCGAGCGGCAACTGTGCCGAGCGGTGGAAGTCATACCACTCTTCAACGGTTGGTAGATCTTCGGGGGTTGTTGCGCGACAAGTCATTGATTGAGTCCTTAGCCCACCTTAACCGTATGGCTGCAAGTGCGCAACGATTGCCAGCAGGTTCATGGGGTTTTCTGACGTGTTACGAAGGGTGATGTCTACCGAGTTTTCATGCGAATTGTCAATGAGGAGGTCAACCTCTCCGGTCGTTAGCGCTGGCTGTGTGTGAGTGTCCCACGGCTTCCCGGCGTCGTGACGATACTGGAAGCTCCCAGACTTGTAGAGGCTCACGGTCATCTTGTTGCACCGGAAGCGCCTGCTTTGCGCCGTGCCGTCTGCCATCTGGATCTCTGTCCTTGCAGGCTGCACCTCGGCAGTCATCGGCACACCGATTTGAATAGTTGTCGCGGCAGTTGGCAGGGTGTAGGTAGTGGACGGCCAGTTGTGAGTGTAGCGGACGCCATCGGCCAAGATGACGGTTGGCGTGCCGGATGCGATGTGAGCGGGCCGGGGGATGACGGTGATGGGGGACGGGTTCACCGTCGTTACCGAGAAATCCAAGTAATTGAGCGGGCCTCCAGTGTTGAGGTTGTGCCACCATGAAGGATCGAACCGGACCACGGAGCGCCCGCTTGTGCGCTTCAAGATCATCCACACTTCATCCGTGTTGGTGCCTTGGCCGTAGATCGTCGCCACACTCTCAACCTTGCAATCGTCATCTACCGACTCGCCAGCAAAGACAATCCGACTCCAGGCAATGACGCCTTGCGCCCGCTCGTAGCTCATGACGCCAAAGGTGCCGTCTGACATCACACACCAAAGGAGCGCGTGAGGGTTGGCACTGTAGGCCATTTGCACAATGGTAGGCCTCAAGATGTGTTCTGCGAAGATGGTCAATTCTGGGGCGACGTAGCCGTTTCTCTCGAATGCGTAGACGAACTCACGGACCTTTTGCGCTCCACGCTGGGCAAACAACGAAACCTCGTTCCAGGTTTCTGGCTGGAGTTTTGCCGAACCGTAGCGGGACTGCTCGCGGAGAATGACGCTCGTCGGAGTGATTGGCTCATTGGTGCCAGCGCCGGACATTAGCCATTCCGCCGACGTTGTGCCGATGGCTAGACCTTCGGGCTTACTAGCCAGCCAAACAATCGGGTTGCTCTCACGGTCCGCGATATTGAACAGCATGGAGCTATCATCCAACGTGGTCCGTTGGAAGTTCTCGAAGTCTCCCGTGACCGACGCCAAGATCATCTGAGGGTGCGACTTGGTGCCAGCAAACCAAAGCCGTTGTTCGTAGAGTGTAGCGGTGCGCGGAAAGCCCCGGTATGCGCTCCAAGCGCCTTCCCGCCAATGCTTCGTTGCGTTGGTGGAGGGTAGATCCTTGATGACATCGGCAGTGACTTGGCTTGTCGATGTGAAGCCAGTTACCTTGATGATGCCGTATAGCTTCGGGTCAATGGCTTCCAGAACCGCGAAGGCATTCGTTCCCGCTGCGGTGCCGTCGAAAGTCAGGCGCAATGTCTCTTGCTCCAATACCTCGCCGGAATCCTGCACGTTGCGCGTGCCTCGGCTCGTCCAGTTGCGCACGTTCACCCACGTTACACCGTCCTTGTCCAACTTTTGCACTCCAAGGTGTCCGCTCCAGGTTCCGAAGGTGTGAATGTCCCACTTCCCAAGAACCTTGATAGCCGCACTGTTTACGATGGATGTGCCGTTCAGGCTTAGATTCGTACTGCTCTTGTTGGTCGCCGCATCCACGGCGGTGCGAACGTTGGCAATCTCGAAGTATGCGCCTACGTGACCCTCTGCGAAGACCTGCGCCGATGCGTTAACCGTGATGCCGGTGCCAGTGGTTGCCGATGGTGTCAGCGTAGTATCCTCAAGGCGTGCCACTGGCCAGTCATAGCGCTCCGCTGAATAGGTTACGACGAATGCGCCAGAGCCTGATCTTGTGATTCGAAAACTTGTCGATGTGGTAAACTCGTCGCTGAACACGAGATTATTCACCGTTGGGTCATTCGGCGGAAGCGTCCAAGTCGCCATCGTGACCCATGAGCCGGTATTCTTTTGAAGGTTGATCGTTAGACCAAGAGACGTGCTCAGGTTCTTGGCCGAGATGCTAAAGGCAATGGGTCCAATTCCCGTAAACGTTGGGCTGGGCGTTGATGTTAAAGCGAGATTTTCCACGATGTAACCGAGGGACTCGCCCCAAGCTCCTTCTGCCTTAATGTCCTCATCCAACATCGGCGGATATTTTGGCGTCAACTCCTCAATGGACCATGACGACGTGGAAAGGCGGGTCAGCTTTTGTGGTGGATAGCTCGGGTGGAGAAGATAAACCACATCGTTGATTTGATGGTATTGGATCTCGTAAAGATCAGCCTCAGCATAGGGATTCGTCACCACCACAGCATACCCTCCAGAGGTCAAAAGCTCGCCATCACGGAAAAAGCGAATGAAGCCTTCCGTTAGCTCGATGACGTAGTTAGTTGCGACTGAGTAGCGGAACGGAATCAGGCGGCTCTTCTTCGAGTTGCCGTGATAGGTGCTAGAAATAAATGGCGTCCCCGGTCGCTGGAAGGCTCCACCTTGCACCATGGGAATCATGTTTTGCATGATCCGGCAACCGTTGTTTGCACGGTCGGAATCCACCCGCATAAGCATCAGCGGCGAAAGCTCGCCACCGTTGAAACTGGCAATCAGTCGCCTCATTCGAAAGCCCCTCCCATTCTGTTGATGTAGGCCTCACGGCCATAGTTGGAGTCAATGACCAGCGGGGCGGATTCCACGGCGTCGGAGAGTATGGCTTTCATTTCCTCACGGTTGGCCTGCGCCTCTAGCTCTTGCTGTCGGCTTGATGATTGCGAGATTTGCAGAGCGGCAGCGGCGGCAACCTTGAGCGCCAGGACGCGGACAAAAGCGGCATCAAAGCTAGCCTCAGTCGCCCGCTTGATGTAGCGGACTTGCGCCGTGTCGGAGTTGATGAGGAGCTTCCCGGCCTCGATTTCAAAGAGCGCCCTGGAGACGCCCGCCTTCATGCCGTTGACTTCGAGAAGCCCGAGGTAATCGGAGGGAAGCGCCATTTGAAATCCCCACTCGAACGCCGGGGCAAGCGCGACCTGGATGTCTGCGGCGGTAATCGCGGCGTTCCATGAGGAGTCATCTAGCGTGAAGTTGTTGCTATCCACGGTCGTCACGGTCCAAGTGCCGTCAACCTCGCCGGAACGCCTAACAGATACACGTTGACCTGTGGTGTAGCCGTGGCTAGTACGCTCAATCTGCACTTTCCCGCTGGAGTTGGTAGCGGTCACAGTGTCCAACCATGCTGGGGTAAGCGTGATGCGATCTAGCGCGAAGTTCCAGGCGTTGCCGCGCAATAGAGCGTCCCGCTCTAAGCTGTAGACTTGCAGGATCTTCCGACTCGTTGGCGTATCCTCGTCAACGGCAGTAATTCGGTAGTCGCCCAAGTAGGCGAGCGCGAGGTTGATGATTTCAACTTGGGTAGCCATATAGAGGAGCGGCCCGCCCTGCCGAGACAGAGACGGGCCGCGATGCTAGCGGGTTGCTTAGCGGCCAACTGCGCGGAAGCCGACCTCGAAAACGTAGGTGGTCCCAATGGTTGACGTGGTAACGGCGGTCACGTCGTAACGAAGCTCAGTGCCAGCCGGAAGGACGGGCAGAGCGGTAGTTGCGGCGGCGCTGTGGGTGACGACGGCGTTAGTTACGGCGGCGGTGGAAGTGACGTTGACCCAGGAACCAGCAGCGTTTTTATACTGGAGCTGAAAGGTCACGTTGTCGCCGCTGGCAGAGCAGCGGATACGGCTTTCCTCGGGAACAATCTGGAGATTATCAATCTGGGTTTTTGCCAGATAGATAAAGTCCGCTGTCGTGAGGGAGGCGGTAAGAGTGATAGTCTCCTCGCCGTGGCCAACCGTCTTAAATTGAGCGGAAGCCGATGGTTCGCCGCGAGCTTGCACTTTGGCAAGGTCTTGCGCGGTCTTTTGAGTAGTTTTGTAATCAGCCATGATAGTAGTGAGTTAGAGTTGAGTCTGTGGGTTCAAGGTTGATTAGGGACTAGGGGGACTGGTCGCAGCGGATGGCCACGATTCGCTCGTCATAGCGACGGAGTGCGCCGTAGTCGGCGTAAGCTGCGATCTGGATGGAGTGACGCTCGCCGGGGAGAATGTCGATATGCGTTTCCATCTTCTCGGGGGCGACGGTGAACGCCTTCTTCGAGTAGAGGTAAGCGAACCGGATGTCGTTGGCGCTGTCGTAGAACGGCAGGCGGGTAGACGTGACCACGGAGCAGCCGAAGAGCTTGCCGGAAGGATTAGCGAGCCAGTCGCCAATGATGCCAGCCCACTTGTCGGTTGGTGCCTGTGCAACGTATTGTTGCATTTCCAGCTTGTTCCGTGGAGTGATGGCCAGCGTTAGATCCTCGTTGGCAATGTCCACATCGGCATCCTCCAGCTTTTGGAGGGCGAAGAGGATCTTCCAAGGGGTGATTCCGCTGTTGGCAGGGGAGCCGGTTGGCACGTAGTTAACGGCCACTGACTGACTTGCGGGGAGGGATTGCAGCGTGGGAGCTTCACGGGGGCTGACGTAAATATCAGCAGTTGCGGCCTCAAGAATGAGGTCGTCAACGGAGCGCTTCCAGGCAGCACGCATGGACTCCATGACTTCGGAGTCGGGAAGGTGCATGTTCTCCAGGAACTCCTTGTCCCCACGGTCGAACTTGATAGCGGCTTCAAACCTGCGCTTGGCAAGTCGGCGCTCCACGATTTCGGCCTCTTTGGCGTTGGTTTTGCCAAAACGGCTGTTGTTCTCGGTGAAGGAAACCCGCGAGAGGTCCTTATACCATTTTTCCTTGGCCGTGACTCCGGTGTCAACGTGCACGGTGCCTGCCAGCTTCGCAATGAGCTGTTGAGTTTCGAGGTTCCAAGCGTCGTCATATTGGACGCGGAAAGCCTGGGTGATAGAGAATGCCATAACGGTGTGAATTGAATAGGTGGTGAGTTGTCGAGACTTACCGTTCCTTTCGGGAGGTCCACAGTTGGAGCCGTCAGAACTGGCGAATGATAGGAGAGCAAGAAGCCTTTCGGGGTGCTCTATCCTTGAGTCTATTGTAAGGACTCAAGTTTCATTGCGCAAGTGGATTTTCGATATGAACAAAAAGCGGCCCCCAGCACTAGGCCAGGGACCGCCAACCAACGCCCAACGGGAAGCTAAGAGTCAAGACCGTCCACGTTCCAACCTCCTGAGCTTTGGCTGGAGGCCTTTGTTCTTGGCAGATGAAAACGGCTTCATTGACACGAACTTGATGTCTTTCATGAAGTCGATCAGTTTTTGAATGCGTTCCTTTGTCATAGCTGCCCCGCCTCCTCGGCCTGCTGGTAGAGTCGTTTGACTCTGGCCTGCATGTCTTTGTCGGTGCGATAAGCGGGATCTTTCTGGAGCGCTAGCGCCTGCTCTCGGAACGACTGGCCACTCTGGCCGGCTCCTGGTTGCTGCGTCACGCGATCCTCGCCGGAAAGCTCTTTGATCTTGTCAGCCAGCGAAGCAAGGACCTTGATCGTGTCGGCATGGTAGAAGGCCGGATGATAAAGCGCTTGATCCTTCGGGAATCCAACGGACTCCAGTAGGGCGGCAGCGTCGGCGATTCGGTCGTTTACCTTGTCACCGAATGCTTGCTTCAGCGTCTCGATTTCCTTATTCTTGAACTCGACAAGGGCGGCTTGTGATTGCTCTTGTTGCTTCGCTTCTGCCTGGATCTTCCAGTTGACCAGTTCTTGAACGGCGTTTGGAGGCAATCCCAGCTTGTGAGCCGTGGCCGCAAAGTCCTTGGCCTGCTCTTCGTTGAAGGCGATTCCAGGCGGTAGGCTCTCAGGAGCCTTGATGCCGTAGCCGTCCGGCGTCTCAGGAACTCCGATAGACTTGTGATACTCCGCAACTCGGGTCTGATAAGCTGCCACTTCTTCCGGTGTCGCGCCCTCTTTGGGAGGCTCGCCGGGAAGCTTTACGACGCCCTCAGTCTTAGCTCTCGCTGCCGCTTGATTGTCGTGCAAGCGCTTGGTCAGTGTGGCGAAGTCCTTGGTTCCCTTGAGCGTTCCAGCGTATGGCTCGAAATCCTTCGGGAGCTTGGATTCCCAGCCTTCAGTAAACTCGCCGCGTTCGTTGATGATGCTGCGGAAGTCGAAAGCCGGGGTTTCCGTGGTCGTCGCCTCAGTGGTCGTAGTGCTGCCCTGCGTGATCTCAACCGCAAGCGATGGCTCGGGAGCGCTGCCGCCGCCAGTGCTAGCGTCGCCGCCAGCCTCTTCGAAAAGTGCAGTGTGCCAGAGTCTCACGCTTCAACCTCCTTCTGTCCGAGTTTCACCCAGCCCGCCGCCGCGATGTGGAAGCCTTGGCCGTCCAGCGCTTTGATTGCGTCCTTGGGCGTTTCGATTTTCTCCGCGAGGTCGTTCAGGCGGGTGGTGCCGTGCTCGGTGAGATGAGCGATGACCTTGGACTGAATGTAGTTGTCGAGGATTTCGCCGTTGGTTGATGAGGGATCAACAACGTCGATCCGCCTGCCCATGTATCGCCCAACTTGAGCATTCTCAGGGTCGAACTCTTGGCAAGCTGCGCCCAAGTCTGGAACGGCAACCTTCCGCCCTTCATACCGCTTGGCGGCAAGGTCTGGATGATTCTGGAACCACCAAGCCACAACCTCGGGCGATTTATCGCCTAGGTCGCCGCCGTTGATTGGACACTTGATTTCACTCGCCGCGTTTCCGCCGCCCGTCTGGTTTTG